>ERZ827478.128-NODE-128-length-84968-cov-13.880560_pt1 | contig 84968 bp, 79 predicted proteins | sample MGYA00519705_ERZ827478 | MGnify/ENA primary metagenome ERZ827478 (study PRJEB31778, sample SAMEA3449318) | human gut metagenome | biome: human gut; feature: human-associated habitat; material: faeces | place: United Kingdom | collected 2010/2012 ...
GGACTGTCCCTCAAAATCACCAAACCTGGGGATTTTGGGGACTGTCCTGAATTCACCCGATTAATTAACAATTAAAAGATTAAAATTCAAAAAAACCGCTCGGTCATGTCACTTTCGTAGAAATTGTAAATCTCCTCTCTCCGCAGCGCCCTCAAGAGATGAGATTCCCTATGAATTTAGTCTTCAACTAAATTAAACCAAATAAAAAAAGGAGAATAAAATTGAACAGTTTACAAGAAGCACAAAATGAAGCAAATAAATGTTTAAATTGTAAAGTACCAATGTGTCAAAAAGGATGCCCAATAAGTACACACATTCCGCAATTTATAGAACAAATAAAAAATGGAAACCTAGAAGAAGCATATAAAATATTACAAGAGAATAATATTATGAGTAACATATGTTCTAACGTTTGCCCATACGAAGAGTGTTGCGTAGGAAATTGCATAAAGGGAATAAAAGGAGAACCTATCCAAGTAAATAAGTTAGAGAAATATGTAAATAATTGGGCCAGGAAAAACAATGTAATATATGTGAATGAAAGGCAAAAATCTAATAATATTAAAATAGCAGTAGTAGGTTCAGGCCCAGCTGGAATAGAATGTGCAGTAGAACTTTCTAAAAAAGGTTTTGAAGTTACAATATTTGAAAAAGAAGAAGAAATAGGCGGACTTCTAACATATGGAATACCAGGATTTAGGTTACCAAGAGATATTACACAAAATTTAACAAGAAGAATAAAAGGCCTAGGAATAAACATACAAACAAATATCGAATTTGGAAAAGATATAACAATAGAAAGCTTAAAGAAGAATGGCTATAAAGCAATATTTGTAGCAATTGGAGCTGAAACAGCAAGTACATATCATTTAACTAACAAAGAATGTAACAAAATACATAGATCTGATTATATATTAAAAGAATATAATGCAAAAAGAATAATAAATGACCTAGGAAATGTAATAATAATTGGAGGAGGAAATGTAGCAACAGACTCTGCAAGAGCTGCTATAAGAATGGGCGCAAAAAGCAGTACAATTGTATATAGAAGAAATAGAGAAAAAATGCCAGCAAGAGAAATAGAATTAGAAGAAGCTATGGAAGATGGAGTAGAAGTTATATACAATACAAAAGTATTAGAAGCAGACGTAGAAGAAGGCAAAATACAAAAAGTAAGATGCATAAAAACAGATACAACAAACGGAGAAGTAAAAGACATTGAAGGTAGTGAATTCTATATAAATGCAGACACAATAATATTTGCAATAGGACTAAAACCAAATAAGGAAATAATAGAACAAGAAAAAATACAATTGGAAAATGGACTTATAAAAATAGACGAAAATTGTCAAACTAATATAGAAGGCGTATTTGCAGGAGGAGATGTTTGCCAAAGCAAAGCAACAGTGTGCTTAGCAATAAAAGCAGGAAAAGAAGCTGCAAAAAACATGGAAAAATATATAAATACTTTATATAACTAAATTATTGTAAACAAACAATAATTATAGTATAATAAAGTATGTACATGGGGATGTAATTGGTTTCGACAGTAATGTAGAAATATGAGTTGCGACAAGTGGATTCTCGTTGGCCACTTAAAAAACGAGAAATTAAAAATAAACGCTGATAATAGAGAATTAGCATACGCTGCCTAGTTAATGGCACGTCGTTTTACCATAAGGCCTACTGGTATGGATAAAGCGTCGATTAAAGTAGGAAACAAAATTATTTCTTGTCTTGGAAATAATGGGTAATTTTAAGACTACCAAAAATTCAAGTTTGTTTATTAACAAGAATTAGAGGGAATATTTAATAATAAACTATTGTTGTAGAAGCTTGTATGGAAATATTATTGGACGAGGGTTCAACTCCCTCCATCTCCACCAATAGAAGTTTTCGTCGAACTAATTAAAAAGCTTGATACAAGCAAGGTTTAAGAAAACAAATGTGAATTACACATATAAGTCGATTTAATCGGCTTATTTTTTTGCTTTAAAGCAGAAAAAAGCCTCAAAGTATTGAAAAAAGGAGGTTTTTGTGATATGATACACACAATTGAAAAGAAAATATCAATAAATAAAGAATTACGTTCTAAAATTGAATGGGCTTGTACTTTTAGTAATTGTAAACCAAAGATAAAGAATGGTAATTTGAGAATGGTAGAAAAGACAAATTTGGCATACATAGAACCACATTGTGTTTTAATTAAAGACAAGGTGTATATGTTCTTTAATGAGCATGAATATTTTTATATAAACAATTTGTCTAATAAATATCCAATCTCAAAATTAAAAGAAATTATCAGTGGTAATAACTAATACTAGAAGTTTTCTTTGTTTCAGAAAGTTAATGCATAAAATAAATAGAAAGTGTTAGTAGTTATCAATATTACTAGCACTTTTTTGCATATTAAGTAGGTTTTTAATGGGAGAAAATTATTTACAGACTTCAGAAGAAAAGAGAATTGCAGGCATTTATATAAGAGTTAGTACAGAAGATCAAGCAAGAGAAGGATTTAGTTTAGGAGAACAAGAAGAAAAGCTAAGACAACTGTGTAAATATAAAGATTATGATATTTTCAAAGTGTATAAAGATGCAGGAATATCAGCAAAGGATATGCAGCATAGACCAGCATTTCAACAAATGTTAGAGGATATGAAAGCAGGAAGAATAAATTATATTGTGGCTTATAAGTTAGATAGAGTTACTCGTTCTGTTAGAGATTTGGAAACATTAATTTCTACATTAGAGAAATATCATTGCTTTCTAATATGTGAAAGAGATGATGTTAATACCTCAACTGCAAATGGTAGATTTTTTGTTAGAATGTTAACAGTTTTATCACAATTAGAAATTGAAATTGTATCTGAAAGAACAAAGTTTGGATTAAATGGTGCAATTAAAGCAGGACATTTATCAGGACATTGTCCCTTAGGATATTATAGAGGAAAAGATAAATCTTTAAAAGTTGATAATACTACGAAAGACATTATAATTAGAATATTTGAAATGTATTTAGAAGGAAAAAGTTATCAAACAATTTCAAATATATTTAATGAAGAAAAAGTTTTATATCCGGAAAAGAAATGCTGGAAGGATTCAACGATTGAGAAAATAATAAACAATAGAATTTATGTTGGTGATTTTGAAAAATACAAGAAAGATAAAGATAAGGAAACAAAATTATTTATGGATGTTGTTCCACCAATTATTTCAAGAGCTATGTGGGATGAAGTTCAAATGCAAAAAGAGAAAAATCAAAGAGCTTTTTGCAGAGATAGAGTTTATATATTTTTTCAAAAACTAAGATGTCCGACTTGTAATAGTATAATGACTTGTAAAGGTAGTGGTGGTCAGAAGAAGAAATATATTTATTATCATTGTTCAAATTGTAAATTGTATTATCGAGAAGATTTAATAGAAGATTGCTTAATTGATTATTTACTAGAGTTGGTAGAATATGATTACAATGTAAAGAAATATTTTTATCCAATACTTGCTGAAAAGAAAAATGATGAAACAAATCAAATTCAAGAAGAAATAAATAAATTAAAAGCTCAAAAAGATAGATTAAAGAAAGCATATATGAATGGAATCTTGGAAATGGAAGATTTTTCTGCAGATTATAATTTAATTGAATCAAAATTATCAGATTTAGAAAATAAGCAAATTGATGCACTTGAATATGATAAAGAATCATTTAATCCACAAAATATTATGGCAGAAAGAGATATTGAAAAATTAACATTAACAGAACATGAAATGTATAAAAGTGTGTTATTAAAAATATGGACAATGAAAACAAAAGATGAAAAACAGGAGTTTATTTCAAAATTTATAGATACGGCAACACTAGAGAAAAAAGAAGATGGAACATTTGAAATTAAAAAGATAGATTTCAGAAGTAGCTTTGTTGAACAATTAGACAAACTATATGATATTGGATTGGTAGATATTCCATATTTCTTAGATAGAGAAGGAAAGCGAGAAGATGTAAGAATTAGTGTTAATATTAATAAAAAACAAATAGATGATTATTTAACAGAAATTAAGAAAAGCTTACATATAAATTATTTGGAGCTAGGAGAATATAATTTCCATGATGGAGAATATGACAAGTTCGATGAAAATTATGATAATAAGTCTAAGGTAGCAACTGTTAGAAATAAGGCTATAGAATTTAAGTTAAAGAAAAATGAAAAGCCTATAAGATTATTTGCTGTAAAAGAGATGAAAAACTTTTTAGCTAAACCAGATGGAAAGATAACTTTTTCCTTAGTAACGAAAACTCCTGTTTCAAAGAAAAGGAAAAAGTAATTATAAGAAAATTTATAGTATAAAATTTCTTATAATACAAATTAACGTGGCACGTTTTGTTTTTATGGAATAAAAATGAAAGTGGCGATAGTTAATTTGTATTCAATTTATCAAGTTAGATAAATTGAATAAGCCTCGCAGAGCCCCCGAGTTTTGATATCATGTCAAAACTCATAGGGGGTTAGGACTTATGACAAGGTCAAAATCCTGCAGAAAAATACTTCGTATTTTTAGAAAGCCTTCGGCTTAAAAAGAAAGTTCAAGGAGGTGCTTTTATGGGATTAGAATTAGCATATTCATTCCACTTAGGAAGTGATAAGAACAAAAGTAAACTTGCTAAAAAAGTAGCAAAAGATAATGTGTCTGGTACTACTTCACTTTCAAATAATGCAATTCAAAATGCAAAAGATTTATCAGATGTAAATAAGCATAATTTAAGAGATTATGATAATCAAAGGGGTTTAATAAAAACAATATATGGAACAAATGACATTGTAGAAGATGTTAAACAACTATATTTAGATGAATTTGAAGAAGCTCGAATTGAGTATAATAGAAATCAAAAAAGAAATGATAGAAAAATTGTGAACTATTTTGAAAAAGTATGTGAATTACAAAATGATATTGCTTGCGAAATTATAATTGAACTTGGAGATATGGATTTTTGGAATGATAAAGATCAAGAATATAGACTTAAAATGATAGATGTATATAATGAGCAAATTAAAGATTTAAACAATATTTTACCGACTTTTAAAATAGCAAATGCAACAATACACTTTGATGAAACATCTCCGCATATGCACATTGTAGGTGTACCTATAATAGAAAATTGTAATAGAGGAATGAAAAAGAAAGTTGGAAAATCACAATTATTTACAAAAGAGTCTTTAACTAAAATACAAGATAAAATGAGAAATGCTTGTATCAAGTCTTTTAATAAATTCTATGATATAGATTATAAACTGAAAGAAAAGCAAAAAGGTAGAAATCAAGATATTGATGTTAAAGATATGCAAGGCTATAGAAGAATTAAGAAACAATTAAAAAAGAAAGAACAAAAACTTATAGAAGCAAATAAACAGACAGACAAACTTAATAATAAAACAGTAGAAATTGAAGAAATATTAGATAATTTAAAACCTACTAAGCTTAATAAAAATAATATGCTTATATCAAACGAGAATGCTCAAAAAATAAAGAATTATATTGAAGATGTGAAAGATACCACTGAAACTATAAAAAACGTAAATGACCTAAATATGGCAATTAAGGATTTTGAACATTCTGCTTTTGATGTAGTACAAGAGAATAATTCTTTAAAATACAAGATTGAGCTGAAAGATGAAGAAATTAGTAATTTGAAATATGAATTATCTGCTAAGGATAAAATTATTAGTAAATTAAGAGATGAAAAAGAGAATATTAAAGCTCAATTACAGAGGTTTAAAGGTTTCTGGTATAGCATTATGAAAAGATTTCAACAAAAGATTGGATTTGATAAAGATGAAAATTATAAAGCTGTTAGTGATGATTTGTATAAAGCTGGAATTTTTACAGATGATGAAAATGAGATTGCGAATAATTTAATGAGAAAGGTTAAATTTAGAGTAGAAAATGAAAAGGCAATAAGCAAGAAAGCTAATTATCAACTAAAATAGTAATTAATAAAAATTGATGTTGATTTGGTTGTATAGAGAGTTTTAAAGATATTGTTTACAAAAATTGGTTAAAATGATATAATATTGATATTATTATATAGAAAGCAAGTAGCTTTCAGGGGGGAAAAGCAAAAACTTTACCTTTAACTAAAAGGAGGAATAAATATGATTGATTATGTAGCAGCAGTATCTTGGATAATAAATAATGATTGTAATTTAAGATGCAAACATTGTTATCCAGAGTCAGGACCAGAATTTAGAGATGAAAAGATTTTAACAAGAGAAGAAATAAAGAAAATGGCTGATTCAATAAAAACAATAAATCCAGACATGGTTTTTATTTCTGGTGGAGAACCATTTATGTGTCCTAATTTATTTGACTATTTGGAAGAGGCTAAAAGAATTGCAAAAAAAGAAATGTCAATGTGTACAAATGGATTATTTATGACAGAAGAAAATGCAAAAAAACTTAAAGATGTAGGGATGAACTGTGTATCAATGAGTGTTTGTTGCCCGATACCTGAAAAAGAGGATGCTTTTAGAGGAGGAGAAAACATCATAGAAAAAGTAAAATTAGCAGCCAAAAGGTTAAAAAATGTAGGAATATATGTTACTTTAGATATGACTGTTACTAATTACAATAAAGAGTATTTAAAAGAATTTGTTGAACTAGCAAGCTCAATGAATGTAGATGTAATAAATTTTAAAAGATTTAGACCAATGGGAAGAGGTGGGCATAATACATGGCTTGCTTTAACGTTAGAAGATAATAAGAAAGCTTTAAAGGAAATATTTGATATTGCTATAAATAATCCAGATTTAAGGATTAGAGTAGAAGATCCATTATATGCATTATTAGTTGATTCAGCAAGGAAAAATGGAAATGTATTATTACCAGAATATATGGCTAGAGATGTAGAACAACAAGATACATTAATTCCAAACTTACAAACATGTAATTCAGTTGCTAAAACAGATAAAAATGGTTTAAAAAGATATTGGGGATGTAGTGCAGGAAGTGAGTGGGTTGGAATTGATCATGAGGGTAATGTAAGTCCTTGTCCTTTATTAGGGTATACTGGAGTAAAACTTGGAAATGTTAAAGAGGAAAAACTTTTTGACATATTAAATAAATCTGAAGAAATGAAAAAATTAAGGGAAAGCTATTCTGAATGCAAATATAATTCAATATGTGGCGGATGCAGAACAGATGCATATATTGCTACAGGAGATATATTTGGAAAAGATCCTATGTGCTTTATGGAAAAATGTAAGTGCTATAGTGAAAGGAAAATAAATGAATAATAATATACTAAATAATCAAAATAAAGAGTATGCATCTAAAATCTTTCATGAAATTATAGATATTGGAGTGGATTTTAAATTACAAAAAAATGTTTTAAATGAAAAATTCGATTTTGAAAAATACAAGGAAACTATTTGCAGGTTACCAGAAAATGGCGAAAACATGGAAGAACTTATTAAAGAAATAAGAAATAATATATTACCATATTGTACAAATTTTTCATCAAGTAATTTTATGGGTTTTCCAGATGCAGGAAATTCTATCGCGGCAATTTCTGGTTCTGTTTTAACGGATTTTTTGCAACAGAATTTAATAAATTCAAGTTTTTGTGCACCAATAGGGACTTATATAGAAATAGCGGTTATACAATGGCTTAGAAAATTAATGGGATATAAAATTGTAGATGACATTAAAAATATTTGGGATGTTGGTGGAATTATTACATACGGAGGCACAGGTAGTAATTCAATAGCTATGCTTTTGGCAAGGGAAAATCATATACATAATACTATGGTAAATGGAGTTAAACAACCAGAAGAATATAAAGTTATAATTCCTAAAGGTATAGGACATTATAGTATAAAAAGTAGTTTAATGTGGATTGGATGTGGAAACAATATAATTGAAGTTCCAACAAAAAATTACAAATATGATTTAAAAGAATTAGAGGAAACTATAAAACAAAATAAAGGGAAAATTATGGCTATAGTTGCTTATGTAGGAGATAGTAGAAGCATGACAATAGACAATTTAGAAGAAATTAGCAACATAGCAAAGAAGTATGACAAAAATATTTGGCTACACGCAGATGCTTGTCATGGTTTTTCACTGGGGTTTAGTGAAAAATTAAAGAATAAAATAAAAGGAATTGAAAAATTTGATAGCATTTCAACAGATCCTCATAAAGTTTTGATGGCACCGTATACGGTAAGTGCATTACTATTAAAAGATAGTGAAAAATTAAAATTGATAACAACTACATCGGATTTAATTATGCAAGAACCTTTTGCCTTTGGACAAGTTACACCATTTATTGGCTCAAAAAGTTGGGTTTCATTTAAAATATGGTGTGCATTAAAAAATATTGGAACTAAAAATATAGGAAATATCATAGAAAAAAGACATGAAATGGCATTAAAATTTGCTGAAAAATTAAAGAAAAATGGATATATTATATTGAATGACGTTGATATAAATTCAGTAATGTTTATGTATGCTCCAGAAGGTTATAGCATTGAACAAATAAATGATTTAAATAAACAAATAAAAAGAAAAATGGATCAAGATGGAAAATATTTTCTGCATCAATTTTCAATTAATGATGATAATGCTAAAATAAGTAAAGATTCTACATTGTATCCTTTAAGATATATGTCAGGTAATGATAATATAACAGAAAAGGAACAGGACGAATTGATTGAATATATAAATGAAATAATTGTAAAAATAAGGAGGTAAATTTGTTTTGGATGTAAGTATAGATGAATATTCTGATAGTTTTTACAATAAATTTGAAGAATCTGAGTATCAAATAAACCAAGGAGCTAGTGTATTACTTATAAAAAGGGATAAAATTTACTTTGCACTTGCAAAAGAAAAATCTTGGAAATATGATGATGGTGTGCCAATTATAAAATTTACAGGGATTGGTGGCACTAGAGAAAAAGAAGAAAAAATCATGGATACTCTAAAAAGAGAATTATATGAAGAGGTTGAGATAAGTATTGATAGGTTATGTTTTCCAAAAATTAATGAAACACTAATTGTGAAAAATTACGAAGAAAATTCAAAAATTAAATTTAAAAACTGTAATACGCCAAACCCACTTTATGTAGTTGACTATAGATTGCCTTTAAGAGAAGATGTAAAATCTTATGGAAAAAAATATTCGTGTTTGCAATTATTTGTTTACATAGCGAAGGTAAGTGAGGATTGTGAAATAAAACCAAGAGAAAATGATAATATAACTGGTATTATTTCTGCAAATAAACAACAATTAAATAATTATATTGATGGTAATTACAAAGTTAATATTCGTGAAAATAATATTACATGGAAAAATAAATATAAAGATATAGAAGAGATAATTGTTAATCCTAAATTCACACCACAAGGATTAAAAAAAGCAGGATTGACATTAGAAAATTTATTAAAATTGTTCTAGGAGGGAATATGAGTCATGGAACTAACAAAAAAAATAAAAGAACTTTCTAAGAAATATGCTAATGAAATAAATAAAAATTTTCCAAATCAAGAACCAATTATTTTATTGTATGGTTCAGCGGTTGAGGGAGTTGAAAGTAGTGATTTAGATGTATGTACGATTGTACATTCATATAACAAAGATGATGAAAAAAATATGAAAGATATTACGGTTAAATTTCATATAGATAATAATATGAAAATTGATAATGAGGTACCATTTGAAAACAAAACGATATATTCATTTTTCGATATAGAAAAAATGCTTATGAAACCGCCTTTTCAAATTTATAGAAGAAAATTTTACATACCAAAAATTGAAAAAAATACTGAATTTCTTTCATCAATAGATATAAAATATAGATTATTATTATATGCATTGACAGCTAATTCTGTGGTTATATCTGGAAATGAACATATAATAGAAAATTATAAAAAAAGAGCATGGGAAGTATTAATAAAAGTTATGTTTTCTTATACTGCTAATAATCCAGTTACAATTAGTGAATTTGTAGAAAATTTATGCAAAAATCCATTTACAGGAGAAGAAGGAGAAGACTTTTTAGGATATAAAAAAGAATATAAAAATTTACAAGAACATTTATTAAAAAATACAAAAAGTTTTTTTGAAAAATATATACAAATAGGAAATATGATTGAACATGATGGAAAATATAAATGTGATGAAATATGGCTAAAAAAATCAATAATAATTGCAGATTCGAATAATTTTGAAAATATCAGTGTGAATTTAAAAGAATACCCTAAAATGGATGGATATGATTTCTCAGAAAATGCAAACCCATTAGGACCAACTACCGAGATTCAAAATTTGCTTAGACAGTGTGCAGGATATATAAATGTATATTGTGATTATAAAAATACAGATATAAATCATGATTTGTCAGAATTTTTTGATATTGATATAAAAAATGTTGCTATTGCAAATGGATCATTAGAAGCAATATATGCTTTACCTAGATTTTTGGATAGTTCAAAACCAACAGTAATAGCACCTACTTATTGGGGATATACAGCTGGATTAGATGTTATTGATAGAAAATATAATAAGATAACACTAACTAGTGATTTAGAATATGATCTAGATGCAATTAATAATGCGGCTAAAAATTCAACAATGATGTTTATTTGTAACCCTAATAATCCTACATCTTCGTATATATATAAAAAAGATTTAATAAATATTGTAAAAGAAAATAAGAATTGCCATTTCATTATTGATGAATCACATTTACTTTTACACGATAATTTTTTTGATGAAACATTGAGCAAGGATGTTGAAAAATTAAAGAATGTTTCTATAGTATATTCTTTATCAAAATTATATAGTGTTGCAGGTTTAAGAGTCGGTGCTATAATTTCTAATTCTGATGTAATAGAAAAATTTAAAAAGTGGCAGATACCATATTCTTTGAATACAATTTCACAAGTTACATTTCCAGTATGCTTAAAGGATAAAAAATTTGTTGAGAATACAAGAAATAATATTCATGTGCTTGTTAAAGAGTTAGAAGAACAGTTAAATACATTTGATTGGTTGGAAGTAAAGCCAAGTATTACTAACTTTATAATATGCAAAATAAAGAGAGGAATTACTGCAGTAGAGCTTGCTGATAAATTACAGCAAGATGGTATATATATAAGGGAATTAGCTAATTCATATTCTGAAATAAATGGACAATGGATAAGAATTTCTGTTAATAGAAGAGAATTTAACAAGTTGTTAATTGATAAATTAAAAAGCTATAATATAAAATGATAGGGGTGTAACATGAATCAAATAATATTATTGGACATTGGAAATGTTTTATTAAAACCAATACATGGGAAAATATTAAATGAACTTTTTATAAATAAGAATAATGAAATAACTGAGGAACAGTTTAAAGAAAAAGCTTCTGAAGTATTAAACAAATCTTTTTTTGGAAATATAACTTTAGATGAAACATGGAGTAAATTATTTGAAATTGTAAATATTACTGATAAAGCTATAATGGCTGAAATTAAAGATGTTGAAGTTATAAGAAATGAAGAATTACTTGAATATATAAAGAAAAATTTAAGCAAAAAATATAGGATTGGATTAATTTCAGATTTAAGTCAAATAGGATTAAGTGTTTTTAAAAAATACTATGAAGATTTATATAATATTTGTGATAAGAATTTAATTTATATATCAATTTATAAGAATAAAACTAAAAAAGCAAATTCTGAAAGATATTTTCAAGAAATATTTGATGAGATTGGTACGAAAAATATACTTTTTATAGATGATGAAATTGATAATATTAAATCAGCCGAAATAGTTGGATTTAAAACAATACAGTTTGATGGTGGATTTAATTCATGGAAAACATCTAATAAGAAAATAATAGATTTTTTTGAAGAAAGGAGATTTGAAGAATAATATGAATAAAAATGTTATAATTGGAGGTGCATGGCCATATGCAAATAGTTTGTTACATTTAGGCCATTTAGTTGCACTATTACCAGGAGATTTTTTAGCAAGATATCATAGAAAATTAGGAGATAATGTTATTTATGTTTCTGGAACAGATTGTCATGGTACACCTATTACAATAAGGGCAAAAAAAGAAGGAAAAGAACCAAGAGAAATAAGTGAATATTACCATAAAAGTTTTGAACAAACATTTAAAAATATGAATTTTTCTTATAACTTATATACAAAAACCGAAACAGATTACCATAAAGAAAAAGTAAAAGAAATGTTTGAAAAAATGTATAATAACGGATTTATAGTTGAAAAGGAAGAATTACAAGCTTTCTGTCCAAATTGCAACAAATTTTTAGCAGATAGAGAACTAATTTTGCAATGTCCAAATTGCGGAAAAGAAATGAAGGGTGATGGATGTGATTGTGGATATTCTCCTAGTAATGAAGATTTATTAAATGCAAAATGTCAAGAATGTAAGTCAGATGTAATTCAAAAGAAAAATAAAAATTTATATATACAGTTGTCAAAACTACAAAATGAAATTCAAAAATTTTATGATGCTAACAAGCTAAATTGGAGAAAAAATGCTCAAAATGAAACACAAAAATATTTAACACAGGGATTGATTGATAGAGCAGTTACAAGAGACCTAGATTGGGGGGTAGAAATACCAGTTAAGGGGTACGAAAATAAAAAAATGTATGTATGGATTGAAGCTGTTCTTGGTTATATAACTGCTACAATGAAATATTGCGAAGAGAATAACCTCAATTGGGAAGATTATTGGAAAAATGATAAAACAATAATGTATATGGTTCATGGAAAAGATAACATAATATTTCACAGTATAATATTACCTGCATTATTAATTGCAATGGGAGATAATATGAAATTACCTAATAAAATGGTATCTTGTGAATATTTAAATATAAATGATGAAAAAATCTCAAAAAGTAAAGGCAATGGAATTACAATTGAAGATCTAACAAGTAAATATGATATTGATTCAATTAGATATTATTTTATAAGTAATGGACCAGAAAAAAAGGATAGTAATTTTTCATTAGATGATTTTAAGAATATCCACAATTCTGAATTAGTAAATAAATATGGTAATTTTGTAAATAGAACATTGAATTTTAAAGGATTGAAAGAAATAAAAGTAAATGTTGTTGAAAATGAAATCGAAAAAGTTGTAAAAAATACTTATACAGATGTTTCAAATCATATTAAAAATTTAGAATTTAGAGCAGCAATAGAAAACATAATTAAATTAGTTGAATATGGAAACAAATATTATGATGAAAAAAAACCATGGGTATTATTTAAGGAAGATATAAATGAATTTAATAAAGTAATATATAATTGTGCTTATATTATTGCTAATTTGAGCAATTTATTTGAACCAGTTATGCCTGAAACATCAAATAAAATAAAAAAATATTTAAATATTGATAGTAATATGTGGGATGAAATAAAGTTGGTAAATGACATAAAATCAAATGGAATTGCGCCTTTATTTGAGAGAATAAAATAAATAATGTAAAGGAAATGAAAAAATATGAAAGTATTATTTGTAGAAGCAGAAGAAACTTTTTATATGCCTGTGAATACTAAAATTCCAAAGCGTTGGGCATATTTAGGTGAAATAGCAACATATATTGCCAAAGAAAATGATGTAAAAGTTATGGATTGTATTAATCCTCAAATATCTCATGCAGAGATTTTAAATGAAATAGCAAATAATAAATATGAACTTATTTGTTTTTTAACAAGAATTGAAACAGTAAACTCTTTATTAAAATTGATTCCCCTAATAAAGAAGATATCATCAGATACGAAATTACTTATTTATGGAGATGCACCATGTATGTTTCCCAACTTTCTTAAAGAGAATTTAAGTGATGTAGATGCAATTATAGAGAGTGGGGATTGGGAAGTTGCAATAAGTAATTATATTAAATATATTAATAATGAAAAGCAATTTAAAAATAATAATATTCCAGGAATAACATTAAAAATTAATAAAACATGGCAAAATGCTAAAACATGTAATGGGGAAAATTTTGTAGGATGGTCATTTACGGATTTAGATAGTAAATTATTAAACGTTGATTTATATAAAAGTTTAAGACATGATGAAGTTACAATTTCAGCTTCAAGGGGATGCCCTTATAATTGTAAATTTTGTTTAGCTGTAAAAACATTTGATAAAGATGATAGGAGAAAAGATATAAAAGAATTGGTAAATTATATGCTTAAAAATAAAAATAAAGTTAAGACATATAAATTGTTTTCTCCTACATTTACATACAATTTGGATTGGGTTGTAAAATTTTGTGATGAGTTAATAAAAAGAGAGGCCGGAGTTGAATGGGTTACAACATCACGTACAGATAAGTTACAAGATGAAAATATGATTAAAAAAATGTCTCTAGCAGGATGTAAAAAAATAGCTGTAGGAGTTGAAACACTTGATAAAGAAGCAAATAGAGAATTAAGAAAATTTAATGATATTGAAAATTATAAAGAAAACGTAAGAAATATGTTTTCAATAGCAAAAAAATATAACATTGAAATAAAACCACTTTTAATGATGGGAATTAAAGGCCAAACAAAAGAAAATATTAAAGAATCACTTTTGTTTTTAAAAGAAATTGGTGCAAAAGAGGTAAGGGTTGCAGCATATTCGCCAAGACAACTATTAACAAAAAAAGATAATGAGGGCACATTAACAATTGAAGATATTAATGCTATGGATAAAATGACATACATTGATTATTTACCAGAAAAAATGACAGAAGAAGATTTTTTAAAGATAATATATGAAACTGAAAAATTTAATGAAATATTACAATAAAATGGAGGAATAATATGAAATTAAGTAACTATCCAAATGTAATTTTTATTAGAACAACAGAATCTTGTAATTTAAAGTGTGTGCAATGTGATTATGGATGTGGATTAATGAATTGTCATTATAAAGAAGATTAAAAAGATAAAGCAAGTGAAATGCTCACTTGCCTTATCTTTTTTTGAAGAACTAAAAGAAAAATTAGATTCTGTTAAAAATAACAGATATATCTTTCAAAGTTCTCCTAGAATCAATTGAAATGTATTCCCACTTAGGTTTAGAAATTCCGAAAAATTCGTATACCTTTTGTGAGGAATTAGGAATAAATGGTTCATAAAGATTTGCGATATTGACAATCAATGCCAGACAAGTAGCAGTTGTATCATTAAAAGCAGATATATCCTGTTTTACTTGAATCCAAGGCTGCCTATCATCATAATATTTGTTTGCAAATCTTACAAGTTGCTGTATTTCTTGAACTGCTGCTCTTAATTCGGATTTTTCAATCAAATTTCCGACATTAGTATAGGTTCCCTTAATTTTGGAAATTACATTCAAGTCAATGTTTCCATTTGGAATATGACCATCGAAATTTTTTACCAAAAATGCCAAATTACGATTAACAAAATTTCCGTATTCTCCAACCAAGCTTTTGTTGTGCAACTGTTCCAAAACCTCATAGGAAAAATTGGTATCCTTAGTTTCTGGTGCTTGGCAAGTTAAACAATATCGGATACTGTCAGCTGTATAGCTCTTGAGCAAGTCCTTAACTGTAATTCCATTTCCCTTACTTTTTGAGATTTTTTCATCGTCAATATTAAGAAACTGACTTGAAACAATATGATTTGGTAATGCTAAATCATCATCTAATGCAAGAAGTAATGCAGGAAAAATTATTGTATGAAAAGGAATATTATCTTTACCATGGACATAGTAAGTGTCTAAATTAGAGGAATTCTTATAAAAATCCTGCCAATTAAGGTTGTGTTCCTGACAATATTTTATTCCAGCAGACAAGTATCCCAAGACAGCTTCAATCCATACATAAATCTTCTTGTCTTCAAAGCCTCTAATAAGAACATTAATTCCCCAAGTGAGTTGTCGTGTAACAGCACGATCAATTAAACCACCATTAAATAAATACTTAAGTGATTCATTAATAGAACTAAAACGCCAATCTTCTTTGTGTGATGTAACATAATCGTGAATTGCCTTCTGATATTTGGAAAGCTTCCAATAAAGATGAATGTTGTCCTTTTTTGAAACTGCTGAGCCACAATATTTACAGGACTTATTAAGCAATAAGTCTGCATCGAAAGTAGCTAAACAGTCATCACATTGATCACCCTTTGCGTGACCACCACAAATAGGACATTTGCCTTCAATCTCTCTGTCAGACAAAAATTGTTGACAATGTTCACAATAAGCTTGGGGTTCATTCTTTTCGTAAAATTCGCCAGAATCAAATAATTTTTTAATGACATCTTTTACGAAAGAATCGTGAAACTTGTTGTGCGTCAAAGTGTAAGAGTCATACGAAAGGTTCAATTGTTCAAAACATTCCTTAAACTCTTGATGATATTCTAACGCAATCTGCTCTGGAGAAACGCCATTATCCTTTGCTCTGAGAGTAATTGGTGTACCATGGCAATCCGTTCCAGAAACATAAAGAACTGATGCACCAGTTTTGCGATAGTATCTTGCGATAATATCTCCTGGAAATAGAGCGGCTATATGATCTAAGTGCAAAGAGTTATTTGCATATGGCCATGCACCTCCAATAAAAATCTTTTTAGTCATTGTGAAATACCTCCGTTTTGTTATAATTTTTACTGTTTAAAAAGCCTGCAAACTAAAATGAACCTCGTATTCAATTAATTATAGTCACAAAAAATGTGACTATAAAGAGTACAAAAGTGCAGAACACTTTATATAACTTATATTATAGCATAATAAATTTTAAAAATTAAATTATGTAAAACAAATACTTGTAATGCATTATTTTTTATGTTATATTGTATATAAGTAATCGAATTATATTTTTCGCAAACGTGGTGCCTTAACGCACCAAAAATAAAAAGTTATAGTGAAAACTATAACTTTTTTTGAATTAAAATATCTTCATGATTTCATTATACTTAGGAATCAAACCTTCCTTTTTAGTTATCAAACTAGGTTTTACTTGATATACCCCTGGAAAACAATTTCCTTCGACAATTACTGGGCCATTTTCAGAAATTGCTACATCCCAACCAACATAAGCCACTTCTGGAATAACTTTAGCACATTCCTTTACAAGCTCAACAGCTTCTTTAAACATTGGAACTTTAAAGCCAACAATTTTTTTCTTTGAAATAGGATGTTCAGTATAAATATTGTCATTTCTATCAATTGCTTCTACATAAACATTTCCTTCATTACTTACATAAGTATACATTCCACCACTTGAAAAATTATCTACAACACCACCATTACCAATTTTAAGTACAGCTTGTAGAAAATAAGATTTACCATCCTTGTAAAAAGTAAACATTCTCATAGTATTTACAGACTTATCATATAAAACGTTCATGTCTGGATGTTGCTTAATGCATTCTTCGATTAATAGTTGATCATTTGCAATTAATTTATTATATATTTCTTTACAGTTAACATCAGGAGAATAAACATATTTCTCAACTCCGTGACCACCTTCATCATCAATAGGCTTTACAATAATTGCATTATTAGACTTGAAAAAAGTTTCAAAATCATTATAATTATCAGGTGTTAGCATCATCCAATTTCTTTTTAAATACTTATTAAATATTTTATTGAATTCTACTTTGTTCTCAAATTTGTGAAAACTAGATTTATCATTGAACTTTTTAATAATTTCATTGTTTTTACCACGAGTTAAATAGGTTTTTCGTTCTTCATTATTTAAATTATAAAACTCAAACTCTTGATAATCATAATATCCTGCTTGGTATTTAAAACCACATTTAATCATATCAATTACAATCGAAATATAGTTTTTCTTAGTTTTTTTACTAATAGCTTTGGCTATTCTAAACATATTTTTATAATCCATTTTAATAATGCGTTTAAATAAATATTTAATTTTCCCCATAAAATATCACCACAAGTAGTATATCATAAATAAAGTAAAAGTAAACATAGAAGTAAAAAAACATAAAAAATTTGTCTTGACAAATCAAATAAAAAAATATATTATATTTAGCAAGTGAAAAGTATAAGAAGAAGAGACCAAAACTCTTCAAATTTTAAAAGGGAGTAGCTTAAAAATTACTAATCAACAACCTCGTTTTAAACTGGTTAGTGAGCCTAAATGGTAAGCAAGACTTTTAAAGAAGCTATGAAAATTAGTTTCTTTAAAAGTCTTTTTGATTAAATAGAAAAATCTTGAAAACTCAAATTGGTGCAAATATGAAAGGAAACAATATGCCATACATAATAAGCGAAGAAAAACTAAATAAATTTAATAATTTGAATAATTATTTTGTAATAACAGATTTTGATAGAACTCTTACAACAGCAGAAAGTGAGCCAACAATGGGAGTAATACCACAATATCTAGGTGGAGAATGTTTAGAAAAAAGAACTAAGATATATGAGCATTATAGACCATTAGAATTAGACTACACAATCGAAGAAAATAAAAAACAACAAATAATGAAAGAATGGGCAAAAGAAAGCTTTACACTTTTATCAAAATATATAACAAAAGAAAGTATAAAAAATGCATTATTAAATGCAGACTTATATTTAAGGCCTGGTGCAAAAGAATTTTTACAAGAAATGAATGATAACAATATTCCTGTAATAATTATGTCTTCAGGGATAGGAAATATAGTAAAAGCCTTTTTAGAAAAAGAAAATTGCATGTTTAATAATATAAAAATAGTTTCTAATTTTTTTGAGTTTAATAATGGAATAACAACAATAAATATGGACAAGATAATGGCAACATCAAATAAAGAGTATATAAGAATACCAGAGAATATAAGAAACCAGATAGAAGAAAGAGAAAAAGCCTTAGTATTTGGAGACTTAATAGAAGATATAAAAATGATAGACAAAGAAAAGTTACAAAACACTTTAACATTTGGATTTTTAGATGAAAATGCAGAGCAAAACCTAGAAAGATATAAAGAAAATTTTGATATAATATTAACGGGAAACGATAATTTTAATACAGTAAGAAAAATTTTAAAAAACAAGGAGGAAAACAATGGCAATAAATTGGTTTAATAAAACAGTAGATGAAGTAGAATCTACACTAAAAACAAATGCAGAAAATGGCTTAACAGCAGAAGAAGCCAAAAAAAGACAAGAAGAATATGGACTAAATGAATTAAAAGCAAAGAAGAAAAAAAGTTTATTTGTAAAATTCTTAGAACAATTTAAAGACTTTATGATTATAATTCTTATAATTTCTGCAATAATCTCTGGAGTTGTTGGAGTAGCACAAGGAGAGGGATTTACAGATACAATTATTATACTAGTAGTTGTAGTAGTAAATGCAATAATAGGAGTAGCCCAAGAAAACAAAGCAGAAAAATCATTAGAAGCTTTACAAAAATTAAGTTCACACGTTGCAAAAGTTGTAAGAGATGGTAAGCTTCAAGTCATTCAATCTAAAGAACTAGTTCCAGGAGATATTGTAATATTAGAAACAGGGGACTATGTACCAGCAGACCTAAGAATAATAGAAGCAGTAAATTTAAAATCGCAAGAATCTGCTTTAACAGGAGAATCTGTGCCAGTAGAAAAAATGGCAGCAAAAATAGAAGACGAAAAGATAGGTATAGGAGACAGAGTAAACATGCTATTTTCTTCGAGTTTAATTACTTATGGTAGAGGAAAAGCTGTTGTAGTAGAAACAGGAATGAATACAGAAGTAGGAAAAATAGCAGATATAATAAACACAGCAGAAGAACAAGGAACACCACTTCAACAAAAATTAAATAAATTAGGAAAAACACTAGGAATTGTAGCATTAGCAATATGTGCTGTAATTTTTGTAGTAGGTCTTTTATATGGAAAAGAACCAATACATATGTTTATGACAGCTGTAAGTTTAGCAGTAGCAGCTATACCAGAAGGCTTGCCAGCAGTATTTACAATAGTACTTGCAATTGGCGTACAAAGGATGGTAAAAAGAAATGCAATTGTTAAAAAATTGCCAGCAGTAGAAACATTAGGAAGCGCTTCAGTAATTTGCTCAGACAAAACCGGAACATTAACACAAAATAAAATGACAGTAGAAAAAGTATTTTGTGATGGAAACCTTGTAAACTTAGAAGAATCAGCAGATATGATAGATATTCAAAAATTAGTATATGCAAGTATGCTTTGTAATGATACCAAAATTTCAGAAGACGACAAACTTACAGGAGATCCAACAGAAACGGCATTAGTAGATATGGCATTTAAATTAGATTTTGATCCATCAGTATATGGAATGTTTCCAAGAGTAGCAGAAATTCCATTTGATTCAGATAGAAAATTAATGACAACAGTACACGAAGAAAACGGAAATTATGTAGTTTATACAAAAGGTGGAGTAGATGAACTTTTGGCAAATTGTAGTTCATATATATTAGAAGGCGATATAAAAACAGATTTAGAAGAATACAAAGAAATAATTAGAAGATACAACATGGAAATGGCACAAAATGCATTAAGAGTTTTAGCAATGGCATATAAAGTACTAGACCATAAACCAACAGCAGAAGAAATAAAAGAATTAGAATCTAATTTAACATATATTGGTATGGTAGGCATGATAGATCCACCTAGACTAGAAGTAAAAGATGCAGTACAAGAATGTAAAGAAGCAGGAATAAAAACAGTAATGATTACTGGTGATCATAAAATAACAGCAATAGCAATAGCAAAAAGCTTAGGAATACTAGAAAATGATGATGAGGCAATTACAGGAACAGAATTAGAAGAAATGAGTGATGAAGAACTAATTAGAAATGTAAGGAAATATTCTGTATATGCAAGAGTTTCACCAGAACATAAAGTAAGAATAGTAAAAGCATGGCAAGCAAATGGAGAAACCGTTGCTATGACAGGAGATGGAGTAAATGATGCACCATCATTAAAAATTGCAGATATAGGTTGTGCAATGGGAGTAGTTGGAACAGATGTTGCAAAAGAAGCAGCAGACGTTATTTTAACAGATGATAACTTTGCAACAGTTGTGTCAGCAGTAGAAGAAGGAAGACGTATATATGATAATATTCTAAAAGCAATACAATTCCTATTGTCAAGCAATATAGGAGAAATAGTAGTACTATTTTTAGCAATACTAATAACTCCATTATTGTCAAAGCAATTTGGAGTAGATATAACATTAATAGAAACATTATTACCAATACACATATTATGGATTAACCTAGTAACAGATTCATTACCAGCATTAGCACTTGCAGTAGACCCAGCAGCAGACAATGTAATGAAAAGAAAGCCTTTAAAAAATACTAAAAAAGGAATATTTACAAAAGGAATGACATGGAGAATAGTATATCAAGGATTAATGATAGGATTACTTACACTTACTGCATTCATAATTGGACTTTCAACACCAGATGTAAGTCAAGAAGAAAAGGTAAAAATAGGCCAAACAATGGCATTTTACGTACTAGCACTTTCTGAACTAGTACATGTATTTAACATAAGAGATAACAAAAGAACGATATTCAAAACAGGAATATTTAATAATAGCAAACTAATTTTAGCAACAGTAGTATCAGCAAGTTTAATGTTTGTAATACTATTTACACAAGGATTAAGAGATATATTTGGATTAGTAATGCTGCCAGCAATGCACGTATTCGAAACAGTAATGTTAGTACTTGCACCAGTAATAATAGTAGAAATATTTAAGTTATTAAAAATAAATACAACAAAAGACGAAGAATAGCTTTTGAAAAATATTGTAGGTCGTCATGCTTGGCGACCTACAATGCCATAAAAATTTTAAAAAATTACAAATAAAATTAATTAAAGATATTGACACTTTGCATATAAAATGCTACAATAATCAATGTCAATAAAATATGCGGATGTGGCGGAACTGGCAGACGCGCTGGTCTTAGGAACCAGTACTTCGGTGTGGGGGTTCAAGTCCCTTCATCCGCACCAGAGAAGAGATTAGCTAAAGCTAATCTCTTTTTGTTATTGAAACAAATATATTGTAAAATGAATAAATTTATGCTACTTTATATATGGTGATTATTATGAAATTTACAACGTTATGCTATATAGAAAAAAATGATAAATACTTAATGCTATATAGAAATAAAAAAGAAAATGATTTAAATGAAGGAAAATGGATTGGAGTCGGTGGAAAATTTGAAGAAAAGGAATCTCCAGAAGAATGTTTAGTTAGAGAAGTAAAAGAAGAAACTGGTTTAACATTAACAAAATATAAATTAAGATGCCTAGTAACATTTGTATCTGATAAATGGGAAACAGAGCATATGTATGTATTTACAGCAAGTGAATTTGAAGGAGAACTTAAAGAATGCAATGAAGGTACTTTACAATGGATTGATAAAGATAAAATATTAGACTTACCAACATGGGAAGGAGATAGATTCTTTTTTGAAAAAATGCAGAAACAAAAAGAATTCTTTACGATGAAGGTAGAATATAAAGGAAACAAGTTAGTAAATTGCAAATAGAAAGATTTAATCTTTCTATTTTTTAATATTAATTTAATATTAAAAAAATATAATACAAATATCAACAAGGGAAAGACTAAATTAATATCACCCCAAAGTAGGAAAAGAAAAGATTATTTCCATCCCCATTTATAATCTTTTCTCCTACAAATTTTTTTAATTATAAAAATGTGATATAATATGCAATAGAGGTAAGAATATGAAAGTGCTAATTGTAGAAGATGAAAGAACTTTATCAGACACAATAAAACAATGTATATGCAAAAAATTTGATACAGAACAAGCGTATGATGGTTATGAAGCATATATGATGGCAAAAGAAAATATATATGATGCAATAATATTAGATCTTATGTTGCCAGAAATGTCAGGATATGATGTGTTATTAAAACTTAGAGAAAACAAAGTATTAACACCAGTTTTAATATTAACAGCAAAAGACACATTAAATGACAAACTAAAAGGATTTAATTATGGAGCAGATGACTACCTAGTAAAGCCATTTGAGAGAGAAGAATTACTAGCAAGACTAGAAGCCATAATTAGAAGAACAAATGGAGCATATAAGCAAGATGAAATAGAGTTTAAAGATTTAAAACTAAATATAAAAAGTAGGAGAGCATTTATAAAAGATAAAGAAATCACACTACAGGGAAAGCAATTTGATATATTAGAATACCTTATAAATTCAAAAGGAACAATAATAACAAAAGAGCAGATATTTGATAAAATATGGGGATTTGATTCATTTACAACTACAAACGTAGTAGAAGTATATGCAAGTGGATTAAGAAAAACATTAAAACAATATGGATATGATAAATATATAAAAACCATCCGTGGAGTAGGATATATGATAACAGATTAATATAAATTGGAAAACTTAAAGACATATCCAATAAGGAAGGAGAAATACAGAGTATGAAAAAATTGCTATTAGTAATTGATGCTCAAAAAAGTTTTATAAACGAAATCACAGAGCCATATGTAAAAAAAATACAAGAACTTGTTAATTCAAATAAATATGAAAAAGTTGCTTTTACAAAGTTTATAAATAGTAAAGATAGTATATGGTATAAAAAATTGAAATATAAAGGTTGCATAACAGAAGATAATCAAGCCATAATGATTGACACAAAAAACAATGAAGTTTTTGAAAAAACTATTTACTCCGCGGTAAATAATGAATTAGTGAAATACATAAAAGAAAATGATGTTGAACAGATATATTTGTGTGGATTTGATACAGACGCTTGCGTTTTAAAAACCGCATTAGATTTGTTTGAGAATAATTATGAAGTATATGTACTTAAAGCGTATTGTATGAGTGGTGCGGGACAAAAAATACATAATGATACAATAGAAAACCTGAAAAGATTAATAGGAAAAAAATATGTAATATAATGTAAATATAAGAATAAGCAATTTAACAGCTTTTTAGTATTGACAATTAGTGTAAAAATATGGTAAACTACTAATAAGTTTTAGGAGTATACCTAGCAAAAGCGAGCGGTATAGAGTAACAAAAGTTACTTACACAGAAATAAGATTAAAGTCTTATGGAGGAGTCTTAAAGATTTCTACATAAGGCTTTTTTGTATAGGAGTGATAGTATGAAAGAAGAAAAAACATTAGAAACAGAAAGGTTAATATTAAGACCATTAACAGTAAACGATGCAGAAGAAGCATTTAAAAATTGGACCAGTGATGATGAAGTATCAAAATATGTAAGGTGGTCTACTCACAAAAATGTAGCGGAAACAAAAGAATATATACTTTTAGAAGAAAAAAGACGTAAAACAGAAGGATGTTTTAATTGGGGAATAGTTATAAAGGATAGCAATGAACTAATAGGAGCTATAGGAGCATTTCCAAGTGAAGATGGCAGATATGAAATAGGCTATAATATAGCGAAAAAACATTGGAACAATGGCTATACAACGGAAGCAGTAAAAGAGGTACTTAAATATTTAGCAACTGAAGAGAAAATACATAAATTTAGATGTGCACATGCAGTACTCAATCCTGCATCTGGTGCAGTAATGAGAAAAGCTGGATTTAAATATGTTAAAGATGAAGATTTTGAAAAATTTGACAAAAGCCAAAAATTTGAATGTAAAGTATACTATTTAGATATGGGTGAGAATTATGATTAGAAAAGCAAAAATAGAAGATTCAAATAACATAGCAAAACTTATTATAAAAGGCTGGCAAACAGCATATAAAGGACTTATAAACCAAGAATTTTTAGACAGTATGAAAGAAGATGAAATGAGTAAAGGATGGAAGAAAAGCATTTTTTCCCAGAACGAAAGCAATAACATATATGTATGTGAGAAAGAAAATAAAATTTTAGGAGTTATTAGATTTGGAAAAGTAGCTGATAAAAATGATATAAGCCACAATGCAGAAATACATGTTTTGTATGTAGAACCAGAACTTAAAAGAAATGGAATAGGAAGTAAATTATTTGATTATGCAAAGAACTACTTTATAGAACATGATATGAAAAAATTAATTATTTGGTGTTTAAAAGGAAATGAGCCATCTATAGAATTTTATAAAAAGATGGGTGGAAAAATTGTTTCAGAAAGAGAAGCAAAAGTACACAATATAGAGTTAGAGGAAGTAGGTTTGGAATATAATTTGGAAGATAAAATAAAATTAATAATACCAACGAAAGAGTATGAAAATCAAGCAATAGAATATAGAAAAGAGCATTTTGATAATGGAGAAAAAACATTACATGCGTGTTCAAAATGGGATAGAATTGATAATTATGATGAATGGCTAAAACTATTAAAAAGTAATTTAAAAAAGGAAACGGTACAAGATAATTATGCTGTTACAACACAATTCTTTGGGGTGAGAGAAAGAGATAATAAAATTGTTGGAATGATAAATATTAGACATGAATTAGCAAATGATTTCTTAAGAAATTATGGAGGAAATATTGGATATGGAATAAGACCAACAGAAAGAAGAAAAGGATATGCAACGCAAATGCTTGAACAAGCTTTAAAATATTGCAAAGAAGAACTTAACTTAGAAAAAGTAATGCTTGGTTGCTATAAAGAAAACGAAGCATCAAGAAGAACAATTTTAAACGCAGGGGGAGCATTAGAAAGAGAAGTAAAAACAGAAAATGGAAAAATAGCACAGGTGTATTGGATTAAATTGTAAAAAAACTATTGACAGGACAAAAAAATATATGCTATCATATATTTTAATTAGAGAGGTATATTATGGAAACAAAAATAATATTTAGAAACGAGCATCATAAAAATTAGCTTGTGTCATATATATGGCACAGGCTTTTGGTGCTTGTGCCTAAGATTTAAACCTTATGGTAGAAGTGCCATAAGGTTTTTTTGTTGTTAAAATAAGCTGGCCAGCTTAAAACAAAACTCTCTTAAAATATAAGGAGGAAAAAATATGAAAAAGAAAATTATTTTTATTACAGCAATTACAATAATTGCAATGCTTGGAGTACTTACAGCGATTAAAATGAAAAAGACAAATGCAAAACAAAATTCATTAGAAAAAATAACAAGTAAAGGAACATTTATATTAGGACTTGACGATAGCTTTCCACCAATGGGATTCAGAAACGAAAACAATGAAATTGTTGGCTTTGATATTGATGTAGCAAAAGAAGTTTGCAAAAGATTAAATGTAGAATTAGTAATACAACCAATATCTTGGAATGCAAAAGAACAGGAATTAAATTCTGGTAACATAGACTGCATTTGGAATGGGATGTCTATAACAGAAGAAAGAAAACAAGCAATGTTATTATCTGATTCGTACATGAAAAATAGGATGGTATTCATTACAAAACAAGACAGTAATCTAAAGACCTTAGAAGATTTAAAAAACAAAAAAGTAGGAGTTCAATCTGGTTCAAGTGCGGAGCAAATATTGGAAGAGTCAGAAACTTACAAAACATTAAACCAAACAGTTGCATATGCAGATAATATTACAGCCTTTATGGATTTGGAAACAAATCAAATTGATGCAGTATTTGTAGATGAAGTGCTAGCTAATTATTATATAGCAACAAATAATAAAAACTATAACCAAATAGAACAAGCTTTAGAAGAAGAACAATATGCAATAGGATTTAGAAAACAAGACAATGAATTATGCAATAGAGTAAATGAGATTCTAAAAGAAATAAAAGAAGACGGAACATTAGAAGCAATATCTAAAAAGTGGTTTGGAAAAGATGTTACGACAATTAAAGGTGAGTAAATATGGATTTAAATTACTTTATTAAATTAATGAAAATATTATTGGATGGAACAAAAGTATCTTTAAGAATATTTGCTATAACACTAATATTTGCAATACCTTTAGGAATATTAGTTTCTGCTTTAAGTATTTCTAAGAACAAGATAATTTCAAAAATAATAAAGCTGTATATATTGCTTATGAGAGGAACCCCATTATTATTGCAAATAATCTGTATATACTTTGCACCATATTATTTGTTTAAATTTTCATACAACAGATTTATAGCAGTAATTATTGCATTTACATTAAACTATGCAGCATATTTTGGAGAAATATTTAGAGGCGGAATAGAAAGCATTCCAAAAGGCCAATGGGAGGTTGCTTTTACATTAGGCTTTACTAAAATAAAAACATTTTTTATAGTGATACTTCCTCAAGCAATAAAAAGAATATTACCATCAATTTCAAATGAAGTAATAACTTTGGTAAGAGATACTTCGCTAGCACAAGTAATTGGAGTGACAGAATTGTTTGCTTTTGCTCAAAAACAAGCTAATTATAAGTTTTCTATAATTCCATTGCTTGTTGCAGGATTAATCTATTTATTAATTAGTGTAATTTTAACCTATATTTTTAATTACACAGAAAGGAAATTAGAGTATTATAGGTAAATATTATGAAAGTATTAGAAATAAAAAATATAAACAAGAGCTTTAACGAAAGAAAGGTATTAAGCAATTTTTCGCTAAATATTGAAGAAGGAGAAATAGTTTCGATAATAGGGCCATCAGGAGTTGGAAAGTCAACTTTACTAAGATGCATTAATGGATTGGAGAAAATAGATAGTGGAGAAATCTTAATTAATAATAAAAGTTTAAAAAGGAAAAAAGATAAAATATCAAAAGAAGCAAATTTAGAAGTGGGATTAGTGTTTCAAGACTACAATTTATTTCCTCAGTATTCTGTGATTAAAAATATAACATTACCATTAACAACAGTACTAAAAATAGAAAAAGAAGAAGCAACAAAACAAGCAGAAGAATTACTTAAAAAAATGAATTTATTAGAAAAGCGATATTCATATCCATACGAGTTATCAGGAGGAGAAAGACAACGAGTAGCAATAGCAAGAGCGATTGCTACAAATCCTAAAATAATATGTTTTGATGAACCAACTAGTGCATTAGATCCAAAACTTGTAATGCAAGTTTCGAAAACAATAAAAGACCTTGCAAATATTGGCAAAGCAATAATAATAGTAACTCACGATATAAGCTTTGCAGAACAAATTTCAGACAGGATTATAGAAGTGAAACTGGAATTTGTAAAATGAATGTGAGAGGTGTGATGTGGAAAGTGGGATTTGTAGGGGCGTATTGAATACGCCCAAAAAAGAATTTATTGCAAACTCTGCAGTAGGGATTAACTAAAAATGTTGTGGCAGGCCATGTGTCTGCCCGAAAAAATGATATTTTGCTATATACAAAAAATATAAACAAAAGGGGTCTGTCCCCATTTGTTCCTAACAAAATTGAATTATTAGATTATGAATTTGTATAAATAATTGACAATATAAAAAGATTTTCATATAATTATATTATAAAGGAGACAAAGCCATGAGTAATTTAACAAACGCAAAATTAAATAACTGGTGGAATGTATGGGATAAAAATCACCCATACAAATTTGTCGTGCTTTAGAATATTAGTAAAATACAGGCACATGTATGAGTGATTAAAAACTTGTACATGTGCTTTTTGTTGTTTATGGGAGGTGGTACATATGGAAGCTGACTGGCATTGGCAAATTTTATATAAAACTATTTTAAAGAAAGAAGGAATTGATTATGAATTATGGAGAGTTTGGTGGACAATATGTGCCACAAGAGCTAAAAGAAAAGTTAAATGAAATTGAAAGAGAATTTACAAAAGCAAAAAATGATGAGAAGTTCGTAAAGGAATATTTATACTATTTAAAACAATATGTTGGAAGACCAACACCACTATATTACGCAGAAAATTTAAGCAAATATGCAGGTGGAGCAAAGATATATCTAAAAAGAGAAGATTTAAATCATACAGGAGCACACAAAATAAATAATTCGTTGGGGCAAGCTTTACTTGCAAAACGTATGAATAAAACGCATATAATTGCAGAAACGGGAGCAGGTCAACATGGAGTTGCAACTGCAACAGTGTGTAGTCTGTTTAATATTAAATGTACAATATTTATGGGAAAAGAAGATATAAAAAGACAAAAAGTAAATGTAGAGAAAATGAAGCTTTTAGGAGCAGAAGTATATGAAGTAACAAAAGGTGAAGGAACATTGAAAGAAGCAGTAGATGTAGCCTTTGAATATTTATTAAAACATCAAGATGTATTTTATTTAATAGGTTCTGCAGTAGGTCCAAGCCCATATCCGGAAATGGTAAAATATTTTCAAAAAATAATAGGGGAAGAAGCAAAAAAACAAATTTTAGAACAAGAAGGCAAATTACCTAAAGCAATAGTTGCGTGTATAGGTGGAGGAAGCAATAGTATAGGGTTATTTACAGACTTTATAAAAGAAGAGGTACAAATATTTGGAATAGAGGGAGCAGGAAAAGGCATTGAGACAGGAAAACATGCATCTGCAATATATAACAATAAAATTGGAATTTTACATGGTATGAAAACATATATAATGCAAGATGATAAAGGAAATATAGAAGAGGCATACTCAATTTCAGCAGGCTTGGATTATCCAGGAATTGGACCAGAACACGCATACTTGAAATCTATAGGGAGAGTTAAGTACGACAGCATTACGGATAAAGAAGCAGTAGAAGCATTTAAGTTACTTTGTAGATTAGAAGGAATAATACCAGCATTAGAAAGTAGCCATGCAATAGCATATGCAATAAAAATTGCAAAAAACTATAAAAATAATGACAGCATTATTGTAAACCTATCTGGAAGAGGAGATAAGGATATAGAAATACTAAACTGAGGGAAAAAGGGGACAGACCCCTTTTTCCCTCATATATGTCGAAAAAAGAAAAAATGAGGCGAGCGATTTTTCTTGAATTTTAAATACAAGTATGATACAAAAATAATATAAATTTATATAAATTCTGGCAATAAATCAAATTGCCAAAACAAATTTATTTCAAAAAAGAATTAATTCTTTAAAAATTCCAAAAATCAAAATTAAAAAATTAAAATCAGGCATTTAAATATGTTTATTAATCATACTTGTAAATGTAAATAATTGCATATATGAAAGGAGAAAAGAAAATGAAGAAAACATTATCACCAAAATTAGATGTAGTATTCCAAGCCCTATTTGGAGAAGTAGGAAGTGAAAGAATAACAAAAAACTTTTTAGAAACAATATTAAACAAGAAAATAGAAAAAATAGACTTAAGTAAAAATCCGATATTAAGAAGAGAATTTAAAGACGATAAACTGGGAGTGTTAGATATATTAGCAGAGTTAGATGGAAAGGAAAAATGCAATATAGAAATGCAATTAGTAAATTCAAAAAGTATAATAGAAAGAATACTATATTATTGGAGCAGATTATATTCAAGACAAATGAAAATAGGGCAAGACTATAATTTACTAGAAAGAACAATAATAATATTAATAACAGATTTTAAAATAGAAGGATTAGAAGAGTTAGAATACCATACAACATGGAAAATAATAGAAACAGAAGGAAGAAAAAGAATATTGACAGAGAAATTAGAAATTGATATCATAGAGTTACCAAAAATAGAAGGAAAAGAAAAAGAAAGTGGAAGGTTATTAGACTGGCTATATTTTTTAGAAAATCCGAAATCTAGGAGGGTAACAGAGAAAATGGAAGAAAGTAAAGAAATAAAAGAAGCAGTAGAAAAACTAGATAGTCTAAGTGAAGATGAAAGAATGCAAAGAATAGCAGATTTAAGAGAAAAAGCAATATTGGACGAAAAGGCAATATATGCAAAAGGGCTAGATGATGGAATTAAGGAAGGATTAGAAAAAGGAAAACAAAAGGAAAAATTAGAAATAGCAAAAAAATTAAAAAAAGAAGGAATGAATACAGAATTAATAGCAGAAATAACAGGATTAAAAATAAAAGAAATAGCAGAAATATAAACTCTAAAACATTGACAAATCACAATTTTTATGGTATTAATATTAATATATTTTAAAAGCAATGAAGAGGAATAGTATATATTTATGAACTTTTAGAGAAGAGTTGGTTGGTGAAAAACTTTAAGGAACTAAATATAGAACCAGCCTTGGAGCTATGGACTGAAAATTAAAGTAAGTTTTATCGGAAATCCACCGTTATCATAGGATATAATGTTATAAGACATTATTTGAGTGTAGAAGAAATTCTAAAAATAGGTGGTAACACGGATAAAAATATTCGCCCTAAGTTAATAAATATAACTTAGGGCTTTTGTATTTTATATACTAGAGGAGGAATAAAAATGAGATTAAGTGAAGACTTTTTTTACACATTAAGAGAAGATGTAAGTGATGAAGATTCAGTAAGTGGAAAACTTTTAGTAAAAAGTGGAATGATTAAAAAAGTAAGTAATGGAGTTTATGCAAAAACACCATTAGGAACTAAAGCATTTCAAAATGTTGAAGAAATAGTTCGTAGAAATATGAATAATGCGGGGGCAGATGAACTAAAAATGCCAATGCTTTTACCAATGGACTTTTTTGAAAAGTCAGGAAGAAAAAATGCATTTGGACCAAGTATGTTTAGATCAACAGATAGATACAATAGAGAATATGCACTAGGACCTACACATGAAGAGCTTTTTGCATTTATGTCAATGAGCAGAGTTAAATCATATAGAGATTTACCATATACTTTATATCAAATTGGAACAAAATTTAGAGACGAAGTAAGACCAAGATTAGGCTTAATTAGAGTAAGAGAATTTACAATGAAAGATGCATACAGCTTTGATAAAGACTATGAAGGATTAGATGTTTCATATAAGAAGATGTTTGATGCATACCACAAGATATTTACAGAATTAGGATTAAACTATACTGTTGTTAGAGCAGATACAGGAGTTATGGGAGGAATACTTTCAGAAGAATTCCAAGCTATTACAGATGTTGGAGAAGACATACTTGTACTTTGCGAAAATTGTGATTTCTCTTCTAACATAGAGGTAACACCATGTATATGCAATGAAGAATGTAATGAAGAAGAAAAAGAATTAGAAATGGTTGACACTAAAAATTATCATACAATAGATGAAATATGTGATTATTTAAAACTAGATATAAAGAAAACAGTTAAAGCATTACTTATGAGTGTAGATAATGAACTTGTAGTATTCTTTGTAAGAGGAGATAGAGAGCTAAACGAAGTAAAAGCTTTAAAAGTATTAAAAGGAAAAGAAATAGGATTTGCAACAGATGAGTTAATTGCAACATCAAATGCAGTACCAGGTTGCACAGGACCAATAGGATTAAACGCAAAAATTGTAGTAGATAATGAAGTTTTAAAAATGAAAAACTTCTGCTGTGGAGCAAACAAAGAAGGATATCATTATATAAATGCAAATATAAAAGACTTTAAGTATGATGTATCAGCAGATATAGTAAATGTAAAAGAAGGAGACACTTGCCCAAACTGTGGTAAAAAGTTAGTATTCAAAAAAGGTATAGAAGTTGGAAATACATTCAAATTAGGAACAAAATATTCAGAAAGTTTAGGACTAAACTATTTAGGAGAAGACAATCAAAGTCATCCAGTTGTTATGGGAAGCTATGGAATAGGACTTGAAAGAATCCTTTCTGCAATAGTAGAACAAAATAATGATGAAAAAGGTATAATTTGGCCAATGAATGTAGCTCCATACAAAGTTGCAGTAGTAGTAATAAATCCAAAAGATGAAGAACAACTAAAAGCAGGAAACGAATTATATAACACACTAAATAGCTTGGGAATAGATACATTAATAGATGACAGAAAAGAAAGAGCCGGAGTAAAATTTAATGATATGGATCTAATTGGAATTCCAATGAGAATAACTGTTGGAAAGAAAATTACAGATGAAATGGTAGAATTCAAAATGAGGAATGAAGAAAATTCAGAAGACTGCAAACTAGATTCAGTAATAGAAAAAATAAATAGCATCTTAAATAAATAATTAATAGTAATGTAGGGGGAAGACAGTTCAGTCAGCCCCTACAATTTTTAATATTGATTTAATAAATTGTATGATATAATTATAACAAATTAAATTAAAAGAGGTAAAAATGAACGAGCAAAAATTAATAAAAAAACAATTAGCTAAAAATATGCTTTATGCATTTATAGTGTTTGCAATAATACTTATAATTTTTGATGCAATAATATATCATCAAGTATCTACATATATGTATAAATCCATAGACAAAGAATTAATAAGGGCAATGGAATTATATCAAAACAAAAATATAGTGTCAGAGGTTAAAAAAGTCATTACAAAGGAGCTAGATGAAAACATTAAAATTACATATGTAGAAACAAAGGTTAATCCTAGGGTAGTTTGCATAGTAAGGGATTCAAAAGGAGAGATATTAAACAGCGAAACTATAGGAAGATTTTATAATGATTATGTTAAAGATATAGAATTTAATAAGAATAAAACAGACAAAGTCTACTCAATAAAAGTACAAGATAAATACAATTATAGAGGAATAACAGTAAAGGGAACAACTTCAGAAGGAGAAGAAATATATATACAACTACTTGCAAATGTAGATGGAGAAGTTGAAACAATAAATAACATGACAGACACCTTATTAGTTGGAAGTTTAATAATAATTGGAATAGCAATAATTGGGTCATATATATTATCAAAAATGACATTAAAGCCAATAATGGAATCATACAAAAAACAAACAGAATTTGTTCAAAATGCAGCACATGAATTAAGAACACCACTTACAATAATTCAAGCAAAACAAGAACTACTTTTACAAGAGCCAGAGAGTAAAATAATAGACAAATCAGAAGATATAAATATAATGCTTAAAGAAACAAAAAGACTAACTAAACTTATAAAAGAACTAATGGTACTTGCAATGGCAGATTCAAATGAATTAAAAATGCATAAAGAAAAGATAAATGTAGATGATCTAATAAAAGAAATAATTACTCCATACAAAGACTTTGCAGAAATGCAAGAAAAAGAAATAATACTAGATTTAAATTATGGTAAAGAAGCAAACATAGACAGAAATAAAATAAATCAGCTTTTGGTAATAATACTAGATAACGCAATAAAATACACAGCAGAAAAAGATACAATAACAGTAAAAACATACTCAAAAGAAGGAAAATGTGTAATAGAAGTAGCAGATACAGGAATAGGAATAAGTAAAGAAGCGGCAAAGCATGTATTTGATAGATTCTATAGAGAAGACAAAGCACGTTCAAGAGAAAAAGGAGGAACAGGACTAGGACTATCAATAGCACATACAATTGTAAAACTACATGGAGGAAATATAAAAATAACAAGCAATGAACCAAAAGGAGCAAAAGTAATAATAAAAATTTAGAAAAACTGGGGAAAAAGGGGTCAGACCCCTTTTTCCCCAGTTTGTTAAATTAAACTAGTCAGAAAGTTTGCTATAAAAAGCAATTGACCAAAGACCTGCAATTCCTACAATTATATATATTATTCTAGTTAATACAGATAAACTTCCAAAAATTGCGTCAACTAAATTGAATTTAAACAATCCAACAAGAAGCCAGTTAATAGCGCCAATTATAACAAGTGTAAGAGCAATACCATTTAAAGCTTTCATTGTAAAACCTCCTCTTTTTTATCTATTTTGCTCTAAAAAAACATATTTATTCTTATTATTTCAAAAACATTGATTTTTAAGCATTTTTAAAATATAATTTTAAAAAGATAGGAGAAAATAAAATGATAAAAAAGAATGAAGAATATATTGTAGATATAATAGATAATGGTTTTCAAGGAGAAGGAATTGCTAAAATAGAAGGAATTACAGTATTTATTGATCAAGCAATAAAAGGAGAAAAAATCAAAATAAAAATTTTGAAAGTTCAAAAAAATTTTGCCTATGGAAAGATTATTGAATTTATTGAAAAGTCAAACACAAGAGTAGAACCAGATTGTAGCACTTACAATAAATGTGGCGGATGTAATTTAAGACATATAGAATATAGCAAAACACTAAAAATAAAAAAAGCAATTGTTCAAAATTGTATGAATAAAGCTTTAAAAAGAGAAATAGAAATAAACGATGTTATAGGAATGGAAAATCCGCTTCATTATAGAAACAAACTTCAATATCCATTAGGATTAGATGAACAAAACAATCCAGTGATGGGTGTGTTTTCTGCAAGAACACATAATATTATTCCAACAGAAAAATGTTTTATTCAAAATGAAAAATGCCAAGAAATAGCAAAAGATATATTTGAATTTATAAAGCAAAACAATGTATCTGTATATGACGAAAAAACGTTAAAAGGAACCATAAGACATATAGTAATAAGAATTGGAATAAAAACAAATGAGATTTTAGTTACATTAGTAGTAAATGACGACAAATTAAAAGATAAAGAATTAGTTCAATACATAACCAAAAAACATCCAGAAATAAAATCAATAGTTAAAAACTTTAATACAAAAAATACAAATGTAATATTAGGAGATAAAACAGAAGTAATATATGGTACAGGATATATTTATGATATTTTAGGGGAATATAAATTTAAAATTTCTCCATTATCATTTTACCAAGTAAACCCTGTTCAAACAGAAATATTGTATAATACAGCAATGCAATTTGCTGGAGTAAATGACACTGCTAACAAAAACAATATTGCACTAGATTTATATTGTGGAATAGGAACAATAGGAATTTTTGCTGCAAAATATTTTAAAAAGATATATGGAATTGAAATTATAGAAGAAGCAATAAAAGATGCAAAAGAAAATGCAAAAATAAATAAAATAGAAAATGCTGAATTTTATGCAGGTGATGTAGAGGAAGTTTTACCTAAAATAATTGAAAAGGAAAATATAAAACCAAATGTAGTATTTGTGGACCCACCAAGAAAAGGATTAGATAATAAAACGATAGGAGCTTTAAAAGAGTTAAAACCAGAAAAGATAGTATATATAAGTTGCAATCCAGCAACACTTGCAAGAGATTTAGCTTTATTAGATGAGAGCTATGAGATAAAAGAAGTACAGCCAGTCGATATGTTTCCGTTTAGTAAGCATGTTGAAAATGTGACAGTATTAAAAATAAAGTAAAATGGAAGAAGGAAACAACAATGAACAACAACCCAATAGGAGTATTTGACTCAGGAATAGGTGGATTATCTGTTTTAAGGCAAATTATTAAGTTATTACCAAATGAAAAATACATATATTATGCTGATACAGATAATGTACCTTATGGATTAAAAACTAAAGAACAAATATTAGAATATGTAGAAAATGCAATAGACTTTTTAAATTCAAAAAAAGTTAAGGCAATAGTTGTAGCATGTAATACAGCTACAAGTGTAGCAATTAAAGATTTAAGAAGCGATTATAACATTCCAATAATAGGAATAGAACCAGCTATAAAGCCAGCAATAGAAAATAGAAAAAATAAAAAAGTTTTATTAATGGCAACGCCTGTTACAGTAAAAGGAGAAAAAATTAAAGACTTAATACAAAAACTAGAAGCAAATGATATTGTAGAATTAATTGCAATGCCTAAACTTGTTGAATTTGCAGAAAGAGGTGAATTCAATACTGAAAGAGTTAAAAAATATATAAGAGAGAGCTTAGAAAGATTTAACCTAGAAGAATATTCATATTTAGTGCTAGGATGTACGCATTTTCCATATTTTAAAACAACATTAAAAGAAATACTCCCAGATAGTATATGTATAATTGATGGAAGTATAGGCGTAGCAGAAAGACTAAAAGAAGTTCTAGAAGAAAATAAAATACTTGGAAGTAATAAGTTAGAAATTACATTTTATTATTCTGGAAGAAAAGTCAAAGAGAAAATAGAAATAGAAAAATTAAAAAACTTACTAAATAGAATATAATAGTTAAAAGTCTAATATAAAATGCAATGGCAAAGGAGAAAAATAAATGTCAGAAAGCAAAAAATATTTAATAATATCAGATATACATGGATCAAATTACTATGCTAATAAAATAAATGAAATATGCAAAAGAGAAAATCCAGATAAAATAATTCTTTTAGGAGATTTATATTATCATGGACCACGAAATCCATTACCAAAAGAATATAATCCAATGAAAGTAGCAGAGCTTTTAAACAGCTTAAAAGAAAAAATACTATGTGTAAAAGGAAATTGTGATGCAGAAGTTGATGAAATGATTTCAGAATTTGAATTTAAAGATAATATCGAATTAAATATAAATGGAAAGAAGTTCTTCTTTACGCATGGACAAAAATATAATATGGAAAATATTCCAAAAGAAATTAATGTTCTAGTATATGGACATTTTCATACAGGATTTATAAAAGAAAAAGATGGAGTTATATGTGTAAATAGTGGTTCAATTTCATTACCAAAAAACAATACAAAAAACAGTTATTTGATTATAGAAAATAATAAAATAGTATTGAAAGATGTTGAAGGAAACATTATTAGTAAAAAGGATATATAAGAAATACAGTAATATAAGGAGAAAAAATGAAAGAAGAAAAATTAACTAAAAGCGCAATAGGAATAATGGGATCTTTATTAATAAACAATGTTTTATATATGTTTGTAAACACATTTATGGTAGCATATTTTATTACACTTACAAATTATGATTATAAACAAATATCAATATACTATGTATTATCATTTATAGCAATATTATTAACCTTTCTAACTTTTGGAAGAATAATAAAAAATAAAAATCAGGTTTGGGTATTTAGAAGTGGAATAATTGCGTATTGCCTGTATATATTAATTCTTGCTTTTTTGAAAGAAAAAATAGTTACATATTTTGCACCATTAGGCTTTTTTTATGGAATTGTGCAAGGTCTAATATGGGTGGCAGCACATACACTTGTAAACGAACATACGCAAAACAATACAAACAAGTTCATTTCGTTTAAATCAATTATTAGTAAAATATTGAAAATATTTTTCCCTATAGTATTTGGAGTATCAATAGAATTAACATCATTTTCATATGTTGCAAAAATAGTAATTTTGCTTTCTATTACACAATTTATATTTTCACTATTTATAGAAGACAAAGCAAAAACATATGATAAAAAATACAACTTAAAAGAATATATAAATTTGGTAAAAAACAATGATAAATTTAAAACAGTATATAAGCTATGCATATGTGATGGAGTTGTAAATTATTTATTAGAAACACTAATTGTAATACTAACAGTTATGACATTTAAAACAACTATAAGTCTAGGAGTAATTACAACGATCACAGCAATATGCTCAATTTTATCTGTATACATATTCCAATACAAACTAAAAAGCAATTGGAAGATATTAAAAATTTGCAATATAATGATGATTTCTAGTGTGCTTTTGCTACTAATAAATATTAGCAAGCCAACAATAATTATATACAATATATGTACGGCAATATTTTTAGTAATATTAAGCAATACAGGTGACACAAAAAGATATGAGATAGTAAGCGAAAATGAAATTGTTGTTAAAGATTATATAGTAGAACATCAAGTAGTATGTGAAGCAATACTGAATATTACAAGAATAATTGCTTATATTCTATTGTTTGTTATAAGTTTATTTAACAATATAGTATTATTTAAAATTCTATTACTGCTAGTAACAATAGTAATATTAATATACTCAAAATTATTGATAAAATTGAAAAAATAGGAGTAAAGATATGAAAGTATATCTAGTAAGACATGGACAAGTTCCACATAATGCAACCAAGCAATATAATGTTGGAGATGAAGACTTAACAGAGGTAGGAGTGGAGCAAGCTAAAGAATTAAGAGAAAAAATAAAAAATATCAAATTTGATAAAGTTTTTTCATCACCTTTAACAAGAGCGAAACATACTGCAGAAATCATTGTTGCCAACAAATATAACATTATAATTGACAATAGAATTGAAGAAAGAAGTTGCGGAGATTTAAGCGAAAAACTACTTACTGAAACAAACAGAGAAGAATATTGGAACTATTATACTACTATTCAACAAGGAACAAGTGAAAATATTCAAGATTTCTTTAAAAGAATTTATAATTTTTTAGATGAACTAAAAACTAAAGATTATAAAAATGTTTTAGTAGTTGCACATAGCGGAGTTTCAAAAGCATTTAATGGATACTTTGAAGGAATACAAGATGGTAAATTCTTAAATAGAGGATTAAAGAATTGTGAAATTAAAGAATATGAATTGTAATTATAAAAGTATTTTTAATGAATATAGTATGGAAAAACAAACAAAAAATTCATAAATAAATAATAAAGTAATATAATAAATATAAAAGGGAAAACTATGAAAAAAATTAATATTAAACAAAAATATAAAATAATAGAAAAACTTTCTACAAATATGAAAAAAGACCATGTAAGTGAATGTTCAGCAGAATGCTCTTATTATACAATATTATCTTTTATACCATTTATAATTTTAGTAATAACTTTAATTCAATATACAAGCATAGCACCACAAACATTATTTGATGCTATATCAAAATTAATTCCATCAAGTATGAATGAAATGGTATTAGGAATAGTACAAGAAGTATATTCAAAATCAATAGGGACAATTTCTATTTCTATTATATTTACAATTTGGACAGCTGGAAGAGGACTGTTTGCATTAACAAAAGGACTACAATCTGTTTACCATGTAAGCAGCGAAGAAAATGAATCATATATATATCTAAGAATTAAAGCAATTGTAGAAACAATAATATTCATAATTTTAATAGTTGTAGGACTAGTAGCATTGGTGTTTGGAAATAGCTTGAGAACACTTATACAAGAACACTTTGGAGGAATAAAAAACTATAATATATGGTCATCAATATTAACAGAGGTAGGATTTATAGCAGCAACATTTATAGTATTTATATTATTATATAAATTCATACCAAAAGGTAAAGTGACATTTAAAAGTCAAATATATGGAGCGTTATTTGGAGCAATAGCATTAAACATAGTATCATTAGTATTTTCTAAATATTTATACATTTTTAAAGGATTTTCTATAACTTATGGAAGTTTAACAACTTTAATGTTAATTATGATGTGGACATATTCTTGCTTTTATACAGTGTTTTTGGGAGCTGAATTAAATAAATTAATAAATAGCAGAAAGAAAAAAGAACAAAAGAAAAGCCTATCATAATTTTGATAGGCTAATAGGATTAAAACAGTCCATAACGAAAAAGATAAATACCATTTTTTAACAAAAAAGTCAATTTTATTGCAGCTGTTTAAACAATGTGATATATTATAAACGCATTAAAAAAAAGAACAAAAATTATACTAAAAAATATACTAATAAAAGGGGCGAAAAAATGTTGTTTAAAAATGCTAATCAGGTAACTCCTTGCGGACTATTTTCAATAGGACACTTATTATTATTTACAATAACCATGATAAGTATAGTGATTGCATTAAAACTTACAAAGAATATTAAGCAAGAAAAAGTAAAAGAAATAATAAGAAAAAGTACTATTATTCTATGGATATTGGAAATAATTAAAATTATATTTAATATTAAAAACTATGGAGTTAGGGAAGTAAATAAATATGTACCATTATATTTTTGTAGTTTAATACTATATGCAGGTATCTTTAGTGGGTTTTGCAAAGGAACTTTAAAAAAAGTGGGAGATGTGTTCCTTTCAACAGGTGGAATAGTGGCAGGAATGACATTTATAATATCACCACTAACATCGTTAACTACATATCCGGCAATACATTTTATAAGTTTGCATAGCTTTTTATTGCATGGAACAATGGTTTATATAGGACTATTAATGTTAATAACCCAATATGTAAAGATAGATAAAAAAGATATAATCTATTATGCTGCTTTGATAGTAACAATCAGTGCTATTGCATATATAGTAAATGAACTTTGTGACAGTAATTTAATGTTTATATCTCAAAATTATCCAGGAACATTTATAGAAGTAATATATAACCTTTCTGGAAAACTATTTCCATTAGTTATGGTTGCAGCACAAGCAGTGTTACCATTCTATTTTATATACGAAATATATACTAGTATATTAGATAAAAAAGAGAACAAATCAAATTTAAAAGATACAGATAAATCAGAAGACAAAAAAGAAGTTTATATGAATTAATTTTTTAAAATTAATAATAATATATTTAAGGAGGAACAAAAGATGGAAAGAAAAGTAAAAGTTGTACAAATAGGTACAGGGAAAATGGCAAAATATACAATGAGGTATGTTTTGGAAAAAGGTGGAGAACTAGTAGGTGCAATTGATGTAAACCCAGCAGTTATAGGCAAGGACATAGGAGAAATAATTGGAGGAGAAAATCTAGGAGTAAAAGTAACAGATTTAAAAGATGCAGAAGAAATGCTAAAACAAGTAAAACCAGATATATGTATAGTAGAAACAATGAGCTTATTAAAAGATGTAGAAGAACCACTTATGTTATGTGCAAAACTAGGAATAAATGCTGTTTCAACTTGTGAGGAAGCATTCTATTCTTGGAACTCAAACCCAAATTTAACTAAAAAAATTGATGAATTAGCAAAACAAACTGGATGTACAATAGTAGGAACAGGATATCAAGATATATATTGGGGACAATTAATAACAAGTATTTGTGGATCAACACAAAAAATAACAAAAATAAAAGGAAGTTCAAGTTATAACGTAGAAGATTATGGAATAGCACTTGCAAATGCACATGGCGCAGGACTAACACTAGATGAATTTGACAAACAAGTTGCATCAGTAGATAAAATAAGTGATGAAGAAAGACAAAAAATTATAGAGAGTGGAGAATATTTACCATCATATATGTGGAATACAAATGGATGGCTATGTGATAAATTAGGATTAACAATAAAATCACAAACACAAGTAACAGTTCCAACAACATATAAAGAAGATATCTACTCAGAAACATTAGGTGTAACAGTAAAAGCAGGAGATGCAACAGGAATGAGTGCAATAGTTACAACAGAAACAGAAGAAGGAATAACAATAGAATCAGAATGTATAGGAAAAGTATATTCAAAAGAAGATTTTGATAAAAATGAATGGTCAGTATATGGAGAACCAGATACAACAATAACAGTAGCAAGACCAGCAACAGTAGAATTAACATGTGCAACAGTAGTAAACAGAATACCAGACATAATAAATGCAAGGCCAGGATTTGTACCAACAGCAGAAATAGGAGAATTAAACTTTAAAACAAAAGCATTAAATGAATATGTAAAATAAGAATATAAAAACTACTCTTTATTAAATTAAAGAGTAGTTTTTTGTTGAATATGAAAGAAGAAAAGTGTGTCAAAGCCATTTTCCTTGTTGCAAATTTACATAAATTATGATAAACTAATATTGTTGGAAAACAAATACAAATCCGTTTTACATTTTGAGGTCAGCATCATAACAGTAATGAATTCTTTACATTGCTGTGATTGTAAAACAAATTAGTTTTAGGAGGAATTCAAAATGAAAATTACTAAAGAGATGGCATTGGAAATTGTACTACGATTAGCAAATGATCCGGATGGCAGGGTAAGAGCAGATGCATATGCAAATGTCCTTATGCCACAGGATAAACTGTCAAAATTGGTAAGAAATCCGAAAGCAGAAAGAGAAGAAAAAATTGCTGTTGCAAGCAATCCCAATACTCTTCCAGAGGATTTGGACTTCTTAACCAATGACAGTGTTACATGGGGAGTAAAAGAAGCCGTTGCTAAAAATCCATCAACACGGATTGAAACACTGGAAAAACTTGCAAAAGACAAGCATTATAGTGTTAAACAAGCGGTGCTCTGCAATCCAAATGTAACGCCGGAAATTGTTGAAGAACTTTCACATGATCCGAACCTTTGGACCAGAAAAGCTGTACTGGATGCAATAAATAAGAATGCCAAAGAAGCAGAGTGATTTTTATTAAAAAAGGATAGGCTTTTGCCTATCCTTTTTTCTATCTTCGAAAACAAAGGCAACTAAAGTAGTTTTGTTCTGAAATAAACATATTGTAAATTAAAATTTGCTATGATAAAATTATAGCAATTTAAGGGGAAAATAGAATGAAAAGAATAGTAACAATACAAGACATATCATGTGTAGGAAAATGCTCACTTACTGTGGCACTTCCAATAATATCTGCAATGGGAATAGAAACAGCAGTTATTCCAACAGCAGTACTTTCAACACATACAGCATTTAAAAACTTTACATATAGAGATTTAACTGGAGATTTACCTAAAATAGCAAAACATTGGAAACAAGAAAAATTTAATTTTGATGGTATTTATACAGGATACTTAGGGTCAATAGAACAGATAGATATACTAAAAGAGTTTTTTAAGCAATTTAAAACACCAGATAATTTTATATTTATAGATCCTGTAATGGCAGATAATGGTAAGCTATATGCAGGCTTTGATGCAAACTTTGTTAAAGAAATGAAAAAACTTTGTAAAATGGCAGATATAATAGTACCAAATCTTACAGAAGCAAGCTACATGTTAGAAAAAGAATATAAAGAAATTTATAGTGAACAAGAGATAAAAGATATACTAATAGAATTAAGCAATTTGGGACCTAAATATGTTGTTTTAACAGGAGTAAGTTTCAAAGACAATAAATTAGGAGTAATGTCATACAACAAAGAAACTAATGAATTTTTTACGTATTTTAAAGAAAAAATACCTGCAAAGTATCATGGAACAGGAGATATATTTGCAAGTACATTAGTTGGAGCAATAACCAACAACAATACTTTAGAAGAAGGTTTAAAAATCGCAGTAGATTATGTTTGGGAAACAATTAACGATACATATAAAACAAACAAAAAAGATGCATATGGAGTGAATTTTGAAACCAAGATACCATATCTGATAAATAGAATAAGTAACTACTAAAAAATTAAAATAAAAGGAGCATATTATGAAAATAACATTTTATTCAAATTTTCTTACACATCATCAACTTCCATTTTGCCTAGAAATGTATAAAAAATATGGCGAAGATTTTAAATTTGTATCAATGGAAAAAATTAACCAAAGGCTACAAAGATATGGATAATGATTACCCATTTGTACTAAAAGCATATGAAAGCAAAGAAAAGTACAATGAAGCTACAAAGCTAGCAGTAGATAGCGACATAGTTATAGCTGGCTCTACACCAACAGATGATTATATAAAAGAAAGACTAAAACAGGATAAAATTACATTTAGATACTATGCTAGAATTTTCTATAATGGAGTACTTAGTATATTTGACTTTGAAAATTCAAAAAAGGTATATGATAGACATCTAAAATATAAAAAGAACAAAAATTTATATTTACTATGTGCAAGTAGCTATGGACCAAACGATTTTAATGAGTTAGGAATGTACAAAAACAAGTGCTTTAAATGGGGTTACTTTCCAGAAACAAAAATATACAATGTAGAAGATTTATTAAAACAAAAAGAAAACGAAAAAATAGAAATTATTTGGGTTGGAAGATTCATAAAAGAAAAACATCCAGAATATGTAGTAAAACTAGCTCAAAAGCTAAAAGAAAAAAACTATAATTTTGAAATAAAGATGATAGGAAATGGAGAACTACTTGAAAAAACAAAATCTCAAATAGAGAAATATAATTTAACAAATCAAATAAAATTAGCAGGTGCAGTAAAATCTGATAAAGTGAGATCATATATGGAAAAAGCAAATATATTTATTTGCACAAGTGACAAAAATGAAAGATGGGGAGTAGTTTTAAATGAGGCAATGAATAGTGGATGCGCAGTAATTGCATATAAAGGAATAGGAGGAGTACCATTCTTAATTAAAAATAATGAGAATGGACTAGCATATACAAGCCTAGATGACTTCTACAAAAAAACTATGAAAGTAATGGATGATAAAGCCTTAAGAGAAAAACTATCTAAAAATGCATATAAAACAATAAGTGAAGTTTGGACAGCAAAAGTAGCAGTTCAAAACTTCGAAAAATTAGTAAAATCAATAATTGACGGAAAACCAAATCCTGTAAAAGAAGGACCGGCTAGCACAGCATATCCTGTTAACTAAAATAAATTTAAATAAATTAGTTGATTATAAAATATGCTTTGTGGTAAAATGCCATTATAAATACGATGTTTAATTTTTGACGAATAAATTATAATTACAAATTTTATAATAAATATTTGGAGGAAAATATGAAAGAGAAGATTAGAACAAAATTTGAAGAACTATTTGGAAATGAAGGGGACATTAAAGAATACTTTGCACCAGGAAGAGTTAACTTAATAGGAGAACACACAGACTATAACGGTGGACATGTATTTCCATGTGCATTAACAATGGGAACATATGCAGTTGCAAGAAAAAGAAATGACAATAAAATAAGATTATATTCAATGAATTTTGAAAATCTAGGAATATTAGAATCTACAATAGATGACCTAAAATATAACAAAAGTGAGAATTGGATAAACTATCCAAAGTCAATGATTTGGGCAATGAAAGAAGAAGGTTTTAATATAGATAAAGGTTTTGATATTGTATATTTAGGAACAATACCAAATGGAGCAGGACTTTCATCTTCAGCTTCAATAGAAGTGCTAACAGGATTTGTATTAAAAGATTTATTTGATTTAGATGTAGATATGACAAAAATAGCATTACTAGGACAAAAAGCAGAGAATAAATACATTGGTGTAAATTGCGGAATAATGGATCAATTTATAATTGCAAACGGAAAAAAAGACTGTGCAATATTTTTAGACACAGCTAATTTAGAATATGAATATGCACCAGTAAAACTAGAAAATGCAAAAATAGTAATAATGAACACAAACAAAAAAAGAGGATTAGGAGATTCTAAATACAATGAAAGAAGAGCTGAATGTGAAGAAGCTCTAAGAGAGTTGCAACAAAAATTAAACATAAAATCATTAGGAGAACTTACAGAAGAAGAATTTGAGGAGAACAAAGACTTAATAAAAAGCGAAACAAGACAAAAAAGAGCAAAACATGCAGTATATGAAAACCAAAGAACAATTAAAGCTGTAAAAGCATTGAAAGAAAATAAAATAGACCTTTTTGGCGAACTAATGATAGCATCACATAATTCTTTAAGAGATGATTATGAAGTTACAGGAAAAGAATTAGACACACTTGTAGAAGAAAGCTTAAAACAAGATGGAGTAATAGGCGCAAGAATGACAGGAGCAGGTTTTGGAGGATGCGCAGTAAGTATAGTAAAATCAGATAAAGTAGATGACTTTATAAAAAATGTAGGAAAAAGTTATAAAGATAAAATAGGATATGAAGCAGATTTTTATGCTGTAGAAATAGGAGACGGACCTAGAAAAATATAACTTTGGAGGAGCATTACAATGCATACAATTTGTGCAGATTTAGGAAGCACTACTACAAAAATTATAGAAGTAGATGAAAACAATAAAATAATAAACAAAAACATTTACCAAAAAGAAGAACCAAAAAAATTACTAAAAAAATTTATAGAAAATAATAACATAGAGCCACGAAGCATTGAAGCAATAATTATAACAGGAGTAGGCACAATAAAAGAACAGGAATTTTTAAAAATTCCTGTTCTATATATAGATGAATTTAAAGCAATTGGCTTAGGAGGTCTAACAGCTTCAAATAAACAAAATGCTATAATTGCTTCAATTGGGACTGGAACAGCATTTATAAAAGCAAACAATAACGAAATAAAACACTTAGGCGGAAGTCGGAGTTGGTGGAGGCACATTTTATAAACTAGCAGAAAAACTATTTGGAAAAGCTACATTTGAAGAATATTTAGAAAAGTGTAACCAAGGAAATATAAAAAACGTAGATTTGCAAATAGGAGATATTACAACACAAGAAATACCAAATTTACCAAAAGATATTACATCATCAAACTTTGGAAAAATGAATAAAGAGGCAAGCTCTTGCGATATTTTACTAGGAATATCAAATTTAGTTTTTGAAACAGTTGGAGTGATGGCTGCATTCTTATGCAAAAATGATAATGTAAAAGACATTATAATAATTGGAGGTATGGCAAAACACCCATATCTAAAAGAAGTTATAAAAAAACTAGAAAAATTACATGATGTAAACTATATTATTCCAGAAAATCCAGAGTTTATATGTGCACTAGGAGCAATAGAAAACTATAAAAAAGTAGGGACAAATGTAATTTTTTAAAAAATATGTTTACAAATTATGTAAAATATGATAATATTTCACATATAAGTTATTAAAATTCAAAGAAAAGGAGTGAAGTCATGAATTTCTATAATACTTTGACAAAGAAAAAAGAAAAATTTGAACCAATAGACAAAAATGAGATAAAAATGTACTCTTGTGGACCAACTGTATATAACTATGCTCATATAGGAAACTTAAGAACATATATATTTATGGACATATTAAGTAAAACAATTAGAAAAAATGGATATAATTTAAAACACGTAATGAACATAACTGATGTTGGACATTTGACTTCAGATAGCGATGAAGGAGAAGATAAAATGCAAAAAGCAGCAGAAAAAGAACATAAGAGTCCATACGAAATTGCTGATTTTTATACAAAAGCATTTTTGAGAGATTTAGGAAAGTTAAATATTAGACAACCAGATATAATAGCTAAAGCAACAGACCATATACCAGAAATGATAGAATATGTTCAAAAAATAATGGATAATGGATACGCATATGAAACAAGCAAAGGCTTATATTTTGATATAAGTAAATTATCATCATATGGTATTCTTTCGGGAAAAAAACTAGAAGGAGAAAAGGCAGGCTCTAGAGTTGAAGTTGATGAAGAAAAGAAAAACCCATTTGATTTTGCAATATGGAAAAAGGCTCCTAAAAATCATATAATGCAATGGGATAGCCCTTGGGGTAAAAGTTACCCTGGATGGCATATTGAATGCTCAGCAATGAGCAATAAATATCTTGGAGAACAATTTGATATACATACGGGGGGAGTAGATCATATTCCTATACACCATGAAAATGAAATTGCACAATCCATTGGATATTCAGGAAAAATTCCGGCAAATTATTGGATGCATGGTGAATTTTTACTTGTAGATAATGGAAAAATGTCTAAAAGTTTAGGAAATGTATATACAATTTCAGATTTAGAGGAAAAAGGGTTCGATGCATTGGATTATAGATATTTTTGCCTAAATTCAAATTATCGAAGAAAATTGAATTTCACATTTGAGGGATTAAGAGGAGCACAAAAAGGATTGGACAGATTGAGAAATTGCGTTAAAGCTCATTATTCTTCAAATAACAATGTAGATCAAAAAGAAATAGATAGCTATAGAGAAAAGTTTATAAATGCAATGAATGATGATCTAGATTCTCCTAAAGCATTAAGTATAATTTGGGAAATTGCTAGAAAAGACAAAAAGTCAAAACAATATGCAGATTTAATAGGAGAAATGGATGAAGTTATGGGAATAGATATTTCCATGGAAAAAATTCTAAAAAGAGAAGAAGAAGCCGAAAGAAAATTACGAGACAGCTTAGATGTGGATATCAAAAAGTTGATTTGTGAAAGAGAGGTAGCTAGAAAACATAAAGAGTGGGAAAAAGCTGATAATATTAGAAATGAATTAGAAAGAAGGGGGATACTGGTCAAAGATACTAAGAACGGAATAAAAATTGAAAAAATTATAAAATCTCCAAAAGAAAAGGAAGTTGAAGAGTCTAGATAAGGAGTTATAAATATGATTCAGGGTATAAAAACGGAAAATATAAAACCAAAGATTAGAGAAAGAATGAAACACTTTACAGAAGAACTAATGAAATGTCCTGAAGTTGAGGGAATAGTATATCTAGGAGGACTAGCTAATACTGAATATAAAAATTTCATAGATGAATTTTCTGATATTGATATAGGAATTTTTATAAATGGAGATAGAGAAAATTTGCCAGACTGGTTGCAACCATTTTCATTTTATATACCTGTAGATGATGATAATGGAAAAGAAAGGATGATGGAGGTAAATCTGCACCAACAATTATTAAAAGAAGAAGAACAAAATGAATGGGCTGATACAAAAAAAGAAGCTTATGCATATGCTTCAGAAATAATATTTGATAGAAATGGAAAGATTGCTAATTTAATTAAAGAAAAAACCATAATGACTCCAGAACACAGAAAAGAATTCTTGGCACATTTGTTATCAAGAATAAACTGGAGTGTAAAAATCAACCCAATAAGAGCTATTGAAAGAGGTTTTGAATTTAATGCAGAAGAATTGTTAAATCAAGGAATGGAAAACATGTTAGATTTAATTTTTGTATATAATAATAGATATCCACCACATCCTAAATGGAGACTAGCGATGATTGAAAGTTTACCATACTGTCCGGAAGGAATTAAATCTAAAATAGGGGAATGCATGAAAATAGCAGAGATTTCAGAAAAGGATATTAGGAGAAGAAGAGGACAAATCCTTGAAATAGTTTTAGACATAGAGAACAGATTGAAAGAAGAGGGGATATTTAGAGAAGATGAAGATTACTCAGATTATGAATATATTCATTGGAAACCACAAAAACAATTAAAAGAAACCACTATATATGATAACATGATAGATATGTTCCCAAAGTTATCACTAGAAGATAAAAGAGTTTTTAAAGGCCTTTTATGCGAATTCTTCATAAAGAATATAGAAGAAATATATGAAATTCCAAAGAGCCAATTAGGTGAAAAATATAGAAAAATTATTGAAAAAATTGTTTATCAAGATCCACAAAGTAAAAAACTAATTGGTGATTTTGTTAAAGGAAACATTGAAAAAGATATGGAACTTGTCAAGATAGCAGAAATAGCTTTAAAAAGAAGAAAAGTTCAAATTATTAGAAATAGTGATGGAAAATTCATTATTAATAAAATGGATGAAAGAGATGAAAAGGAAGAAGACTTAATAAGTAGATAAAATATCTATTTTTAACGTTGGTTAAAAAAGTAAAACTAATAAAAAAATGAGTGGTTGGGAGAAAAAATAATGTGTAATGTAGATTTGAATATTTATAATAAGTGCTTAACAAATTTAAGTAATTCAATTTTAAAATATTATCAAGTAGATACGTTTCATAATTCATTACAATATTTAGATAAACAATTAATAGAGAAAAATTCAAATCATGTAATATTAATTCTGCTAGACGGATTAGGTACAAATATACTTAATTATCACTTAAACAAAAATGATTTTCTAATAAAAAATAAGAAAAATGATATTTTCTCTGTGATTCCAACTACCACTACTGCAGCTACAACTACATTAATGAGCGGTTTGAATCCTGTTGAACATGGTTGGATAGGATGGGATGTTTATTTTGAGGATATTGGCAAAATTGTGACTTTGTTTACAAACAACTTAAAAGATAGTAATAATAAAGCAGAAAAATATAATGTTGCAAAGAAGAAATTGGCATATAAAAGTATTTTTGATTTGATAAAGATGAAAAATAAAGATGTATATGTAGAAGAAATGTTTCCGTTCGGAGAGAATAAATATGAAAATTTTGAAGATGCGATGAAAAAAGTGAGAGATATTTGCAAGAAATATAATAAAAGCTTTACATATGTGTATTGTGAAGAACCAGATGCAATTATACATAAATACGGAACCAAAAGTAAAGAAACACATTGCATAATAAAAAAGTTAAATGCTACTATACAGAAATTATCAGACAGCTTAACTGATGCCACTGTGATGGTGGTTGCGGACCATGGACATATTGATTCAACTCCAATATTTCTTACAGACTATCCGGAAATATTAAATACGTTAAGATTAGATATTTCAATAGAATCAAGAGCGTGTGCTTTTTTCGTAAAAGAAAACAAAAAAGAAGAGTTTAAAAAAATATTTGATGAAAAATTTGCTAAAGATTTTATTTTATATACTAAAGACGAGGTAATAAATAAACAAATATTTGGAGAAGGAAAAGAAAACAAATATTTAAAAGGGGCAATAGGAGATTTCGTAGCTTTAGCTATATCAAACAAGTATTTTAGAAGCAATAAAAATTGCAAAAAGTTTGTATCTCAGCATGCAGGAATTACTAAAGAGGAATTGTTTGTCCCTTTGATAATAATTTAATAAAAATGTAGAATATGGAGAAGAATATGAAAAATGAATTAAAAGAAAAAAGTGAATTTTATTTTGGAAACATGGCGGTTTTTATACCAATTTTATTTTTAATTGTCAGTATACTTTTTATGGTTATTGAGAAAAGGGCATCATTAAAGACATTTTGGATTTGTGGTTTTTTTTCAATATTACTATCATATGTACTAACAAAGGATAAGAAAAAATTTGGAGAAAAATGTGTAAAAAGCTTAAATAATAATTCGTTATTAACTTGTATTTTGATTTTTATATTAGCAGGAATTTTGTCTAATATATTGAAAGATACAGGAATATCAAATGCATTTTTGATGCTATCTATGAAGGCAGGAATTAGTGTGAAATTTTTGCCAGCTATTATATTTATAATTTGTTGCATAATATCTACATGCATTGGAACATCTACGGGAACAATTTCGATGGCGGTACCAATCTTCTTACCATTGACGGCTTCTATAAATTGCAATCCAGCACTAATATTAGGTGCTATAGTATGTGGAAGTTTCTTTGGAGACAACTTATCACCGATATCCGATACAACTATAATTTCAGTAACAACTATGAAAGCCAATTTGTATGACACTTTAAAAGAGAGAGCAAAGGTTTCGTTGGCATGCTTAGTTTTATCAAGTATAATTTACATTGTGCTGGGACAAGTTTTAATTACAGATACAACTATTAATATGACATTTAGTAGTTCTCTAAAACCATTAATAATGATGTCAACTTTTATACTAATGATTGTATTGCTAATAAAAAAATATGATATGATTTCTGTTTTATTAATATGTGACGCATATGCAATATTTATAGGCATAATATTTGGATTTATTAATATTATGGATTTATTCAGCAAAAATAGTTGCATTATTTCTGGAATAGAAGGAGTTTTTGGAGTTATTATTTTTTGGATTTTCCTATTTATATTGATAGGATTTATTCCAAATAAAATGCTAGAGAATATTGTTGAGAAAAAAGTTAATGAAAGCGATAGCCCTCTAAAGACTAATTGCCTAGCTGTTTTGACTATTATTTTATCAGTTATTATGGTATCAAATAATACTGCTGCAATGTCTTTAATTAGTAAATTTATTGATAAGAGCTTTAAAAATAAAACACAAATACAGAAAGCTAATATATATGATGGTATATCCTGTGCTGTTCCAGGAATATTAACATACAATACAGCTTTTATGTTAATGGTCAGCTTGGCATATGACACAGGATGCGTGCCTGAAAATTTTTCCGTTTTTTCAATAACACTATATTCAGTAAATAGTATACTACTATTAATAGCATATATTACAATGGCATTATATAATCCTAAAGACAAATATTCTATTAAAAACAAAGAAAATAAACAGAACTTAAAAGTAGAGGCAAATTCTATTGACAAATAAAAGATTATCATAGATAATTATTATATTGCGACAAGACATAAGAAAAAATTTTAAAATACAAAGGAGGTACATTTATAATGTACGTATTTAATAAAATAACGGTAAATCCACAATTGCCAAAAAAAATAGAAAGATTATCAGAAATAGCAAATAATCTATGGTGGTCATGGAACACAGAATTTTTAAAACTATTTAAAACAATAGATATAGACTTATGGGAGCAATGCGGAAAGAATCCAGTTAAATTCTTAAAATTAGTAGACCAAGAAAAGTTAGAAAAAATCGCAGAAGATCCTGAATTCTTAAAGGAATATAACAAAAATGTAGAAAATTTTGAAGACTACATGGATAGTAAAAACACTTGGTTTAGAAAAAATTTCCCAGAAAATAAAAGTAATGAAATTGCATATTTTTCAGCAGAATATGGATTAGATGAAATACTTCCTATTTATTCAGGAGGTCTTGGAATTTTATCTGGCGACCATTTAAAATCTGCAAGCGATTTAGGAATTCCTCTAATAGCAATAGGTTTGCTATATAAGAATGGATATTTTTATCAAAAAATAAACAGAATAGGAGCACAAGAAACAGAATATCGCAGTATTGATATAAACAATCTACCAATAGTACCAGTAAAAGACCATGATGGGCAAGATTTAATGATAAGTGTAAAAATGCCAAAGAAAAAATTATATTTAAAAGTTTGGAAAATACAAGTAGGTAGAGTAACACTATACTTATTAGATTCAGAAATTCCAGAAAACTTAGAAGAATACAGAAACATAACATCAGCACTATATGGTGGAGATCAAGAAATGAGAATTCAACAAGAAATAGTTCTAGGTATGGGTGGTGTAATGCTACTAAAAGCATTAGGAATAAATCCAACTGTATACCATATGAACGAAGGACATTCTTCTTTCTTAGTATTACAATTAATAAGCAATATAATAGCAGAAAAAAAGGTATCATTCCCAATAGCAAAAGATATAGTAAGTGCAAAAACAGTATTTACAACACATACACCAGTTCCAGCAGGAAACGATATATTCCCAATAGAATTAGTAGAAAAATACTTTGATGGATTTTGGGATTCATTAGCAATCTCTAAAGAAGAATTCTTAGAATTAGGAATGAAACCAAACGAGGAAAATAAAACAACATTTAATATGGGAATACTAGCATTAAAAATAGCTGGAAAGAAAAATGGAGTAAGCAAACTACATGGAGCCGTTTCAAGAGAACTATTTGGAGATGTATGGCCAGAAATAGCACCAAACGAATCACCAATTACATACGTAACAAATGGTATTCATACATGCACATGGCTTGCACCAAACTTAAAAGAGTTATATAACGAATACCTAGTACCATATTGGCAAGATAAAATATACTTAAACGAAACATGGGAAAGAATAAACAATATACCAGATGCAAAACTATGGAAAGAGCACCAAATAAGAAAAGAAAAACTTTTAAAACTAGTTAATGATAATGTAACAGCAAGACTAAAAAATGCAGGAATGCATTATGACCAAATTAGAGAAATAACATCAAAACTAAATCCAAATGCCTTAACAATAGGATTTGCAAGAAGATTTGCAACATATAAAAGAGCAACACTAATATTTAAAGACCTAGAAAGAATAACACAAATATTAAATGATGAATCAAGACCAGTTCAATTAATATTTGCAGGAAAAGCACATCCAAAAGATATAGAAGGACAAAACTTAATAAAAAGAATTCACGAAATATCTATGATGCCACAATTTAAAGGCAAAATATTCTTATTAGAAGGATATGACATAAATGTAGCAAGACACCTAATCTCTGGTGTAGATGTATGGTTAAACAATCCAAGAAGACCAATGGAAGCATCAGGAACAAGTGGAGAAAAAGCATCTGTAAATGGAGTAGTTAACTTTAGTATTCTAGATGGATGGTGGGCAGAAGGATACAACCAAAAAAATGGTTGGGCAATTGGAACAAACGCAGAATATATGTCTTATGAAGAACAAGATAAAGCAGATAGTGAAAGTATTTACAACACTTTAGAAAACAAAGTAATACCAGCATACTACAACAAACAACAAGACGGTATTTCTAAAGAATGGTTGACATTAATGAAAAATTCTATAATCTCAACAGGAGGAAACTATAGCACAGCAAGAATGCTTGTAGATTATACAAAACAACTATACATACCACTATGTAATATAACAAATAATTACTTTAGTAATTTAGAATTAGTTACAGACTTTAATAGAGTAAAAGACCAACTTTATGCAAACTGGGACGATATAAAAATTACACAAATAAATAATCTAGACAATATATCAATAGATGCAGGAAATAACATAAAAGTTTCTTGTGTAGTAACATTACCAAATATAAATGTAGAAAACATAGAAGCACAAGCATACTACGGAAAGATACTAGATAATGGAACAATAGAAAAAATAGGAATAATACCAATGGATTTAGTTTCAAGTGATGACGAAAAAAGAGAATATACATTTGAAGCAAAAATAGAACTAAAAACAGGTGGAAACTATGGTTACACATTTAGAGTAATGCCAAAACATAAAATGTTATTAGACTCTGCAAATATGAATTTAATAAAATGGATAACACAATAAAAAATAATTTAAGAAAGACTGCCAATTAATTTAAGATTTGGCAGTTTTTATTTATTAATTCATTGACAAAAAATGTCTAAATATATATAATTAAACTGTAAAATTTTGAAAAAACAAATAAGAGGTATTTAAATGAAAAAAGTAATAAAAGCGTTAGTTATAATAATAGCTATAATTTTAGTAATAACTGCCATAATAGGCATTTTTATTTGGACAAAGCTAAATAAAATAAATTACGAAAAAATATCAAAAGAAGATATAGAAATATCAGCAGGAGTAGAAGAAAACCTAAAAGAATATAGAAACATAGCAATCTTTGGAATAGACACAAGAGAAAACACTTATAGTGGAAGCAGAACAGATTGTATAATAATAGCAAGTATAAACCAAAACACAAAAGAAGTAAAATTAGTTTCTGTATATAGAGATACATATCTAGAAATATCTAAATATGGATTAGATAAAGTTAATCACGCTTATGCTTATGGCGGAGCTGCTCTTTCAATGAGCACACTAAATACAAATTTAGACTTAGACATAACAGAATTTGTAACAGTAAACTTTGAATCTACAAAAGACATAATAGATAAAATGGGCGGAGTTGAAATAACAGTAACATCAGCAGAAGCATCACAAATACCAGGAATAAAATCTGCAGGAACATATAACCTTACAGGAGAGCAAGCTCTAGCTTATGGAAGAATAAGAAAAATAGATAGTGACTATGCAAGAACAGAAAGAATGAGAACAGTACTAACAGAAGTATTTAATAAGGCTAAAAAGATGAGCGTTTCAGACTTAAATAATGTTTTAGATAAAGTATTACCAGAAGTATATACAAACATAACAAAATCAGACATATTAGCATTAATACCACAAATAGCATCATACTCAATTGTAGATAGCAAAGGATGGCCATACGAAACAAAAGGAATAACACTAAATGGGGTATGGTATGGACCACCAATAAACCTAGAAAAAAATGTAAGTCAATTGCATAAAGAACTATTTGCACAAGACGATTATGTACCAACAGACAAAGTAAAAGAAATAAGCAATAAAATAATACAAAAAACAGGATATAGATAAAATTTAAAACTGGGGGATTTTAAATGAAGTCAATACGTAAATATAGGGCAGTACTACTATTTATAATTGATATACTAATAATTGCATCAGCATATTTAGTTACAGCATACCTAACAACAGATAATATGGCACTTTTTACAAATAAATATAAAGACATAATATCAAATACAATTTTAATTTCGCTAGTAGTATATGAGATAATATTTGGAATATTTAATATATACAAAAATATAACAAGATATGAAAACGGAAAAGATTATATAGTATACATATTACTTTCTATGCTTTCTGGAATGCTAGTATTTTTAATAGGCCTAATAACAAGAATTCCAATATTAAGCTACAAAAAAGTAGGACTAGCAACAATAATAATAGCTGTTGCAGTAGTAGCTTATAGAGTAATTATAAGATTTATACTAACATCAATTTCACCAGAAAAAACAAATGTAAAAACAGAAAAGAAAAACCTATTAATAATTGGTGGTGGAGAAGCAGCAAGAGAAATTTTAAAAGCATTAAAAACATCTATGAAAGGAATGTACAATGTAGTAGGACTTATAGATGACAACCCTAACAAGAAAAATTACATAATTTCAGGTAAGAAAATATTAGGAAATAGATACAAAATATTAGAAGTATGTAAAGAACACAATGTAGATACAATATTCTTTTCTATAACAAATATAGATAACAAAAATAAAAAAGAAATATTAAATATCTGCCAAGAGACAGGGGCAAAAATAAGAATACTACCGGGAATTACAGACATCATAAAAAATAAAACACTAATACAAAATTTAAGAAATGTAGAAATAGAAGACGTATTAGGAAGAGAACAAATAGTATTAAACAATGAATCAATAGGAGAACTAATAAAAGGCAATACAATTTTAGTAACCGGTGGAGGGGGATCAATCGGTTCAGAATTATGCAGACAAATTGTTAAATACAACCCAAAAACTTTAGTAATATTCGATATTTATGAAAATAATTTATACAATATCGAAATGGAATTAAGACAAAACCACTTTGACGAAAACATAGACATAGTAGCAGTAGTAGGAAGCGTTAGAGATAAAAAAAGACTAGAAAAAGTATTTGAAACATATAAACCATATTTAGTATTTCATGCAGCAGCACACAAACATGTTCCATTAATGGAAATAAGTCCGCTAGAAGCAATAAAAAATAATGTATTTGGAACATATAATACAGCCAACTGTGCAGACAAATATAATGTTAAAAGATTTATATTAATTTCTACAGATAAAGCTGTAAATCCAACAAACATCATGGGAGCAAGCAAGAGAATGTGCGAAATGATAATACAAGCTAAAAATAAAACAAGCAAAACAGAATTTGCGGCAGTTAGATTTGGAAATGTTTTAGGCAGCAATGGCTCAGTACTTCCACTATTTAAAAAGCAAATAGAAATGGGAGGACCTGTAACAGTAACGCATAAAGATATAACAAGATTTTTTATGACAATACCAGAAGCTGTGGGACTAGTATTACAAGCAATGAGCTATGCAAAAGGTGGAGAAATATTTGTTTTAGATATGGGCGAACCTGTAAGAATATATGACCTAGCAGTATCACTTATAAAACTATCCGGACTAGAACCAGATGTAGATATACCAATAAAGGTAACAGGATTAAGACCAGGAGAAAAATTATATGAAGAACTTTTAATGCAAGGAGAAGGTTTAAAAACAACAGCACATAATAAAATATTTATTGGCGATATAGAAGATGTAACAGAAAAGCAATTAGAAGAGAAAATAGCTATATTAAAAGAAATAATACAAGACGAAAATATAGAAAAAGAAAAAATAAGACAAATAATGAAAAAAATAGTACCAACATATCACGAACCAGAAGAAGTAAATACTTCTATAAAAAATTCAAGAAAAGAATTGGGAGAGAAAGCAAAAAGAAAACAAACAAAAGCAGAAGTTGCAACTGCTTAGAGAGAAGGAATTTAAAATGAAACCAATACCATTTTCACCACCAGATATAACAGACCTAGAAATACAAGAAGTTGTAGACACATTGAAATCAGGATGGATTACAACAGGACCAAAAACGAAAATGTTTGAGAATAAAATAGCAGAATACTGCAAAACTCCAAAGGCAGTTTGCCTAAATTCAAATACTGCAGGACTAGAATTGATATTAAGAATATTAGAAATTGGAGAAGGGGATGAAGTGATAGTTCCAGCATATACATACACAGCATCAGCAAGCGTTGTAAACCATGTGGGCGCAAAAATTGTATTTGTGGACTGTAAAAAAGATTCTTTTGAAATGGACTATGATTTAATAGAAGAAAAGATAACTGAAAACACAAAGGCAATTATTGCAGTCGATATAGCAGGAATTATAGCTAACTATGATAAAATCTTTGAAATTGTTAAAAAAAATAAAGAAAAGTTCAAACCTTCAAACGAAATTCAAAAGAAATTAGGAAGAATTGCTGTAATAGCGGATGCTGCTCATTCATTTGGTGCAAAGGACAAAAATAGAATGAGTGGAAGCATTGCAGACTTCACAAGTTTTTCCTTTCATGCAGTAAAAAATTTGACAACAGCAGAAGGTGGTGCTACAACATGGAAAAGCATAGATGGAATCGACAATGAATGGCTATATAAACAATTTATGTTATGGTCATTGCATGGACAAAATAAAGATGCTTTAAATAAAAATAAAGCAGGACAATGGGAATATGATATCAAAATTCCAGGATATAAATGCAATATGACAGATATAATGGCATCAATAGGGCTAGCTCAATTAAAAAGGTATGATTCTTTGCTTGCAAGAAGGAGAGAAATTATAAGTAAATATAATCATGGCTTTAAGGATATAAATGTTCAAGTGCTAGACCATTATAATACTGAAAGACAATCCTCAGGACATTTATATTTAGTGAGATTAATAGGAAAAAATGAAGAACAAAGAAATGAACTAATAAACAGATTAGCAGAACAAGGAATTACTACAAATGTTCACTACAAACCATTACCAATGATGACTGCATATAAAAATTTAGGATATGATATAAAAGATTATCCTAATGCGTACAAAATGTATGAAAATGAAATAACATTGCCATTGCATACACTACTTACAGATGGAGAGGTAGAATATATAATAGAAAAAGTAAATGAGGAGATAGAATGATCTTAAAAAAATGGGAGAATATACCAGACAATATTAAAAATGAAAAAACAAAAGAGTATTATGATATACTAAATTCTAAAAAGATTACTTTATTTCTAAAAAGGCTTTTTGACATAATCTTTTCGACTATATTGTTAATAGTGCTATCACCAATTTTAATAATACTTGCAATTGCAATAAAAATAGACTCAAAAGGCCCAATATTTTATAGACAAGAAAGAATTACTCAATATGGAAAAATATTTAAAATATTTAAATTTAGAACTATGATATTTAATGCAGATAAAATCGGAGCTTTGGTAACCACAAAAAATGATAGCAGAATAACAAGAGTTGGAAATATAATTAGAAAATGTAGATTAGATGAAATACCACAACTAATAAACATTTTAGTCGGTGATATGGCATTTGTTGGAACTCGACCAGAAGTTAAAAAATATGTAGAGAGATATACTGATGAAATGAAGGCAACATTATTAATGCCAGCTGGAGTAACATCAATAGCAAGTATAAAATACAAAAATGAAGATGAAATAATTGGTAAATATATTGAACAAGGAGAAGATATAGATGATATATATGTAAATAGAGTTTTACCAGAAAAAATGAAATATAATGTTGACTATGTAAAAAAGTTTACAATATTCCAAGATATACTAATATGTGTTCAGACAGTAAATGAAGTACTAAAAATACAAAACACAAAAGAATCGACCAATAAAAAACAGAACAGCAAAGAGAAAATTAATAAATAGAGGGATGAAATGAAAGAAAATCTAGTATCGGTGATAATGCCAACATATAATTGTGGAAAATTTATTGAGGAAACTATAAAATCAGTTGCAAATCAAACATATAAAAATTGGGAATTAATTATCGTAGATGATTGTTCAAAGGATAATACAGAAGAGATAGTGAATAGATATGTAGAACGTGATAGCAGAATAAAATATCATAGATTAGAAACTAATCAAGGAGCTGCAGTAGCTAGAACAAAAGCAATGAAAATGGCACGAGGAAGCTATATGGCTTTTTTAGATAGTGACGATTTATGGAAAAATGATAAATTAGAAAAACAAATTAATTTCATGGAAGAGAATAGCTACAACTTTACATGTACAGCATATGAACAAATAGATGAAAATAATAATTTATTAAATAAAATAATTAGACCAAAAATAAAAGCAGACTATAATAGAATACTTTTAGACTGCCCAGTAGGCAACTCTACAGTAATGTATAACGTAGATAAATTAGGAAAATTTGAAGTGCCAAACATACGAAAAAGAAATGACGATGCTTTATGGCTTCAAATACTAAAAAAAGAAAAATACATATATGGACTAAATGAAATTTTAATGCAATATAGAATAAGACAAAATTCAATATCAAGTAATAAATTAGATTTAATAAAATACCATTGGCAGTTATATAGACAGATTGAACATTTGTCAATATTTAGATCTGTTTTTCACATTTGCTGGTGGGGAATGATAAAAGTATTACATATAAAATGAAATTAGTATTAGGAAGGAATGTATAAATGCATAAAATAACAATATGTGGACATTTTGGAGGAAACGAAAAATTTTTAGACGGACAAACTATTAAAACTAAAAATATATATCTAGCATTACTCGAAAAATACGGTGAAAAAGAAATAAATAGAATAGATACATATCACTGGAAAAAACAACCAATAATTTTTTTAAAAAGATGTTTAAAAGGAATTAAAGAATCTAAAAATATTATAATTTTGCCTGCACAAAATGGTGTTAGAGTATTTATACCGTTATTTTTATTAATAAATAAACTATATAAAAGAAGAATTTTTTATATAGTAATTGGCGGGTGGTTACCAGAGTTTTTAGAAAATAGAAAAGGATTATTAGAAAAAGTAAAAAAATTAGATAAAGTATTTGTTGAAACCAATAAGATGAAAAGACAGTTAGCAAATTTGGAAATAAAAAATGTAGAAATATTAGTTAATTTTAAAAATATTACTCCATTGAAAGAAGAAGAGTTAAACTTTAATCATAGTAAACCATATAAATTATGTACATTTTCAAGAGTAATTCAAGAAAAAGGAATAGAAGATGCAATACAAGTGGTGAAAAATATAAATGAAGAATTTAATGAAATGGTTTATAAACTAGATATATATGGCCCCATAGATGAGAAATATAAAGAAAGATTTACTAAAATTATAAATAATACTCCAGAATATATTCAATACAAAGGATGTATTGATTCAGAAAAGTCAGTGAATACATTAAAAAATTATTATTTGTTATTGTTTCCAACAAAATTTAAAACAGAGGGAATACCAGGAACAATTATTGATGCATTATCTGCTGGAGTTCCTATTGTTGCTTCAAGATGGGATAATGTAGATGAAATAATTATTGATGGAATAAATGGACTAATATATGAATTTAATAATTTGGCAGATTTTTATGCAAAATTAAAAACAATGTTAAACTGTCAAAAAGTTTTTATAATTAAAAAGAATTGTGTGGAATGTGCTAAAAATTTTGATAGCAATGTTGCTATCGAGCCTTTAACTAACGCATTGATTGGATAGGTGAAATTGTGAAAAGACTATTATGTATTGTATCAAGTATGAATGCTCGGCGGAGCAGAGACATTTTTGATGAAAATATACAGGAATATTGATAAAGGAAAATACCAATTTGATTTTATTGTTTCTGTAAAGGAAAAAGGATTTTATAATGATGAAATTGAAAGCTTAGATGGAAGGATATATTATGTGCCTCCAAAATCTAAATCTTTTGTAAAATCTTTTTTAGGTATAAGAAAAATAGTAAAAGAACAGAAATATAAATATGTAATTAGAGTTAATGAACATTCATTATCAACATTAGATTTGATTGCGGCAAAATTAGGCGGAGCTAAAATACTTATTATGAGATCTAGTAATGCAGGAACTGCAGGAGGAAAAACAAATAAAATATTACATAGAATATTTAAATTTTTACCTAAAATAATTCCTAATGTAAAAATAGCACCATCTTCAGAAGCTGCTTGTTATACTTTTGGGAAAAAACAGTTGAATAAGGGAAAAGTGAAAATACTACATAATGCTATACCTTATGAAGATTTCATTTTTAATCAAGACATTAGAAATAAAATGAGAAAAGATTTAAACATAGAAGATAAATTAGTTATTGGACATATAGGAAGATTTGATGAACAAAAAAATCATAAATTTTTAGTTGATATATTTGAAAAGATAAAAGAAGAAAATAAAAATGCAATATTACTATTAGTAGGTAAAGGGAATCTTGAAAATGAAATAAAAAAGCAAGTGGAAGAATTAAATTTAAATGATAGTGTTATCTTTTTAGGAATAAGGAAAGATATACCACAATTGTTAATGGCTATGGATATATTTGTATTTCCATCTTTATATGAGGGAATGCCTAATACAGTTATAGAGGCACAAGCAACTGGATTGAAATGTATTATATCTGACATAATAACGAAAGAGGCTAATATTACAGGACTAGTTAATTATGTAAGTATTAACAATACAGCAAGTGAATGGAAAAATATTATAACAGAAAACTTAAATTATAAAAGAGAAGATATGTCTAAAATTTTTAAAGAAAAAGGCTATGATATAAGAGATGTATCAAAGAAATTTATAGATATTATTTTTAGTTAGAAATTTTTTATAAGATATATTTACTAGAGAGGAAAACTATGGGAAAAACAAATAAAACAAAAGTAATTAACAATATAAAAATAATTTTATTTTTTATGTACTTATTAATTTTTTATATGTTTGGTGCAGATGTAGAAAAAGTAAAATATTCAGAAGTATTATTATTGTTGTTTATAGGACTAGAATTTTTAGATGTAGTAAGAAATAAAAAAATAATATATTGTATTCCAATTATAAGTGTTTTTATATTTGCGTTTTATTGCTTTTTATCAAGTTTTTGGGCAATAAATTCAGAGATAGCAATAGATAGAGCTAAAACATTATTTGTTTTATCAGTATTTTTATTGGTAACATATAATTCATTTAGTAATATTGAAAATGGAGAAGACAAGTTATTAAAAATTATAATGTATGCAGGAACAATATTCTCAATTTACGTTATTATGTACTATGGAATTGGAGAATATATGACAAAATTGATGAATGGCGATAGAATTGGAACGGAAATAAATAATGTAAATACAATAGGTTTACAAACTTCTATTTCTACCATAATTGCTATATTTTATGGATTATATGATAATAAAAAAAGTTATCTTTTATTATCTCTGATTCCTTTAATAGTATCATTAGGAACTGGAAGTAGAAAAGTAATAGTATTAATAGTTTTTGGAATAATATTATTATTCGTTTTAAACAGAGAAGAAAAAATAAATTTAATAAAATTTACTAAAAAAATAATAGCATTTGCTATTATAATTGCTTTATTTTTATTTGTTATACGACTACCTATGTTTTCAACAATTTATGAAAGAATGGAAATGACAATAAATGGACTCATGGGAAAAGGAGAATTTGATCATTCAACAGAATTGAGAGAAACTTATATAAAAGCTGGAATGAATCAATTTTTCAAAACACCATTTTTAGGTGTGGGAATAGCAAATTCTAGTTATATTACTATGCAAGCAGTAGGAATATCTACATATCTACATAATAATTATATAGAATTATTAGCAACAACGGGAATAACTGGTTTCTGTTTATATTACTCTGTGTACTTATATATCATAATTAATTGTATAAAGATGCTAAAGACAAAAAACAAATTTATTAATGTAGTTTTAGTAATATTTTTGACAAATATGATTTTAGAATATGGAATGGTATCTTACTATAGTAAAAGCACATATATATATATACTTTTAGGATTAATAACCGTGCAAAAAGAAAGAAAGGGAAATATAGATGAAAAAGATAATTAAATACATAAAATATCCTTCAAGTATTATAGTATATTTGATGAATAAAGGATATTTTAAATGGCTAAATGATAAAACATATTTAAAAATAAAATATAGAATTATAATGAATACAAAATTAAATTTGGAAAATCCACAAACTTTTAATGAAAAATTGCAATGGTTAAAATTATATGATAGAAATCCTGAATATATAAAAATGGTAGACAAATATGAAGCAAAAAAATATGTAGCAAATATTATCGGAGAAAAATATATAATTCCAACGTTGGGAGTATGGGACAAGTTTGAAGATATTGAATTTGAAAAGTTACCAAAACAATTTGTACTTAAACCTACACATACTTCTGGAAATGTTTTTATATGCAAAGATAAAGAGAAAATAAATTATAAACAATTAAAAAAAATGATAAATAAATGGTTGAAAAGAAATTATTATTTAATACATAGAGAGTGGCCATATAAAAATGTAAAACCAAGAATAATTGCAGAAAAATATATGCAAAATAAGAATGATGAAGAGTTAAAGGATTATAAATTCTATTGCTTTAATGGAAAAGTAGATTATGTAATGGTTTGTACAGAAAGAGAAACAGGACATCCGAAATTTTATTTTTATAATAGAATTTGGAACTTTATGAAAAATATGACTAATGATGGAATAAAGTCAAAGGACAAGTCGATGATAAATAAGCCAGAAAATATAGAAAAAATGTTTGAAATTGCAGAAATATTGTCTAAAGGAAAAAGATTTGTAAGATTAGATTTGTATAATGTTGATGGAAGAATATATTTTGGGGAATTTACATTTTTCCCGCAAGCCGGATTCGATACTAATAGACGAAAAGAAACAGATGAAATTTTTTCAGAAAAATTACAAATAGGAGGAATCAAAAAATGAAAACAGTAGGATTTTTAATAAGCCATAAAAATAATGAAAAAAGAAGAGCAATATTGCCAGAGGATTTAGTATGTATAAATAGACCTGAAAATATGTATTTTGAAAAAGGATATGGAGAATGCTTGGGAATAAAAGACGACGAATATGAAAAAATGGGTGGAAATATTGTTACTAGAAAAGAAATTTTTTCAAAAGATATAATAGTGGATATGAAATTAGGTGATGCCGATTATCTTGATGAAATTCCAGATAAAGCGATTTTATTCGGTTGGGCCCATGCTGTGCAAAATATAGAATTTACAAGTAAAATTATAGAGAAGAAAGCTACTGTAATAGCAATGGAAGAGATGTTTGAACATGGAAGATATATTTTTTACAGAAATAGAGAAATAGCAGGAGAAGCAGCTGTACTACAAGCAATTTTATATACAGGATTAATGCCATATGATGCTAAAATAGCTATTATTGGTAATGGTAAAACAGCAAAGGGAGCACAAAGAATCCTAAACCGGATTAGGAGCATATTCCGATATATATGATAGAAAATTAGAAACATTATTTAAGAAAAATTTAGGAGATTATGATTATATAATTAATTGCGTTATGTGGGATACTTCAAGAGATGATAAGTTAATATATAAAAATGATTTAAAAAAATTAAAACCAGGAGCTATTATTATTGATGTAAGTTGTGATCCTTTTTTAGAAATAGAAACTTCACATCCAACAACGATAGATAATCCTGTTTATGAAATAGACGGAATAAAACATTACGCTGTAGATAATACTCCTGCAATTTTTTATAAAACAACTACAAAAAGCATTAGCAAAGCAGTAGCAAAATATTTCAATTTTTTAATAGAAGAACAAGAAAATAATTGTATCGAAAAAGCAATAGTTTTAAAAAACGGAGAAATAATTGATACACGTATTAGCGAATTTAGGAAAAAAAGGAATATATAAATAGGAGAGAAAATTGAGAAGTAAAAAAGCAATATTAAATATAATTACATCATTATTTTTACAAGCTATAGTCTTATTATGCGGTTTTATAGTACCAAAATTAATTATTACTAATTTTGGTTCAAATGTAAATGGACTTATTTCATCAATAACACAATTTTTGGCATACATTTCATTATTAGAATCTCGGAATAGGCCCTGTTATTAAGGCTGCTTTATACAAGCCTATAGCTAACAAAAATAAAAAACAAATAGAAAATATATTAAAAGCTTCTGAAAAGTTTTTTAGAATAATTGCACTAATATTTGTTGTATACTTAATTGTCTTATCAATTGCTTATCCTGCAATTGTAAGTAGCCAATTTGCATATATGTACACTTTATCATTAGTGTTAATAATATCAATAAGTACATTAGCAGAGTATTATTTTGGAATGACATATAAACTATATTTACAAGCAGAGCAGAAAACATATATTACATCTATTATTCAAATGGTTGGGTACATATTAAATACATTAGCAATAATAATTCTAGTAAAATGCAATGCAAGTATACAAGTTGTTAAGTTAGTAAGCAGTATAATATTTGTGCTAAGACCAATAGTACAAAACATTTATGTAAGAAAAAAATATAATATTAATTTAAAAGATGCGGACAAGGATTATCAATTAAAGCAAAAGTGGGATGGCTTAGCTCAACATATTGCAGCAGTAATACATAATAATACTGATGTGACTATATTAACATTCTTTACTAAAATAACGGAGGTTTCTGTATATTCTGTATATTATTTAGTTGTTAAAGGTATAAAATCAATAATACAAGCTTTTACAGGTGGAATAGATGCATCTTTTGGAGATATGATAGCTAAAGGAGAACAAGAACAATTAAATAGAAGTTTTAAAACATATGAATTGTTTTATTATACTATTACTACTATTGCGTATACTTGTACAATTTTATTAATAGTTCCTTTTATAACTGTATATACACTTGGAATAACAGATGCTAACTATATTAGACCAGTATTTGCAACTTTATTAGTTTTAGGGGAATTTATATGGGCTATAAGACTTCCATACAGTTCAATCACATTAGCTGCCGGACACTTTAAGGAAACACGTAAAGGTGCTTGGGTAGAGGCATTTTCTAATATTTTTATATCTTTAATACTTGTGTGGAAATATGGAATAGTTGGCGTAGCAATAGGAACATTAGTCGCAATGTTAATTAGAACAGTAGAATTTGTATACCATACAAATAAATATATATTAGAAAGAAAACAAAGTGAGTCTACTATTAGATTTGGAATAATAGCAATACAGCTAATAGTAGTTGCGCTACTATCAAAGTTATTACCAACATACGAATTTACCAATTATCTTATATGGATAAAGTATGCATGTATGGTTTTAATTTTAACACTAATAGTTGTACTTCCAATAAATTTAATTGTTTATAAAAAGGATGTAAAAGATTTACTAAATATAATAAAAAGAAATGTGTTTAGAAAAAAGGAGACAAACTAATATGAAAACATATCTAATTACCGGTGGGGCAGGCTTTATTGGCTCTAGTTTAAGTGAAAGATTAATTAAAGAAGGAAATAGAGTAGTTGCAATTGATAATTTTTGTGATTTCTATAATCCTACAATAAAAGAAAATAATGTAAAAGAATTGATTAAGAATTCCAATTTTAAACTATATAGAAATGACATTAGAGATAGGGAATTAGTTAAAAAGATTTTTGAAGAGAACAATATTGATATAGTAATGCATTTGGCTGCTATGGCAGGAGTTAGACCTTCTATAGAAAACCCTGTACTTTATCAAGAAGTTAATTGCATGGGAACTCAAAATATATTGGAAGAAATGAAAGCACATAATGTTAAAAATCTTGTTATGGCATCTTCTAGTAGTGTTTATGGAAATTGCAAAGAAGTTCCTTTTAAGGAAAACATGATAGTTGATTTTGCAATTAGTCCTTATGCAGCAACTAAAAAGGCTAATGAGGTTATGACACATGTTTATCATAAATTATTTGATATGAATGTTATAATGCTTAGATTTTTTACAGTATATGGACCAAAACAAAGACCAGATTTAGCGATTAATAAGTTTACAAGGTTAATGCTTGAAGATAAAGAAATACCAATGTTTGGAGATGGAACAACTTCAAGAGATTATACATATATTGATGATATTGTAGATGGCATTATTAGGTCTTGCAACTATGTAGAAAACAACAATGATGTATATGAAATATTAAATTTAGGAAATTCTTCTCCGGTTTCTCTAAAAGAAATGATAAATACTATTGGACAAGCTATTGGAGTGAATCCAAAGATCAAACAACTTCCAATGCAACCAGGAGATGTAGATAGAACTTTTGCAGATATTTCAAAGGCAAAAAAATTAATAGGATATAATCCAAAAACTTCTTTTAAAGAAGGTATTGAAAATTTTGTTGAGTGGTATAAAATAAATAAAGATTTATATATTTAGGGGGAAAATAATATGAAAATAGCAGTAGCTGGAACAGGATATGTTGGATTATCTTTAGCAACATTATTAAGTCAAAAAAATGAGGTAGTAGCACTAGATGTTATTCCTGAAAAGGTAGAAATGATAAATAATCGTATTTCACCAATTGAAGATAAAGAAATTAAGGAGTATTTTAAAACAAAAAAATTAAATTTGAAAGCAACTTTAGATTATAAAGAAGCTTTTGAAGGGGCAAAGTTTGTTATAATTAGTACTCCAACAAACTATGATGATGAAAAAAATTATTTTGATACTTCTAGTGTAGAAGATATAATTCAAAAAGTAAAAGGAATGAATATAGATACAACAATGGTTGTTAAGTCTACAATACCAGTTGGATTCATAGATGCAATGAAAGAAAAATATGGAATAGATAATATAATGTTTAGTCCAGAATTTTTAAGAGAAGGACATGCTTTATATGATAATCTATATCCATCAAGAATTGTTGTAGGAGAAAAATCTAAAAGAGCAGAAGAATTTGCAAATCTTTTAAAAGGATCATGCTTAAAAGATAATGTAGAAATTAAGTTTATGAATTCAACAGAAGCAGAAGCTGTTAAATTGTTTGCGAATACATATTTAGCTTTAAGAGTTGCATATTTTAATGAATTAGACACATATGCAGAACTTAAAGGACTTAATACAAAAGACATTATAGATGGAGTGTGCTTAGACCCAAGAATTGGTACACACTACAATAATCCATCATTTGGATATGGAGGGTATTGTTTACCAAAAGATACAAAGCAATTAAAAGCAAATTACAAAGATGTTCCAGAAAATTTAATTAGTGCTATTGTTCAAAGCAATACTACAAGAAAAGACCACATTGCAGATGTTATTATAGCTAAAAAACCAAGCATTGTAGGAATTTATAGATTAACAATGAAAAGTGGCTCTGACAATTTTAGGTCAAGTGCAATACAGGGTATAATGAAAAGAATAAAGGCTAAGGGTATAGAAGTTGTGGTATATGAGCCAACATTAAAAGATGATGAATTCTTTAATAGCAAAGTTATAAGAGATATAGAAGAGTTTAAAAAACTTTCTGATGTTATAGTTGCAAATAGAATGAATACTGATTTAGAAGATGTAAAAGAAAAAGTATACACAAGAGATTTATTTGCAAGAGATTAATAAGAAATAGAATTTATAGAGTTGTGCTAAAATGTACAACTCTATTTTTGTCGAAAAAAGGCGAACAAAAATTCTTGACTATTTACACAAATGTTTGTAAAATAATGTAAGAAAAAGTATAATTATGCTATTTGACAAACTATCAATTGATAGTGTATAATAAGGAGGAGAAATATGGAGATAAACTTTACTTCGCCAAAAGAAGAAGTAATTAAATTTTTATTGGAGTTAAAAAAAGTAATGTCTAACAGAGACTTTGATGTTAATAAAGATCTAGATGTTATTTTGAAAAAGAAAAATGAGAACTCGTTAGATCCATATACAACTCAAAATACATTGTTAAAATTAGATTTTGATAAAAATGATATTGCAGATACATTAAAAAAACTAAGTGTTGAAGAATATATAGAAACAGGAAAAGATAGAAAGGATATTAGCTCTCCTGAATTTTATATTTTTGGAAAAGAGGTACAAGGAAATTTAATATACATAAAAATTAAAATAAGAGATAAAATAAATCATAAAGTCTTTTGTGTCTCTTTTCATTTTGCTAGATATCCAATATCTAATTTTCCATATAAATATTAGGAGGTGTATTATTCATGGACGTTTTAATTGAAAAAGTTAAGATTGATTGTCCTTTTTGTAACAAGGAGCATATACTGGAAAAAAGAAAAAGAGATACAGTGGGAATAGTAAAAGGGGAACAAATTAATTTTGAAGAAGAATATTTCTTATGCAATATAACTGAAACAGATGAAAATGAGTTTGTTACAGCTAAAATGATGGATGAAAATTTACTGAAAGCAAGAGATGAATATAGAAAAAAACATGATTTACTTACATCTACACAAATAAAAGAGATAAGGGAAAAATATAAATTGACACAAGCAGAATTTTCTTTTTTGCTAGGGGTAGGAGAAGTTACTATTACTAGATATGAATCTAAATCAATACAAGAAGAAGCCTATGATAAATTAATGAGACTAATTGATAAAGATGCTTTGCTTGCATTAGATTATCTAGAAAGAAATAAGAGTAAATTTAAAGATGTTAAATTTAGAAAAATAGAAAACAATATAAAAGAAGTAATAAACAAAGATACATATAACTATTTAAATATACAAGAAATTTATACAAAATATATAGAATATGAAGGTAAGAGTATTTGTAATGGCTTTAAAGAAATAGATATTGATAAAATAGAATCTGTATTAAAATATGTTGCGCAAAGAATGAACAACTTATATAAAGTTAAGTTAATGAAGATATTGTGGTATATAGATTTTATTTATTACAAAAACCACAAAAAGTCTATGATGGGGTTGGTTTATTCTCATCAAAGAATGGGAGCACTACCAATAGGATTTGACGAAATAATTAAGTTGCCATCCATAATAATAGATGAACAAATGAAAGAATATGATGGAGAATACAAAAGTTGTTACCACATATTACCGAATGAACAATATAAAACCAAAAAATTATTAAAAGAAGAATTAATAATTATAGACAAAGTTTTAAATAAATTTGCAACATATAATACAGATGAAATTGTAAATTATATGCATAAAGAAAAGGCATATGAAGACACTAAACAAAATGATATTATAAAGTATGATTTGGCAGAGTATATATCACTATAAATAAACTAATAAAACTATTTATTTCTAACTATTACACATATAATCACTAAGGTTAAATTTAGCAATTGTTTTTATAAAAATAAGAACAATTGCTTTTTTTATATTTTTTACAAAAACTATTGCAAATATATTGTTAAAACATATATAATATTTGAAGAATATGCCAAAATAATTTACAAAAGAAGGGGAGAAAAAATGGAAGAATTAGATCTAAAAGAATTGTTTTTAATTTTTTGGAACAGAAAATTAGAAATATTACTTATCACAATTATTGCATTAATAGTTGGAGTTTTATATTCATATTTTTATTTAACACCTGTTTATAAAGCATCTACTACATTAATATTAGCACAAAGCTCTAAAACAGTAGATAAAACAGGAGATAGTTCAATTACTCAAACAGATTTAACTTTAAATTCTAAATTAGTTTCAACATATAGCGAAATAATGAAAAGAAAATCAGTATTAAGTAAAGTTATTAGTAACTTAGGTATGTCTGAAAAAGATATGGACTCAATAAAGAAAAATGTTTCTGTAAAAGCTGTATCAGATACAGAACTTATAGAGATAACAGTAAAAAATGCGGACCCAGAAAAAGCTGCTTTAATAGCAAATGAAATTGCAAAAGTATTTAGTGAAAAAGTAGTAGAAATTTATAATATAAGCAATATATATGTTTTGGATAGAGCAGAAGCAAGCGATGTTCCATGCAATATAAATCATGCAAAAGATCTTGTTATATTTGCATTTATAGGACTAGTTATTTCTGTTATTGTTTGCTTAATTGCAAATATGTTAGATACAACAATAAAAACAGAAGAAGATGTTGAAAAGGCTACTGGATTAATGGTTTTAACCTCTATACCAGACTATAACATAGAAAACAACAGAAAAAAAGGAGGTAGAAGATAATGAAAAGAGAATTAATAGTTCAAAGAAGTCCAAAATCTCCTGTTGCAGAGGTTTTTAGAACACTAAGAACAAATATACAATTTATGAATTCACAAAAGGATTTAAAAACATTATTAGTAACATCTACAATGCCAGGTGAAGGTAAAAGCTGGGTTTCTTCTAACTTAGCAATAACATTTGCCCAAGCAGGGAAAAAAGTTGCATTAGTTGATGCAGATATGAGAAAAGGAAGATTACATACAATGTTCCAAGTAGAAAACATTCCAGGATTATCAAATTATTTATCTGGAATAGATGAGATAGGAGCATCAAACAAAGAAGGAATTATTCACTATGTAAAGCCAACACCTGTAGATAATTTGTTCTTAATAACCTGTGGTAACGTTCCACCAAATCCATCTGAATTATTAGCATCAGAAAAAACTTTAGATATGATAGATAAACTAAAAGACATTTTCGATATCGTAATATTAGATGGAACACCAGGACTAATTGTTACAGATGCATTAATACTTTCTAGAATAGTAGATAGTACTATAATTGTAACATCGCACAAATCAACCAAAAAAGACAATTTGGCAAAGGTAAAAAAAGATATAGAAAATGTAGGGGGAAAAATTGCAGGTGTGGTTATTAATAAAGTACCAGTAAATGTTGCAAAATATGAATCAAGCTATTATTACGGCTCAACAGCAATGACTTCAACCACAAAAAGAAAAGAACCAGAAAGAGAGTTTTACACAAATGATTCTTCAAGAATAACAAAAGCTAAAAAGGAAGATATATTAAATCAATTAGACGAATTTTTAAAGGATAAATAATAGGAGAAAGTTATGATAGATGTACATTCACATATAATTCCAAACGTAGATGATGGTTCATCAAGTGTAAGTGAAACTTTTGAAATGATAGAAGAAGCAAGAAAAATAGGATTTACAGATATAATATTAACATCACATTTTTTGCTAAACAGTTATGAGACTAATTCAAAAGAATTAGTCTTTTGGAAAGAAAAATTACAAGAAGTTTTAGATAAAAAGGAAATTGATGTAAAATTACATTCAGGAATGGAAATTTATATATCAAGCCAAATGGAAGAACTTATAAAAAAGAAAAAACTATTAACATTGGCTAATAGCAGATATATGTTAATAGAATTGCCACTTAGCTCAACAGTAAAGAACTTAGATTATGTGTTGTATTTTTTAGAAAGTATTTCTATTAAACCAATAATTGCTCATCCAGAAAGATATAAATGTGTTCAAGAAAATCCGGAACTAGTAGAAGAGTATATTAACAAAGGTGCATTAATACAATGTAATTATGCTAGTATATTAGGTTTATATGGAGATAAAGCTAAAAAAACAGTAAAAAAACTGCTAAAAAATAATTTGGTAGACTTCTTAGGAAGTGACTGCCATAAGCCAAATCAAATATATTTACTTGTACCAGAGGCCATAAAAAAAATAAAAAAATTGATAGGGGATTCAAGATTTGAAAAGATATCTAATTTGAATCCACAAAGAATTTTAAAGAATGAGGAATGGGAATATGATGAGAAAAACTAAAATAGTGTGTACCTTAGGACCAGCTACAGATGATCCAGAAGTTTTAAAAGCTCTTATGAATGCAGGGATGAATGTGGGAAGAATAAACTTTTCGCATGGAAATTATCAAGACCAAGAAGAAAGAATTAATGTGTTTAAATGGATTAGAGGAGAACTAGGATTACCGATTCCTCTTCTACTAGATACACAAGGCCCAGAAATAAGAATAGGAAAATTTAAAGACGACAAAAAAGTTTTATTAGAAAAAGGAGCTACATTTACATTATTAAATGCAGATGAATTGGGAGACGAAACAAAAGTATCTATAACATACAAAGAATTATATAAAGATGTATCTGTAGGAAAAACTATTTTAATTAATGATGGAACAATAGAATTAAAAGTAAAAGAAATAGCAGATAAAGATATAGTTTGTGAAGTTATACAAGGTGGATACTTAACTAACAGAAAAAGTATTAATGTTCCAGATTTAATTTTAAATTTGCCAAGCATAACAGAAAAAGATATATCAGATATAAAATATGGAATAACAGCAGGATTTGATTATATAGCCGCTTCTTTTGTAAGAAAACCAGAAGATGTTCTTGCAATTAAAGAAGTTTTAAAACAAAACAATGGAGAACATATAAAAGTTATATCTAAAATAGAAAATAGAGAAGGAATAGATAATTTTGATAAAATATTAGAAGTTTCAGACGGAATAATGGTAGCAAGAGGAGATTTAGGTGTGGAAATACCTATGGAACAAGTTCCAATATATCAAAAACAATTTATTAAAAAAACATATAAGCAAGGAAAACCAGTTATAACAGCAACTCAAATGCTAGAATCTATGATAACAAATTCAAAACCAACAAGGGCAGAGGTTAGTGATATAGCAAACGCAATATATGATGGAAGTAGTGCAATAATGCTATCTGGAGAAACTGCAACAGGAAGTTATCCAGTAGAGTGCGTAAAAACAATGAATAAAGTTGCTTTAACAATAGAAGATTCTTTAAAATATTGGAAAAGATTTAAAAACAGAGATTATAATTTAGAAAATTTAGATTATAAATTTAATATGAATTTTTCTGTATGTACATTAGCAGCAAATATTGAAGCAAAAGCAATAATAGCATATACAAATACGGGAGATACTTCAAGAATGTTATCAAGTTTTGGACCAGAATGCCCAATATTTGCAATAACAGAAAATGAAATAACATATAGACAACTAGGCGCAGCATGGAATATTACACCTAAACTTTTCCCTCATCAAGATAGCATAGATAAACTTGTTTATTTAGGTATAGACACATTAAAAAAAGAAGGATTTTTACAAAAAGGAGATAAGGTAGTAATTGCAGGTGGAGCAAAAGTAGTTACAGATTTATCTGATGCAGAAGCAGATATAAATACCGTAATGGGTGGAATAGTACAAATATAAAGTATAAAGATGGAGAAAGAAATGTTAAAAAAAAGAATTATTTTAATTTTATTATTAATTAGTTTAATTACAAATGTTAGCGTGTTTGCAACAGATGTAGATACAGATGGTAATACAACCACAGGAGAGATTGTATCACCACCAACAGAAAACACTGTTACAGGAAACACGGAGCAAAAACCTGAAAAGGAGCCAGAAAAAGAAGAAGAGCCAAAACAAGAAGAACCAACTACAAACAACAACTCTAACAAACCAACTCCAGAAAGAAATAACAGACAAAGCTATGAATCACAAACCACAAATACTAAAACAAAGTCAGAAAATGCTAACTTAAAGAGTTTAGCTTTAGAAGGAACAGATTTGGCACCAGAATTTAAAGCGAGTATTACATCATATACAGCAATTGTAGGATTAGATGTAGAAGATATTAAAGTAATAGCAGAGCCAGAAGATTCTGAAGCAACAGTAACTGTTAAAGGTAATAAAGGACTAGAAGAAGGTGAAAATAATATAACAGTTACTGTAGAGGCGGAAGCAGGTAATACAAAAACATATACAATTAATGTTACAAAAACTTTGAACGAAGAAGCCATGAATACTAGGTTAAAATCATTAATAGTTCAAGGATTTAATATATATCCATCTTTTCAAAGCAATATCTATAATTATAATATAAATGTAAGTGAAGAAATATCAAAACTAGATGTATCTGCTGAAACTGAGAATGAAAAAGCTACGTTTGTAATAGAGGGAAATGAAGACTTAAAACAAGGAGATAATTTAGTTAAGATCATAGTAACAGCAGAAGATGGAGTAACAACTGGAGAATATAAAATAAATGTATTTATAAATTCAAATGTTGTAAAAGCACAAACAGAAAATAAATTACCAGCACTAATTTTATTGGCTGTTCTAACTGTTGCAGCAATTATTATAGCTGGAATGCTAATTAAAAAACATAAAAATTAATAATATATTCCGAAGCACTTAGAAGAAAAAACTTCTAAGTGTTTTTTTCACGTTTTTAGGTCAGTAATCATAAGATATATATATACTGTAAAAGGAGGAATAGATAATGTATAGAAATTATACGCAATGCAGAGCTTGTGGTTGTAATAATATGAACAGCAATCAACAAGATTTAATAGATGATACTTGTGATTATGTTCAAAATACTATGGCTTTACAAGAAGATAACTGCGAATGTGGATTTGATGAAGAAGATAATGTGTTTCCTACAAATCCAATGTTTGCTCAAAGTTATGTACCATGGCAAACGATGGATAGAACTTTTTTGCCTTCTGTAGGTTTAAAAATGGGAACAATATTTCCAGAACTAGTAAGTCCATATATGCCAGGACAATCAATGGAAGAAATTGAGTTTATTAGAAATGCAAATATAATAGGAAAGGGGTGTAACAAATGATAGACTGTAAAGAATGCGAAAAAGAAGAAACAAGAAAAGAATGCAACGGAAGAGATATGCGAAGACAAGAAATGATTGACCAAATTAAAAGTTTAGATTTTGCAATAATAGAACTTGGACTATATTTGGATACACACCCAGATGACCAAAGAGCTCTTTGCATGCATAAAGAATATTGTAAACAAGCAAAAGATTTAAAAGACAAATATCAAAAAATGTATGGGCCACTTACTATTTTTTACCCATGTAATAAATGGAGATGGTTAGAACAACCATGGCCTTGGGAAAGGGGGAATTATTAATGTGGACCTACAATAAAGTTTTAGAATATCCAATTAATATAAAATGTCCAAATCCTCGTTTAGCAAAATTTATAATATCTCAATATGGAGGACCAGATGGAGAACTTGCAGCTTCACTTAGATATTTATCTCAAAGGTTTGGAATGCCAGATCAAAAATCTAAAGCTATATTAAACGATATACGGAACTGAAGAACTTGCTCACCTTGAAATGGTAGGAACAATCGTTCATCAACTAACAGATGGATGCTCAGCAGAAGAATTAGAAAAAGCAGGACTTGGAGCATATTACACTGATCATGGAGTTGGAGTATATCCACAAGCTGCTGCTGGATTTCCATTTACTGCTTCTGTATTAGCTGTAAAAGGCGACCCAATTGCAGATTTACAAGAAGATTTAGCAGCAGAACAAAAAGCAAGGGCAACTTATGAAAAACTAATAGATTTATGCAAAGATGACCAAGATGTATTAGATCCGCTTCGCTTTTTAAGAGAAAGAGAAGTAGTGCATTTCCAAAGATTTGGAGAAGCATTAAGAGGAGTACAAGACAAACTAGCAGAACGAAAATTTTATATGAATAATCAAATGAATTGTAGATAAAAGAACAAAGCACTAGGCTATTCTAGTGCTTTTAACTTTATAAATTGTGTAACATACTATCTTTTAGATTCCATAATTCTTGAGACAAATCTACATAGTATTTATGAGGGTTTTTCATACGTTTTACTTCATTCCATAAAGTATTTAGTTCAGCTTTTGCATTTTCTGCAATTTCTTTTAAAGATGGAGATGTGTATATTAAATTACCATTTTCAAAAATCTTTTTTTGTAAAGGTCTAATAGTGTAATTTGTTAAAGTTTTCTTTTTCCAAGTTGCTGTTTGATCAAAAATTGTATAATTATCTTCTGGAATAATTTCGTCATGTAAAGCGATAACGTCTGCAAGGGCCTTGTTGGTTTTTTTATCATAAAATCTATATGTCTTTTTAAAACCAGGGTTGGTAATTTTTATAGTATTATTTGAAACTTTAATTTTAGGAATTATTCTTCCTTCTTTTTCTATAGCACTTAATTTATATACTCCACCAAAAACAGGATTACTTTTAGCTGTAATTAAATTTTCTCCAACACCAAAAGAATCTAGTTTAGCGCCTTCATCTAATATAGATGTAATAACATATTCGTCTAAAGAGTTAGTACCACAGATTTTGCAATCTTTATAACCAGCATTATCTAATATTACTCTTAATTTTTTTGATAGGTAAGATAAGTCACCGCTATCAATTCTTACAGCTTTTGGCCTGTATCCCATAGGAGTTAGAACTTCGTCAAATACTTTTATTGCATTATTAATTCCAGAGCCTAATGAATCATAAGTATCAATTAGTAAAGTGCAATCATCTGGATAGTTTTCTGCATAAGCTTTAAATGCCTCATATTCAGAGTCAAAACTTTGTATAAAACTGTGTGCCATAGTTCCACTTGCAGGTACATTGTATTTTTGTGCTGTAAGAGTGCAAGAAGTTCCAACGCAGCCACCAATTATTGCTGCTCTTGCTCCATAAACTGCAGCATCAATACTATGTGCTCTACGAGCTCCAAATTCCATTACAGGACGTCCTTTTGCAGCACTAACTATTCTACTTGCTTTTGTTGCAATTAAGCTCTGATGGTTAATTAACAGCAATAGCATTGTTTCTAAAAGTTGAGCTTCTATTAAAGGAGCTTTTACTGTAATTAAAGGTTCGGTAGGGAAGACAACAGTGCCTTCTGGAACAGCCCAAATATCTCCACTAAATTTAAAATTTTTTAAGTAATTTAAAAATTCATCAGAGAATTTATTTGTACTTTTTAAATAAATAATATCTTCTTCGTCAAAATGTAGGTTTTGAATATATTCAATTATTTGCTCTAGGCCAGCAAATATAACATAACCACCGCCATCAGGAATTTCTCTAAAAAACACATCGAAATATGCATTAACATTATTCATGTTTTTAGCAAAATAGCCATTTGACATTGTGAATTCATAAAAATCTGTAACTAATTCTAATTTCCTATTATCCATAATACACCTCTAAAAAAATATTTTTTTACAAATCAAAATTATTATAACATAATTGTCAAGTAAAAAAATTGACAAAGAAAACCGCCCTGCTTTAACAGCAGAGCGGAACTCCATTACAGCGTTGCAGGAGAAACTCTTACAAGCAACTGGCGCTTTGTGTTGTATTTATTAACGGCATAGTCGGAGAAGTTATATCCCAAAACATTACCATAGGTAGTGTCGCTGGGCGTTGCCATTCTGTTTATAAGACCATTTTCAATGAAGAAAATGACTTCAACAGAATCTGCTTCTCCATGGCATTTCTCAAAGAGCTCAAGGTCTTTCGCGAGTTTTCTTGAATCCTGCTCACAGAAATACTTTGCAAACAATCTAGGAGTTTTGGTTGTGTAGGTCACAATAGTGACCTCCTTTCATTAGTATAATATTTGTACAGGCAACCACCTAATACAAATTAATTATAGCACTTTTTTACAATTTAGTCAATTTACATAAAACAGGTCTACTCTTAAATATTAAATATCATAAACTATTTACTAAAACCTGTATGTGTAACTCTATCTTTTAATTCTGCAAGTTTTGCTGAATTCCATCTAGAAGTTGTACCAACTAAGTATCCTGTAATTCTTTGAATTGTATCTATATCATCACTACCGCATTGAGGACATTTAGTTAAGTTTGCATCAGCGTTTTCAAATCCGCATTGCATACATCTAGAACGAGTATGATTTATAGAGCCATAACCCATATTGTATTTGTCCATTAAATTTACAACCGCTTCTACTGTGCTAGGATTATGTGTTGCATCTCCATCTAATTCTATATAGAATATATGTCCGGCTGGTGTTAAGGCATGATAAGGTGCTTCTATTTTTGCTTTATGCTCAGCTGTACATTTATACCATACTGGAACGTGGTTACTATTTGTATAGTAATCTCTATCTGTAATTCCAGGAATTATACCAAATTCTTTTTTATCCATTCTTGTAAATCTTCCAGATAAACCTTCTGCAGGTGTTCCAAGTACAGAATAGTTTAAGTCATATTTATCAGAAAACTCATCACATAATTCACTAAGTCTAGATATTATTTCTATACCTAATTCTTGAGATTTTTCAGATTCTCCATGATGTTTACCAGTTAAAGCAATTAAACATTCTGCAAGCCCTATAAATCCAATGCTTAATGTTCCATGTTTTAACACTGGTTCAACAGAATCATTAGGTTTTAAGTTTTCGCTACCTTGCCACATTCCAGACATTAAAAGTGGAAATTGTTTTGCAACAGCAGTACATTGGAATTTATATCTTTCATATAATTGAGTAGCTGCAATTCTTGCATAATCTTCTAATTTATTCATGAATATTTTTTTAACAGTTTTGTTATAAGCAGGTGTCATATTCTTTTCACTATTTATACCTAAGTCGAATTTTAATCCTAATTCTTCTTGTGCTTCATAAGCAGATTCAATAGCAAGTTTAGGCAAGTTAAGAGTAGTAAATGATAAATTTCCTCTTCCTACAGAAGTTTTTTCACCATGTCTATCTGCAAATACTCTTGTTCTACATCCCATAGTTGCACACTCATAATAATATCTATTTGGATCATCTGCTTTCCATTTCTCATGTTGATTAAATGTAGCATCTAGATTTATAAAGTTAGGGAAAAATCTTCTTGCAGTAACTTTACATGCATATTGGTATAGGTCATAGTTTTTATCTTGTGGCAAATAGTTTACGCCTCTTTTTTTCTTCCAAATTTGAATAGGGAAGATAGCTGTTTCACCATTTCCAACACCTTCATATGTAGATGTTAGCATTTCTCTTATTACACATCTACCTTCTGGAGAAGTATCTGTTCCATAATTTATAGAACTAAACACAACTTGATTTCCACCTCTTGAATGAATTGTATTCATATTATGAATAAATGCTTCCATTGATTGATGAACTCTGTCTACAGTGTTGTTAATAGCAACTTGAATAATTCTTTTTTCACCTTCTAAACCAGTTAAATCTTTCTTTATATAATCTTCTACTTGGTATTCATATAAATTAGAAAAGTCCTTGCCAAAAGCATTTTCTAATTTTTTAATTTCTTCTACAAATGTTGACTTAACATAAGGAGCAAGATAGTAGTCAAATGCAGGGATTGCTTGTCCACCATGCATTTCGTTTTGAATTGTTTCCATAGAAATACAACCAATTATACTTGCTGTTTCAATTCTTTTAGCAGGTCTAGAACTTCCGTGCCCAGCTCTAAATCCATTTTTTAATATTTTATCTAATGGGTGTTGTAAACATGTTAAACTTTTTGTAGGGTAGTAGTCTTTATCATGAATATGTATATATCCTTCTTGAGAAGCTTTTCTAACTTCTGGTGAAAGTAAAAAGTCATCAACAAAAGGTTTTGTAGTTTCAGAAGCAAATTTCATCATCATACCAGCAGGTGTATCTGCATTCATATTAGCGTTTTCTCTTGTTATATCATTTGCTTTTGCACCAATAATATCTAGAAAAATATCTTTTGTTCTAGATTTTCTAGCAACATCTCTATTGTATCTATATGTTATATAGCTTTGGGCAACTTCTTTTCTACTAGAAGCCATAAGTCTTTTTTCTACTAAATCTTGGATTTCATAAACACTAGCTTGATTTTTATCTTCTAATTGTCTTTCTACAGCATTTGCTATTTTATTTGCCAAATCTATATCAACACCACCAGTAGTTTGTGCCATTGCCATAGTTATAGCTTTTACAATTCTTTCTTGATTAAAATTTACGACTCTTCCGTCTCTTTTTATTACTTGCATAATAAAATCCTCCTTTAACTTTTGTATTAAAATTTTTGATTGAATACATTTTATAGATAAAAAACAAAAAAATCTGTTGCAACGGCAACAAAAAACAAAAAAGTTATAAAAAATAGTAAAGACAGTAAGTAAAGTGTTGGCGTTTAATGCTTAAAAACTTTATTACATTTTTATTACAATATGATTACATGTGCTTTGACAAGTATTCTTCATTCCATTTTTTTACAAAGTGTTGCTTTGACCACACTTTTGTGATAATATTAGTAAAAATAAAGGTAAGGAGTAAGTAGTTATGAAAAAAACATTTGATGTTGAACACTTTATAGAAGAACTAAAAAGAAAATGTGCTTTAACAGAAGTTAAAAAGTTTAAAAAAAATGAAATAATTACTACATATTTACTAAAGAGAAATCAAATGCATATTCTTTTAAAAGGAGAAGCATATCTTGCAAGATATGATAAAGAAGGCAATAGAAGGATTATATATTATTTAAGAAAAAATGATATATTTGGAGAGGCATTTTACAAACTTCATACAGATAGAGAACTTTTTGTAGTAGCAAAAAAAGATTGCGAAGTATTGTTTTTGCCATATGATATTATAGAGAACTGTAATAAGGACTGTACATTTCATATATCACTTTTAAAGAATTTGCCAGATTTAATATTACACAGAGTTGCAGATATAAATTATAGAACAGAGTTATTAGCTAATAAGAGTATAAAAGAAAAGCTACTATCATATTTAGAAAACTTATCAATTGAAAATAATAGTAAAACAATTGAAATTCCAATTTCACTTTCTGAACTTGCAGATTATCTGGTAATAGATAGAACTGCTATGATGAAACAACTAAAAAAAATGCAAGAGGAAAAAATAATAACTAAAAATAGAAATAAGATAACACTGCTAGAAGTGTAAAAAAAAGAAGAGGCCTTGCAAATTTGCAAGACCTTTTCTTTTAGTCATGGGCCAAATACATAAGAGCATTAGCTGCGCATATCTGGTCTATGAATTCTTTGACTTCGGGTCCATAATGCACAGTCACAGTATCGCAAAGGTTCTTATTATCGAACCAATCTGCGAGAGCCTTTAGAAATTCTTTGGGCTCGGTTTCTGTAAATGCGTGAACAGAAACACAGTTCGTGTAAAATGAATCTTCATTCATGTCCTGAACAAGAAAGAACTTTCCTGTTGTAATCAACTGAAAACCTTCAGTTATTGCGGATGAATTTTCTACGTAGTGCCAAGTGATCAAGTTAAACATCCTTTCAAATTAAATTTTTTTTGGCAATATAATTATATCATTCTCACAAATATTATGTCAAGTTGAAAAGCTATTGCACATATAAAAAAACTACAAATAATTGAATAGTACTTGACAATAGCAGAAAAAATAATGTAAAATAATTTAAATTAATAAATGCGTTATTACAATGCAAAGCTGTATAAGGTTACTAGTAGAGAGAAAGGGTCGCCGGCTGAAAGCCTTTTTTAGAAAACAATACAAAGCGAAACACATTGGAGCATAGTTTATAGAGTGAAGAATTATCTAATAATTCTTAAGTTAGGGTGGTACCGCGGAGTTATATTCGTCCCTGCAATTTATATTGCAGGGATTTTTTGTTGAATAAGAAAAATCGAAGATTTTCCTATTCAACAAAAAGGCTATAATCGCTATTGCCTTTGAGATTTCCTCATTTTATTCGGAAACTCAAATCGGCGAGAACAAAGGGCGACTAAAGTCGCTTTGTTCTTACCCTGCAAATAAAATAATTAGATTGGAGGAATTTTTATGGAAAGAGTTCAAATTAAAGAAATCTTTAGAAATCAAAAAGATTATGTTGGAAAGGAAATTTCTGTTTGTGGTTGGATTAGACAAATAAGAGATTCAAAAAAATTAGGTTTTATAGAATTAAATGATGGTAGCTTCTTTAAATGCATACAAGTAATTTTTGAAGAAGATAAAATAAGCAATTTTAAAGATGTAGCAAAATTGAGTATAAGTTCAAGTATTTCAGTTAAAGGCGATTTAGTAGAAACACCTGATGGAAAACAACCTTTTGAAATTCATGCAAAAGAAATAGAGATTTTAGGAGCATCAGATTTAGATTATCCAATTCAAAATAAAAGACACACATTTGAATATTTAAGAACAGTAGCTCATTTAAGACCTAGAACAAATACTTTTATGGCAGTATTTAGAGTAAGATCATTAGTTGCTTATGCAATTCATAAATTTTTCCAAGAACAAGGATTTGTGTATGTTCATACACCATTAATAACAGGTAGTGACTGTGAAGGCGCAGGAGAAATGTTTAGAGTAACAACTTTAGATTTAGATAATGTTCCTAAAACTGAACAAGGAGAGGTAGACTATACTCAAGACTTTTTTGGAAAATCAGTTAACTTAACTGTAAGTGGACAATTGAATGGAGAAATGTTTGCAACAGCATTTGGCAATATCTATACATTTGGACCAACATTTAGAGCAGAAAATTCTAATACACCAAGACATGCTGCAGAGTTTTGGATGATAGAACCAGAAATGGCTTTTGCAGATTTAAGTGATAACATGGACGTAGCAGAGGCAATGGTAAAATATATTATAAAATTTGTAATGGAAAATGCACCAGAAGAAATGGAATTCTTTAATAAATTTATAGAACCAGGATTAATAGATAGGTTAGAGAATGTTGTTAATAATAAATTTGAAAGAATAACATACACAAAGGCAATAGAATTATTAACTCCATATAAAGACCAATTTAAATATCCAGTAGAATGGGAAGCAGGGCTTCAAACAGAACATGAAAGATTTATAACAGAGAAAATTTATAAAAAACCAGTATTTGTTACAGATTATCCAGCAGGAGTAAA
>ERZ827478.129-NODE-129-length-84967-cov-71.219380_pt1 | contig 84967 bp, 81 predicted proteins | sample MGYA00519705_ERZ827478 | MGnify/ENA primary metagenome ERZ827478 (study PRJEB31778, sample SAMEA3449318) | human gut metagenome | biome: human gut; feature: human-associated habitat; material: faeces | place: United Kingdom | collected 2010/2012 ...
TATCTATAAACTTATTTTGGATTTTTTACTTGTCTACTTGACAGGGGGCTGATCATGTGCGGGGATGCTTTTGCTTCAAATGGGATCAGGCCGTCACCACGGGGCCGCCGTGCTTCTTGGCGCTGATCTTCTGGTAGGCGACGACCGCCGCCACCAGCACCAGGCCGACCACGTCGGTGAGCGTGCCGGGGATCATCATGCCCAGGCCGCCGACGGCCAGGACGATACGCAGCACGGGGTGGATCTTCTTATACAGGAAGCCGTTGAGGGACGCCGCGATGGCAAAGATGCCCAGCAGAGCGCTGACGCAGATCTGCGCCACCTCCCACCAGCCGGAGATGTTCTCAAACAGCAGGGCCGGACTGTAGGCGAAGATGTACGGCACGATAAAGGCGGCGATGGCCAGCTTGGTGGCGTTGATGCCGGTCTTCATGGGGTCGGACTTGGCGATGGCCGAGCCGGCGTAGGCCGCCAGAGCCACAGGGGGCGTGATATCCGCCACGATGCCGAAGTAGAACACGAAGAAGTGGGCGGCCACCAGCGGGAAGCCCAGTTGAATGAGGATGGGCGCGCAGGTGGAGGCCATGATGCAGTAGTTGGCCGTGGTGGGCACGCCCATGCCCAGGACGATACAGCACAGCATGGTCAGCACCAGGCCGACGATGGTGGCGTTGCCCGCCAGCTGGACGATGGCGTTGATGAGGATGGAGGCCAGGCCGGTGACGGTGATACAGCCGGCGATGATGCCCGCCATGCTGCAGGCCACGGCCACGGTGATAGCGCCGCGGGAACCGGCTTCCAGAGACTCCACCGCGGAGAAGAAGGAGCGCTTGCCGGCATTACCCAGCGCCTTGCCGGTCGTCATGGGCTGGGTGTCGCCCTCACCGCGCTTGCCCTGCAGGAAGAAATTGACGAAGCCCACGGCAATGGCGGCCAGAATGGAATAGGCCGCGGAGTGGGACATGGTCTTGCTGCCGGAGGACACCAGCCACACCAGCAGGATCAGGGGAATGATCAGGTAGCAGTCACGGGCCAGCAGACGCCACGCAGGCAGCTCCTCGCGGGGAACGCCCTTCAGGCCCAGCTTCTTGGCCTCCAGATGGACGGCGATGAAGATCCCGGTGAAGTACAGCAGCGCGGGCAGGATGGCCTTGACGGCCACCTGGGCGTAGGGCAGCTTCATGTACTCGGCCATGAGGAAGGCCGCCGCACCCATGATGGGGGGCATGATCTGGCCGCCGGTGGAGGCCGCGGCCTCGACGGCGCCGGCGAACTCGGGCTTGTAGCCGGTCTTCTTCATCATGGGGATGGTGAAGGAACCGGTGGTGACGGTGTTGCCCACGGAGGAGCCGGACACCATGCCGCACAGGGCGGAGCTGATAACAGCCACCTTCGCCGGGCCGCCGCTGGACCAGCCCGCCAGACGGTTGGCAAAGCTGATGAAGAAGTTGGCGATGCCGGTGCGCTCCAGGAACGCGCCGAAGATGATGAACAGAACGATGTAGGTATAGCACACGTTGATGGGCGTGCCGATGACGCCGGAGGTGGTGTAGAACAGCTTGTAGATGATGGTTTTCAGCGCGTCATACAGGGTGGCACCGTTCACCGCGCCGGCGTAGCTCAGTTGGTTGATGAACGCGTACACGATCAGCACGCCGGCCACGCACAGAATAGGCAGACCCACGCAACGGCGGCACAGCTCCATCAGGATCAGGATACCCACCACGCCGATGATGACGTGGACCGTCTCGATACGGGTGGACAGGCGCACCAGCGTCATGGCGTTCAGCGCGAAGTAGAAAAAGCAGGCCGCGCCCACCACCATCAGCACGATATCGTACCAGGGCAGGTAGTTGACCCTGACGTGGTGCTTGCTGGCGGGGTAGGTCAGGAAGCCGATGATAATGATGCAGCCCACGAACATGGTGAGCCGGATCTCGGGCATGGCCTTGGAAAACAGGGTCATGCCGATGCAGAACAGACCGAACGCGGCCATGAGGATGCGGATGATCAGCTGGGGCGTACCCTCCCACAGGCGGGTGGCGGATTCACGGTCATATTTACGCATGACCGCGTCCAGATCCGGGGCCTCGTCCGCGGCGGTATTGACGCCGTCGGCCGGGCTGGTATCCGGTTTTTTCTTGTCGATGCTCATAGTCGTTTCTCTCCCTGAAGATTACAGAATAGCGCGAGGACTACGGCGGGAAACCCCGCCGTAGCCTCGAAAAGCGTCAGTTTTCTGCTAAGGATTTAGTCGCCGAAGTACACGTCCTTGGCGATGACGGTCTCGGTGTAGTAGTCGGAGGTCTCCAGCAGCTTGGCGATGTGCTCGCTGTCCAGGCTGACCAGGTAGGTATCCTTGGTGGTGGCCAGGTCGGTCACAGCGGTGGTGGGGGCACCGGCCACGATGAAGGCGGCATCGATCTGGCCGTTCTTCAGGGCGTCGGCGCTGTCGCTGAAGGACTGGTAGGTGGGCTTGATGTCGTCCTCGGTCAGCCCGTAAGCACCCAGGACGTCAATGGCGTTGAAGTACACGCCGGAACCGGGAGCGCCGATGGACACGGACTTGCCGGCCAGGTCAGCCACAGTCTTGATGCTGGCGTTGGTGGTGACGATCTGCACCTGCTCCATGTACAGGGCGGCCACAGTGGAGAAGCCCTCCATCTTGCTCTTGAACAGGTTGGTGCCGTTGTAGGCGTAAGCCATTACGTCGGACTGGCAGAAGGCGAAGTCCGCGGTGCCGTCCACCAGCTCCTGCACGTTGCCCTGAGAGCCGTTGCCCACCAGACCGACCACGTTGATGCCCGCGTTGTTGGTGGCGTGCTGGGCGATGACGGAGCCGAAGGCGTAGTAGGTGCCGGACTCGCCGCCGGTGACGAAGCGCAGGTTGCGGGAGTCGGTGTTGCCGGCGCCGTCCTTGACGGCGGCGACCTCAAAGCCCTTCTCGGAGAAGTACTTGGCAGCGCCGGGGTGATAGGGCACGGAGGTGATGGAAGCGCCGTACTCCAGACTCAGCTCGCCGTACTTGGCGTGGCTGGTGGTCAGGGACGCGGCGTTGTCGAAGATGTCCGCCACGAACTTGTACACGTCGTCGCTGGACACGTCGTCGCGGGCCAGGATCACCGCGCCCACGGCCACGGTGGTGGTGTCGGTATGCTCAGCGGTCACATCGCCGCTGTCGTCCTTCTTGTCGCCGCAGGCGACCAGGCTCAGCGCCATGACCAGCGCCAAAACCAGTGCAAAAAACTTTTTCATGTTCTTTCTCCTTATTGATAGATAAATTGTTTTCCTCTTCCTGAAAAACAGCTTTTTCCGCCGGCCGGTCGGGCACGGCGGTGTTCAACGGTGCCATTATATCGCAGGCGTAAACTTTTTGCAATATCTAAATGCGGAAAATTTCATTTTTCTGCGGAACGATTTTCCCGTCCGTGCGGACATTCCGCTTTTCTTAGTCGGCATTTCTTTCAGCAAATCCGTAGTTTTGTCTGTATCATGGTACTTTTTAGCGGTGGTCTATTCATAATGCTAAATTGTTTTATGCAGGAACGCCCCGCAAGAAGTGCATTTTTTGCCGTGCAATCCTGCAAAATAACAGAGACGGGGCAAAGCCCCGCCTCTCAGCTTTCTGTCACATTCAACAGCTGCGCCGCAGCAGCTCGCATACCAGTTCATAGGTGCGCTCCGTGGAGGGCACGCTTAGCCGCTCCCGCACGGAGTGTACATCGTGCAGCTCCGGCCCCATGGACACCGCGTCCAGACCGGGGATCTTCTCCATCAGCAATCCGCACTCCAGACCGCCGTGGGTGGCCTCCACCACGCCGTCCTTACCGGTAAGATCCTTATACGCCGTCAGCAGCGTATCCCGGAACTGCGACTCCCTCTTGTACTGCCAGCCGGGGTACACGCCCCGCTCTGCCACAGTGCCGCCCGCCAGCGCCGCCACAGCCCGCACGCGCTGCGCCAGCATCAGCTTCCGGGACGCGATGGACGACCGGATGGAGAACGCGATGTGCAGTCCGTCGCCGTCCAGCTTCACCACGCCCATATTCAGGGATGTCTGCACCAGACCGGGGAAATCCGTGTCCATAGCCTCCACGCCCTGCGGCATGGCCGTCAGCGCCTGCACCAGCGTCACGGTGCGCTCTGCGGACACGGCTTTTGCCGTCTCCGCTGCCGCGCAGGTCAGCGTCACATCGGGGTCGGTGACGGCGTACTCGTTTTTCAACGCCGCGTCAAACTCCCGGATGAACGCTTCGAACGCCCGGCCGCTGCCCTTGGGCAGCGCCACCGCCGCATCGCAGCGGGAGCAGATCACGTTGTCGAACTGCCCGCCGGATAAGGCTGCCAGCCGCAGGCCGGGGAACTTCTCCAGCGCTGTGGCCAGTACCCGTCCCATGAGGCGGTTGCCGCTGCCGCGTCCCAGATGGATGTCCGCACCGGAGTGACCGCCCCGCAAGCCGGCCACGGTGATGCCGAAGCCCTCCATGCCCGCCGCATCGGTCAGCGCTGCGGGCAGCAGGCAATCGGCGTGCATGCCGCCTGCGCAGGACACGGTGAACACGCCCTCCAGCTCGGAGTCCAAATTCAGCAGCTTTTTGCCCTTCAGGTCAGAGCAGTCCAGCGCAAAGGCGCCGTCCATGCCCACCTCCTCGTCCACGGTGAACACCGCCTCGATGGGCGGATGCACCAGTGTGTCATCCGCCAGGATCGCCAGGATCATGGCCACGGCGATGCAGTTGTCGCCGCCCAGCGACGTCTTGTCCGCCCAGATCCACTCCCCGTCGGTCATCAGGTCAAGTCCCTCGCGGGTCATGTCCTTGGTGCAGTCGTCGGTCTTGGCGCACACCATGTCGATGTGTCCCTGCAGGATGATCGGCTCGGCACTCTCGCAGCCGGGGGACGCTGGCTTCCAGATCACCACGTTGTTGCACGGCTCCTGCCGGTACTTCAGTCCCAGTTCCTTGGCAAAGTCCACGCACAGATCGCTGATGATCTTCGTGTTGCCGCTGCCGTGGGGCACCGAGCACAGCTTTTCAAAATATGCGAACACCTTTTCTGGCTTCAAGCCTTTCAAAACAGCCATTTTGATACTCCTTTCCCATGCGGCCGCGGTCTCCGCGCCGCCCATTCAGTATAGCATATCCGCCTGCCGCCCGCAAGCAAGTCCCTATGTGCCCACAGCCCATGCTTTCGCATGGGCTGTGTATGCAGCACACATTATCAGAAGTCGCCCAGGCCCATATCGTCCTCGGTGTTGGGCGCTTCCTCGTCGTCCTCCTCGGTGGGAGGCGCGGGGATGAATTCCTCCAGATAGGCCTCCTCCGGCAGACCAGCCATATACGCCGGCAGGTTGATGATGATGCCGTCGATGTTATGGGGCAGTGTCATTTGGTACGTTTCTGTTGTCTCGCTGCCGCCCTTCTGCTGCATGACCTCCACGGTCAGCTCCAGCTTGTCGCCGATGACGGTGGTCAAGCAGCGCTCCTTTTCGTACAGCTTGGAGATCTGCTCGCCGTTCACATACACAGTGATCTTATAGGGAGCCTCCACAGACTGGCCGCCCTTGTCCACTGCGCGGTTGTCGAAATAGACGGTGTGGCCGCGGCCGATGCGCAGCATCAGCACGGCGACGAGCACCAGCACCAGAACGAAGGCGATACGGATGATCCACGAACGTTTCGTCGTTTTCATGCGGTTCTCCCCTCCTCCTCGGCCTTCTGCTCAATGGCCAGCTGCTGACCCAGCGTGCGGTTCTCCTTGCGCTTCTTGGCCTCGTACATGACCAGTGCCACGGTGATAACGGCGTAGGACACGAACACGCGGAAGTACTCGCCGATCATGGAGTCGCCGGTGATCTTGGTTCCGGCGGCCGGCGCCACGATGAACATGGTATGGAACAGGAGCACACCCAGGAACACGTTGCCGATGGACGCCTTTTCCACGGAGGCGCCGCCCACCAGCAGCGCGGCGATGCAGAACATGCCGACGTTGGTATGCGCCGTATAGGTGGGGAAGTTGCCCATGTTCTGCAGATAGATGATCATGCCGAAGCCCGCGAACACGGTGGACATGACGATGGAGATCAGGCGGGTGCGGTCCACGTTGATACCGGCGTCCCGCGCCACATTCATGTCCTGTCCCACCGCGCGCATGTCCTGTCCCAGCTTCGTGCGGCGGAACCACACGATGAACAGGCAGGCCAATGCAATGATGATCAGCGTCAGCACAGGGATCTTCACGCCGCCCACATAGACGGCCAGCGCGTTATCCACGCTCTGCCGCATCTGCAGAAGGCTGACTGTGTTGCGGATACCAAAGCCGCGGGGCAGCTTCAGTGTGTTGTGGAGGATGGGGATGATGGGCCCCATCATATACAGCACCACCAGCTGGTACACACCGGTCATGCAGTAGGCGATAAAGTAGCTGGTGACCATCTCGCGGCCCTTGGCGCGGTTCAGGATGCTGCCGCACATAAGACCCAGCAGAATGGACAGGGGGATGGACAGGATGGCCGCCAGCACCAGACCGGGGATACCCCAGATCTGCCAGTCCGCCACCAAAATCAGCGCGATCTCGCCGGCCATAGCGCCCAGCGTCATGGCAAAGTTCAGACCCATACCGGCCATAATGGGGATCAGCAGGCTCAGGATCAAAAAGGCGTTGCGCCCCAGACGGGTCATAGCCTCGTTAAGTATGTAGCTCACCGGCAGGCCGGACACGGGAATGAGCACGGCGCAGATGATGATAAACAGAACGGGCACTGAGTTTTTGCCCAGGAATTGCTTTACGTCGAATCTCTTACCCTTCATGTCAGCGCCCCCTTTCCGTCTTTCTGGTCAGGGCATAGAGGATCATGCCGTTGGATACCACGATACGGATGACCTCGCTCATATCCATCTGGAAGGCGGCGCTCATCACGGTGGGGGTCATGGTCACCACGCCCTGATACAGGATCGTACCGATAATCACATTGCCGATGGATGCCTTATTCACCGACGCGCCGCCGATAAGGATGGCGGCCACGGCGGGCATGGCCATCCAGAAGGGGCCGTTGTACAGCTGTATGAAGCCGAAGCCCTGCTCATACACCAGAATACCCACAGCGCCCAGCCAGGTGGACATGATCACGGAGATAAGCCGCATCTTGTCCACGTTGATGCCCGCTGCGCGGGCAAAGGCGGGGTTGGAGCCCACAGCGGTCATGGCGGTGCCGGTCTTGGTGTGCAGGAACGCCCACATCAGCACGGCCATCAGCACGAAGAACAGCAGCGTACCGGTGGGGATCACCAGATTGATGCCGATGCTGTTCAGGTCGATGGTCAGAATGTTGGCCAGCGCCTTGTCGTAATAGCCCTCCAACGAAATGACGGTACGCAGACCGCTGGCGGAGAAGCCCCACACCATGGTAGGGTGCTTGTACGGCAGCAGCAGCCACATCATGCACATGAAGGACACGGACGAGAAGCCCACGTAGGTGGCGATCATCATTTCGCCGCCCTTGATCTTGTTCAGCAGCCAGCCATAGCCGCCGCCGAACAGCAGGGCAAAGGGCGTGGCGATGAGGATGGCCATAAGGAAGCTGGCAAAGCCGGTGTAGCCCAGCTCGATGGACAGCGTGGCACCCAGCAGTCCGGACACGATACCCAGCGGCAGGCCGAAGTTCAGGCCGCAGCCGGAGTGTACCATGGGCACCATAGCCAGCACCATCACGGCGTTCCAGCTGAAACGGGTGATGATATTGGTGATCTGTGTGGGGAAATCCAGCCCCACGCAGGGCGCGGCGATGAGCAGCAGCAGCAGGAAGCACGCGATGATCAGACGCGGCAGGCCGAAGCTGTCCACCAACTCTCTGAATTTTGACTTGTTTCCAAGTGTGGTCGTATTGCCCATTTCTTCCTCCTTACTTCACCTGACTGACCATGAGCATACCGAACTCCTCGGAGGAATGGTCAGCAGGCAGGATACCGGCGACCCTGCCGCCGGAGACGATGGCGATGCGGTCGCAGATCTGGCGCAGCTCCTCCAGCTCGGAGGAGATCATCACCACCGTGACGCCGGATTCGCGGTTAAATTTCTTCAGCGCCTCCAGCACCAGCGCCTTGGCGCCCACGTCGATGCCGCGGGTAGGCTCGGACACGAAGAGGAAGCGGGGCTCCAGCGCGAACGCCTTGGCCAGACACACCTTCTGCTGGTTGCCGCCGGACAGCTCTCTGGCCTTCTGACCGGAGCCGGTACACTTGATCTGCAATTCATCGATATACCGGTTCGTCACCGTGTGGATGGCCTTTTCGTCGCGCCATGTGAAGAAACCCATTCTCTTCAGGAACTTGTTCTGCACCTGCATGGCGGGGAACGCCACGTTCCACTCCAGCGACTCATCCAGCAGCAGACCCACGCCGCGCCGATCCTCGGACACGAAGGCCAGCTGGGAGTCCAGACACTTCCGGGGGCTGTTCAGCGCGATGGGCTTGCCGTCGAACTCCACGGTGCCGCCCGCCTCGTACAGGCCCATCACACCGTTGGGAATACCCAGCTTGCCCTGGCCGGCCAGACCGCCGATACCCAGGATCTCGCCCTCCTTCACGTCCAGATCCACGTTGCGGACGATCTCGCCGGGCATATCCACCCACAGCTTGCGGATAGACATAATGGTGCGGGCATCGGAGTGGTCGCGGATGTCGTGGGCAGCGCCGCCGGCGGCCACCTCGCGCCCCACCATGTAGTGGGTGATGTCGCGGACATCCGTCTCGCCGGCGGCCACGTCCTTGACAACGTAGCCATCCCGCATGATGACCACCTTATCGCACACCGACAGAATCTCCTGCAGGCGGTGGGTGATGAAGATCACGGCGATGCCCCGGGAGGCCATGCCGCGGATGGAGTCCAACAGCGCCTGCGCCTCCTGCTCGGTGAGCACGGCGGTGGGTTCGTCCAGGATCAGCAGCTTCAGGTTCTCCTTGCTCAGCTCGCGGGCGATCTCCGTAAACTGCTTGTGCCCCACGGGCATGCTGCTGATGACCATCTTCTGGTCGATAGCCACGCCCATCTTCTCAATGGCTTTTGCGGCGCGGTTATCCATTTCCTTATAGTCGAGAGTGTCCAGGCGCGGGCCGAACACTTCTGAAATGACGCTTTTTTTCTTGGGCTCGCGGTTGAGGAGGATGTTCTCCGTGGCAGTAAAGCCGGGGATCAGCGAGAACTCCTGATGCACCATGCCAATGCCGGCCTTCAGCGCATCAAAGGGGGTGTTGAACTGCACTTTTTCTCCGTCGATCAGGACATCCCCCTCGTAGCCGCCCGTCTCACGGATCACGTCCATGCCAAACAGTATTTTCATCAAGGTGCTCTTTCCGGCGCCGTTTTCGCCCACCAGACCCAGTACCTCGCCCTCTTTCAAAGTGAAGTTGATGTCTGTGAGCACCTGATTGCCGAAAAAGCCCTTTTTGATATTCCGCATCTCAAGCAGCGGAGCATTGTTCTTTTCCATATTCATCCCTACCTATAGCAGCGGGGAGGGAGGATGCCCTCCCTCCCCGCTTTAATGGTTGCTTCAAAAGCCTGTCGTCAGCTGACGGTGAAGTACTTCTCCGGGATCTCCACGTCGGCGTTGCCCATGAAGTGGCCGGGATCACCCATGATATAGGTATCCTGATAGATCAGGAACACGTTTTCAGACTTCGCGCCGGTGGTGGCGTTGGTGTAGCTGGCGCCGTTCCAGGCCGCCTTGGGAGAGTAGACCTGCAGCGCGGCAGCCACATCGTCCATGTCCTTCAGCTCGCTCTTGCCGTCCAGCACGTTCTTGGCGTGCAGGGCCAGACCGGCGGACAGGGTGTAGCCGTAGGAGTAAGCCCAGGTACCGAAGTGATCGGCGCCGCCCTTCTCAACGATGGCGGACTCGACCTTGGTCAGGATCTTCTCGAAATCACCGGCTTCCTCGGTCAGATCAATACCCAGCGCGCCGGGATAGCCCATCAGGGGGGAGGGCAGGTCGGCCTCGATGAAGTAGCCGCCGCACTCCAGCAGGCGCTTCAGCAGAGGCTCGGTGTGCGCATCGTTGGTGCAGAAGTAAGCAGCCTTCTGGCCGTACTTCTCGACCCATGCGGGCACCTGCTCCAGAATGTAGGCCTGAGCGCCGGAAACGCCCACGTCAGAGGTGGGATCGGGAGCCGTCTCCAGGACGAACTTCATGCCGAACTCCTCGCAGGCGGCCTTCATGATGGCCACGCGGCGGCTCATGGTCTCATAGGACATGTGGCGGGGGAAGGAGATATGTACGAAGGTGTCGCAGCCCAGCTCGTGCGCGGTGCGGATAATCAGATAGCCGCGGGACACGAAGTCGTTGTTGGTGACCAGGTCGGCAGCGGAGCTGATCTCGGGCAGATCCTCGTGAGCCTCGCCTGCGATGCAGATGATGTCAGGGCGAGTCTCTTTGATCTTGCGGAAAGCCTCGGTGGTGCCGGGGACAGCCTGATTGACAATGATGGCCTTCATCAGGGGGTCGGCGGACAGGTTCACGATGCTCTGGATGGTGGTCTCAGTCTCCTCGGTGAAGTTGTCGGGATAGATGGCCAGCTGGACCATATCCTCGCCATACTCCTTCTGGAAGGCCTCGGCGCCGCGGCGATCGTCCTCGGACTGAGAGACGGAGCCGGTCACGATGCCGATCTTGTAGGGCACGGTGTTATCATCGGTCTCGCCCTTCTTTTCGCCGCAGGCGACCAGGGAGAGCGCCATGATGAGAGCCAGCAGCAGAGAAACTACTTTTTTCATGTTTACCTCCTAATTCCTTTACCATAGTTTGTTGTTTCCTCCGCCAGAAGGAAACAGCGAACAGGGCGCGCCCCATTCACTTCTATGCATTCGGGTGCTGCGCACCCATTTGATTTTACCAGATAAGTTCACACTCTGTCAACATATTTGTGTCTCTGAATAGTGTTCAATAGCGCATCTCCTTGTTTTTCATCCACACACTTTCCCCCATTTTTTGGCGCATTTGCATCATTTTCATGTGTTTTTCATGCGGTTTTCTGTCAGAAGCCTGCTGTTTTGCTATAATAAACTTTTCTTTTGGCGAAATCTGTTTTTTGTCTGACTGCAGCAAAAGAGACAGGCTTCTGCCTGTCTCTCTCGCTTACCTTATGACTTATGGCACTCGTCAGATCTTCTGCTTCTCATCCACGATCTGGCGCAGCTTGGCAGAGAAATCCTCCAGCGTCATGGCGCCCAGATCCTCGCCCTTGCGGGTACGGACGGAGACGGTGCCGTTCTCCATGTCGCGGTCGCCAACCACCAGCATGAAGGGGATCTTCTCCAGGGTAGCCTCGCGGATCTTCTTGCCGATCTTCTCGTTGCGGCTGTCCACCTCCACGCGGAAGCCCTGCTTGCGCAGCTCCGCGGCCTGCTGCACGCAGTAGTCGGCAGCGCGGTCAGTAATAGGCAGGAAGCGTACCTGCTCGGGCATCATCCAGGTGGGCAGCGCACCGGCGTACTCCTCGATCAGGTAGGCCAGCGTCCGCTCATAGCAGCCCAGAGACGTGCGGTGGATGATATAGGGCAGGGCCTTGTTGCCGTTCTCATCGATATAGTACATGCCGAAACGCTCCGCCAGCAGCATATCGATCTGGATGGTAACAAGGGTATCCTCCTTGCCGTACACATTCTTATACTGAATATCCAGCTTGGGGCCGTAGAACGCGGCCTCGTCAATGCCCACGGTGTAGTCCACGTTCAGATCCTTCAGGATGCGCTCCATGGCGGCCTGGGCGTGGTCCCACTGCTCCGCCGTGCCCTCGTACTTGTTGTTGGGGTTGGCGGGGTCCCACTGGGAGAAGCGGAACGTGCACTTTTCCAACAGGCCCACGGTGCCCAGGCAGTACTTGGCCAGATCCAGGCACTGCTTGAACTCCTCCTCCAGCTGGTCGGGGCGCAGCACCAGATGTCCCTCGGAGATGGTGAACTGGCGGACGCGGATCAGGCCGTGCATCTCACCGGAGTCCTCGTTGCGGAACAGGGTGGATGTCTCGCCCAGACGCATGGGCAGGTCGCGGTAGCTGCGGCCGCGGTTCAGGAACACCTGATACTGGAACGGGCAGGTCATGGGACGCAGGGCAAAGCACTCCTTCGTCTCATCCGCGGGATCGCCCATGACGAACATGCCGTCCAGATAATGATCCCAGTGACCGGAGATCTTGTACAGCTCACGCTTGGCCATCAGAGGCGTCTTGGTCAGCAGATAGCCACGCTGCTGCTCGGTGTCCTCCACCCAGCGCTGCAGCAGCTGGATAACGCGGGCACCCTTGGGCAGCAGGATGGGCAAGCCCTGGCCGATGCAGTCCACAGTGGTGAAATATTCCAGCTCGCGTCCCAGCTTATTGTGGTCGCGCTTCACGGCCTCCTCCCGCTCCTTCAGATAGGCATCCAGCTCGTCCTTGCTGGGGAAGGCCACGCCGTAGATACGCTGCAGGGTCTGCCGGTTGGAGTCGCCGCGCCAGTAAGCGGCGTTGCAGGCGGTAAGCTTGATGCCGTTGCCCTTGATGCGGCCGGTGGAGTCCACATGGGGACCGGCGCACAGGTCCACGAACTCGCCCTGCTTGTAGAAGGAGATGTGGGCGTCCTCGGGCAGATCGTTGATGAGTTCCACCTTGTAGGGCTCTTCCTTTTCCTCCATGTACTTGACAGCCTCGGCGCGGGGCAGCTCGAAGCGCTCCAGCTTCAGCTTCTCTTTACAGATCTTACGCATTTCAGCCTCGATCTCGCCCAGGTCGTCCTGGGTGAAGGCGAAGGGCGCGTCCAGATCGTAATAAAAGCCGTTGTCGATGCTGGGGCCGATGGCCAGCTTCACCTCCGGGTGCAGGCGCTTGACAGCCTGGGCCAGGATGTGGGAGCAGGTGTGCCAGTAGGTCTTGCGGTACTGCTCATTTTCAAACGTAAATTCCTTGTTGACTTCGCTCATAGTCTGTTCCTCCTTGTGATCGGGGCTGGATAAATAAAAATCCCCACCCCTGAATGGTATCAGGGGTGAGGTAATAGGCATTACTCCACGGTTCCACCCTGCTTACGGCATACGCAGCATTTTTACTGTCCGCTGCGGATGGCGGGATATCTTTCGTCGAGACAAGGCGCAGGAGCGCAGGAATACGGTCTGTATTTCAAGCTTCTGCAACGCAGTATCGGCGGAAGAGATCCGGCATACGCCGTCGCTTTCGATCGCTGTAACGGGCGATACCCGTCCTGCTCGTCGCAGGCGGCTCGGAAGTGGTACGGGCCGTGTCCTTGGCGGGGTGCTTTCAGCCGGGGGCGCCCCTCTCTTTGGCCGCGGAAAAACAGCTTCTTCTTCGTCACTGCCTTTTTGATGGCAATAAGTATAAACCGTTTGATTGGGTTTGTCAACGGGTGGTTTCACGGGGGAAGGGCAAAATCAGCCGCGTGAAGCAAAAAGAGACATCCTTTCGGATGTCTCTTTTTGCTGGCGCGGAAGGAGGGATTTGAACCCTCGCGCCGCTTTTGACGGCCTACTCCCTTAGCAGGGGAGCCCCTTCGGCCACTTGGGTACTTCCGCATACATATTTATTTTCTGGCGGAGAGAGTGGGATTCGAACCCACGGATGCTTTCACATCGCCGGTTTTCAAGACCGGTGCTTTCGACCACTCAGCCATCTCTCCGTGCGTAAAAGCGTCTCTCGTGCCAAACGCGAGTATTATATTACCATGCGCCGACGCCTTTGTCAACAAAAAGCCTCGGAAGAAATTTGAAAAAAATTCAAAATAGGACTTGCAAACCGCCGAAAACTGTGGTATTCTAAGTGGGCTGTTTGAGGCACAACAGAATATCCGGGTGTGGCGAAGTTTGGTATCGCGCTTGAATGGGGTTCAAGAGGCCTCGAGTTCGAATCTCGACACTCGGACCACGTCGGAGCAGGTTTGTATGCTTGCTCCGACTTATTTTTTACATAGCGGAGAGGGAGATGGTGTTGTCATCTCCCTCTTTTTTGTCCGGTGCAGGACGCGAAAAAGCGCGGCAGCTGCCGCGCTTTTTCCTCTTCCTCCCTGCTCGGTCCTTCCTGAAAGAAGGTCCCCCTCGCTGTTAAGTGAATTCAGTATACCATGAATACGCCCGTTTGTCCATCCTTTTTAGGCGCCGTATCCAGCATTTGCCACTGTTTTTCATGCATATCGCGCCATCGGACGGCAAAACTACCGTTGCGATACCCAACAAGGGCATTTGCCCCACAACATGAAAGGAGAACACAACGATGTCTACCAAGAACAGCAACAAGCTGAATGTCCCCGAGGCCAAGGCCGCTATGGATCAGTTCAAGATGGAGGCCGCCTCTGAGGTCGGCGTGAACCTGAAGAACGGTTACAACGGTCACCTGACCAGCCGCGAGGCCGGCTCTGTGGGCGGCCAGATGGTCAAGAAGATGAGTACCGTACGAACTGCGAGTTTCAAACGGGCTGACCGAACAGCACTGGGGCATGAAGTTGAGGTAAGATACATAGCAGGCATCACAATATAGAGAAACGCATGCGCCACCTTGTAGCTTCTTTATTACCTATTATTGAAAAGCTACCAATCAAAAGCAACTGAATCAACAAGCGAACGAACGAGAAACCCATGAAAGGTGTTTTTAGGGGGACTGTAAATTGAATACACCTAAGGAATGCGCGGATGGCCTTCAAAAATCTTCCAAGTGTATTCCCCCCTTCAACAATACGTTCTCGCTCGTACGTTTTGAACCTCTTTCGGTCTAGTGAGTTAGGAGGGGGCTATCTGACCCAATTGTATTTTGACATATTTTGAGCTATGGGAATAGTCCCCTCTTTCTACCATTCTTTCCATGTAGAAAGAGGGGACCTGCTCAGTTATTCAATCGTACGGTGTGAAAATTCGCCCAAAATTCCCGCTTTTCGTTCACTCGCTGGAATGAAATTCACTTTTCTACAGAGAGAGGCCATTCGGTACGAATAACTACGGCTTTTGCCTCGAAGCACTTGCGGAAGATGCTTTCGTTTTAATACACGCAGCGAATTCCTGCGCCTTTTTCCAGTCATGAGCTATCAGAGAAGCTGTTGGCAAACAAGGCCGGCGATATGCTGTGAGACCACAAACGACTGAGCAGGCTCAGAAGCGCAAAAGCAACTCCGGAGCCTGCTCTTATGAAGCGGTTTATACACACCCGATAGTGAGCAATATGTTGGCGTATGTGCGCTGCTCACCGGTGCTGATGGCCAAAGCGATCCCGTCACAAGCGTCATAGAACGCCTGCCGGCCATGGCCTTCCAAGGGCAAATCGTTCAGACGGCGGCGGAAGTCCGAAAAGATCTCCGGCTCTTCGCCGTCTTCCCGTGTCATCACTTCGGCTCGCTCAAAGGGAACTACGTCGCACAGTGCCTCCAGTACCTCTGTCACGGTGGGGCAGCCCCGGCGCAAGCCCAGATAGACCTTCGCCGCATTGCCGGTTTTTTCTGCCAGCGGGTAATTTCCGTCCGCAATGAGTATTTTGCTGCCATGGCCGCACCGTGAAAGCACGTCCATGATCTCAGGGTGGATACAGGTGGTTTTCAGCATATCAGACCTCCGCTTTCTCGTTAGCACGCAGCTGCCCCAACGTTCCGCCGGGATGCCAGCGGACGTATTGCTGCGGCGTCACATCTGCGTCAGATTGCAGGAGCACGCTCAACGCTTGCAGAACCACTGTTTCTGCAAGAATAGACATCCGAGGTGCGCGGTTCAGCGGCCCGCCCTCGTTTTCTACTGCCGCCAACAGATGTACATCGCTCTGTTGAGCCAGCCAGGACGTCTCGTGGCCGGTCACGCCGATAATACGGCAGCCATTGGCCTTTACCGCCGCTACCGTCGCTTTCATTTCAGCCGTCTCGCCGCTGTTGGAGATAAAGATCACCACATCGCCGGGTACGAGCTGACCGCAGGAACCGTGGACGGCCTCTGTCCCGTGCAGGAAATAAGCCGGCGTGCCTGTGGAAGAAAACAGGGATGCCAGATAGCCCGCCAAATGTGCCGGTTTCCCGATACCGGAGATGTGCAGCCGGTTCCCGTCCCGCTTCGCGGTACGGATCAGCTCCGCAGCCCGCTCCAGTGCCGGATAGTCCAGTGTTTCCACGACCTCCTGCATCTGAACCCGCACACTTTGACAGAAGTATTCATAATCTTTTTTACACTTGTGTTCCATAGTCACTATCTTCTCTCCTTCAAGTTGACCGCAGCACGATATCATTCCAGAACGGATATATCCAGCCCGGATCGCTCCGCCCTCTCTTTGACCTCCGCGAAGGTAGGCAGCGAGGGCATTGCGCCCAGCCGTGAGACAGTCAGTGCCGCCGTATTGGCCGCAAAGGAGAGCGCTGTTTTCTGATCCGCGCCGGCACAGACGGCAAAGCAGAACGATGCGACAAACGAGTCGCCTGCCGCCGTCGGGTCTGCTGCCGTGATATCCTTGACGCAGGGGCAATAGAGGAATTCCTGCCGGTTTAGCAGCACCGCACCGCCAGAACCCAGAGTGATGATCACATTCTCCACGCCCTGCTCCAGCAGTTTTTGTGCCGCACGCCGGGCGTCCTCCATATCCGGGCGGCCATCTTCGTTTCTGATGTGGATGCCCGTCATGCTCTCTGCCTCGTGCTCATTGGGGGAGATATAGGTCAGCCGCGCCAGCAGATCCTTCGACAACGGTGCGCTGGGGGCAGGATTGAGCATGACCGGAACGCCCCTCTCATGGGCGTAGCGGCAGACCAGCTCGTTGATCTCCATGGGGATCTCCAACTGCAGTACCACCATATCGTACTGGGCAATCTCATCCTTTAGGAATGCGACATCCTCCGGGTGGATGGCCATGTTGGCGCCGGAAATAACGATGATCCGGTTTTTTGTAGATCCATCTGCCGCTTTTTCGAGGATAATGACGGAGCAGCCTGTATTTTCCCGGGCGTCGCACATAACGTGTTGGGTATTCAGCCCGGCCTTATGGCAGGCGTTCAGCATTTCCTCCGCGTTGCTGTCGCAGCCCATCTTGCCGACCATAGTTACATCCGCGCCCAGCAGGCTGGCCTGCACCGCCTGATTTGCGCCCTTTCCGCCAGGAGCTTTATGAAAATCATCGCCCAGCACCGTCTCCCCCTCTGCGGGGAACACGCTGGTCGTCGCGATCTGGTCGAGGACGAAGCTGCCGACCACCAAAATGTTGGGTTTGTGCTTCATAACTGTACCTCCGTGTTATACTGCGGGGACTGTTTTATATTCCGCCTCTTCCAGCGCTTTCATCAGCGCCGCAGTGTCCTCTGCCGAGACTTCCTCCATGGGCTTGCGCATCCGGGCTGTTTCGATAATGCCCCACTGCTTCAGGATCGCCTTATAGCAGCCAATGTTGTTCTTGGCGCACAGAATGGCATTGAGCACGTTTGTCTTGCGCTGCAAATGCGTGGCAGAAGCCCAGTCATTGCGGGCCATGGCCTCGCGCACAGCCACATAATGCTCGGACACGATCATGGCGTTGCCGGAGATGACACCCTTGCCGCCTACGGCCACTACCGCCTCATACAGATGATCCGGCCCGACCAATACGTCAAACGCACCGTTGCGGACAGTCATCAGCTGCTGCAGCCGTGTCATATCGGGGTAGCTGTACTTGACACCGACCACATTGGGGCAAGCCTGCGCCACACGCTCCGCCAGAGCAGGCGTGATGTCGTTTACCGCGTTCTGAGGGATACCGTACATATAGATGGGGAAATCTGCGGGAACGCTATCCGAGACTTCTTTGTAGTAGGACAGCAGCGCGTCGTCCGACAGTTGGAAATACCACGGCGTCACCACGCCCACGCCGTCCGCACCGCAGGCAGCAGCGTGCTTGGCCAAGCGAATGGTACTGGAGGTGTTCGCTGCGCCGACCTGCGCAAAGACCGGCACGCGGCCTGCGGCCTGCCGTACCACTGTCTCCACCACCAGAATGCGCTCGTCATCCGTCAGGTAGGCCATTTCGCCAGTCGTTCCGCAAGGATACAGGCAGTCCACACCCTTGTCGATAAGGAAATCCGTAAGACGCTGGAGGGACAAAACATCTACATGGTCGTCCTCGGTCAGCGGCGTCACCATGGGGATCACAACACCATACATTCTTTTCATATTCATGCTCCTCTTTCAGTCAGCTTTTTGCCGTCTCGTCGGCCACAAATCTGCCGATCCTGCGGATGCCCTCGCAGATGTTTTCCATGCTGGTCGCATAAGAGATGCGTACATAGTTCTCGCAGTCCGGGCCGAAGCCTGTACCCGGCACAAGGCCCACATGGTAGTTTCTCAGCAGCTTAGTGGCAAAGTCCGCTGCCTTCATGCCTGTACCCGCGATGTTGACGAAAGCGTAGAACGCACCCTGCGGTTTTACGCAGGACAGGCCCGGGATCTCGTTGATCATATGGTAGACCACGTCGCGGCGCTCCTGGAAGGACGCCACCATCATGTCCAGATACGGTTGGGTCTGCTCACCGCTCAGGGCCTCTATGCCGGCCCACTGCACCGCGGTGTTGACGCAGGAGCAGGAGTTCTCGTTGATCTTGCCGATGGCCTCGATCAGATCCGCCGGACCGGCCACATAGCCCAGCCGCCAGCCGGTCATGGCATAGGTCTTGGAGAAGGACTGGATGATGATGGTGCGATCCTTCATTCCGTCGATCATCGCGGGACTCCAGAACTTCATGCCGTCAAAGATGATATTATAGTACACCTCGTCACTGACAAGGTACAGGTCATGACGGGTGACAAAATCACACAGCGCCAGCAGATCCTCATACTGGATCACTGCGCCGGTGGGGTTGTTGGGGGAGTTCAGCAGCACAGCCCGAGTCTTGTCCGTCACCGCCGCCTCCAGATCCTCGATACGGTAGGTGAAATTGTTCTCTTCCCGCAGCGGAACGCGAACTGACTTACCGCCGGCCAGCACCGGATGATTCGGATGGTTGGACCAGGCCGGGTCGCCCACGATCACCTCATCGCCTTCGTCCAGAATGGCCGCGAATGTCAGGCGCAGACCATCCATGCCGCTGTTGGTGATGACGATTTCTGTGGACGCATCGTAGTGCTTTCCGTAGATCTGCTCCATCTTTTGAGAGACAGCCTCTTTCAGCTCTGACAGTCCCGCGTTGGGCGCGTACTTGGTCTTTCCCTCCGCGATAGCGCGGATGCAGGCCAGCGCCACATTGGGGGGGGCGATAAAGTCGGGCTCTCCCACGGTAAAGGAGATCATATCGTCACAGGTCTTGGCGATCCGCTCCTGTTCCTCCAGAAACAGACGGATCATGGAACGTTCCAAGCAGGTTCCTGCTCTTGAAATCTTTTTCATAGTCGTAAGTGCTCCTTCAAGTTATGTTCTGCTTCTGTCAGACCACCACGATGGGCAGTCGGCAGGAAAAGCCGTAAAACAATTCACCGGAACACAGGCCGGACGCCTGCTCCAATTCTTCCACCGGGATCTCCCGCTGACCTTGGCGGCCCAGCAGCACCGCTTCGTCGCCCACGGCAACACCGGGAATATCTGTCACATCAACCATGATCTGATCCATGCATATCGTGCCCAATACCGGTGCGTATTCGCCGTGGATCAGCACACGGCAGCGGTTCAGCAGCGTTCGGGTGTAGCCGTCCGCATAACCGATGGGCAGGGTAGCGATCACGCTTTCTCGCTTAGTGACAAACTTCCGCCCGTAGCTGATGGCCGTTCCGGCGGGGACGGTCTTCAGATGGATGACCTTACACTTCACCGACATGACTGGCTTGACCTTCACCGTCTCGTGGTCGTGTACGCAGGCCGGATAGCAGCCCCAGACGATCGTGCCCGGGCGGACGGCCTCGTAGAATACCTCCGGCAGACGGAAGATGGACGGGCTGTTGGCCGCCGTGCGCAGCGGGATAGGGACGCCGGCCTTCGTCAGCTGCTCATAGAACCAGTCGAAGCGCTCTTTTTGCAGATAGGTATACGTCAGATCTTCCATATCTGCCGATGAAAAGTGGGTCATCAGGCCGAAAACGGAAACATTGGGTAGCTCCGGGATCTTCTTGACTTCCCGGACAGACGTCTCATCCGGCAGGAAACCGATACGCCCCATGCCGGTATCCACCGTGATCATCAGAGAAATATTCCGCTTTTCCTCGCTGCCGATGCGGGAGTATACCTCTGCCTCCCGCAGCTCGGAGATCAGCGGGACGACGTTCAGCCGAACGGCGGCACGGGCCAGTTCCTCCGGAATCAGCCCCATCATCACGATGGTGCAATCCACACCGGCATCCCGCAGCTCCTTGGCCTCCGCCAGCGTAGCTACCGCCAGCATATCCACGCCGCAATCCATATACGCCTGAGCTACTTCCTTCGCGCCGTGACCGTAGGCATTGGCCTTTGCCACGCCGATGATCCGGCTGCTGCCCACCCGCTGCTGCACCGCGCGGATGTTGTCCCGCAGCCGTGTGCCGTCGATCTCGACCCAGGCCGTTCTCAGAATGCTCTCATAATCAAACACAAGTCGTTCCTCCCATTTCTCAGTGGTGCAGGATCACGGACAGGAACTGCTTCAAGCGCTCATCCTCGGTGTCCTCGAAGAATGTCTTGCTGTCGGTGTCCACCCGGATCTTTGCGCCCTCCAGGAAGCACACGCGGGAGGCGACCTCGCGGGCGAAGCCCATTTCGTGGGTCACGATGACCATGGTCATGCCGATCTGGGACAGGCGGCGGATGGCGTCCAGCACTTCCTTGATCATCTCAGGGTCAAGGGCGGAGGTGGGCTCATCGAACAGCATCAGATCGGGTTCCAGCATCAGTGCGCGGACGATGGCCACACGCTGTTTTTGTCCGCCGGACAGCTGATGGGGGTATGCGTCCAGCTTGTCCGCGATGCCAAAAACTTCCAGATACTCCTTTGCTTTCTGCAGCATCTCGTCCTTGTTCTTTTTCTGCGTCTTTATCGGCGCGATCAGCAGATTGTCTTTTACCGTCAGGTTGCTGAACAGGTTGAACTGCTGGAACACCATGCCGATGTGCTTGCGGATCTCGCGGATGTTCCGGTGTGTGACCTCCTGACCGCGGTAGATGATCTTACCACTGTCGATCTTTTCCAGGCCATTGATGGTACGCAGCAGCGTACTCTTGCCGCCGCCGGACGGACCGCAGAGCACCACGACCTCATGCTCATAGATATCCAAGCTCATGCCGTCCAAAACGGTGAGACTGCCGAATTTTTTCGTAACATCCTGGAGGGATACAACGATGTTGTTATTCTCAGACATATTTATCACCCATAATCCTTTTTACAACGGTACGCTCCAGCCGCTTGCCCAGCCATGTCAGGAAGTGGCACATGATGAAGAAGATCACCAGAATGTACGCATAGATCTCCAGCGGATAGGAGTACTTGGGAAGCAGCAGCTGCGCACGGCGCAAAACATCCATACAACCGATGGTGGCCGCCACAGACGTACCCTTGACCAGCATGACGATCTGGCCTATCAGAGCGGGGATCGTCACCAGCATGACTTGAGGCAGTACGATGTATACAATGGTGTGTATCAGCGGCAGGTTCAGCGCTTTGGCCGCTTCCCACTGGCCTTTATCCACCGACAGGAATCCGCCCTTGACGATCTCCATCATATACGCACCCTCCACCAAAGAGATGGACAGCACGGAGATCCAGAACTGCGTGCCACGTACCAGCGTAGCGTAGAAGAAGAGCAGTACAATGATAGTAGGGATACCGCGGCACACTACGGCGTAAAGGCCCAGAATCTGATCTACCACCGGGATCTTCAGGCTGCGGATCGTACCGAACACGATACCGATCAGCAGGGAGAACAGCAGACATGCACCGATGAGCTTCAGCGTCATGGGCATACCCTGCCCAAGCATCGTTTTGACAACGATAATATAGCGATCCTGCATTGTCATACGGCGCACGCCTCCTTCCCTTCGTCACTGATCTCCGTGCGATCCGATGTGCTGCGGGCGTTGTTCTTGGCTCTGACGATACGGCGAATACCCTGCACGATCAGGAACAGGATCAGGTAGATTCCCGCACCGACCAGATACGATGTAACAGGGTTAAAGCTATAAATGTTGACCTGATTGCACTGATAGGTCAGCTCGCAGATGGTGATCCACATCAGCATGGACGTATCCTTGATGATAATGGAGATCATGTTGATGAGGGAGTCCAGTACCTTTTTCAGCGCCTGCGGGATCAGAAAATAGATCATTGTCTGGAACTTGCTGAAGCCCAGTGCATAGGCGGCCTCGCTTTGTCCCGCGTCGATGCTTTGCAGGCCGCCGCGGACGATCTCCGCCACGAAAGCGCCATCGTTCAGCACTAAGGCGATAACGCCCATCATTCCAGCAGATACACTTACATAGCGCGAAACGCCGTAAAACAGAAAATATAGCTGCACCAGCAACGGAGTTTCGCGGAAAAAGCAGATATAAGCTCTGACGATCGGCCCGAGGATTTTCGGCTTGCGGAAGCTGAGCGCGCCTATCAGAATGCCCCAGACCATTGCGATTACGATCGCGATCGCTGCGTATTTCAACGTGAGCAGCGTGCCGCTCCAAAAACGCGGCCAATACGCAACAACGATACTCCAATCAAAAGACATGGTATGTTCCTCGCTTGGTAGATTTGCGACGTCTTACTTTTCGGTCCATCGCATAAAACCAACTTGTCCAATTCTTCATTTGGTTTCCCTGTGCATGGAAAACTGCGGCGGGGGAGGCGGTAAGCCTCCCCCGCCGCAGGCGTTTTGTCAGTTACTGCGCTGTTCGATCAACTGCGCACAGATTAATAGGCAACACCGTAGATGTTGGGCTCCCATTCAAAGCCCATCCACTGCTTATACAGGTCGGCATAGCTGCCAAAGCTCTTCAGCTTAGTCAGGTAGAGGTTGAATACTTCAACAGTCTTGTCGCCGCTGGCGAAGGCAAAGCCGTAGAGCTGCGCGTCACCGCGCTCAGGCAGCAGGCGCAGGTCGGGGTTGGAGTTCATCGGCCCGGCAAAGACGATGCTGTCGTCCATAGAAACGTCGATAACGCCAGACTTCAGGGCTTCCTGCCAAGTACCCAGAGGCAGCACCACGATCTCGGCATCGGGGAACTGCTCCTTGATGATAGCCTCATAGACAGAGCCGGATGCAATGCCGAACTTAACGCCGGGAGCCTTCAGATCTTCCACACTCTGGAAGGAGGAATCCTTATCCACGATCCACATGGAGTAATCCACCAGCCAGGGATCAGAGAAGTCAATGGCGGCCTCACGGTCGAGACGCATATTCATGTTAGCTGCGATGAAATCCACTTTGCCGGTGTTGACGGCTGCCAGCATCGCGGACCACTCCAGCACTTCCCACTTAATGGTAACGCCCAGCTGTTCTGCAAAATCGCGGACCATATCGGGAATAAATCCAGTAGGTTCACTTTCGCCGGCCTCCGTGAAGATGATGTTCTCAATGGTAGGGTCGATGCCGACGGTCATATAGCCATTGGCCATAATGCGCTCGTAGGCATTCTGAGTCGTTGCGCCGCCAGCCTCAGAGCCGGCATCCTTGCTGCCGCAGCCAACCAGGCAGGTAATGGTCAGCGCCAGCGCCATAATCAGTGCGAAGGTCTTTTTCATTTCGTGCATCTCCTTTTTGTTCTTAAAATTTCTATTTCAATGGAGACTCCTCCATCAAAAACTTCCGCATCTCCACAGGCAGTTCAGAAATCGCAAGCCTTGCATTTTCCTGTTACCGAACGAGAGAGCATCTTTGAATAGTAAAGCGTTTTACTATTTACACAACAAGCGTTCTGGATGCACTTTTCGCATACCGATCGCTCGTGCCGTTTTTCTTTTTAAAGCCTGCACACACTATCGCGGCAGATAAGTTTTGGTTCATATATGCTGTTGCTGTCTCGCATAGGGTCTTTCCCGCCGGCCTCGATCATCGCCACCAGCCGCCGGAATGCACCGTGTGTCATCTCATCCACCGGCTGCCGTATCGTCGTCAGCCCCGGCGTGATAATGGTACTGAAATCCAAATCGTCAAATCCAACGATGGACATGTCGCTCGGCACGCGTACGCCCTCCATCTGGGCAAACTTATAAAGCTCATAAGCCAGCGTGTCGTTATGAGCAAACACGGCGGTGACGCCTTTTCTTCGGAAGTCTCCTACGGCTCTGTGATTTCCACTGAAGCCGTTGCTCAACTGGCATACCAACTCCGGATCATACGGAACGCCATATTCCGCCAAGGCCATCTTGTATCCTTTCAGGCGCTGGGCCGCAGTGTAAACGCGCAGCGGATATGTGTAGTATCCGATCCGTCGATGCCCCATTTCCAGCAAATGCTTCGTGGCTGTATATCCCCCGTACATGTTGTTAACCGTATACGTCGGCACATCCAGCCCATCAATTTGACGGTCAATGGCCACTACCGGGGAGGGAAGCGTCCGAATCAGCTCTGCCAGCTGTTCATTTTCCTCCTGCTTGGGGCTGTCTGACTTGATAATCAGTATCCCGTCCACACAATAATCGATAAACGTGTTGATATACGCGCAATCCTTGTTGATGCTGTTGTTGGAATTCCCGCAAATGACCCGATAGCCGGCCTGATCCGCTTCGTGTTCCGCCGCTTTCAGCACCATGCCGAAAAACAGGTTGCAGTTGTCTGGGAGGATCAGCCCAATGATGTTTGACTTTTTTGTTACCAGATGGGACGCCAGCTTGTTGGGATGGTAGTTGAGCTGTTTGGCTGCATCCAATATTCTGGCTTCTGTTTGGGCTGATATATTTCTAGTCTTTCCGTTCAGAACCAATGAGACCGCCGTAATGGAACAGCCAGCCGCCATTGCAACGTCGCGGATCGTTGTTCGCATGAATTAATCCTCCAAGGCAGTATGTAAAACGTTTGACTTGTTTCTTTCTTTAATGTTATCATCCTATTCCTGAAATTGTCAACTAGAATGATTTACGAATATTTTCGTCGTTTTTTGGTGGAGTATCCAAATTTGCCATTTTTACCCTCCGATAAAACGTGCTCTTGCTCATCCCCATCTGCCGCATGGCCTCGGCAGCGGTGATTTCCCCACGCCGCCACTTAACCATGACTTTCTCAAGTTCCGGCGGTTGAATGGGCTTACGCCCTTTATAGACACCGTTAGCCTTGGCAATGGCGATGCCTTCCCGTTGGCGCTGAAGGATATACTCCCGTTCCAGTTCTGCCACCGCGCCGAACACTGTCAGCATGAACTTGCCGGTAGGCGTGGTGGTGTCGATAGCCTCCTTCTTGCTGACAAATTCCACACCTTTGGCGAACAACTTCTCCACCAGCTCCAGCAGGTCGCGGGTATTGCGGGCAAAACGGCTGATGGACTCCACGATCACCGTGTCGCCCCGCCGGACGTATTCCATCATCTTTTGCAGCTCTGGGCGATTTGTATTCTTGCCGCTTATGCGGTCGATGTAGACCTCGTCCACCCCCAACTGCTCCATCAGCAGCTCTTGCCGTGCTATATTCTGGTCGGTGGTGGATATACGGATATAGCCGATTTTCAATTGCAATACTTCCTTCCCTTGTAAATTCATATTTATTTTGTTATACTATGCATACAAAATGGCGTTTTGATGGGAGGTGTCCTCGATGAAAACATATACTCTAAGCGAAATTAAGACCATTGTGTCACGTCTTGCCAGGCAATATGGCGCGGAGCGCATCTACCTGTTCGGCTCCTATGCCCGTGGAGATATGACAAGCGGGAGTGATATTGATTTGCGGATTGACAAAGGCAGCATCCGCGGTTTTCAGTTGGCAGGGCTTCTGCTCGACCTGGAGGACTCTCTTGGCGTGCCGGTAGATCTTGTCCCCACCACCAGCCTTGATTCACATTTTCTTGACTCCATACGGAAAGATGAGGTGCTGCTGTATGAAGCCTCTTGACCGCAACATCGGTGCTCTGGAGCATATCGTTGTCTACTGCCAGCAAATCGAGCAGACTGTTGAACGCTTCGGCAACAGCGCTGAGACATTTCAGAACGATCCCATTTACCGCAATGCCGCCGCACTTTGTATTTTGCAGATCGGTGAGTTAGTGGGTAAGCTGACAGACGAATTCCGTGAACAGCACCCCGCCGTGCCTTGGCGTCAAATCAAGGCTATGCGGAATATTGTCGCGCATAGCTACGGCACTGTCGATCCCGAAATCACATGGGAAATTATCACGGATGAAATTCCTCAACTAAAGGCATATTGCGAACAAATCATTGCCATCGAGCAATAATGTAGTCCCAATAGAGTCCTTCCCGCAGATGGCACGTGCCAAAATGCGGGAAGTGACCCTATTGGGACTCTTTTTTCGTGTACCGTTAGAGTACACCCTATTGGCACGGTTCTTCCACCGGTACGCAGATGATCTGACCGTTGACGTTGACGAAGAATTCCGGCTTGGCAAAACGTCTGAGCCAATAGTCAATCTGCTCGTCCGTCAGGGATGTGAAGTTCTCGCTGTCTGCCGGTGCGCCGCAGATGAAGAATGTCCCCGCGATGGCGTCATAGATTTCTCCGTTCTCATCTCGCAGGGCGCGGTTCAGGGGCAGACCCAACAACTTGCCTTCATCGTTGCAAATCAGGGCTGCGTCTCGTCCTCTGGGTTCGTACACAGCTTGAATAAGACCGCCAACAGCACGCTGCATACTTGCAAGACCGTCTTCCAATTCCATCTCATAGGCTTTCCTCCCAACTTCTACCATTACTACTCGCATCTTTTCATACCTCCCCGCAGCACATGATCTCCTCTATCTCCTCCGGGCAAAGACCGTAGCTGAGGAATACGTCTATGTCATGGGGCGTGTAGCCATAGGCGGATGCCACGGATTTCAGATCGTTGATATACTCGTCCTGTCCGGCATATACGTCCCAATACGGCCAACTGAAGCGTGTCATGCCGTCCCACAAGTTGCGGGTATCGAAGCGCTCAACGGTGTACTGCCCCTGCCGGTCTATCCGCAATATATCCCCCTCCCGGAGCATCACCTCAAAGGGCTGCTCCGTGCGGGACATGCCCTTTTTCAGTCCCTTCTTGAGTATCTGCTCCGTGCTGGCGTAGACATACAAACCCATCCGCGGGAAGTGATACAGCGCCAGCGGATTGTTGCCCTTGATGATATAGAGATTGTCCCTGCTATCCAAAATGGACAGCGTCAGCGTGCCTCTGAGGGGCTCTACAGCATTGCGGATGCTTCGGAAGCTCAGCTCGCCCTGCTGCGCCAGTAACTGCACGGCCACATAGCTGTCTGTCTCGATTCGGGTGCGGGGCAGGTTCTTGTCCTTGCGGAGTGTCAGATCGTTATACAGCACACCGTTGTGCGCCAGCGCAAAGGGGATACCCGCTGTGCCCTCGAAGGGATGATTATTATAGTTGTGCTTCTCATCGCCCTGAGTGGTCATGCGGGTGTGTCCCATAATGCAGGCTGCATCATCCGGCAGTTTGAACCGCATTAGGTGCGCCGGATAGGGGCGCTTGTAGATCGTCAGATGACCACTGTGGTTATAGGCAATGCCGGTGGCATCCGTTCCTCTGTCCTCACTGGCAACGGCCAACGCGGAGACAAGACGCTTCTTCTGCGCGGCGGTCAGGCTATGGCCGTAATCATAAATTCCGAATAGACAACACATTAGACTTCTCCCTCCACTTCCACAGGCTCATTGATGTAGAGATTGCGCTCCTTCAGGTACTGCACCAACTCCGGTTCTTTGACGGTGCTGACGAAGCTGCTCCAGGACAGATCGTGCAGCTCGTCATCGGACATAAAAATCGCCGCATCGCAGATGTGATCCACCATCTGCAATGTGGCGATAAGTGTATTTAATTTCAACGTACCCCGGAACATACGGAATTCGATGGTGTCCACGTTGGTGAGGTTGACGCAGGTGTAGCGGCTGCCGTGGCCTTTTTTGACGTGTTCCAGCATTTCACCCGGTCGATCCCGGTATCCGTAGCGGGCTGCCCACTGCTCCAGCTGCCGCTGGGTGCGGCGGGAAAAGCGCAGCAGCTCTGCCCAGTGGCGCTCCACAAAGAACAGCACGCGGGCAATGGCGTTGTCCTGCGCGTCCAGGGTATCTCCGAAGGCCTTGCGGGAAACATGGACGTGGAGGCCGCAGGTGCCCGCCTGATGGGACAGGTAGCCCATGCCGATGGCCTTATCAAGCACCTCCGCCCAGGGCATCTCATGCAGCTGGCAGTCCAGCGACATGGGATGTGTGACGATCTCGAAGCCGTCGTCCAGCGAACCGTCGTGCTTGCAGTAGGCTAGCGTTTTCGACTGATTGGCGATGTCCATCAGCGTCTCCGCACTGCTGTCGCATTCACCGCCGTCGTCGATCTCCAGCTCCACACCGAAGTAGCGTGGGCCGTCGCCGTAGAAGATGGGGTAGGGCTTGAAGTAGTAATCGTGTATGGGGCTGTTCTCGATGGTAGAGCAGCAATCGGCACAGTAGGGATCATCGTTGTCCAGCGGATACCAGCAGTGGTCGGTGTCGATGATGCGCCCGCAGCGGACGCAGCGGGTGTAATGCCGGTCATAGCATTCGGGGCAGATGGGGAAGTCATCGTTCTCGCTGCGATTGTGGGTACGCAGGAAACGACTGCCGCAGTCGGTGCAGACAAGGGTCAGGTCGTCCAAACAGTCGGGGCAGTAGAGCCTGCCGTTGAACTCGGTAAGCTCTCCTTCGGCAGTACCGCAGTGGGCACAGGTACAGGGTTCGGTCATAGCGAAAGTCCTCCAAAATATAAAATTGGCCTCCGGGAATTACCCGGAGGCCTTCACTTATATATTACATATTTGGAGTTCCCTGTCAAAACGGAAACGTAGGGTTCTTCTCCCAGTATCACTCATCAAAAAGTAAGAACTTATACGGCTGCACATCCAGCACTTCCGCAATGCCAAACAGCGTATCCAGCGAGATCGCTTTGTTGATATTGGGCGCTTCTACATGTCCGATAAATGCCGGACTACGGCCCAGCTCCTCCGCCAGCTGTTCCTGCGTCAGTCCTCTCAGCTTGCGATAATAGGCAATCTTCAAGCCAAGCTGCAAATATTTGTTTGCGTACTGTTCCTTCATAAGCATCAACTCCCGATAGTATCGTATCGGAAATGCGAAGCAATTGACATGAGCCTTTAATTATAGTATTATATCTATTAGATATGATTATGTACTTTTTGACACATAATCAAAAAAGAGTTTGAAGGAGTGAAAGAGATATGTATTGCCACGAGTGTGGGACACAGCTTCCTGATGGGGCGATGTTCTGCCCGAATTGCGGCACGGGCACAGGATCGGCAGCATCGACAACTCAGGGCAGCACAGCAGAGCAGCCACATACTCCGAGCGAACCGGCGGCCGCACCGACGACGGGCGCTTCGCCGACTGCGCCGGTAAGACATCGGCACTTTCCCTTCGGTACGATTGTGGCAGCGGTCATTTTGGTGGCAGCGGTGTGGATGCTGTTTACCAACTACGAAAATAGACCGATACGCGACCTGAAAGGTATTATTTTTACCCAATACGACGTTGGCGACTCGCTGGGGAAGGTCATCGGCGAGAATATGTCCCATACAAAATGGTCTTCTGAAAAACGGGGGAATGACAGCTATGACGTTACTGTATCAGGTGTAGAGAATATGTATGACTCTTTGGTCGAGGCGACTTTCCGGGTGACATACATAGATGATGCCGTGCATGGTGTCCTGACCCGTGCCTCTGTGAATGGACAGGTATGCACCGACGCCTCCGATCTAGCGGTGGTAATGCTGCTGCTTTACGGTCAGCTGGACGAGGACACGCTGGCAGGACTGATGCTATGGAACAGCATATGGTGAGAGGGAGGACACTATGATCGACGGATATTGCCCCAAGTGTCACGAAAAAAGAAACGGTGAGCCAGGAACAGCCTGCGGCATCTGCGGTACGATATTGTGGGGATACGACTCCCCTGTAAACTATTTGTTCGCCGTAGACAGAGGATTCAGCTATATTCATTACAAGGAAATCAACACGGAGGCAGAATTAAAGGACGACTGTGTGGAGATCACGCAGACAAACACGTGGTTCGCATTTTTCAAGCGTCCTTCGTCCAAGGTATCTATTCCTTATGCGGACATACAGGACATAGAGATTTACCGCAGCTGGAATTATTGGAATTTGTTGTTTGCCGCGCTCATTACCATAATCAGCGGTGTGTGCCGGTGGTACTGGATCCTGTTCGTGCTGTTGTTCCTGTACACGGCAGCGGGACGTATTATAGCTATTCACTACAAGGATGACGCCGTTTTGCGTGTACCGATTAGCGCTTTTGGGAAAGAACCCCGCGTAGATCAATTTGTTGCGGAGCTGAACCAACGTATACTAAAGGGGGTACAATGATGGCAAAATTCTGTATCTATTGCGGCAAGCCTATTGATGAAAAAACGAAGTTCTGTCCATTCTGCGGCAAGGCAGCCACGACAGAACAGCCCGTGGCAGTGCAGTCTGCGGTAAGCCCTACATCCGCCAGCACTCTTCCTGCAGAGCCTGCCCCGGCACAGGTTCCTTCACCTCAGCCGACACCGACTTCGGCACCGGCCACTGGCCACACGAACTGGCTGCTGATCGGATCCATCGCTGTGATTGTGGCCGTGCTGGTGCTGGTCGTGCTCCTAGTGCTCCGTGATATGGACACTAAGGATCAGCCACAGAGCACACATGCACAGGACACCCAAAGTCAGTGGCCGGATATCCCCGGGTTCAGTCAGGATGACGTCGAAGGCGTGGCATATACGCTGCTTCCGGAATGTAAACTTCTGTCCTATGGCCGTGTCTACTACAACGAGGATGAGCAGAGCGTATTCCTCTATGATTGCCGCCTGAAAGCACCAGAGGACAGTCTGCTGGATCTCACAGATGCCACGGTGGATATACGGGTGGATCTGAGCGACCCCGACATAAACATGTGCAGCTTTTCCGGCTTTGACGGCACGCTCAAGCTGAAGACCGGCGACTACTTCACCATCTATGATGATGGCGGCAACGAAATTGAGGTCTCCTTCGAGGCTCAGCCGTACGTCGTTTCCGGCGGATATGCCATCCAATTCCCCAACGTGTTCGTGGCGGATCTGACGTGGATGGATATACGGGGAATAAGCGACCCAGCCATGTCTTTGGATATGTCCTTTGACATCGCTGGCGACGACAGCCCCTTTGCCTACGCACTGAGCACCGAGGATGATGCCTATACCATCTTTTTGGACACATCCTTCCGCCCGGTGGCCTACACCAGTACCAACTATTCTTAAGTGTAAGCAAAAGGGGTGCCTTTCTGCGCACGGAAAGGTGCCCCTTCTATTTTCTTACATGCTTGTACGGGACTTCGCCTAATCCTCATCTATCACGAGATAAAATTTGCGCTTAGACACGGATTCGTTCCAATGCAGCTCAAGCCACCTTATATTTATGTTTGCTATTTCGCTTTATAATCACGCAAAATGCGGTTTTCACTCAAGCTGCATTACAAAAAAATACAAAAAAGACCGAGGCACATCGTCTGATGAAGTGACCCCAAAAAGTTAGACAATATTTTGAAGTAAAAATTGTTCAAGCAGCCAAAAGGGCTTGCTGTCTGTGAATTGCAGGCGGCAAGCCCTTCAGTTTTGCCTTGATCCTGCGGTTGTTGTAGTAATCCAGATATGCAACGAGTTCCTGCTTGCAGTGTTCCATAGACTGAAACTCTTGTAAGTACAACAGTTCACTTTTGAGTAAGCCGAAGAAATTCTCTATCACGGCGTTGTCCAGACAGTTTCCTTTCCGGCTCATGCTCTGTCGGATGCCCTTCTCGCGGAGCATCCTCTGATACTGCTTGTGCTGGTACTGCCAGCCCTGGTCAGAATGGAGAATCAGGTTTGTTCCGGCAGGGATCTTTGCAAACGCCTCGTCCAGCATGGTGGTTACCATGCTGAGTACAGGACGATCCGATATGGTGTAACTGACCAGATCGCTGCTGTGCAGATCGAGAATCGGGGACAGATAGAGTTTCTCTCCAAACAAACTGAACTCCGTCACATCCGTGACCCACTTCTGGTTCGGCTTTTCGGCATGGAAATCCCGATTTAGCAGATTTGGTGCGATTTTGCCTACTTCTCTCTTATAAGAGCGATACTTCTTCATCCTGACACGGCAAACTAAGCCCAACTCTTTCATAAGCCGCTGGACAGTCTTGTGGTTCACAGAGAATTTACGCTTGCGAAGTTCTGCCGTGATCCGGCGATAGCCGTATCTTCCTTTGTTTTCATGGTAGATGGCCGTGATCTCCGCTTTCACAGCTTTATACTTATCTGCACTGTTCATCCGCTTCAGATGATAGTAGAAAGTGGCACGGGGCAGTTGAGCGATTGAGAGAAGAATATCCAGAGAATGTCTTTGCCTCAGCTTTTGAACTACCTGTGTTTTCTGCGCTGGCGTCGCTCGTCTTCCAAAACCAAGGCTTGCAAGTTTTTTAGGTAATCGTTCTCCGCACGCAGTCGCTGCACTTCGGCCAGCAGATCTTCTTCCACCTCTTTTGGCAGCTTCTTTGACCGACCAGTGCTGCTGCGGCCCCGTCGCTCAACCGACAAGCCTTCCGGCCCGTCTTCCAGATAAATGCGTTCCCAACGCTCTATAATTTTATGGTCGTTAATTCCGAATTCCTGCATCGCTGCATAGATACTCAGATGTTCTTTTTCCATGGTTTCTACAACCATTCTCTTGAATTCCGGCGTATATCGTTTGTTTGGTACTCCTTTTGGCATAGCAAAACACCCCACTTGTTAGATAGTATATCATACTGTCTAACAAATGGGGTGCAGTTCACTGAGTGCACCTCGGTCCTATTTTTTCTTCTTTACGGACGGCGTGTATGCTGACCGGATTTTGATTTGCATTGCGCGGTAGTCAGCTTCGTTGATTACCTTCCGTTCCAATAATGCTTCATTGAAGTATTGCAGCATTCCTTCGTGATATGCACTCTCTTTTGTCAATTTCCCTGTCGGCATCGCGCCTTCCTCCTTTCCAGCTTATTATCATGTCCGATGGCATTTCAAAAAATACACGGAACCAGGTGGCCATTTTTCTTGATACTAACGCTATCCCGTCCTTCGCCCAGCTCGTTCAAAATCATCAGCAGCGACGGGAGCTGTTTGACGGGGTATTTTTCCCGCAGCGGCAGGGGATGAATGCCCAACCTTTGAAAATGGGCTAAGCACGTTTCCCACTGTTCTTCTGTCAGCCCTTTCCGCGCTTCTTTGAGGGACGAACTATTCGCCGTTCTCAAAATACTTTTCAGCCGTTTTCGCATTTTCTTCTTCATTCCGTCTGATTTATCAACGATTTCCAGCTGCGCCTTCAGCTTGCGGTACATTCCGCCATACATGCACTTCTGCGCATATTTCAGAATCAATTTCCTGCTATTCTGGCTCAAAGCCTGTATCGCATCTACAGTTGTTTCCAGATGTTCCTTCTTGCTAAAATCCCGGATCCACGCGCGACCACAGTGTAGCTCAACTCTTAAAACGCTCTTTGGCAGCTTCTCTCCCTTCATCAGGCCCTCGCGTTTCATTTGCAACAGTTTGTCATACGCTACCAACTGAGCCCGTCCATTGTCCCAACGCACGGCATGACGCCTCTGTTCGGATTCCTTGACGAATGCGGAGGACAGCGGTTCGCCCAAGCGCAGCAGACGTATCAATTCCGCTGCTGCATTTTTGCGATTCCAGCAGATATTGACACAGAGGTCCAGCCGATGCAGTTGCCATGCGTTCATATCTTCCGGCAGCCCCGCTTTTCGCATGACCAATGTGAAATTATCCCGTATTTCCTCCAGTGTGTCCTGATACGGCGGCACAATACCAAGATACGAAGCATCCGGTTCCAGCAACTTGCGAGGATTGACCGTCAACGAGATCATGTTCTGGCGCCCACGCGCCAGGAACACCTGAATCCCATTTCTCGAAAACGCATTACACCGCCACGCGAATACCCCGCCGTTTTCCTTCACCGGATAAAACTCGCCTCCGCGGCTGCATTGCCTCAGCCGATCAAACGCATTCGCAAATACAGCGTCTGTCGGATTCCATCGCAGTTCCAGAGTGTGAAAAGAGAAACCGTCTGATGTCAAAAAGATCTTCTTGCCCATAAAGTGCCCTCCCAACATGGCTTTTATTTTCCTGTTGGGCTCCGTATCTTTTTAAAATTGCTTTTCTTTTTTCTTTGTTTTTTCCCCTTCCCTGATAGGATAAGAGAAAAACAGGGCTTTCCATTTTCCCGGTTTTATTTTCCTATATATTCTGACCATCCTCAGTTGCTGCCCCACCGCGCAGCGCAGAATCAGCATGCCTCTCCGCGTTTTTGCAGCATGCTCTCATGCAGCATAGCAAAATAAGCTGTTGCTTTTGATACGCATAGGGCTTTTCTTTTTCGCGCAACCGCAACCATCTGATATGTGGCAAATTTCATGTGATGATTCCGGCTCTTTGCTCTTGCATTCCTCGGAAAGCCTGAAATAGTTGCTGGAATTTGCAATTTTGCGGGTTGCAGGCTGCTGCAACTGCAAAAGAATGCAAAAGTGCCGGACTTTTGCTTATAAGCCCGGCACTTTTGCATTCTTATTTCTATGCCTGTTTTTTCAGTTCTTCTGTATAGAAAGCGGCCACATTCACCGCCTTCTCTCCTACCTTGATCGTACTGTAATCCATCCCTTCTCTACAGGTCATAACGCCCATATCGCACAGCTGCTTTGTTAATGCGCTGTATGAGAGCCATGGCCATTTTTCTTGTACCCTCTTTTTGAATTTCGCATATCCAAAAACAAGAAGTTCATGATCGTTCACGATTTTTCTCCGACCGCCATCGGGTATTTCTGTTTCACCCTTCTTGATCTCATCTGCTTCCTGGCAGCGCTTACGAATATCTTTCAGCAATTCTTCAACAACCTTTTCTGTACGCTTTTCCGCATCCGACCATAGCTGTCTTTGCTGTGAGGCCCACAATTTACTGTCCTCTGAAAGTTCTTTCAGATCTTCACCTCGCCCATAAAGTACCAGGAAATTAGTCGCCAATTGGAAAAGCTTCTGATATCCTCTGAGCCGCTGTCGCTCGCTCTTGTCGGATTCCAGCTCTTTTTGCGCTTCCCGTACTGCTTTACGAAGTTCATCCTTCCAATCTTGCATCCAATCGAACTGCTCCGTGAGGTCTTCTGGGAAGTCCTCACCCCAATTCTCCAGCCCATATCGGAAGCCATCCAGCAAGACATTCGCCTTAGTCGGCAGGCGCTGCGGATCGTCTACGATGATATTGATTACGGCACTGCTTATGATCTCCTCCGTGCTTACTAAAATAGGGACAAGTTTTCCGAAGGGGAATTTCTCCCAGCTGCGTTTTCTCTCTATAATCTCCTGCATCTGTTCCACAGCCCTCTGCTGAATGCGCGGCTTATCCACCTGGATATATGGTCTTACCTCGCAGGAGTTGCTGATTTCCTCCCTTTTTGACAGGGACGGGCCATAGTTTACCTCTCCACGCACAATAGGATCTTTCCGCAAGAAGTCTTGCGTCCAGATATGCAGCTTCTTTGCGACCTCCTCCGCCATGTCATCATCCTTGCACACATAGTTCAGCAGATACCACGGCATCATCTTTTTGGGAAGCGCTGGCATCAATTGCAAGGAGATGAGATACGTTGCCAGCGGCCACACCAGCTCACTGCTCTTCGCGTCGGGATAGGCGCAAACCGACACATTGTCTTCCCAGTTGTCTTTATAATCCTTTATGCGCCGCAGGAAGTTCCTGGGGAACTTTTCCTCAATTTCCTCCATTTCCGGCAGGAATATTTTCCACAGTTCCCGCATCTGCCGCTTGCTGTTCATCCAGTCCTGCTCGTTCATACCCAGCGGCTCCATATTGCCGCGGCGTTCAAAAAACGGCAGCTCCATCAGACAAGCAATAATCTTATCGTCATAATACACCTCGAAATAGGTATACCGCCGGAAGGCTGTTCCGCCTTCTGCCAACTCATGCAGCCGGAAGTATTCCACGCAAACGGCACCACAAAATACCGTTTTGCCCTTTGGCGTCCGCAGCACAACATAGGGGGGCTCAGCAGAATACTCTACAAAATCAGTAATGTCCACCGTTGTCGAACAGCGTGTGCCTATTTCTTCCAGCCATTCCATTTCTGTATTCTTTTGCTCGCTCACCTGAAGAAGCGGCGGCTTCTCCCCAGCGCTCAAGCGGCGAAGCAGCTTGTCCCTTCTCGCGCTTACCCGATCATATATTTTCTCATCCACAAAAGAATAGAAGTCCTTCCTTGCCATGCAGCACCCTCCGTTACTATAATTCTATACTTCTCATTATATATGATATTTTTTCTATAGCAAGAATTCTTTCTCTCCTTGCCTTCTCTCGTTTTGCGTGCTACAATAAAGAACATGATACAACGAATTGGTTCGGAGGAATACCATGGACATTCACGACATCCGGCAGCAGCTGCGGACAAAGAGTATATATGACATTCCCCTGCGGGTGACGTACTACGCCCGCGTGTCCTCCGAGTCTGACGAGCAGCTGAACTCGCTGGGCAACCAGATCCAATACTATGAGGACTTCATCCGCCGGAATGCCGCATGGACGTTCGTTCCCGGCTACATTGACGAGGGCTTATCCGGCATCTCAACCAAGCACCGTGAGAACTTCAACCGCATGGTCGAGGATGCAGCGGAGGACAAATTTGATCTGATCATCACCAAGGAGATCTCCCGTTTTGCCCGTAACACGCTGGACTCTATCCAGTTCACGCGGCAGCTCCTTAGCTACGGCGTGGGCGTGTTCTTCCAGAACGACAACATCAACACCTTCGACGAGGACTCCGAGCTGCGGCTGTCCATCATGTCTTCCATTGCCCAGGACGAGCTGCGCAAGCTTAGTAGCCGCGTAAAATTTGGCCATCAACAGGCCATCAAGAATAACGTGGTGCTGGGAAACAGCCGTATTTTCGGCTATCGCAAGGAAGACCGCAGGCTGGTCATTGACGAGGGACAGGCACCTATGGTACGGGAGCTGTTCGAGCTGTACGCCACAGATCAGTACAGCATGAAGCAGATCGAAACCCTCTTTTGGGAGAAGGGCTACCGCAACCTCAACGGCAAAAAAATCGCCCACACCACCATGTCCAATATGATCTCCAATCCAAAATACAAGGGCTACTATGTAGGAAACAAGGTCAAGGTGGTGGATATGTTCACCAAAAAGCAGAAATTCCTCCCACCGGAGGAATGGGTCATGTTCAAAGACGAGACGGGCGAGATCGTGCCCGCCATTGTCTCCGAGGAGCTGTGGGAACAGGCCAATGCAGTTCTGCGCCGCCGCAGCGATGACGTAAAGAACCGACAAGGCATTTGCAACCACGCCAATCTGCTGACCGGAAAGCTCTACTGCACTTGCTGCGGCACCGCCTACTACCGCCGGGAGTCTCAGGACAAGCATGGCCATAAAAACAGCAAATGGGTCTGCTCCGGCAAGATCAAAAACGGCGCAGACTCCTGCGACTCCTTCCCCATCTATGAGGACGAGATCAAACCCCTGCTGCTGGATGTGTTCCGCGATACGGAGGCCAGCGCAGAGGGGCTGATCGAAGAATATGTAGAATTATATAAATCTCTGAACCGTGGCGGTAAGCTGGATAAGCAGATCGCCTCGCTGCAAAAGCATCTGGAAACCGTGGAGCAGAAGCGCATGAAGCTGCTGACCTATAACGCCCAGGGAAAGCTGGATGATGCGGATTTCCTTGCCATGAACAAAAAATGCTCCGCTGAGGCAAAGGAACTGCAAGCGCAGTTGGCAGAGGCGCTTACACAGCAGGAATCCACCGGCAGCCTAAAGCAGCAGCTGGATACGATTCGCACCGTCCTGCGTAACGCCCAGAAGAATGCCGCCAAGGGTGTGATAACCAAGGAATTTGTCACCCGGTATATTGACAAGATCTTTGCCACGCCGGAGGAGGATGGTTCTCTGCGGCTGGACATCAAGATTTTCACCGGTGAGAGCTGTGAAAAGCACCTGCAAAGCCTGCGGCGTCAGGCAGCGGCGCAAGCTGTTGTGCCGCAAACGGTTGCGGCGTTTTCACCGGCTGGTGATCCCGAAGTTTTTACGGGTCACACGTTCAAGAAGATGATCGAGTCCTACGAGAAGAACCTGTAAACGGCCCTTCCCGCACGAAAAAAGAACCGCCTTCGGGCGGTTCTTTTTTACGTTCTCACAAGGTGACCTCCGTGCCGTTGTTCACCTCGATGCGGTAGCCGCCGGGGTTGTATACATCCGTTCCGTTGCCCCGGAAGCGGCAGTCATCCAGCGCCGCATAGGAGTTCGGCGGCAGGCACAGAAGCTCCAGCGCCGTGGTGTTGTTCAAAAAGTCGATGCGCCTGATGGTATATGTATAGGAGTTGCTGTACGCGGAGTCGTACCGCGCGCCCACCCCGTTGCCGCCGATATACCCGCCGTGGAGATAGACCCAGCCGCCGTTCACGGCCAGCGCTCCCACGTCCCAGTCGGTCACGCGGCAGTTCTCCAGATAGGTGGGCGCTCTGGCGGTCACGCCGGTTCCGCTCCCATCCCCCTCAAAGCTGACCTCCGAAAAGCGGACGTAGGCGTGGCACCGCTCCGTGTCGCTCAGGGGCGTCACCGTCACCGGCGCGGCAAAGGTGGTGCCGCTGCCCTTCAGTGTGACCGCGCAGCCCACCGACACCGGCGCGTCATAGGTCACGTCCGGCAGCTCCACCGTGATGGACGTGTCCGCGTCGTACTCCTCCGCCAGCCGATCCAGCAGCGCCTGCAGCTCCTGCGCCGTGTCCAGCGGCGCGTCCTCCGGCGTGATGCGCAGCGCCTGCTGCTCCTCAAATTCCACGGTCATGGTCAGGTGCAGCACGTCGCCGCTCTTCATGCGCAGCGTCCAGACCACCTCGTTGTGGGTGCAGGTGGGATCCGCACGCAGCCGCCGGTACAGCAGCGCCGGGGACTCCGGGGTTTCCTCCTCCGCGTCCCACAACTTCACCCGGCTCACGCCCTCCGGCGCGCTGACGGTCACGTCCCAGCTGTCCAGCAGCGGCGCAAAGTCCTCCGGGCAGTCCTCCTGTGTGGTCGCGTCCTGCACCATGACGGTGGCGGGGAAGTCCACCGTTCCGCCCGCCGGGATCAGCTCCGAGCGATACCCCACCGGGTCGGTACGTCCCTCGATGGACGGCGTCACAGCCGTGAACACATGGTACTCCCGCCCGTCCGCGCCGGTGTAGTAGGTCTGGCACGCCGCCGTATAGGCATCCATGACCGGGTCGGCCGCAAGGGCCGGATTGTCCATGCCGTCCGGGCGCTGCGGCTCCGTTTCGGCGGCCGGCCACAGCCAGACCGCCAAAGCGGCCAGTACCGCGGCAAGGCACGCCGCCAGCAGGTGCAGGCGGCAGTACGGGCCGATAAACAGCGGGAACAGGCAGAGAAAAGTGGCAATCGAACACAGCGCACTTTTGACCGGGGAGGTAGGTAAAAAAGTAGATTTTCCTATAGGTTTATGATATGCTGTTCTAAAAAATAAATGGTAAACCGAAATATCATATAAAAGTAGTGGAGAAAAATGATGGATTTGTTGTGGAGGTATATGAAATGAAAAAGATTCTCGTATTATCACTTTGCTTTGTACTTGCACTATGGATGGCAGGTTGCGTCCAGAATAAAAATATCAATTTTGGGGATGTCACGATGAAAGTTGTAGAGGGAAGTGTAACTCCTTCAGGTTTGACAGTTCGCATTTCAAATAACACAGGAACTGATATCAATGGCGGGATCAATTACGATTTTTCTATTGAAAAAAAGGAAGATGATAAATGGTCACCAGTAAAAGAGATCGGCGATAGAACTACTGACACCGAAACATATATTTTTCAAGGAGAAAGAGATTTGAATATCAATTGGTCTGAAATATATGGTTCGCTTTCGGCGGGAGAATACAGAGTCGTTAAGTTCTTTTATCCATCGACAGAAGATGGCTCTTATGGTACAGACGATGGTTTTTACCTATTCGCTGAGTTCAGTATCGAGTAACAAATACGAATTTTATCGGGGAGCAGCAACCTCTGTCGGGGCTGTCAATGGTCGAGATGAACGGCGCACAAGTGCGCCGCCATTGACCGCCCCGCCCGGTCTTGCCCTGCGGTTATCAAGGCGGGCAAGCCCTAGGGGTGCTTGCCCGCCTCCTTTAATTTTGGGCGGAGGTCAGTAGCCGAAATTGGCCTCAAATTGAGGCCAATTTTGGCAGGGGCTTGCAAAGCCTATATCCCTTGCAATCGCAGGCTTTCTGTGATACTATTTTGATACTAAGAAAACGAGGTGTCCTAAATAGCAGGTGAAATATTAACATATTTGCGAAAGTTTTTCTTGTGAAATCACTTCAAATACACCCACATATATTTGAATTTGCCGAGCAGCAATAATCTGGACCGCTTTCTGTCGGAGAACAATGAAAATTTCCGGGACACGCCGCTACAGCTGACGCTGCAGCGGCTCTATACCACCACCGGCCTCTCCAAGGCCGCGCTGGCCAAGCAGTCCGGTATCAGCGAGGTATATCTGCACCAGCTGTTCTCCGGCTGCCGCTTCCCCTCCCGCAACCGCCTGCTGTGCGTATGCTTCGGCCTGGGCGCATCGGTGGAGGACGCCCAGGGCCTGCTGCGGCAGGCGCGGCACGCGCCGCTGTACACCCGTGACCGGCGGGACGCCATCATTCTCTATGGTCTGAGCCACAGCATGACCTTGTTCCAGATCAACGACAAGCTGTTCACCGAAAAGCTGGATACCTTATGCTGACACCGACAGGGGAAACCGGGGAGAAAGCAAGAGGAGCGCCCATGTGGGCGCTCCTCTTGCTTTTCAGTCCGGCAGACGGCCCTCCGCCAGCAGCCAGGCGCCGGCGGCCAGCAGCAGCGCCTCCGGCGGAAGCCGCCCCCAGCGCAGGGGCAGGGGGATATCCTGCGGCTCGATGGCCGCGCCGTTCACCGCCGTCAGCCGCCGCTGCACGCACAGCACCGGGCGGGGCGTCAGGCCGGACAGCGTCAGGCTGCATCGGGGCGACAGGCCGCAGCCCACCACCTGCTGCGCCCGCAGAGGTGCGGCGGTGTTCTCCTGGGGCAGCAGCACCGTGCGGCACAGCGGCGCGCGGCCCAACACCGCCAGCCGCGCCGTGCCGGGCCGGTCCAGCACCAACAGCTCCCAGCACCGGCGCAGCAGCACCGCCTCGTCCACCGGCGGTACGGACGGCGGCAGCCAGCGCCCCAGTCCGCCGCGAAAAAATGCCATATCGACCATGTACGTCTCACCTCCCGCGTAGTCTGCCGCGCTTTGCGCCGTCTTATGCCCCGGCGGAAATTTCCCCTGTCCTTTTCGCGCCGGATGTGCTATACTGTCAGGTAGCTTGTTTCAGGAGGTGCCGCCATGCCATTCCGCGCGCATTTACATACCGTCAACCGTCACCGGCGCCTGGTGCGGCACTATTGCTTCAAGCTGGGTCTGGTGTGGCAGGGTCTGACCCACGACCTGAGCAAATACAGCCCCACGGAGTTTTGGCGGGGCGTAAAATACTACCAGGGCTGGCGCAGCCCCAACGACCAAGAGCGCCTGGAAAACGGCGTGAGTCTGGCGTGGCTGCACCACAAGGGGCGCAACCGCCACCACTTTGAGTACTGGATCGACTACTGCCGCCGGGAGGATGGGACCATCTATATCGGCGGATGCAAAATGCCGAAAAAATATGTGGCGGAGATGTTCTGCGACCGGATCGCCGCCTGCCGGGTCTATCAGGGCGACGCATATACGGACGCCTCCCCCTACGACTACTATCAGCGGAGCAAGGACCTGCGGCGGACGGATGCCAGCCGCTTCATGCATCCGGAGACGGCGGCACTGCTGGATCGCTGGCTGCTGCTGCTGAAGGAGCGGGGGGAGGAGGCGGCCTTTGCCGCTATTCGCGCCGAATTGGCGGACAGCGCCTACTGACGGCGGAGCGCAGGTGCTTTGTTAAGAAGAAAACAATAGATTTTTGAACATTTCCCTTGCTTTCCATCACTATTTGTTTTACAATGTTTTGGTACATTTTGATGTGAGGTTGTCAACAACATGGCCCATCCCTATAAAACGCGGGAAGGCGGCGCCACCGTGACGGTGTTCGTACCCTACGACTGCCAAAACAACTGCCCCTTCTGCATCAACAAAAAAGAATACGCGGACTGCTCCGGCTTCAGTCTGGAGAAGATACTGGCAAGCATCCAGGTGATGGACGGCATCACTCCCCGGTGTGATTTTGTGTTCACCGGCGGCGAGCCGCTGGCCGACCTGAACGCACTGCAGCAGATGCTGGACGCCATCCCCGCCACCCACAAGATCTATATCAACACCACCTTCCCCGCCCAGACCCACACCTCCTTCGAGGAAATGCTGGCCTTTACGGAGAGGAACAAGGACAAGATCACCTGCATGAACATCTCCCGCCACCTGCAGCACTATGTGGAGGAGAGCCCTGACGAGGTGCTGGGGAAGATCGCCTGCCCCACGCGCATCAACTGCGTGCTGTACAAGAACTATCCCGCGGCGAAGCTGGTGGACTATGTGGAACGCTTCCTGCCCTACCGTATCCCCATCCAGTTCCGGTACGACTACACCGAGACGACACCGGAGAACCTGTACGAAGAGGAACACGACAAGATATTGCAGGACCTGAAGCGCCTGTTCACCTACAAGGGGCTGGACGGCTGCCGGATGCGCAACGGCTTCCACTTCGAATACAAGGGCCTGCACATGACGTACCACAAGACACTGCCCTACTCCACCATCGAGGAAAAGGGACCGGACGGCGTGACCTACGACATTCTGTACGACATCCTCATCAAGCAGAACGGCGAGATACACAGCGACTGGACGGGCGTGAAGATGGACGTGGACGCCTACCGCAGGGTGGTGTTCGAGCCCTACGACCTGAAGGTGCTGAACGGGACCATCGACTTTTGAAAAAGAGACCGCTTTGCGGTCTCTTTTTTTCGGAACCCGCGGCGGGGTCGCTCCGTCATAGGTAGTGAAAGCCTTGGCGGAAAATAAATGGCTTGTTTGTATTTACCCCCTTTTACTTCCGCACGGTTTGTATTATAATGATGTATTGAGCCGGTATCTCATATACCGGCGGGCAAAACAGTCTTGAGTGAATGATAAGGAGCAATTCTATGAAACGTTTTATGACCCTGCTGCTGGCCATGCTGATGGTCCTGTCCCTGGCCGCCTGCGGCGACAAGCCCTCCGCCACGGTGGATGCCGAGGGGCTGGGCAAGGCGCTGACCGAGCGCGTACAGTTTGACAGCACCATGAGCGCTATCGACGCCGGAGACTATCTGGAGCTGCCCGAGGGCAGCAGCGCTGCCGCCTATATGTCTGACGGCAGCACCATGGAGGAGATCTTTGTGGTGTCCTGCAAGGATAAGACGGACGCATCGGCGGTGAAGATCGCCATGCAGGAGCTGCTGGACAGCCAGACGCAGGAGGCCGGGCGCTACCAGCCCGAGGAGGCCGAGCGCCTGAACAACGCCGTTTTCGCCACTTACGGCACCTGCGTGGTGCTGTGCGTTACCTCTGACACGGATACCGCCAATGCGGTCATCAAGGAGTATGTAGGATGAGTCCGCGCTATGAACGGCGGCAGCGGGGCGGAGGCGGCGCGCTGCTGCTTCTGATCGCCGCCGCGGCGCTGGTGGTGGCGGTGCTGGCCATCTTCACCGATGTATTCAGCGGCAAAAAGGCGCCGGACAAGGATACAGACAGCCCTGCCGTCACCCAGCCCGCGGACGGCGAGCCTGACGGGACCGGCGACGCGGACAACACCGCGAAGGACCCGGAGGGCGATCAAAAGGGTGGTCAAAGCGGAAATGGTGATGGGAACACTGATAAGTCCACCGTGACCACCACGAAGCCGGCAGCCTCCAATGTGATCACCACTGACGCCACGCCTTATCAGTCCGGCGGCGTATACATCGTGGGCAATGCCGGATATGAGATGTACAACTATGTGGGCTCCCTGGCGGAGAAGTACCAGTCCACGGTCAACGCCGTGGCGGACAGCCTCAGCGGCGTCAGCAATGTCTACGCCATGGCGATCCCCCTGTCCAGCAGCATCACCCTGCCGGACAGCCTGCTCAGCGACATACCTGGCAGCGATCAGGCACAGGCCGAAAAGGATATTCTGGCGGGAATGGGGCAGAATATAAAAACGGTGCCCCTGCATGACGCGCTGAACGCCCATCGGACGGAGTACATCTATTTCCGCACCGACCACCATTGGACGGCGCTGGGCGCCTATTACGCCTATGTACAGTTCTGCAATGTCAAGGGCATTACGCCCCACGACCTCAGCGACTATGAGGTGAGCCAGTACACGGGCTTTTTGGGCTCCTTCTACAACGACGGCGGCAAGCCTCAGGCCATGGCGGATGATCCGGATACGGTGAACGCCTATCATCCCGTCAGCAGCACCGCCGCCATGAAGTACGGCAGCAGCGAGAACAGCGAGCTCACCGGCGGCAAGGTGATCTTTGACGAGTCCACCGCAGCGGCCAGCCTGAAATACGGCGCGTTCATCATGGGCGACAACCCCTTCACCGTGATCGAGAACCCCGAAGTCAGCAATGGGCAGAGCTGCATCGTGGTGAAGGAGTCCTTCGGCAACGCCTTTGTACCGTTTCTGGTGGACCACTACCAGACGGTGTATGTGGTGGACTACCGGTATTACGGCGGCAGCGTCAGCGCACTGGCCAAGGCCAAGGGCGTGACGGACGTGTTGTTCGTCAACAACCTGTCCGCCATACGCGGCAGCTATCAGATGGGTAAGCTGGCCGGCGTGAAGTGACATCTGTTTTGAACAGGGCGGGCAAGCCCGCCCTGTTCCTTTTTCTGACTATCCGCAAAGGAGAGCACATCACATGGTATTCAGCAGCACCACATTTTTACTGGCGTTTTTGCCGCTGGTGGCTATTTTATACTATATCTGCCCACGGAAGCTGCGGAACGGGCTACTGCTTGTCTTCAGCCTGCTGTTTTACGGCTGGGGTGAGCCGAAGTACATTCTGATCATGCTGTTCTCCACGGTGTTCGACTACTGCAACGGTCTGGCCATCGGCCACTTTCGGAGCAGGGGGAGGGCGGGCGGCGCCAAGGCGGTGCTGGTCATCTCTGTGGTGGGAAACCTGGCGATCCTGGGCTTTTTCAAGTACACGGATTTTGCCATCAGCAACCTGAACGGTCTGCTGGGCACAGCCATCCCGGCGCTGGGGCTGCTGCTGCCCATCGGTATCTCCTTCTACACCTTCCAGACCATGAGCTATACCATCGACGTGTACCGGGGGCTGGTGCCGCCCCAGCGGAACATCGTGGACTTCGGCGCGTATGTAACGCTGTTCCCCCAGCTGATCGCGGGGCCTATCGTGCAGTACAAGACAGTAGCCTATGACCTGGAGCACCGGCGGGAGTCGGTGAGCGAGGCCAGCGAGGGTTTGCAGCGGCTGGTGATCGGTCTGGGCAAGAAGGTGCTCATCGCCAACCAGATGGGGGCCATCTGGGAGGACATCGCCGCCATGTCGGACCCCACAGCAGTCACGGCGTGGATCGGCGCCATCGCGTACACGTTCCAGATCTATTTTGACTTCTCCGGCTACTCGGACATGGCCATCGGCCTGGGGCATTTCTTCGGGTTCCACTTCCTGGAGAACTTCAACTATCCCTATGAGTCCCGTTCCGTCACCGAGTTCTGGCGGCGGTGGCACATCAGCCTGTCCACCTGGTTCCGGGAGTACGTCTATATCCCCCTGGGCGGTAACCGCAAGGGCAAGGGGCGGCAGCTCCTGAACATTGCCATCGTCTGGCTGCTGACCGGTCTGTGGCACGGGGCCAACTGGAATTTCGTGCTGTGGGGCGTGTACTACGCCATACTGCTGCTGCTGGAAAAGACATTCCTGCTGAAGTGGCTGGACAAGGCGCCCCGGTTCGTAGGGCACGTGTACACCTGCTTCTGCTTCGTCATGGGCTGGGTGCTGTTCGCCATCACAGACCTCGGCGCGCTGGGGGCCTATGTGGGCCATATGTTCTCCGGAACCTTTGCCGACAGCACCACGGCGTACCTGCTGCGGTGCGGCTGGCTGCTGCTGGTCCTGGGCGTCATCGGCTGCACGAGCCTTCCCAAGCGGCTGTGGGAAAAGCGGGAACAGGCCCTCTCCCCCGCCCTGTCGGACGGACTGCGAACGGTGTGGGTAGTCGTCGTACTGCTGGTGAGCATGGCGTTTCTGGTGGGCGACAGCTACAACCCGTTTTTGTACTTTAGATTTTAAGGAGGCGGCGCTATGAAGAAACGAAGCGGCATCGCGCCGCTGATCGCCATCGGCGGCATACTGCTGGCGCTGTCTGTCGGCAGCTTTTTCCTGACGCCGGACCGGGCATTCTCGGAGAACGAGAACCGCTATTTGCAGCTGACGCCCAGACTCACCTGGGACCGCATCATGTCCGGCGACTTCATGGAGGACGTGGAGGACTATACCAGCGACCAGATCGTCTTCCGGGACTTCTGGACCGCCGCCCGGTCGGTGCTGCAGCGGGCCGAGGGCAAGGAGGACATCAGCGGCACCTATCTGGGCGCGGACGGGAGGTACTTTGCCAAGGTGACCGACGACAGCTTTGACTGGGTAAGGCTGGAGAAGAACGCCGGGTATATCCGGGATTTCTTTGCCGCCAGCGGTAAGCCCTGCACGGCGCTGATCGTGCCCAGCCCGGCCGGAATTCTGAGGGATATGCTGCCGGAGAACGCGCCGTATTTCAACGAGGACAAGGCCTTCGGCCAGCTGGGCGATATTCTGGGCAGCACGCTGCTGGACAGCCGGGAAACGCTATCGGCGGTGGACGATCCCTACTACCACACGGACCACCACTGGACCACCATGGGCGCGCAGGCGGCCTATACGCTTTGGGCACAGGCCACGGGGCACACCGCCCGCAGCTATGACCTGACGCTGGCCACGGACAGCTTCCGCGGCACGCTGTACTCCAAGGTGCTGCTGCCGGACAGCGTATACGACAGCGTGTACTACGCGCCGGAGATCACGGTGGAGAGCGTGGTGTGCGATGGGAAAGACGGCGCGCTGTACGACCTGTCCGCCCTGGAGCAGAAGGATAAGTATGAGCTGTTTCTGGGCGGCAACTACGGCCAGTGTGTCATCACCACCGGCACGGAGAACGGGAAGCACTTGCTGCTGGTGAAGGACTCCTTCGCCAATTCCTTCGTACCGTTCCTCACCGGCGACTATGAGACCATCACCATGATCGACCTGCGGTACTACCGGGGCAGCATGGCAGAGCTGGCGGCGGAGGCCGACGATATTCTGGTGCTGACGGAGGTCACGAACCTGGCGGGATCGGGAGACTATTTCAAGCTGAGTAAGTGAAAACAGGCGTGCGCGGAGCGCACGCCTGTTTTGTCCCCTTTACAAACGGCTGTTTTTTGGTATAATGGTAAGGCTAAGGAAATTTACAGGCACAAGGAGAGACGATATATGGCCGTTATCGAGTACGACGAGTATAAACAGAAACTGCAGGCGCTGGAGCCCACCCTGGGCGAGCTGGAGAAGGCGCTGGGCATCCCCAAGGCCCGTGAGGAGCTGGCCGAGTTGCAGAAGGAGACGGAGCAGGAGGGCTTCTGGAACGATCTGGAGCGCAGCCAGCAGGTGAGCCGTCAGGTGAAGCGGCTGGAGAACAAGATCAAGAAGCACGACAAGCTGGTCAGCGAGTGGGAGGACACCCTGACCCTGTGCGAAATGGCCCAGGAGGAGGATGACCCCAGCCAGCTGGAGGAGGTCGTCAGCGGCTACGAGACGCTGGAGAAGGAGATCAGCGAGCGCCGTCTGGCGGCACTGCTCAGCGGCGAATATGACGCCAACAACGCCATTCTCACCTTCCACGCCGGCGCCGGCGGCACCGAGGCGCAGGACTGGACGGAGATGCTCTACCGCATGTACACCCGCTGGGCAGAGCGCCACGGCTACACCTATCAGCTGATGGACTATGAAGCCGGCGACGAGGCGGGCATCAAATCCGCCACCATCCTCATCGAGGGCGAGAACGCCTACGGCTATCTGAAGAGCGAGAACGGCGTGCACCGGCTGGTGCGCGTCAGCCCCTTTGACGCCAACGCCCGGCGGCAGACCAGCTTTGCCGCGCTGGAGGTCATGCCGGAGCTGGACGACGACAGCGAGATCGAGATCCGGCCGGAGGACATCGAAATGCAGGCCTGCCGCAGCTCCGGCGCGGGCGGTCAGCACATCAACAAGACGTCCTCCGCCGTGCGTCTGACCCACCTTCCCACGGGCATCGTGGTGTTCTGCCAGACAGAGCGCAGCCAGTTCCAGAACCGGGACAACGCCATGAAGATGCTGCGGGCAAAGCTGGCGGAGCTGAAGCTGCAGCAGCACGCGGAGAAGATCAGCGACCTAAAGGGCGTGCAGATGAAGATCGAGTGGGGCAGCCAGATCCGTTCCTATGTATTCATGCCCTACACCCTGGCCAAGGACACCCGCACCGGCTATGAGATGGGCAACATCCAGGCGGTGATGGACGGCGATATCGATGGTTTCATCAATGCGTACCTGACCGCCGCCGCCAACGGCGAGATCAAGAAATAAAGATTTTGGGAGGCCGCTGCGCGGCCTCCCTGTTTTTTCGGTGTACAAAAAGAAGCGGCTCATAAGAGCCGCTTCTTTTTCATTCAGTTCAGCACTTCTCGAACACGACTGCGGTGCCCATGCCGCCGCCGATGCACAGGGTCGCCAGGCCCTTCTTGGCCTCGGGACGCTTCTGCATCTCGTGCAGCAGGGTGACGATGATACGCGCGCCGGAGGCGCCCACGGGATGGCCCAGAGCGATGGCGCCGCCGTTGACGTTGACCTTGCTCATGTCAAAGTGCAGCTCGCGGGCCACGGCGATGGACTGGGCGGCAAAGGCCTCGTTGGCCTCGATCAGGTCGATGTCATCGATGGTGACGCCGGCCTTCTTCATGGCGTTGCGGGAAGCGACCACGGGGCCGACGCCCATGATCTTGGGATCCACGCCGCCCTGGCCCCAGCCGATCAGCTTGGCCATGGGCTTCAAACCGTACTTGGCCACAGCCTCGCCGGAGGCCAGCACGATGGCGGCAGCGCCGTCGTTGATGCCGGAGGCGTTGGCGGCGGTAACGCGCTGGGTGCCCTTATCGGGAGCATCCTGGCAGCCGGTGGGCTCGAAGGTGTTGACCACCACGGGGTTGGGGGACTCGGGGCCCACGGGGAACGCACCCTTCAGCTTGGCGATGCTGTCCGCGGTGACACCGGCCTTGGGATACTCATCCTTGGCGAAGGGCACCATCTCCTTCTTGACCTTGATCATCACGGGGACGATCTCGTCATCGAACCTGCCGGCGGCCTGGGCGGCCTCAGTCTTCTGCTGGGAGGCGGCGGCGAACTCGTCCTGCTCGCGGCGGGTGATACCCCAGATGTCGTTGATATTCTCGGCAGTGGTGCCCATGTGATAGTTGTTATAGGCGTCCCACAGGCCGTCCTTGATCATGGTGTCCACCAGCTTCTTGTCGCCCATACGAGCGCCCCAGCGGGCGTCCATGGAGGCAAAGGGAGCGGCGCTCATGTTCTCGGTACCGCCGCAGACAACGATGTCGCTGTCGCCGGCCAGGATGGAACGGGCACCCTCGATGACGGACTTCATGCCGGAACCGCAGACCATGCCGACGGTATAGGCGGGGACGGAATAGGGGATACCAGCCTTGATGGAGACCTGACGGGCCACATTCTGGCCCTGGGCAGAGGTCAGGATGCAGCCGAACATCAGCTCATCCACATTCTCGGGAGCCACGTTTGCGCGCTTCAGAGCCTCCTTGACCACCACGGCGCCCATTTCGGCGGCAGGGGTGTTCTTCAGGGAGCCGCCAAAGGAACCGATGGCGGTACGGCAGCAGTTGACAACATACAGGTCTTTCATGAAAGTTACCTCCTATAAAATATGTTGAAGATAGTATACAACAAAGGCTCGCGCCTGTCTATCCCTAATGATAGTCACAAATTTAACAATAGTCAATCCCAAATTGCAACTTCGTTAAAAAATCGTCAAATCGGGCATATCAAATGGCGGTTTCCCGTCATTTTGACGAAATGACGCACCCTCACGCCGCCGGTTCGGCATCAGCTCCGGTATCGGCAGTGTCCTCCCCCGCCGTGTCGGTACCGGCGTCGGCGCTGTGGTCATGGCCATCATCGGCGGTATGACCACCAGCCTCCGCCATGGCGGCCTGCATCTCCGCGCGGAGCTCCGTCATCCGGTCATAGAAGGCTCCCACGTCCAGGCTGCTGTACAGCTTGGCGTTGGACACCACGGAGGCGTTGGCCAGGCGGTCACTCTGGACCTGCTGGAAATAGGCGTCCGCAGCCACGGACAGGTCCAGATCGGTACGCAGGATCACATAGCAGGAGCCATCGCCGTAGGGATCAATGACGGCGGTCAGCTCCTCCAGCTCCAGCGCCATGATGGCGTCGCTGAGGGGATCGCCCTCAGCGACGGTCAGGGTAACGGCGCCCACAGCCTCCTGCTGCAGCTCCTCGCACATGGCGGCGTACTCCGCCGCCTTGTCCTCCGCCTTCTGCCAGCGCTCCAGCAGATCGGCGGCCATGGTCTCGGCATTTTCGCCGGTGAGGGTCAGCACATAGACGCTGGCATAGCCCTGCTCCTGGGCGTAGGCGCGGACGGCATCCTCGTCATACAGGCTGCCGCCGGGGCCATAGGCCGTCTGCAGGCTGCTGTTCAGGTACTGGGCGGCCAGCATACCGTCGAAGGTCTCCTCGCTGATGCCCATCAGGGCCAACTGCTGCTGATAGCCCTCCTCGCCGTAAAGGGACACCAGCTTCTGCCGCTGGAGGGCCAGGGCGGCCATGTCGCCGTCGGTGAGGGCGATGCCCGCCTGCTCTGCCCAGGCGCGAGTGACGGCAAAGCGCTTGGCGGCGTTCACCGCCTCCAGCTTTACATAGTCGCCGTAGGTGATGCCGCCCTCGGACACGGCGGCGTTCCAGTCCACGTCCGGCAGCTGGCTCGCCAGATAGGTACAGACGTAGTCCACCCAATAGAGGTACTCCTCACAGGTGACGATCTGACCGTCGACGACCAGCATCTCGCCGTCCGGGTGAAGGCCGCTGGCCTGATACAGCAGGCCCTCGGTGCTCTTACCGCCCTTCATGCCGCCGGTGAGGGCAAACGCGCCCACCAGCATGACGGACACCAGCGCGCCCGCCAGAAAACGGATCCAGTTATTCTTCATGTTTTGCCTCCTCAGGGGGCTGCGCCCCGTTCATTTGTTGTGTATCTGTCTCGTGGAGCCGCAGGGCCTCCACCACCGCGCCGGCGGCGGCCAGCGGTTCCTCCCCGGGCTGCATATACAGTGTCAGGCGGGGCGCTGCCCCGGCGGACAGCTGCGCGCGGCTGCGGTAGGCCGCCATGGTGCACACCGCCAGCAGCGCGGCGGCATCCACCCGATCGTCGAAGCTGAACACCAGCTGGCGGCCCTTCTGGGTGATATCGGTGACGCCGCAGTCCATAGCGGCGGCGCGGAGCAGCGCCACCCGCAGCAGCGCCGTCACCGGCGGCGGCACGTCGCCGTAGCGGTCCAGCAGCTCGTCGGTGAGCTCGGACTCGTCCTCCGGCGTGCGGAGGGCCGCGATGCGGCGGTAGAGGTCCATGCGCTGCCGGGCAGCGGGAACGTAAGACTCCGGGATATAGGCCGCCACGGTGATGTCAGCGGAACACTCCACCCGGGTGGGGGCGGTCTTGCCCTGCTGCTCCAGCACCGCGTCGTTCAGCAGCTTCAGGTACATATCATAGCCCACGGACATCATGTAACCGGACTGCTCCGGGCCCAGCAGATTGCCCGCGCCGCGGATCTCCAGGTCGCGCATGGCGATCTTGAAGCCGGAGCCAAACTCTACATACTCGCGGATGGCGGTCAGACGCTTGGCGGCCACCTCGGTGAGCACCTTGCCGGCCCGGTAGGTCAGATAGGCGTAGGCCCGGCGGGGACTGCGGCCGATGCGGCCCCTCAGCTGGTGCAGCTGGCTCAACCCCATGTTGTCCGCGTCCTCGATGATCAGCGTATTGACGTTGGGGATGTCGATTCCGGTCTCGATAATGGTGGTGCAGACCAGCACGTCGATCTCACCCTCGGCCATACGGGCCATCACGTCGCTGAGCTGGCCCTCGGCCATCTTGCCGTGGGCCGTCTCGATGGCAACGTCCTCGCCCAGCAGGTCACGGAGACGGGCGGCAGTGGCATCGATGCTGTCCACCCGATTGTGCAGGTAATACACCTGTCCGCCCCGGCCCAACTCCCGGCGGATGGCATCCGCCAGAAGGCCCCAGTCATGCTCCAGCACGTAGGTCTGGACGCTCTGGCGGTCCTGGGGCGGCTGCTCGATGGTGCTCATGTCGCGGATGCCGGACATGGCCATGTTCAGCGTCCGGGGAATAGGCGTGGCAGAGAGGGTCAGGGTGTCCACCTGCCGGGCCACCTGACGCAGACGTTCCTTGTGGGTGACGCCGAAGCGCTGCTCCTCATCGATGATGAGCAGCCCCAGGTCTTTGAACTGCACGCCCTTGCCCAGCAGCTTATGGGTGCCGATGAGCAGGTCCACACGGCCGTCCTTCACCCGTTCCAGCACATCCTTGACCTGCTTGGGGGTGCGGAAGCGGGACAGGACCTCCACCGTGACCGGGAAGGCCCGGAACCGGGCGGCGGCGGTGGCATAGTGCTGCTGCGCCAGCACAGTGGTGGGCACCAGCAGCGCCACCTGCTTGCCGTCCAGGATACACTTCATGGCGGCGCGGAGGGCCACCTCCGTCTTACCGTAGCCCACGTCGCCGCAGAGCAGCCGATCCATGGGCACGGGTTTCTCCATATCGGCCTTGATCTCCCGGATGGCAGTCAGTTGATCGTCGGTCTCCGTATAGTCGAAGGCCTCCTCAAATTCCTGCTGCCAGGGGGTATCCGGTGAAAAGGCGTGGCCGCCCAAGCGTTGGCGCTGGGCGTACAGCTTGATGAGCCCGTCGGCCAGGTCCTTGGCCGCGGCCTTGGCACGGCGGGTGGTCTTGGTCCACTGGTCGCCGGAGAGCTTGTTGAGCTTCACCCTCTCGGTGTCATCCCCGCCGCCGATATACTTGCTGACCAGGTCCAGTGAGGTGGCGGGGACGTACAGGCAGTCACTCCCGGCGTACTGTATCTTGATGTAGTCCTTCTCCACGCCGTCCACCGGCAGGCGGATCATCCCGGCAAAGCGGCCGATTCCGTGGTGGATGTGGACCACCAGGTCGCCCACCTCCAGGTCGGCGTAGCTCAGCAGCCGCTGGCGGCTGTCGGACTTGGGTTGGCGGGGCCTTTTGGCCTTGCCGGACAGGGCACGGGTCAGCTGCCCTTCCGTCAGGACAGCCAGCTTCAGGGCAGGCCACTCACTGCCGGCGGACAGTGCCCCCACGGAGACGAGCGTCTGGCCCGGGGCGGGGACGGTATCTCCCTCCAGCGCCAGGGCGGCGGGGATATGGCGCCGCTGGAGGAACTCCTGCATATTGCGGCAGCGGACCGCGCCGCCGCAGAGCACCAGCACGCCGAAGCCGGCGGTCAGATAGTGGGTGATGTCGGTGGCGGCGGCATCCAGGCTGCCGCCGTAGCCGGAGAGCTGCTTGGCGCTGACGTCCAGCAGCAGGCGGGGCGGCAGCAGATAGCGGCTGGTGGGCAGGCTCTCCAGCTGGCAGAGGGCAAAGCGGGAGAGCACCGTCTCCAGCTCCGGCTCCGTAAGGGTCAGGTCGCCGAAGGCGCCGGCCATGAGGCCGGCCTCCACGGCGGCGGTAACATCCTGGCGGGTCTGAAACAGAAAGGCCCGAAGCGTCTCCTGCACCCGGCCGGCCTCGCCGACGCAGAGAATGGTGTCCTGGGCCAGATAGTCAAACGCGGTGGTCTTGTCCGGGCAGACGGCGGCCATATAGCGGTCCACGCCGGGTGGCGCGATCCCCTGGCGCAGCAGTTCGGCATCGTCCAGCAGACGCTGACGAATGGCGGCGTGCTCCTTCTTCAGGCGGCGGGCGGCATCCTCCATGCGCCCGGCGGCGTCGGCGGCGGTGGTCTCTTCGGCAAAGGGCAGCAGCTCGGACGCCGGCAGAATACACACCTGGCGGCGGTTCAGCACGCGGCGCTGTGTGGCTGTCTCGAATTCGCCCAGGCTATCCAGCTCATCGTCGAAAAACTCACAACGCAGCGGGCGCTCCTCCCCAGGGGAGAACACGTCCAGAATACCGCCCCGCAGGGCAAACTGGCCGGCCCCCTCCACCTGATCGGTGCGGGTGTATCCGGCGGCGGTCAGGCGGCGGCAGAGGTCCTGCACGTCGTATCGCGCGCCCACCTCCAGAGAAAAAGCGGCGGCGAGCAGCACCTCCCGAGACAGACAGCGCTGCACCAGAGCAGCGGCGGTGGTCACCACCACGGGGGCGTCGCCCCGGGCCATACGGTACAGGGCGGACAGCCGGGCATTCTCCCACTGGCGGCTGTAAGCGGCGGGGCGCAGCTGCAATTCGCGCTCCGGCAAGCACACCGGCTCCACGCCCAGCAGAACGCGGATATCCGCCGCCTGGCGCTGAACGTCCTTCTCATCGGCACACAGGAGCAGCAGCGGACGCTTCGTCTCTGCCGCCAGCGCGGCGGAGAACATGGCCCGATGAACAGGGGACAGCCCCGTCACGGCAGCGCAGCAGGTAACGGCGCTGCTGTGCAGCGCCGCCAGCAGCTCCTGAAGCTGCGGCAGAGCAGATAACTTGTCTAACAATCCGGTCACGGGGCATCCCTCCTTTCCCCTCCGGCGGCACTTCGTGCCGGTCCCTCTCCGCACGGAGAGGGACTTCGGCCGGTCAGTTAAATCTGTTCATAGCCCGGTCCGGGCCTTCATCAATGACGGACAAGGCGGCATCGGCTGCACGGTCCAGGGCAGCGCGGAGGGTCTTGGCCTCCTCGCCCTGGGGCTTGCCGATGACCCAGTCGATCATCTCGTGGTTCGGGTGGTCGGGCATACCCACGCCCACCTTGATACGTGGAAACGCATCGGTGCCCAGGTGCTGAATGATGTTCTTCAGCCCGTTGTGACCGCCGGCGGAACCGCTTTTGCGGATACGCAGCTTGCCCACCGGCAGGGACACGTCATCGGAGATGACCAGCACATGGTCGGCGGGTACCTTGTAAAACCGCGCGGCCTCGCCCACGGACTCACCGGAAAGGTTCATATAGGTCTGGGGCTTCATCACCAGTATTTTATGCCCCTTATAGTCCAGCATACCGGTCCATGCCTTAAAGCGGAGCTTATTCAGGGCGAATTTCTCCTTTTCCATCAGGCTGTCCAGGGCCAGCCAGCCCATATTGTGGCGGGTAGACTCATACTTGCTGCCGGGATTACCCAGGCCCACCAGCAGCCACTCCACACCGCCGCTGCCGTTCCGATTAAAAAACAAGGCTGTCGCCTCCTTGCATGCACAAAATAAGAGGACTGCAGACGCAGTCCTCTTATTATAGCACCGTTTTTCGGGTTTGGAAAGTATTTTAGTTGAACAGCTTGGCGATGGAGATCTCCTGATAGATGCGCTCGATGGCCTCGGCGAACATGGGGGCCACGGAGATATACTTGATCTTGCTGCAGCCCTCGCCCATGGACTCGGGAATGGTGTTCAGCAGGGCGACCTCCTTGATGACGCTGTTGTTCAGGCGCTCCAGCGCGGGGCCGGACAGCACGCCGTGGCTGGCGCAGGCATATACGCTGTTGGCTCCGCCCACCTCCACAATAGCCTTGGCGGCGTTGCAGATGGAACCAGCGGTGTCGATCATATCGTCGAAGAGGATACAGTCCTTGCCCTCCACGTCGCCGATGACGTTCATGACCTCGCACTGGTTGGCCTTCTGGCGGCGCTTGTCCACGATGGCCAGGCCCATATGCAGCTTCTGAGCGAAGGTGCGGGCGCGGGCCACAGAGCCCACATCGGGAGAGACGACCACCATGTCCTCGCACTTTTCGCCGAACTTCTTGGCGTAATAGTCCACGAACACGGGATTGCCCAGCAGGTTATCCACGGGGATATCGAAGAAACCCTGGATCTGGCTGGCGTGCAGGTCCATGGTCAGCACGCGGTCGGCGCCGGAGGCGGTGAGCATATTGGCCACCAGCTTGGCGGAGATAGGATCGCGGGACTTGGCCTTACGGTCCTGACGGGCATAGCCGAAATAGGGGATCACGGCGGTGACACGGCCGGCGCTGGCACGCTTGCAGGCGTCGATCATGATGAGCAGCTCCATCAGGCTGTCGTTGACGGGTTTGCAGGTGGAGTTGATGAGGAACACATCGCTGCCGCGGACGGTCTCGTACAGGGAGACGGACGCCTCACCGTCAGCGAAGCTCTTGACCTCTGCCTCGCCCAGCTTGATGCCGATGAGCTTGCAGATCTCCTGTGCCAGCGCGGGATTGGCGTTGCCTGTAAAGATCTTCATATCCTTGCCGTGAGAAATCATGGTGCGTACTCTCGCTTTCTATCCGAATTTTTATAGGTACAGATATATTGCAAACAGCTGCGCTGTTCCGCACTTGTTAAAAAGAAAACAAAAATGCCGCCCACTGACAGTGCGCTTTACAGCGCGGCGTACAGCGTGGACGGCACGGCACCCGAAAGGCGGGCGCGGTCATGGACGGTATTGCACTTGTCGGCGCGAATGCGGCCCATTGGCACTCACCTCTTTCTGCATTGTTCTCTGCCCCTATTATAACAGGTCCTGCGGGAAAATCCAGTATTTTTCCCGTTTTTTTCGGCAATAATTTTTTCGGCGGCGGTCCGTGGGCGTTCGTCTGTCTTTTGGTTGGTCAAACAGAAAGTATTTTGAATGTTTCGGAGAAATATCGCCTGCTTTTGGTATTTTATAGTTGCATTTCCCATTACATTGTTTTACAATAGTTGTCGCTTATGTAACAGGAGTGTGATACGGTCATGCTGCACATCGTACTGGTCGAACCGGAAATACCCCAGAATTGCGGTAATATCGCCCGTACCTGCGCCGCCACCGGCAGCCAGCTGCACCTGGTGCGGCCCCTGGGCTTTGATATTTCCGACCGGGCGGTGAAGCGCGCCGGACTGGATTACTGGCACCTGGTGCACGTACAGGACTACGACGGGCTGGAGGCGCTGTTTGCGCGGCACCCGGAGGCGGCCGCCGATCTGTGGCTGGCCACCACCAAGGCGCCGCAGGACTACACCCGGGCACGGTTCTCGCCGGATTGCTGGCTGTTCTTCGGCAAGGAGACAGCCGGGCTGCCGGAGGACTTCCGCAGGACCCACTATGACCGGTGCATACGGCTGCCCATGCGCCCGGAGGCGCGGAGCCTGAACCTGAGCAACTCCGTGGCGATCCTCACCTATGAGGCGCTGCGGCAGAATGGCTTTCCCGGTCTCGCCGGAACCGGCGAGATGGCAAATATACGAATTTCACGTGAGAGGAGCGTATTCCATGAATTACAATAAAAAAACAGTACAGGATGTAGACGTCAAGGGCAAGAAGGTCCTGCTGCGCTGCGACTTCAACGTGCCCCAGGACAAGGAAACGGGCGCGATCACCAGCGACAAACGCATCGTGGCGGCACTGCCCACCATCAAGTATCTGCTGGACAACGGCGCGGCGGTCATCGCCTGCTCCCACCTGGGCAAGCCCAAGGGCGAGTGGAAGATGAAGCTGACGCTGGCGCCCGTGGCGGAGCGTTTGAGCCAGCTGCTGGGCCGGGAGGTCATCTTCGCCAAGGATATCGTGGGTGAAGATGCCAAAGTCAAGGCCGCTGCCCTGCAGCCCGGCCAGATCATGCTGCTGGAGAACCTGCGGTTCGATATCCGCGAGGAGAAGAACGACCCCGGCTTCGCCAAGGAGCTGGCGGACATGGCGGAGCTGTATGTGTCCGACGCCTTCGGCACCGTGCACCGTGCCCACGCCTCCACCGTCGGTGTGGCGGCATACCTGCCGGCGGTGTCCGGCTTCCTGGTGGCCAGAGAGCTGTCCGTCATGGGCAAGGCCCTGGACGATCCCAAGCGGCCCTTTGTGGCGGTGCTGGGCGGTGCCAAGGTCAGCGACAAGATCGCGGTCATCAACAACCTGCTGGACAAGGCGGACACCATCATCATCGGCGGCGGCATGGCGTATACCTTTGCCAAGGCCCAGGGAGGCAGCATCGGCAAGAGCCTGTGCGAGCCGGATAAGCTGGATTACGCCCTGGAAATGATCGAAAAGGCCAAAAAGAACGGCGTGAAGCTTCTGCTGCCCACAGACACCGTGGCGGCGGATGACTTCTCCAATGACGCCAAGCGCCAGGTGGTCAGCACCATGGCCATTCCCGAGGACTGGGAGGGCATGGATATCGGTCCCGACACCATCAAGACCTTCTGCGGCGCCGTGAAGGGCGCGGGCACCGTGGTGTGGAACGGCCCCATGGGCGTGTTTGAGTTTGACAACTTCGCCGCCGGCACCCGGGCCATGGCCCAGGCGCTGGCTGACAGCGGCGCCGTGACCATCGTGGGCGGCGGCGACAGCGCGGCGGCGGTGGAGCAGCTGGGCTTTGCCGACAAGATCACCCACATCAGCACCGGCGGCGGCGCGTCGCTGGAGTTCCTGGAGGGTAAGGAGCTGCCCGGCGTGGCCTGCCTGCTGGACAAGTAAGGTCCGGCAGCTTCGCCGCGGCCAGCGGAGCGGATCGGCCGCGCAGGCTTTGGCGAAAACCGTTTTATTTTGTGTGCATATCCCCATTTCTATATAAAAGTAAAAGACGAGGAGTTAGTTTGTTATGAATCGCAGATATCGCAAGACCATTATCGCCGGCAACTGGAAGATGAACAAGACCGCCAGCGAGACGAAGAAGTTTGCCGAGGAACTGAAGGCCCTGCTGCCCAAGGCCAAATGGTGCGACATTGTGGTGTGCGTGCCCTCCGTAGATATCGCCGCCGCCATCAAGGGCTTCAAGGATGCCCGCGTGTCCGTGGGCGCACAGAATGTGTTTTATGAGAAGAACGGCGCGTACACCGGCGAAGTCTCCGCCGATATGCTGAAGGACCTGGGCGTAAAGTACGTCATCATCGGTCACTCTGAGCGCCGCCAGTATTTCGGCGAGACGGATCTCACCGTCAACCGCAAGGTGCTCTCCGCGCTGGAGGCGGGTCTGCACCCCATCATCTGCGTGGGTGAGACGCTGGAGCAGCGGGAGCTGGGCATCACCATGGAGCTGATCGCGCTGCAGGTCAAGTCCGCCCTGGCCGGCGTGCCCGCGGAGAAGCTGCGGAAGTGCGTGATCGCCTATGAGCCTGTGTGGGCCATCGGCACCGGCAAGACCGCTACCGCTGAGCAGGCCGCTGAGGTCTGCACCTTCATCCGCACCACCGTGCGTCACCTGTACGGCGCCCGTATCGCCCGCAGCATCACCATCCAGTACGGCGGCTCCATGAAGCCCGCCAACGCGGCGGAGCTGCTGGCCCAGCCGGACATCGACGGCGGCCTTATCGGCGGCGCCTCTCTGAACCCTGAGGACTTTATCGCCATCATCAATGCTGCCAACCAAGGCTGAGCATTTCCAAGGAGGAACGGCATGAATAAGACCCCTACCACCCTCATCATCATGGACGGCTTCGGCATTGCGCCCCCCGCGGACGACAATGCCGTCACTCTGGCCAAGACGCCGGTGCTGGATAAGCTGTTTCAGGAATACGCCCACACCACGCTGTCCGCCAGCGGACTGGACGTGGGTCTGCCCGCCGGGCAGATGGGCAACAGCGAGGTAGGCCACACCAACATCGGCGGCGGCCGCGTGGTGTTTCAGGACCTGCCCCGCATCAGCCGTGCTATCGAGGACGGCAGCTTCTTTAAGAACGAGGCCTATAACCAGGCGATGGACAACTGCCTGGAGAAGGGCACCAGTCTGCACCTGTGCGGCCTGCTGTCGGACGGCGGCGTACACTCCCACATCGAGCACCTGTTCGCCCTGCTGCAAATGGCTAAGGACAAGGGGCTGACCAAGGTGTACGTCCATTGCTTCCTGGATGGCCGGGACGTGTCCCCCACCAGCGGCAAGGGCTTCGTGCAGGCGCTCGCCGACAAGTGCGCCCAGCTGGGCGTCGGCAAGATCGCCACGGTGATGGGCCGCTACTACGCCATGGACCGCGACAAGCGGTGGGAGCGCGTACAGATGGCCTATGACGCTATGGTGTACGGCGAGGGCCGCCGCAGTGATGACCCGGTGGCCGCCGTGGCGGAGAGCTATGCCAACAACATCACCGACGAGTTCATGGAGCCGGTGGTGGTGGACGGCGACGGCACCATCAGTGACAATGACAGCATCATCTTCTTCAACTACCGGCCCGACCGGGCCCGGGAGATCACCCGGGCCATCGTGGACCCGGACTTTGACGGCTTTGCCCGGGAGTTCTTCCCCACCACCTATGTGTGCAACACGGAGTACGACGCCTCCATGCCCAACGTGCTGGTGGCGTGGCCCCGCATCGCCGTGAAGAACGGGCTGGGTGAGTACCTCAGCCGCATGGGCATGACCCAGCTGCGGATCGCCGAGACGGAGAAGTATGCCCATGTGACGTTCTTCTTCAACGGCGGCGTGGAGACGCAGTACCCCGGCGAGGACCGGGTGCTGGTGCCCTCTCCCAAGGTGGCCACCTATGACCTCCAGCCGGAGATGAGCGCCTTTGAGGTGTGCGACAAGTGTGTGGAGCGCATCGAGTCAGGCGCCTATGACGTCATCATCCTGAACTTCGCCAACTGCGACATGGTGGGGCACACCGGCGTGCTGGAGGCCGCCATCAAGGCCGTAGAGACGGTGGACACCTGCGTGGGCAAGGTGGTGGACGCCACGCTGAAGATGGGCGGCATCGCCATGGTGACCGCCGACCACGGCAACGCCGAGGATATGAAGCAGCCCGATGGCAGCCCCATGACCGCCCACACCACCAATCTGGTACCCTTCATCCTGTGCGGCGCCGGCACAGAGCTGCGGCCCGGACGGCTGGCGGACATCGCGCCCACCATCCTGGACGTGATGGGTCTGGCCTGCCCGGAGGAGATGGACGGCAAGACGCTGATCGTGAAGTAAAGTGAACGATCCGCTTTTACGCGAAGTCCCGAAGCGCGGCTTCGGGACTTCCTTATAAGGAGACAAACCCATGAACATATTTGTCATCGGCTGCGGGCGGTGGGGTTCCCTCATCACCTGGTATCTGGATCACATCGGCCATCATGTGACGCTGTACGGGCGGCAGAGCTCGCCCCGTATGCAGTCCTTTCTGGCCACCCGGCAGAACGATCTGCTGACGCTGCCAGACTCCGTGGGGCTGACCACCGACCTGCGGGACGTGGAGCAGGCGGAGACGGTCATCATCTCCATCGGCTCCCAGAGCCTGCGTTCTCTGCTGGCAGAGGCCCCCATGCAGGCCCTGCGGGGCAAGACGGTGGTGCTGTGCATGAAGGGCCTGGAGATGGGCACCGGCGAACGGCTCAGCGTTATCGCCGGATCGCTGCTGCATGAGAGCAACACCGTGGCGGTCTGGCTGGGGCCGGGCCATGTGCAGGAGTTCTACCGGGGCATCCCCAACTGCATGGTCATCGACAGTGGGAACGACGCCGTGAAGCGCCGACTGGTACAGGAATTCTCCAGCGACCTGATCCGTTTCTACTATGGCGGCGACATGATCGGCAACGAGGTAGGCGCCGCGGCCAAGAACGTGGTAGGCATTGCGGCGGGCTTTCTGGACGGCGTGGAGATGTCCAGCCTGAAGGGCGCGCTGATGAGCCGGGGTACCCGGGAGGTGGCGCGGCTGATCAAGGCTATGGGCGGCAATGAGCTGTCAGCCTACGGGCTGTGCCATCTGGGGGACTACGAGGCCACGGTGTTCTCGCCCTACAGCCATAACCGACAGTTCGGCGAGTCCTTCATCCGCCATCAGGACTACCACCGGCTGGCGGAGGGCTATTACACAGTGGAGGCACTGATGGTGCTCCGCGAAAAGTACGGCGTGGAGCTGCCGATATGCATGGCGGTACACAACATCCTGTACGAAAGCGCCGATCCCCGGGCAGAGCTGAGTGCCCTGCTGCGGCGGGGCCTGCGGGCGGAATTCGACGACTGAATATGAATAAAACATCCTCTGTCCGGCGACAATACGGGCAGAGGATGTTTTATTTCGGCGTGCCGCCCGCCGGAAGGGGCGGCGGCGGGACTTCCCGCCAGGAAAGGGACACGCATATGAAGGACTCCCGAAACGAACGGCTGCGGGCCATGTTCGCCGGGCGGGGCTATTACATAGCCATCGCCCTGTGCCTTGTGGCCGCAGGAACGATCGGCTATTTTGCCCTGAGAGAGCGCCCGGTGACCGTGGAACAGACGGACACGCCGCCGGTGCTGGATATCCAGCCCGTCACCCCCACCCAGCCGGTAGTAAAGCCTGCGCCGGTGGTCATCCCCGACCCGGTGGAGGAGACGGAGATCACCGAGCCGGCAGAGCTGCTGCCCCAGGTGGTATCCCCTCTGGACGGCACCACAGTGACGGTGTTCAGCATGACGGAGCTGTTATATGACCCCACTATGGCCGACTGGCGCACCCACGACGGCATCGACGTGCAGGCTGACGAGGGGGCGGCGGTGAAGACCGCTGCCGCGGGGACCGTGCAGTCCGTTACCGACGACGAGCTGATGGGCACCACGGTGGTCATTCAGCACGACGGCGGGTACGCCACCCAGTACAGCAGCTTACAGGAAAATACGCCTGTGGCGCAGGGCCAGGCCGTGACCGCCGGGGAGGTCATCGGCTATGTTGGCAGCACCTCCGCCGCCGAGAGCCGCATGGGCTCCCACCTGCACTTCTCCGTCAGCCGGGACGGGGCGGTGATCGACCCCCATGACTATGTGAACGGCGGCGAATAAGCGAAAAGAACGCCCTGTCGGGCGTTCTTTTCGCTTATTTCATAGAGGTGACGGTGCCCATGAACAGGGGCACGCAGGCGTGGGTGTCCACGACCATGTAGAGGAAGGGGCGATCCAGCGTGACGGTCTTGACGTCGGTGGGCTGCGCGCTGCCGCCGTTCACCTGCACTGACGTGGCCGCGGCGGCCCTGGTGCCGTTTTCGTCCAGCGACAGATACGTCTTGTGCAGCACGGAGGAGACGTACAGATTATTGCCGCTGGGCGCGCTGCCCATGGCCCGCAGATCAGCTCTGGACACGTCAAACAGGTCCGTGATACCCATAGCCGTCAGGGCCTTCTCCAGCTCCAACTCCGTTTGGGCGGTAAACCGCGGGATGGACGCCTGCACATCGGCGTATTGGTGACCGGTGATCAGCTGATACAGATGCTCGCCGGTGAGGTTCTTCAGGTAGTCCTCCAGCGTCACGCCCTCGTCGGGCAGCAGCGCTACGAACGCATATTTCCCGCCGTCATAGGGCTTCAGGAAGCCGGTAACGTTGTTGCCGGACAGATAGATGCTCTCGCTGCTGGTCAGGTAATCCGCCGTCTGGCGCGCACCGGAGGCGGCGGTGAAGGTCCCGCCCTCGCGGATATCCGACGCTTCGTAGGGCGTCTCCCACCGGGCGTCAAAGCAGGCGGCGTTGACCAGATACAGCATGGTGGCCTCGCCGGGTGCCTGCTCCAGCAGACTGTCGATCAGGCCGTTTGTCTCCTTACCGACCCAGCGATTCAGGTCGGTGACCAGACTGCCGTCGAACGCGGAACGATAGACCTCCGCGCTGTAGTAGTTGACGCAGGCGCGCAGGAAGCTGTCCTCCACCCGGAAGGTGTCCCGCACCCACGCGGAGTTGGCCAGCGAAACGGCGCAGTTCTTGTACGCAGCAGGCAGGCTCATGCGGTAGGTGTACAGAAATTCATTCAGCTGGTTCAGACTCATACCCGCCGCCGTTTCCATCTGCTTCAGGGTAGTTCCACCGGCGCCGTTGGCCGTCATGCCCAGTGCGTTCAGGATGGACACCGGTGACAGCAGCACACCCGTCTCTCCCGCCCGTTCACTGCGAAGCAGTGACAGGGCGAAGGCCGACACTGCCTCGCCTCCGGCGGTCAGGTCGGTTGTCGTGTCCAGTGCCTGGGGCACGATATCCTTGGTCAGTGCCTGCGCCTTGATGCCGCAGCCGGGCAGGGCCAGCAGCATCAGCAGCGCCAGCGCCAGCGCCGCCGCACGTTTTTTCATAGGATCCGCCTCCTTTCAAAAGGCTCATCTGCTATATAGACGCAATTCCTTCGGAAAAGGTTTCCCGCCCGCAGAAAAAGCGCCGCCATCGGCGGGGATGGCGGCGCGATATGTCACTTGCAGTATTTCTCGATGTAGGCGTCCTGGCACTTGATGATGATATCCACCGCCGCCTGACGGCCCAGCACGTCGCTGACCACGGTCTCCTTGCCCTCCAGGCTCTTATAGACCCGGAAGAAGTGCTTGATCTCGCTGGCCACGTGGGCAGGCAGCTCGGAAATATCCGTATACAGATGATAGGTGGGGTCCTCGAAGGGGATGGCGATGATTTTCTCATCCAGGTCGCCGCCGTCCTCCATGGTGATGACGCCGATGGGGAAACAGCGCACCAAACTCATGGGGCGGATGGACTCGCTGCACAGCACCAGCACGTCCAGGGGATCGCCGTCGTCGGCCCAGGTGCGGGGAATGAAGCCGTAGTTGGCGGGGTAGTGGGTAGAGGTGTAGAGGATACGGTCCAGCCGCAGCATACCGGTGTCCTTGTCCATCTCGTACTTGTTCTTGGAGCCCTTTTCGATCTCGATGACCGCCCAGAAATCCTCGGGCTTTACCCGCGCAGGCGCGATATCATGCCAAATATTCATAGGATGTTCCTCCTGTTCCAGTTTGTTCCGTGGACACATTATAGCGCAGAAAAGCGCGGCGCGCAACGGGATTTTGCGACTTTGTCGAAATGTTTTTTTCGAAAGGTGTTGACACAGGACGGGCGGTGTGGTATCCTAATAAATGCCTGATCCGCCGGTGTGGTGGAATGGTAGACACAGGAGACTTAAAATCTCCCGGCAGCAATGCCGTACCGGTTCGAGTCCGGTCACCGGCACCACCCGGTACAGTACAATATCGCGGAGTAGAGCAGTTGGTAGCTCGTCGGGCTCATAACCCGGAGGTCGGAGGTTCAAGTCCTCCCTCCGCAACCATATTGAGTGGATGTAACTGATTTCAGTTACATCCACTTTTTTATTACCCTGTACGGAGCCGGTCACGCCTGCTCCGTTTCTTCTTCAAAAAAATCTTCAAAAAGACCTTATGACATTTTTCGCGGTCAGAATTACTAAGCACAGCGGGTTGGACGGCGACTATCGCATGCTGTTGCGGGGAAGTTCTCTTTATGCTATACTATACACAGCAAGGATGCGTGCGGTGATATATGCGGAGAGAAAGCGAGGGCGTTACCCCTTGAAAGGAAACACGAAACATCTGTCGGCTGTGATCTTTGTTTTCACGGTGATCGCCATAGCCTACGCCTGCCGGATGATGGCAAAATTTGACATCGGCGGTCCTGTCATAAACCATATCCGGACGGTGCTCTATCTGCTGCTTTTCGCCCTGTGGGGCTTTTCCCTTGACCGGCGCATCATCCAGCGGCAGGCGCTGCACTGCCTGCGGCTGACGGCGGCGCTGATCCTGCTGTGGCTCATACTGCGGACGCTGAAATACAGTGTCGTCACCGACCTGACAGCGGCGCGGTATGTGTGGTACCTCTACTACCTGCCGATGCTGTTTCTCCCGCTGCTGGGGGTGTACATCGCCCTGTCCATGGGGAAACCGGAGGACTACCGTCTGAGCCGAAGGGCCGGTATGCTGTTGATCGTCCCCGCGGTGCTGTTTCTGCTGGTGATCACCAACGACCTACATCAGCAGGTATTCGCCTTCAAAAGCGGCGTTCCCGGGCTGCCGCTCTCCGGAACGTATTCCCACCGCCCGCTGTATTTTGTCTGCCTTGGTTGGATAGTGGGCTGCATGGCCTTCTCCCTCGTCTGCCTGTTTCGAAAGAGCCGTATGCCGGGCGGCAGGGGGAAGCGGATCATGCCGTTTGTGCTGGGCTGCGTGATGTTCCTGTACGGTATTCTCTATCTGTCGGGCCTTCCCGCCGTCCGGTGGTGGTTCGGCGATATGAACGTGATGTTCTGCCTGCTGTATGCCGCCATCTATGAAAGCTGCATCCGCTGTCGGATGATACCGTCCAACACGGGATATGTGGAACTGTTTGAGGCCTCAACGCTGGCGGCCTGTATCGCGGATCGCAGCGGCCGGATCGTCCTGCGCTCCCGTGCCGCGGGCGAGGATATGATTTGCCCGCAGGATGGGCAGCAGATCCTCCGGCCTGACGGCATGCGCATCTCCTCGGCGCCCATCAGCGGAGGCTACGCCGTCTGGCAGGACAATGTACGCCCGCTGACGGAGCTGCACGCCCGGTTGAATGAAAACAGGGCGGAAATGGAACGCAACAGGAAGAAGCTGCAGGACGCCTATCTTGTACAGAGAAGTCTGCATGAGCTGACCGAGAAGAACCGTATATACAATGAGCTGGAGGCCAGGCACAGCAGGCAGACAGTCCAGATGCGGCAAATGCTCGCCCGATGCGAAAAAGCCGACCCCACCGAAAGGCGAAGTCTGCTGAAGCGGGTGCTGCTGCTGGGCACCTACATCAAGCGCAGCGCCAATTTGTACTTCCTCAGCAGCGAGTACCAGCGGCTGCCGCAGCAGGAGCTGCGGCTGACGGTGGACGAAGCCGTGCGCGCCCTGACCGCCTGCGGCACGGAGTGCGGCGTAGTCTACCGCACAACAGGACCCATGCGCGCCTCCGAGGTCGTAAACCTGTTTGAGCTTCTGAAAACCGTCGCGGAGGCCACGATAGATGATCTGCGCTCGCTGTTTATCTCCGTTTCCGACAGCGCGATGGATCTGTCGGTGGAGTGCGCCGCCGATCTGTCGGCGATCGCCTCCCCGGAGGTAACGGTGCGGCAGGAGGACGGTCTGTGGCTCGTCCGCAGAAGGATAAGGGGGCGGGAGGATGCATAAGCTGACGCGCTTCGGATTCAATGCCATCAAGGAGAGCTTTGATCGGCTCCCCACCGCCGTATGCTTTTTCGACCGGTCGGGCGGCATCGTGCTGTGCAACCGGCAGATGTATCGGCTGAGCCAGCATCTGCTCAACAGCGACCTTCAATACCTGGAGGAGCTCCAAAGGGCGCTGGCATCCCCGCCGGAGGGCGTGACGCCCATTGCCGGCATGGAGGGCACCTTTCACTTCCCCGACGGGCTGGTATGGAAATTTGAGAGGGCGGCCGTGACCGACCGGTACGGGGAGACATATATACAGCTGAGCGCCGCGAATGTCACGGAGCTGCACCGGGCGCTGGAGCAGTTGACCGAGGACAACCGAAAGCTTGCGCAGGACGCGGAAGAGCTGCGCCGTCTCTCGGAAAACGTGGAGGCGGTGGCCCGGGAGCGGGAGCAGCTTGCCGCCAAATCCGCCATGCACGACAGTCTTGCCGCCTGCATCACCGTTACGAAACAGTATCTGTCCGGAGATCTTGGTGCCATCGACGCAGACGTTGTGCTGCGGGAGTGGGAGAAAAGCATCGTCTTTCAGGACGCAGGCATTTTGTCGGCAAGGGAAAAGCTGTATGAAAGCGCGGACAGCAGCGGCGTGACCATCAGGATGCGAGGCACAGAGCCAGCGGGCGGCGCAGCGGAGTTGATGTATACCGCCATGCAGGTCTGCCTGAGCAACGCCATACAGTACGCGCAGGCAACCGAGCTGGTGACCAACATCTGGGAGGACGGCGACAGATATACCGTTCTGATCCGCAATAACGGAAGGCCGCCGGAAAAGACCATCACAGAGGGCGGCGGGCTGTCCAATCTGCGCCGCAGGATCGAAAGGATCGGCGGGACCATGACGGTGCAGAGCCTGCCGGAGTTTGCGCTGGTGATAGGGATACCGACTTTTGAGAAGCTGGGGGATAACAAATGGCTGTCAGAGACATATTGATCGTCGAGGATCAGGCCCTTGCCCGAATGTACCTGTGCGCCTGCGTGGAAAAATGCGCGGATTGCCGGGTGGCGGGCACCCTGACCCGTGCCGACGCGGCGCTTCGCCGGTGCGGTGATGGGCATATCGACCTGATCCTGATGGACATCTGCACCGAAAACGATTCGGATGGTCTGGCCGCCGCCGAGTCCATCAAAAGAGCCTATCCGCATATCAGAATCGTTATGGTGACCTCCATGCTGGAGGGGCGCTTTCTGGAGCGGGCGAGGCAGATCGGGGCTGACAGCTTCTGGTACAAGGATTCCCCCGCCGGCGATCTTGTGGGCGTCATCGAGGGCACCCTGTCCGGCAAGCGCTTCTGGCCGGACGGTACGCCATCGGTGCGGCTGGGGAATGTTCTGTCCTGTGATCTGTCCGATCAGGAGCTGGAGACGCTGCGCTTGCTCTGTGAGGGCCAGACCTATGCGGAGATCGCCGTGGGAATGAATGTAGCGGAATCGACAGTGCGCACCTATATCAACCGGATGCTGGAGAAAACCGGATATCCCAACCGCAACCGGCTGATGGTCGCTGCGGTCAGCAAGCGGCTGGTGGTGCCGGGAGGCTGGTCCGGCGCGGCAGAAGAAAATTGAACGGAAATACGTCTATTCAAAATATTATCCGCCATCAGCGGCTCTGTCTGTCCTCGCTTTTGTGGACAGACAGAGCCGCTTTTCCGTGCTACAATAGCTACATATACTGGGAACGGAAGAGGGATGGCTCGATGCGTAAAATTGTGATTGATATGCAGAATTACCTGTTTGCCGACGCTGTGGCGGCCGCTTTCAAAAGCTCCGACTACGATATCGAGGTGATCCGTGCAGAGTCCCCAAGGGACACCGTGGAGCTGTGCCAGATATACGAGCCCTTTGTGCTTGTGATGGAGGTGACAGGGTATGCCCCGTGGAAGCTCGGCGAAAGACTGAGACTGCGCGGCGAGGTAAAGGCACTGTGTCCCAACTGCAAGATCGCGCTGATGGTGGACTCCAACACCGAACGGCAGACGGCAAAGGACATCCGGGACGCCAAGAAGGACGGGCTGATCGATCAGTTTTTCTACGGCTCCATGCCTGCCGAGTACCTGATGGATCAGATCTATGCTATGTGAAGGAAAGATCCCGCAATGGGATATTTCATAAGCAGCTACAGGAACCTGCCGAATCGGGCAACGACGGAAAGGAGAAAATGTTATGGCGAACAAGTGTGGAATTTGCGGCGCGGACATCAACCTGATGCAGACCCAGAAGCTGGCGGACGGCAATTGCATTTGCCGAAAGAATTGTAGAAGCAGGGGCTTCAAGGTGTACGACTATGTGCATGGCAGCCTGCCCGGCGTGAAAGCGCATCTGGACCAGGTGGAGCGGGGAACGAAACTGTGGGATCACTACTTTGTGCCCCGTCTGAAGACGAAGGATAAGAACCAGAAGCTGACGCGCTTCGGCGCGCACCTTTATGTGGCGGAGGACATCGGGCTGGTGGCCTTTACACAGGTGGACTACAAGATCCTGATCTTCGGCAAGACCACGCGAGCCTGCGTGTACCGCGTCGCCGATCTGCGGAACTATAAGTATGAAGAGCAGATGGTGAGAAACGGCGACAAGACGGAGAAAAAGTCCACGGTGCGGATGGTGTTCATCAACACCGCCGGCATGAATGCCTTTAACCTTGAGGTAAACAACTTCAAGGAGTACGAGAAGCTCAGCAAGTATTTCGATACGCTGTTCGGCGTGCAGAAGACGCTGGGCAACGCCGCCAACACATGGAAGCAGCAGATGACGGCCATCAAGGATGTGGCCTCGGGTCTCAGCGCTGCCATGCGGGGTCAGGAGGACGCCGAGGAAAAGGCGGCCTCCGCCATCAATTCTCTGGACGCAGCGATCTATGGCGACCGCACCGAGTGGATCCGCCGGGCGGACGCGGCTCTCGCCGCGTTTAACGGATAAATACTTTTTAGGGAGGAAGGAATCATGAAAAAGCAGTGGCTCAGCATTGTACTGGTGCTCTGTATGGTGCTGTGTCTGACGCCCACAACGGCGCGAGCCGAGGAGGGTAAAACGGGTACGCTGAAGATCACCGTGAATGTGCAGGGACTGTATGGGGGGGTCGATGCAGGAGGCAAGACATTTAGCTTTGAGATTCTCCGCAAATACGCTAATTATGGCCACTATAAAAATGTGGACATTACCATTGATCCGGGCAAAACAGAGGGTACAGTGGATGTGCCAGTCGAGGAAGGAAAATATATCGTAAAGCAAACCAGTTATGCTACGATAGACGGATATGATTGGGAGAATGCGTCCCATCAACCCGGCAGCACAGGTGAAAGCAACGAGCAGGAAGTGTTTGCAGACAAGACGAAGTCGGTTACCGTACATAACTTTTACAAATTATCGGTAACAAATGAGATCACCGAGCTGCCGATCACGGTGACCGGATATGCGCTGGGTGCAAAGGTGAGCGGCATCAATGCTTCAACAGGCCAGATGCGCGTTACTATCAATAATAATTTCACCATTAAACAGCGCAATGCAAGCGGCGGCTGGGAGTCTCTGACATCTGGCGATACGATTCAGGCAGATACTCAGTATGCGGTAGAAATCTTTGTTAACGCAAAACCGGAGTATACCTACACCGGGCTTACAAAGGATAAGGTGACCGTAAACGGGAAAGAGGCAAGCGTCTTTGAGAATCCATCGACTCAATCTGGCGGCGATATGCGGGTATTCCACGAGCTTGATGTGCTGAAGGTCGTCAAGAAGGTGAAGCGCATTGAGATCACAACACCGCCTGCCAAGACCGAGTACATGGCCGGCGAGAATTTTGAACCGGCGGGCATGGTGGTCACTGCGGTTTACGAAGATGACTCCACGGCTGTCCTCCCTGAAACCGGCTATACGATCTTCCATGGTGAAAACCTCCAGAGGGAAAGGACGTATGTGACGATCCAGTATGACGATGGCAGCGCCAGCAGCGATGTCAAGATCAACCTGCCTATTACCGTGAATCCGTATGAGGGAGATCATAAGCATACCTACGGTAATTTGTGGTATTCGGATGATACCAGCCACTGGCATCAGTGCACCGCTGAGAAGTGCCCGGCTCTGAGCGATAGCACAAAGGATCTGGCGTCCCATACCTTCGTGTGGAAGGTAGAGAAGGCGGCCACCGCCACTGAAACCGGATCGAAGTACGAGAAGTGTACCGTCTGCAGCTATAAGCGCAGCGAGAATACGGTGATCCCCAAGCTATCCGGCAGCGGCACGGCCACGCCCGGTACAACGATTCCCGGCACGACCGGCGGTACAACGGGCGCAGCCAAATCTCCCAAGACCGGCGATGCGGGCATCGCCCTGTATGCAGGGCTGTCCCTGCTGGCGCTGAGCGGCAGCGGATGGGTCGTTGGCAAAAAGCACAGAGGAGAGAAGTAAAATTTACATTCTGTGGGCGGCAGGGATCGTTTCGCCCTGCCGCCTACAGAGATGGCGGATGCGTTTTGACGGCGCAAGCAGCCGGAACGCCGTATTCCACGGTATTTTTCACGAAAAGGTGAGGCGCGACCATGAAAAAGATCGGTATAATTTGTCTGTTGGTGTTGCTGCTGTCGGTAACGGGCTGCGGGCAGAAAAAGAGCACAGAGCCGCTGACCGTAACGCTGTGGCATGTCTATGGCGGCGAGGTGGATTCTCCGCTGAACAGTCTGATCGAGCGGTTCAACAGCACGGTGGGCGCGGAGCAGAACATCCGCGCAAAGGTGGAACTGGTCAGCAACAGCGGCAGCATTCACAAAAGCGTGCTGGCCGCCGCCAACAGTGACCCGGGCGCACCGGCGCTGCCGGATATGTTCGTTTCCTATCCCAAGACAGTGCTGGCTCTGCCGGATCAGGACATTCTGGTGGACTACCGGGACTATTTCAGCGAGGAGGAGCTGGCGGCGTTTATCCCCGCCTTCCGGGAGGAGGGGACGATCGGCGGTCGGCAGGTGATCCTGCCACTCGCCAAATCCACCGAGGTGCTGTTTGTCAACCGGACGCTGTTCGACAGATGGGCGGCTCAGTCCGGCGCCGACTATGACGATCTGGCCACATGGGAGGGCGTTTACGCACTGGCGGAGCAGTACGCCGCAGATACCGGCAAGTGCTTCTTTGTCCACGATTACCACTTCAACTATTTTCAGGTAGGGGTGGAGTCTCTGGGTGAGGACTTCTTCCGGGACGACGGCGTAAGGTTCGGCTCCGGGTTCGAGCGTGCCTGGGAGCCGTATGCCCGGGCGGGGCTGACGGGCGGCCTGTGGCTGCACGACGGATACGCCACAGAGCCGCTTCGCACGGGAGACGTGGTGGTATCCGTGGCCTCCTCCGCCAGCGTGCTCTACTACTCCGACACGGTGACATACCCGGACAACACCTCGGAAAAGGTAACGATCACCTCCATGCCCTGCCCGGTGTTCGAGGGGGGTGACAAGCTGGTGATGCAGCGCGGTGTGGGAATGTGCACCGTAAAGTCCACCCCGGAACGGGAGAGGGCGTGCATTACGTTCCTGAAGTGGCTGACCGAGCCGGCGTGCAATGTGGAATTTGTGACCAGTCTGGGCTATATGCCGGTGACGCAGGAGGCATTTGAGAAATATCTGCCCGGCGCCGTGGAAAAACTCAGCGACCCGATGTATGTGTCGCTGTACGAGACATACCTGCAAACACAGGAGGCATATACCTTCTACTACCCGCCTCAGATGGAGAATTATCTGGATCTGGAGACGCGGTTTGAAAATCTGGCGCGGCTGAAGCTGACGGCGGGCCGGACACAGTATCTGGAGGGTGGCAACACGCTGGACGCCCTGATCCGGGAGACTTTGGACAGTTTTAAGCTGGATTACGGCACATGAAAGAGGAAAGCACATGCGATCAATTCGGAATGCGATTCACAATCCATATGCAGCCAGCCGCAGCATGGGTGTGCGGCTGCTGCTGTATTGGTCTGCCATGGCGCTGCTGCTGGTGGCGACGATCCTGTCTATCCTGATGGCCACGGGTGTGCTGTCCCATCCTGCCCGGCAGCTGGCCGGCGCTCTCGACATTCAGCAGAGAAATACATACGCGGCACTGGATGCGCAGATGGGTGATCTGACAGCGCGCGGTGTGGCTCTGTCGGAAAAGCTGGGACGGGAGCTGGATGCCTTCCTGGCGGCCAAGGGCATTCCCTTTGACGCGCTCAACGACGATCCGGGCACCATCGCGGAGCTGGAAAAGCGCCTGTATGCGCCGCTGAGCAGTACGCTGAGCGCCACCTCGTGCAGTGGGAGCTTCTTCTGTCTGAACGTCACCGCCAACACGTCGCTGCCCGATGCGGACGCTCTCAGAGCGGGGCTGTATCTGCGCTATAGCGGGCTCCAGCCCACGGTGGCCTCGGAGCAGGATGTGATCTGCTTCCGCGGCGCGGCGGAAGCGTCGCGGGGGCTGCAGCTTCAAATGCACAACCGCTGGAATCCGGAGCTGAACACCGCGCTGATCCCCGGCAGCGAGCGGGTCCTCAGCAGTCAGGCCACTCGTCCGGCAGAGGGCAGCCTGTGGACAAAGCGCTCGGAGCTGTCGGACACATGGGAGCATGTGATGCTGCTGTGTGTGCCGATCCTGGACAGCAGCGGCGCCGTGCGGGGCTTCTGCGGTGTGGAGATCAGCGATCTCTATTTCTCCCTTTCCCACGACACCGTGTCCAGCTCCTATGGCAATATGCTGACCCTGCTGGCGCCCATCGACGGTGACAGGCTCGACCTGTCGGGGGCCATGCTGGGCGCCACCTCCGGCTCGCGCCTGACGGCCGACGGCACGCTGCACATCGAGCCGGGGAAATACTATACCACCTATACCGATGGCAAGGAGTCCTATCTGGGACGCCACCGGCTGCTGGATGCCGTCACCTCGGACGGCATCCCCCTTGCCGCGGTAACGCTTGTGTCGGCCAACGCCTTCCGCAGCTATGAGCGTGGCGTGCAGTCCGCATGGCTCCTGGGCTCGCTGCTGTTCCTGCTGGCGATGCTGGCTGTGTCGGTCGTGCTGTCCCGCCGCTTCGTCAAGCCGATCAACGAGAGCCTCGCGGCGGTCAGAGGCGGCACAACAGAGGTGGTGGCCTCCGGTATTCCGGAGATCGACGAGCTGCTGGCCATGATCCGGGCGCGGCCCGTGGGTGCGCTGCCGCCCGATGTAGAGGCGCGGCTATGCGGTTTTGCAGAGAGGGCGGGCACGCTGACCGGCATGGAGCGCACCATCCTGCAATACTACATGGGCGGCTATACCGTCAAGGATATCCCCGAGCTGGCGCGCATCAGCGCCAGCACCGTAAAGACCCATAACCGCAATCTGTACCGGAAGCTGGGTGTGGATTCCTTCGATGAGCTGAAGGTGTATATCGAGCTGTTTGCCGCCTGCGGCCGCAGCGGTGAGCTGCTGAAACGATAACAAGAATACGTACAATGAGCAGAGTGCACAACCCGGTGTGATCCGGATTGTGCACTCTGTCTACGCCTGAGGGTGATTTTGCCGTTTGCAGGCAAAATTCACCCTTGGGGTAATAGACAGTTCAAGAGATAACTGCTAAAAAGGATATATACCTGCATAGATACTTTAGACATAAGTACGGAAGAAGGGACTGGCGATAAAGGCAAGGAGGGAACCCGAATGCGCCGCATCATCAAAGCATCCATGGAGGATGTATCCACTGTGGAAAGATTTCGTTTTTCGCTGCGCTGCGCGGCATGCGGCTATTGCTGGGAAAGCCAGCCTGTGCGGTTTTCCAAGGCGGGGGTGCAGCCGGAGAACGAGGGAAAGCGCGTGATCTTTCAGGCGCTGTATCAACGGGAACGGGAGGATGCCTTCGAGCGAGCCGTCACAGAGGCGCTGGAGCATTTCAGTCTGTGTCCCATCTGCAAACGGCTGGTCTGTGACCGCTGCTTCCTTTTAGGGGAGGATATCGACCTGTGTACCGACTGTGCGGCGTTTTTGCAGGAGCACGGCGAGCCGGTGGAAAGTCTGTCCGCGGAAAACAGACGATAAGGGGAGGCGGCACAGATGAAGCGGAAACACTGGATAGGGGGTGTACTGCTGGTCATGGCGCTGTGGGGAATAACGGGCTGCGGCAAAGCGGAGGCTCCGCCGGCCGGGCAGATGGTGGACGGCCCCGGTATGATGTATACGCCGGAGGATCAGAGTCCCTTTGCGGGGACGTGGCAGAGCCGGGACGGCAGCATTGTCATGGAGGTGGAGAGCAGCGACCCGTTTGAGAGCTCCCGCATACAGGTGCTTGTGGACGGCGAGCCGGACTTCGCATCCGACGCATGGGTGTACAAAACCGGGCATGTAAAGCTGACGCAGGAGCATAAGGATATCCCCATGACGGGTACCTTCAACCGGCTGACGTTCAGCCACAAGGAAAACGCCTTCTGTGTCCATTACAGCGACGGCAGCGGCCTGAGATGGCTGACAAAGGACGGCGCGGCGTGCGGCGAGGAGGACGTGATCTTCTCCCCGGAGCCGAAAACGCCGCCGCCCACAGCATGGAGCTGTCCTGCCTGCCGAACGGAGAACGAGGACAGCTTTTGCACCGGCTGCGGTCTGGTGAAGCCGCTGACCTGCAAAACCTGCGGCTGGCAGCCCAAGCCGGGCGCTTCAGCCCCGGCATACTGCCCGGAATGCGGCAACCGTCTCAAGTGAGACGTGCCGATATATGCACATTCAGACAGGAAGAAACTATAGGAGAAAACAGTAAAAACAGGAGGAACGGTGATGAAAAGTATGAAAAAGCTGACGGCACTGCTGCTGGCGCTGGTGATGGCACTGACGCTGGTGGCCTGCGGAGGCGGCAAGGGCGGCTCCAAGACCAACCCCGTTGTGGGCAAGTACATCGGTGAGGAGGTCCTGTCCTTCGACGAGTGGATACCCATGGACGAGGTATACGATCTGGGTGACAACTACATTGAGCTGAAAGAAGACGGTACGGGCTGCTTCATGCTGGATGGCGACCCGACGACCATCGAGTGGAAGCTGACTAAGGACGGCACCCTGACGCTGGACAGAGACGGATCGATCTGCAACTGCACGCTGAAGGACGGCCTGATCACGGTGAATGACTACTTCGGCTTTGACCTGCAGCTGACCTTCCGGAAGAGCGGCGGCAGCAGCGGCGGCTCCGGCACTGCGGAGCTGTCTCTTGACGACTTTGCGTCCGTCTATGGCGGCGACTGGCACGGCATGGCCGGCCTCTCGGACGCCACCGGCGACCTTGAGGCGCTGAACGACACCGCCCACGAGATCCTGGCGCGCCTCGTCTTTGACGGCAACGGCGGCTGCGAGGTCTGGCTGGCCATGTATCTGGAGGGCGAGAACGACTTTAACTTCGCCAACACCTATGCCCGCGTGGTGCCCGATGATGAGACCGGTCTGGAGCTGCGGGGCGAGTTCATGGGCGGCGAGATGCAGGAAGGCATCCTGTCTGTGGACGAGACCGGTGCCCTGTATGTGAGCTGCGAGGTGGACTCCGATCTGGTGGACGGCTCCATCAGCCTGCTGGCCAACCTGCGGCATCTGGACGACGAGAACTGGACGGACGATGACTTTATGCCCCTGCCGGCGGACGCCGTGGCGTATTACCGCGGCAAGACCTTTATGGAGATCGCCAATACCTACGAGATCGACACCAGCCTGATCCCCGATGACGGCAGCGGCGATGCAGCCGTTTCCCTCCCCAGCGGCGGCGACAACGGCGGCCTGCCGGAGAACTATCCCTACGAGCGCACCACCACCAACGGGCAGGGCGAGTACGGCAAGTCCAACCCCGACGCCACCGGAAGAGCGGATCTGCCCACCATGCAGAAGGTACGGCAGGAGCTGTGGGATATGGGCTCCGCCGAGACCTCGAAGCTGACCTATGACGACATCAAGGAAATGCTGGGCGGCGAGGACGGCATCCCCCATACCGGCATGGACGAGAAGAGCTGGAACAGCGAGAAGCACGCTTACGGCTGGTTCAACGGCGAGGGTGACTACTATGTGCTGTACTTCAATGTCCAGGACGGCAACGAGTACTACACGGCCGCCACCTTCTCCAGCAGCGTGAGAGGCGACAGCTGACGAACGGTACGGAAATCAGAGAAAGGAAGGACGAGATATGCAAGTAACGTTGAACGCACTGCCCGCTTCGCTGGCAGAGTTCCGGAACCTGTCCCTGAATACCCCAGACGAGGTGGTGGCGGGCTTCCTGTGCGCATTGAACCTGTATGTAAAAAATCCCAACGAGGGTGTGGAGGCCATGAACATCCTGCGGGGGCCCCGGCCCATGACTCCCTATGATAGCCAGTTCCTGCGGGATCGTCTGCGGGGCAAGGAGTACCTGCCGCTGGCATACTTTGCCGGTGCCACACCTCAGAACAGCTATGCTCCCACACGGCCCTATGTGCTGGATGTACTGCCTGATCCCCGTCCGCAGGACATCGAGCCGGGCTACCTGCGGCTGTTTATCGCCACACCCGGCGCGGATTCGCCCCGGCCCATCAAGCTGCGGCAGAAGCCCTCCACCGGCGAGTGGTTCCTGTGGGAGTATTCCAGCCCGCTCAGCGGTATCCGCATCCCGGCCGCCCAGGATCCCTGGGCTTGAGCCGTGAAGCGGCGGTGGATCGCGCTGGCGCTGCTTCTGGCGCTGGCGTTGACCCTGACGGCCTGTCAGGTGGAGTTCATCCCCCACGGGCAGCCGGAGAACAACGGCGGCACCACGATAGACACACCGCCCCTGCCCGGCGACAACAACGATGTGTCAGATCCGGTGGACGGCGTTGACCCGGTGGGCGGCGATGAAGACTTCTACGATGGCGGGACGGACTACACCATGGAAAAGTACCGGAAGTACCTGAGTGGCCAGTGGATCGCCGTCGAGGGCGAGGTCGAGGGAGACCGGTACAGGATGGAAGAAGTAGGAATGACCGTGACGCTGGAATTCCAGGAGGCTGACGGCGTGACCGAGGACGGGCGCGGCGTATGGGCCATGGCCGCATGGTACGAATATACCAACAAATATGGCGACCACGAAAAGCTGGATGGGCTGAGCGTGAAGTTCCTCGAGGGACCCATGTACTACGGCTGCGGTAATGACGAGTGGTACGCGGAGCTGGTCGGCGGCCCGGAGAACGTAGAGTACACCGTGACGGTCATTGACAATAACTATCTGGAGTTGTACCGCTATGTGAAGGATTCAGCCATGGTGTGGCTCGTCAGCTGCGAGCGGTCGGACGGCCGATGGATCGAGGATTAACAAAGCTTTTCCATTATAGGCAGAAATAAATACAGAGAAAAGGAGATCACAAACTATGGGACTTATTAAAGCGGCACTGGGCAGCTTCGGCGGCGTGATGGCGGATCAGTGGAAGGAATACTTCTACTGCGAGGCCATTCCTGAAAACGTACTGGCGGTAAAGGGTCAGAAGAAGACCTCCAAGCGCTCCAGCAACACCAAGGGTGACGAGAACATCATCACCAACGGCTCGGTCATCGCGGTGGCCGACGGCCAGTGTATGCTCATCGTGGATCAGGGCAAGATCGTGGACATGTGCGCCGCCTCCGGCGAGTACACCTACGACCAGTCCACCGAGCCCTCCCTGTTCGTGGGCGACCTGGGCGAAGGCATCAAAAACGTATTCAACAACATGGCCAACCGCTTCACCTTCGGCGGCGAAGCGCCCAAGGATCAGCGCATCTATTATTTCAACACCAAGGAGCTGATCGGCAACAAATACGGCACACCGTCCCCCGTCCCGTTCCGGGTGGTGGATCAGCGCGCCGGTATCGACATCGATGTGGGCATCCGCTGCTTCGGCGAGTACAGCTACCGTATCAGCAACCCCATGCTGTTCTACACCAATGTCTGCGGCAACGTCAGTGAGGACTACACCCGCGACCGGCTGGACAGCCAGCTGAAAACGGAGCTGCTGACCGCCCTTCAGCCCGCCTTCGCCAAGATCGGTGAAAATGGCATCCGCTACTCCCAGCTGCCCGGCCACACGCTGGAGCTGGCCGACGCCCTGAACGAGGTCCTCTCCAAGAAGTGGCGCGACCTGCGGGGCATCGAGATCGTCTCCTTCGGCGTGTCCAGCGTGACGGCAGACGAGGAAGACGAGAAGATGCTCAAGGAACTGCAGCGCAACGCGGCGTTCATGGATCCCACCCGTGCGGCGGCGCATCTGGTGGGTAGCCAGGGCGATGCCATGAAGATGGCGGCAGGCAATCAGGGCGCAGGCCCTGCCATGGCCTTCATGGGCATGAACATGGCTGGTCAGGCCGGCGGCATGAACGCCCAAAATCTGTTTGCCATGGGACAGCAGCAACAGGCGCAGCAGGCGGCGGCGCAGCCCGCTCCCGCCGCACCCGCCGGATGGACGTGCGCCTGCGGTCATGCGGGAAACACCGGCAAATTCTGTGCCGAGTGCGGCCAGCCCAAGCCCGCGCCCGCCGGCGAGTGGAAGTGCGCCTGCGGCGCGGTGAACACCGGCAAATTCTGCGCTGAATGCGGCCAGCCCAAGCCCGCCAGCGACGAGTGGACGTGTGCGTGCGGAACGGTCAACAAGGGCAAGTTCTGCGCCAACTGCGGCCATCCTCGCCCCTGACGGTGAAAAAGGTGATGATCGGCCTCCTTGCGCTGGCGCTGGCAGGTGTGCTGACGGTGGGCGGTGTGCAGCTCTACCGCTATCTTGTCACCGACCGGATATCGGACGGTGACGGTATGGTGAACGAGTTTGCCAACGCCTTTCAGGACGCTGACACGCTGAAGAGCATCCACTGGACGCAGAGCGGCTCAAGCTACGACCACGGGTTTTGCTTCGATTTGGAGGAGGCGGACGGCGCGTATACCATCTCCGGATGGTGCGTCGACACCGAGGGCGGCCGCGGACGGGTGGAGCGCACAGACGCTCCCCTGACGGCGGAGCAGTGGGCGGAGATAGAGCAGTGCCTGCGGGACAACTGGCACCAGCCGCCCAAGGTCCTGCCGGAGGGTCTGTCCGTCCTCGACGGAATGGAGAGCCACCTCCGCATCACCAGCCAGCGAGAGGGCGAGACCCTCACGGCGGAATACAACGGCGAGTACGAGTCCGCCCTTGAGGGGCTCCTGCGGGAGCTTCTCATGGGCACCTCCGAGGAGTACGCTCCCGCGGAGGATACGGAGTAAAAGAAAACAGGAGCGACCACACCTGTGGAATGTGAAAGGAGACGTCTATGAACGACTATTACGACTATTACAGCTACAGCAGCCCCCCTGCCTACAACCCGGTGTTCACCATTATCTCGCTTGCCCTGTGCGTGTTTGTTCTGGTGTGCATGTGGATCATCTTCCGGAAGGCCGGCAAGCCCGGCTGGGCGGCCATTGTCCCTTTCTATAATCTCTACGTGCTGTTTGAGATCACCTGGGGCAGCGGTATGCGCTTCCTGCTGCTTCTGATCCCCATCTACAACATCATTCTGAGCATCCAGACACAGGTACGGCTGGCCAAAGCGTTCGGCAAGAGCGGCGGCTTCGCGGCAGGACTGATCTTCCTGCCCTACATCTTCATCCCCCTGCTGGCCTTCGGCGGCACGGCGTATCAGGGCGTGCCCGTCAAGACAGCCTATCAGCCCCCTCGTCCGAACACCCCCTATCCCAACAACCCGTACCAGCAGCCCGGCGTCGGCTACCAGCAGCCCGGCCAGCCCCAGGGTCCGTACTCCCAGCCGCAGCAGGCTCCCTACGCACCGCCGCAGCAGGCTCCCTACGCACCGCCGCAGCAGGCTCCCTATACTCCGCCGCAGCAGACCGCTGCCGCCCCCGCCTTTTGCCCGTCCTGCGGCGCCAAAAGCTCCGGCGAGAAGTTCTGCCAGAACTGTGGCGCACCCCTGCGCTGACCATTTCCCTGACCGCCCCTGCGGGCGGAAACTAAATCGTTATGTAAACAAAGAAAGGAACTCTATCATGAAAAAATCGATTACGCTTGTATTGGCCGCATTGATGATGCTCTCCCTCGCTGCCTGCGGCGGCGGCAGCAAGGATAAGGGCGGCGCTCTGCCCGGCATTGATATGAAATCCACAGACACACAGACCGTGACCTCTGACAGAGCAACACTGGAAGTGCTGAACGAGACGTTCTTCACCTATCTGGGCGGCTTAAACTACTTCACCGACAGCGATCCCCAGGCGAAGCTGACCTATGCGGATCTCAAGGAGCACATCGGCGTGGATTGCTCCGAGTACCAGTACCAAGAGGAGTACCAGCGCGGTGTATACACCTGGTACGCCGCCGAGGATGAGGCGTGCTGCCTGTCCCTGTTCTTCGGCGACAACGGCAAGCTGATGGCTGCCGGTGCGTACAACCTCAGCCTTTGATCGACCCTGACTGACCCTATTCCTATCTGAACGCCATTTTTCCACGGGAGCGGCTCAGGGCCGCTCCCGCAGCGGAAAGGAGAGAGAACAATGGCATCCCAAATCACCAACTATAAATGCCCGGCGTGTACCGGCCCCCTGCACTTTGTAGGCGCCTCCGGTATGCTGGAATGTGATTTCTGCGGCGCAAAATATGACGTGGCGCAGATCGAAGCTCTGTACGCAGAGAAAGAGGCCAAATCCGTGGAGGCCACGGAAAAGGCCAACGCCAAGGCGGAGGAGAACCGCCAGAAAATAGCGGAGATGGAGGCGCAGGGGTGGGATACCTCCGGCCTCAACAGCGACTGGGGCGCGGAGGCCGACGGCATGAAGGCCTACAACTGCCCCAGCTGCGGCGCGGAGCTGATCTGCGACGCCTCCACCGCCGCCACCTCCTGCCCCTATTGCGGCAATCCCACCGTGGTGCCGGGGCAGTTCAGCGGCGCACTGAAGCCGGACTTCGTGATCCCCTTCAAGCTCAGCAAGGAAGACGCGGTGGCAGCCCTGAAGAACCACTATAAGGGCAAGCCCCTGCTGCCCAAGGCCTTTACCAACGGCAATCACATTGAGGAGATCCAGGGCGTGTACGTCCCCTTCTGGATGTTCGACGGTCAGGCGGAGGGCTCTGTGGACTATGAGGGCCTGATCATCCACGTCTACGAAAGCGGCGACTACGAGATCACCGAGACGGAGCACTACGACGTGCACCGCGGCGGCTCCATCTCCTTTGAAAAGGTGCCGGTGGACGCCTCCAGCAAGATGCCCGACGACCACATGGACTCCATCGAGCCGTATGACTACGCCGGTCTGAAGCCCTTTTCCACCGCCTATCTGCCCGGCTTTCTGGCGGATAAGTACGACGTGACGGTGGAGGAGAGCCACGACCGGGCAGACGGACGGTGCTCCGCGTCTCTGGAGGGCGCGCTGCGCCGCACCACCACGCAGTACGACAGCTGCGTTCCCCTGCGGCAGGACATTCACCTGCGGCGCGGCAAGGTACACTATGCGCTGCTGCCGGTGTGGATGCTGCATACCAAGTGGAACGGCAAGGACTTCCTCTTTGCCATGAACGGGCAGACCGGCAAGCTGGTGGGCGACCTGCCCACGGATATGGGCAAGTTCTGGGCGATCTTCGCCGCCGTCGCCGCGCCGGTGACGGCCATCGCCGCGGCGATCCTGATGCTGTTTTAAGGAGGGCGGCCGAGATGAAAAAGAGAATTTTTACATACCTGCTGGCGCTGCTGGCGGCGCTGACGATGATCGTTCCCGCGTGGGCGGAGCAGACGGAGGACGACCTGTTCGTGTACGATACGGAGAACCTGCTGACCGAGGACGAGTGGCTGGAGCTGGAGCTGCTGGCCGACGAGATCTCCTGGCGGTACGATTGCGCCGTCTACATCGTCACCATCTACGACTACGAGGACTATGACAGCGACATCCACTACGCGGCGGTGAACATCTACGACAACAACAGCTTCGGCATCGGCGAAAACCGCGAGGGCATCATGCTGATGCTGAGCACATACGACCGCGACTACGACCTGTACGTTCGCGACGGCGGCACCGCCGAGTACGCAGTCAACAAGTATGGCCGCCACCAGATGACGGAGGAGTTCCTCGACAACTTTGCCGACGACGACTGGGCGGGCGGCTTCAGGGACTATCTGAACGCCTGCGCCGAGTATCTGAGCCTTGCCGAGCAGGGACACCCCGTCAGAAAGCCGCTGATCAAGGTGCTGCCTATGGCGCTGGGCATCGGCGTGGTGCTGGCGCTGGCCGTATGCCTGTTCCTGAAGGCCAAGATGAAGTCCGTCCGTCAGGGCGCGGAGGCGGATACCTACGTGACGGCCGAGGGACTGAACCTGACGGAGCAGTACGACAACTATACCCACACCACTGAGACCCGCCGCAAGATCTCCCAGGACAGCGACAGCGGCAGCAGTGACCATTCCGGCGGCGGAGGCTCCAGCACAAGCGGTAAGTACTGAGCGGTGAAAGGAGGATCCGATGAAAAAGAATCCCATCCTCTGTCTGCTGCTGGCGCTGGCGATGATGCTGACGCTGACAGCCTGCCAGATAGATATCCCCGGCGTCGGGACCGTCCGCATCAACGACGGCAGCAAAAACGACCACGATACGGATGGCCCCCCTGCGGGGAACAGCTATGACACCTCCCTTGTCCAGCTGCGTGAGGAGGCGATGGACTTGCCCTCCTACCTCTTCGCAGCGGCGTATATCGGCAGCTCGGCGGGCGGCCCCGACGATCTGGAACTTCCCCTGCAGGAGTGGGTGCGCACGGCGGCGCCGGAGCTGTGTGCCCAGTATCCGTTCGTCCAGAATATCCCCCGTGAACGGGTGGTGGGCAACGGCGGCAGCCTGTTCTGCGTGGTGCCCCGCGACCCCGACGCCACCCTTGCGGTGAACCGCATCCGGTGGAACCCCCAGAACGAGGACTACGACAATCTGGAGGTGCTCTACCGTAGCGAGAGCGGCGACCCGATCCTGCTGTATGCCTGCGCCGATATGGGCGAAAGCCCCTATCCCGACACGGAGGTCATCGTGACGGACAGCACCGGCAAAACCGTCACGTGGTACCCCATCTACGGCATCACGGCGCTGCCCTATGACTATGAATATGACCTGCCTCTGGGCTACAGCTTCACCGTCTGCGACGAGGACTACGGCGGCGACATGATCGAAGAGTCCATGTGGACGGCTCCTACGGCGGAGCAGCTGGCCAGGTACGTCTGGACGTGGCAGGGCGATTTTGCGGAGCAGCCCGCCATGGCCACCATGTCCCTGACACAGGGCAGCGGCGCGGAGCCGGGGCAGATCACCTTCACATGGTGGTATACCAAGGACTACGGCGATCCGCAGGAGATCTATGAGGGCAGCTGGTCCCTGACGGACAGCGGAGAGCATATCGATCTGACCATGACCCGCAGCGGCGGCCGGCAGTATACGAAGGGCGAGGCGCCCACCACGGTGTCGGGTATGTTCCCTGTGCAGGTGCCCGCGGCCTTCGATGTCTTCCCGGTGCTGAATGTGACCGGCGGAGGCGGTGCCTACGGGTTCCCCATCCAGCAGATCCCCAACGAGCTTCTCATGTTTGAGCCCGCTCAGGGGTAAATGACGGTAAAATACAGCCTGCAAATAAAAAGTCAAGGCTAAAATGAAAGAACTTTGAAAATTTTATA
>ERZ827478.135-NODE-135-length-83299-cov-23.253544_pt1 | contig 83299 bp, 72 predicted proteins | sample MGYA00519705_ERZ827478 | MGnify/ENA primary metagenome ERZ827478 (study PRJEB31778, sample SAMEA3449318) | human gut metagenome | biome: human gut; feature: human-associated habitat; material: faeces | place: United Kingdom | collected 2010/2012 ...
GCAGGGGCGCTGCCCCTGCACCCTGCCGCCTTTGAAAAGGCGGGCGAAACTTTCAGACGCGCTATGCGCGGGTGTTTAACGGGGCGTATCTCAGGCGATAATAGGCTCGGAGGTACATAGGATGAAAACTCAACTGCTCAAAAAATGGGAAATATCCATGCTGCTCGCGCTCTGCATCACGCTCTGCGCCGGGGTCTGGGCCAGCGCGCGGAGCGCTGCGCTCTCGGGCTCGCTGGTGCGGCTCCACGTCGTCGCCGTCTCGGACGACGCGGAGGAGCAGGCCATAAAGCTCCGCGTCCGCGACAGCGTGCTCGCCTACCTCGAGCCCAGGCTCGAGGGCGTACAGGACGCCGCCGGGGCCCGGGAGCTGATCGGCTCCGAGCTCGACGGCATCCGCTCCGCCGCCGAGACCGCCGCCGAGGGGCGTGAGGTCAGTGTCACCCTCGGCCGCGAGTACTACCCCACCCGCGACTACGGCACCTTCGCCCTGCCCGCCGGCAGCTACGAGTCGCTGCGCGTCGTCCTCGGCGAGGGCCGGGGCCACAACTGGTGGTGCGTCGTCTTCCCGCCGCTCTGCCTCTCCGCCGCCGAGACGGAAAGCGCCCTCGAGACCCTCGGGGGCGACAGCGCTCAGCTGCTCTCCGGCGAGGGCGAGGGCGTGGTGTTCAAGTTCCGCCTGCTCGAGCTCTGGGGCGAGCTCATGGAGTACCTGGGTCTCGACTGAGCTCCCCGGCCCTGACGGAAAATATGGTGTGCGGCATGTCAATGCCGTAATAGTGCTTCGTGAGCGCGCCGCGCGGTGTCATGCCGTTGCGGCGCGCCACGTTTTCGGAGGATACGTTGCCCACGCGGATGATGGAGTACACCTCCGGCACGCCGAGCTTCTCAAAGGCATAGTCCCGGCAGGCAATGGCCGCCTCCGAGGCATAGCCCCTGTGCCAGCAGTCCCGGCGGAAGATGTAGCCCACCTCGACCACCTCGCCGAATTCGCCCGCGTTCTGCATCGTCAGCCCGCACTGGCCGATTAGCTCTCCGGTCGCCTTGAGGGTGACCGCCCAGAGGCCGAAGCCGTATTTCGCATAGCGGTCCAGCTGGTTTTGCAGCCAGGCGTGGGCCTCGGACTCGGAAAAGGCGTGCTCGTATGCGTACATGGTCTCCGCGTCCCGGAGCATCAGGCAGAGCGCGCCGTAGTCCTCCGGCGTGAACTCCCGCAGGCTCAGGCGAGCCGTTTCGAGTATCGTTTTCACGAGTAGTCCACCGTCCCCGTCGCAGGGCCGCCGGTCCAGATGCCGTGGTCCTCGAGCAGCCGCGCCTCCGTGACCATGAAATAGTCGTTCCAGCCCTCGGAGCCGGGCTCGCCGTGCTGGTCGCACCAGGTGATGTCCACGTAATAGCTGCCGTCCTCAAGGTAGGCCATGTTCCAGCCGTGCTCCTCGCCGTTCCAGCTCGCGTAGCCGCGGATGACCGAGCAGCGCAGGTTCGCCTTCTCGCAGAGCCAGAGCATCGTGTTAGTGTAGCCCATGCAGATGGCCCGGCCCTCGATGAGTGCGCCGTAGGGCGTCTGGTTGAGCGTGTCCTCGTGCACCTCGTAGTCGTACTCGGCGCAGAGCGAGAGGACGTAGCCGAGGTAGCGGTACTGGTCGTAGGCCGATAGGCCCTCGGGCATGGACTCGACTATGTAGTCGCCCACCGCGTCGAGGTATTCTATGTCGCCCTCGGGGATGTCCATCTCGCCCGAATACGCGTCCTCGGCCTCAAAGGGCTGCGTGACCTTGGAGAGCTCGTCGCGCCGGACGCGCTCTATGGCCTTGACGGCCTCGGAAACGATCTTGCCGAACTCGCGCTCGGCCCTGTCGCTGAGGCTCTCCTCGCCCGCGCCGCAGGCCGAGAGCAGTAGCAGGCAGAGGGCCAGAGCGGCGGAAAGTATTCTCTTCATTTCTCCACCCCCGCAATGGACAGGACTATGGTCTGCGCCATGAGCAGCCCCGCCGAGGCCGGCACCCAGACCGTGGAGCCGGGCACGCTGCGGCGCCCCGGCGGCGGCGCGTCGGGCTGGGAGGGCTCCAGGGCCTCCTCCGGGCTGTACACGACCCGGAGGTGCTCCACGCCGCGGCGGCGCAGCTCCCGGCGCATGACCCGGGCCAGCGGGCAGCCGCGCGTCTCCGCTATGTCGCAGACCTCCAGCCGCGCAGCGTCCAGCTTGTTGCCCGTGCCGAGGGCCGAGATGATGGGCGTCCCGCCCTCCAGCGCGGCCTCTATGAGGTCCAGCTTGCAGGAGACGAGGTCGATGCAGTCCGCGACATAGGCGTAATCGCCGGGGAAGAAGCGGCCACGACTCGCGGCTTCGTAGCGCGCGGTGACGGGGATGAGCTCCGCGTCCGGCGTGATGTCGCGCAGCCGCTCGGCCATGACCTCGGCCTTCGGGCGGCCTATCGTGGAGCCGAGGGCGCAGACCTGGCGGTTCAGGTTGGACTCCGCGACCGAGTCCTCGTCCACCAGCGTGAGCCTGCCCACGCCGGAGCGGGCCAGCGCCTCCGCGCACCAGGAGCCCACGCCGCCGAGGCCGAACACTACGACGTGCGCCGCACGAAGTCTCTCCATCGCCTCCGCGCCAAGCAGCATCTCGGTGCGTTTGGTCCTCTCTCTCACGTTCTCGCCTCCAATACTCAAAATGGGCGGCCCGAAGGCCGCCCATGCAGATTTTTGTTTCCCTTACACCTTGGCAAACCAGTTGATGAAGCTGTTCACACTCGCGGAGTAGCTGCCGACGAGCTCGTCGTGCCAGGCGGTGTAGTCCGGCTGGCGCAGGCCCTCGACGGAGCCGGTGCCGTAGTCGGCCAGGCAGTCGTGGTAGCTCATCTCGTCGGGGCCGACGAAGTAGATGAGGTGGTAGCCGGTGTAGCTGCCCTCGTTGAGGACGATGGTGGTGTCGCCCGGCTGGGTGTTGGGGTCGAAGATGAAGTCGTTGACGACATCGACCATGCTGTTCTTGCCGACGTGCTCATAGAGGCCGCCGTTGGTGTTGGAGCCGGAGTCCTCGCTGTTGGCGTTGGCCAGCTCGGCAAAGCTCTCCTCAGTGGCGTCGCCGTTCACCCACTCGTCGTAGATCTCGTTGATCTTGTCCTCGGCGACGGTGAGCTCCTCGGCGCTGAACTCGCCGTCCTCGTTCTCATCGGTGGCGTTGATGAGGATGTGGCGGAAGTTCACGGCGTTGTAGTCGGTGTTGTCGCTGCGGCCGTTGAAGCAGACGACGTAATAGCCGCTGTCCTCGACCTCGAGCACGGCCATGTCGCCCGCGGCGCGGGAGGTGTCGGTCAGCCACTCGGAGACGGCGTCGGGCAGGTAGGTCAGGCAGTTGACGCCGAGGGTGTTGGTGTACTCGGTGGCGCTGGCGTCGGCGCCGAAGACCTCGGTGACAGCCTCGGAGAAGCTCAGGGCGGCCTCATCGGCGCCGCTCTGGGCGGCGGTGAGCAGCTTGTCCGCGTTCTCCTTGGCGGCGGCCATGGTCGCGTCGGTGACCTTCTCGCTGGTCTGCTCGGTCTCCTCGCCGGTCTCTTCGTCGGTCACGGTCTCGGTGACCTCCTCCTTGTCGGCGGCGACGAGGTAATAGTCGAAGCTGAAGGCGTCGAGCTCGTCCTTGTGCTCGTCGTAATAGGCGTTGAGCTCATCGGAGGTGTACTCGAAGGAGTTGTACTTGTCCTGCGCATAGGCGGAGGCGATGTAGCCGCGCTCCATGAGCGAGCGCACGGAGTCTATGGTGTTGCCCTTGCCGTAGTAGAAGGAGACGAAGGCCGCGCCGTCGCGCAGGCCGTAGCTGCTGGCGGCGGTGTCGAAGCTGGCGACGGCCTCTTCAACGGAGGCGGCGTCCTCTTCGGAGAGGGTGTAGCCCTCCTTCACGGCGCTGTCGTAAAGCGCGGTGACCTCGACCATGTTCTCGATGGCGACGGCCTCGAAGTAGTCCTGCCAGCTGGCGTCCTCGGCAAGGACCTCGGGCACGGTGCCGCCGAACATGGTGATGTACGTCGGGTCAAAGGCCTGGTCGTCCAGGTCCTGAGTCGTGTCGAACATGCTGAAGTAGCTGCCGTAGCTGTTCATGAAGTTGGCATAGGCGTTGGAGTAGTAGTACTGGAAGTCGGCATTCGTGTATTTGTAGTCGCCTATGGTAATCGCAGTCGTGCCGCTGTAAAACAGGTTGGTGTTCAGCAGTATGACGACCACGGCGAAGACGACGATTATCGCGCCGACGATGCCCCAGCGTGTGCGCTCCTTTTTGGCCTTCTGGGCGGCCTCGCGCTCTGCGAGGGTGCGCTTGTCGGTGCCCTCCATGCGCTCGGTCTGACGTCTCTTCTTGTCCTGCGATGCGCTCATTGGTGCTTCATCCTTTACAATTAAAAAATACCATCTTTCGCCCTTTAGGCGTATAGCCTTAGCATTATAACGCAAAGGCCCCCGGCTTTCAAGACCAAATTGTAAACACTTCCATGCAGAAAGTTCATTTGACGAGCTTTTTGGCCGCTCTGGTCAGGTACATGGCGCCGAAGCCGGTGAACACGCCGGTGATGACGCCGGCCGCGGCGAGCACGGTGCCGTAATAGAGCATGGACGCCGAGCCGGACACCCATACCGCCACGGCGAGCTGGCCCGCGTTGTGCGCCAGCGCCGCGAGGACGCTGACCACCCACATCAGCTTCTCGGGAAAGACCTTGATGAGCAGGCACATGACTATGTACGCCGCCGCGCCGCCCGCCGCGGAGAACATGAGCCCGGAAAAGCCGCCCGCGAACGCGCTGCCGAGGATGAGCCTCACGACGAGCACCGCCCCGGCCTCCCTGCGGCCGAGCAGGGCCATGGTGACCAGCGTCACGATGTTCGCGAGGCCCAGCTTCACGCCGGGCACGGGCACGACGGGCGGTATCTGCGCCTCCGCGACGAAAATCGTCAGCGCGACCGCTGTCAGCGCCGCGAGCAGGGCCAGCTTTTTTGTCTTCGTCATGGCTCAGCCTCCACTATCTCTATGACCAGCCGGTGCGGCAGGCAGGCGATGGGCACCATGGAGCCGGTTATCCTGCCCTGGTGCACGCAGACCTGGTCCGGGCAGTCCGCCTCGCTCACCGAGATGGCCCCGTGCTCCACGTGCACGATGTTGTAGCCGAGCTCCGTCTCTATGCGTATGTCGTAGGTCATGGCCACGGCGTTGAGGTCTATCTCCTCATATACCTCCCCGTCGAGCGAGATGCGCGCCGTGCGCGCGCCCGTGTCCGCGCCGCGGAGCAGCAGAAAAGCTCCGCCGCCCAGAACAACGAGCGCGGAGAACAAAACTATCCAAAACTTCGTCTTACGCCACATACCGCTATTTTAGAGTACCCGCCCCCCGTTGTCAACAGGGCGGCAAAATGATATAATTGCCCCGGTCTACACTCTTTAAGGGGGTGGCATCTTGCCCGATATCCCTGACCTCACCGCATATATAATGACAGGCACGAAGTATCTGCTGCCCATCCTCGCGCTGTGGATACTTCTTCGCTGCATACGCTCCATGCTCCGCGAAAAGTACGAGCCCGAGACCTGGGCCTGGCTGCTCGACGAGGACGGCGCGGCCCTGCCCGTCTCCCACTGGGAGAGCATCATAGGCCGCTCGCCCTCCTCCGACATCGTCATCGATATGCCCAGCGTCTCCAAGCTGCACGCCTCCCTGCAGCGCGACGGCGACGGGGACTGGACGCTCTCCGACCTCCGCTCCCGCGAGGGCACCTATATAAACGGCGACGAGATCGACATACTCGAGCCCGTGGAGGACGGGGACACCGTCGAGTTCGGCGACGCGGTAATGACCTTCCGCGAGATAGACGCGGCCGAGCGCGCGGCGCTTGAGCGGCGGCGGACGGCGCCCGGGCGCTTTGTCGGCCCCGGCGTGACGCTGCTCATACTCTCGCTCTTTCAGGCCTTTCTGACGCTGGAGTTCACCATCACGGCGGCGCAGGAATACCTCTTCCCCATCTGCCTCGCCTTCTTCGCGCTCATGGTGACGGAGTGGTTCTGCTACCTCGTGACGCGCAGCGTGCGCCGCACGGGCTTTGAGCCGGAGACGCTGGCCTTTTTCCTCACGACGCTGGGCACGGCGGTCTGCGCCACGGCCACGCCGGAGGACATGTTCCGCCAGACCATCTTCATCATCCTCGGCGTCGCGCTCTACTTCTTCCTCGGCGCCTGGCTTCGGAGCCTCGAGCGCGTCAAGTCCTCGCGCTTCATAGCCGCGGCGGCGGCGCTGGGGCTGCTGGCCGTGAACGTCGTGTTCAGCGAGGCCGTGTTCGGCGCCAAGAACTGGCTGAGCATCGCGGGCGTCAGCTTCCAGCCCTCCGAGCTCGTCAAGGTGCTCTACATCTACACCGGCGCGGCGACGCTCGACCGGCTCTTCGCGCGGCGGAACCTCTTTGTGTTCATCGTGTTCTCCGCCATCTGCGTCATAGCCCTGGCGCTCATCGGCGACTTCGGCACGGCGGTCATCTTCTTTGCGACCTTCCTTGTCATCTCCTTCATGCGCTCGGGCAGCTTCGCCACCGTGTTCCTCGCGGTCTCCGGCGCGGCCATGGCGGGCTTCCTGGTGATATCCGTGAAGCCCTACATCGCCGACCGCTTCTCGGCCTGGGGCCACGTCTGGGAGGACGTCTGGGACAAGGGCTATCAGCAGACCCACGCGCTGAGTGCCGCCGCCTCCGGCGGGCTCTTCGGCAAGGGCGCGGGCAGCGGCTGGCTCAAGGACATCTTCGCCGCCGAGACCGACATGGTCTTCGGCGTGGTCAGCGAGGAGCTGGGCCTCATAATCGCCGTGCTCGCCATGTTCGCGGTCATCGCGCTGGCACTCTTCGCCGTGCGCAACGCGGCGCAGGGGCGCAGCACCTTCTACGTCATCGCCGGCTGCGCGGCGGTCAGCCTGCTCATGGTCCAGATGGGCCTCAACGTCTTCGGCTCCCTGGACATTCTGCCCTTCACGGGCGTCACCTTCCCCTTCGTCTCCAAGGGCGGCACCTCGCTCATCTCCTGCTGGATGCTGCTGGCCTTCGTCAAGGCCACGGACACGCGGCGGGACGCCAGCTTTGTCGTCAGCCGCGACAAGGCCCCGCGGCGGCGCGAAGAGGACGAGGACTATGACGACTACGAGGATTACGACGGCGAGGAGGCCAAGGCATGAAAAAAGTAAAGCGCCGCGCGGCGTCGGCCCTTCTCATAGCGGCACTGCTGGTCGTGGGCCTCGCGGTATATCTCGTCCGCCTCGCGGACGACGGCGGGGCCTGGGCCTCGTACTTCAACGGCGGCACCCCCGGCGGTACCATCCTCGACCGGAACGGCGTCGTGCTCTACACCTCGGACGACAGCGGCTTCTCCTTTGCCGAGGACTGGTCCACGCGCGTGGCCTGCTACCACCTGATCGGCGACACCGCCGGCAACATCCGCACCGGCGCGCTCCGGCAGTTCCGCGACAAGCTGGCCGGATACAGCTTCATAGAGGGCGCGACCAGCGGCCAGACCATCTCGCTCACGGTGGACTCCGCGCTCAACGTCGCGGCCTATTCCGCCCTCGCGGGGCGCAACGGGGCCGTCATTCTCATGGACTACACGACGAGCGAGATACTCTGCATGGTCTCCTCGCCCGGGGACGACCCGGCGAATCCGACCTCCACTCCCGCGGAGGGCACCTATCTCAACAAGTGCCTGAGCTCGAGCTTCACGCCCGGCTCGGTGTTCAAGCTCGTGACCCTCGCCGCGGCCATCGACAACATACCCGACCTCTTTGAGCGCAGCCTCTGGTGCGAGGGCAGCATGATAGTCGACGGGGCCAAGCTCACCTGCACGGGCAACCACGGCTCCCAGACCATAGAGCAGGCGCTCGCCAACTCCTGCAACTGCGCCTTCGGCACGCTGGCCCTTGAGCTCGGGCCGGACATCATGGCCGAATACGCCGAAAAGCTCGGCATCACCGCCCCGCTCACGCTCGACGGCATGGACGTCCTGCCCGGCAGCTTCACAAAGGGCGAGGAGGGCTCCGTGGGCCTCGCCTGGTCCGGCGTGGGCCAGTATAAGGACCTCGTCTGCCCCTACGCCATGGTGCGCTACGTCGCCGCCATAGCCAACGGCGGCTCGGTGTATGAGCCGACGCTCCTTGGCCGCGGCAAGCTCGACAAGGAGACGGAGCTGCTCTCGGCGAGCACGGCGCAGAAGATATCCGAAATGATGAACTACAACGTCCAGAACGCCTATGGCAGCTGGGTCTTCCCGGGCCTCAACGTCTCGGCCAAGACCGGCACCGCCGAGGTGGGCGACGGCACCAGCCACGCCTGGATGACGGGCTTTTTGAACGACCCGGAGCACCCCTACGCCTTCGTTGTAATCCTCGAGCACGCGGGCGGCGGCCTCGCCAACGCGGGCCCGGTGGCGAACGCCGTGCTTCAGGCGGCGGTCGCGGGCTGAGCGTCGTACACCGCGCCGACCTCCCGCCTGCGGCGGAAGATGGTGAGCCAGCAGACCGTGAGCGCGAAGAGCGCCGAGACGCTGACCGCCGTGTGCGGGCTCATCACCTCGCCCAGCGCGCCGACTATGAGGCTGAACGCGCCCATGCCGATGTAATACAGCATGCTCTCAAAGGCGTTTATCCTCGCCCTCATCTCGTCGGGGATATAGCTCTGCACGGCGGCGAGGCGCATCGTCGCGCTGCCTATGCCGAGATAGCCCGCCGCGGCCCGGTTCAAGAGCATGAGCGGGTAGGGCAGCCAGAGCAGCACCGCGTCCAGGAGCTCGTAGGCGTTGTAGACTAGAAAGGCGAATCTCCAGCGCTTCCCGCGCGGTATCTCCCGCTTGTAGCGCACCGCGCCGCCTATGCTGCGGCCCGCGAACTCGGCTACGGAAAAGAGCGAATAGAGCGCCGGGGCCGCGCTGAACCAGGCCACGAGCAGCGAGGAATAGCCGTTCCCCACGCCGTTTGTTATGGCCATGTAGGTGTAAATGGCGAGCAGGCCTCGCTCCTTTTTCAAATACGCCGCGGCGTCCCTCAGATCGCCCAGCCAGCGGCGGAGCGAGAAGCCCTCTCCGTCCAGCCGCCGCTCCTCTTTGACGCTTATCCGGCTCTCGATGGCGGCGGCGAGCAGGGAGAGCGCCCCCTGGCCTATGAGTATGGCCGCCACGCCGACGGCCTCCATGAGCCAGGCCGCGGCCGGGGCCATGACCACCTGCATGACGGGATAGACCATGGACGAGACGGTGTAGCCCCGCTCCTCCGCGCCCTCTGGTATGAGCTTCGGGAAGATGCTCTGGTAGGCCAGGGAGTCGAAGGCCGAGAGGCTCGAGAGCAGCAGGGAGAAGAAGAGATAGCCGACGTAGGTGAAGTCGTGCCCCAGCAGGTATAGCCCCGCCGCGGCATAGAGCGCGCCGTCGACCGCGTCCCCGCCGACGAGGAAGGGCTTGCGCGGCAGTCGGTCCATGAAGGGCGCGGCCACGACCGGCACGATGAAGCCGGGGATGACGTTTATGGCTATGAGCAGCGCCGCGGCCAGCGTGCTGCCCGTCTCCTCGTACACGAGGAAGGAGAGCGCAAAGGAGCCCGCGATGCCCCCCGCCGCGCCCAGCACGGTGGCGGATATGAGCAGCGTGAAGTCCCGCGTCCAGAGCTTCGGTTTCAAGTTCATCACCTCGACCAATATTGTAGGCCGGAGCTTAAGAAAAGAAAAGACGGCTGTTTTGGGAAAATCAAGTCCAAAACAGCCGTTTAAGTTTTATTTAAGGCGCGGTATCCGGGAAAATCGAGCAGCAGCTCGTATGCCTGGCGGTACATCCGCCGCGCCCGGAGCCACTCGAGCACGCGCGGGAGGTGGAAGCTCGCGTAGCCTATGGGCAGCTCGCGCCGCATCGTCTCGAAGAGCTCCATGAGCTCCGCGCCGTATTCGGGTCGCTCCAGGTAGTCCGGGTGCTCCAGCCGGAACCTCACCAGGCCGCAGATGCGCGGCGCGAGCTCGCGCGCGGGCTCCGGCGAGGGGGTCGTGGGGTCCTCCGCGCGCTCGAGGGCCGCGAGGGCCTCTTCCCGTTTGCCCAGCAGCTCGCAGGCCACGGCCAGCTTGTGCAGCTCCATCGCGCTCTCCGCGCCGAGCCTTATCAGCGCGTCGTAGGCCTCCTGCGCCCGGCCCAGCTCCAGCGCCGTGGCCGCGCGGTTATACTCGATGCTGCGCACCGTGTCGGCGTCCCCCAGCGTCCGGGCCATGCGCTCCGCCGCCGCGTAGTGCCGGAGCATGTCCTCGTACTGCATGGAGTTGCTGTAACAGTTGCCTATGGTCAGCCGCGCGTTCATGAGGATGCGCAGCCGCCCCTCGTCCGATGCAAGACGGCAGGCGCGCTCCAGCAGCTCCAGGGCCAGGGTGTTTTTCCCCAAACAGTAGGCCTCGTAGCCGCAGAGGTAGAAGGAATAGGCCGCGCCGTCAAAGCGGCAGAGCGCCTCGAAGTCGCCCGAGAGCCAGTAGAGCAGCGAGCGCTGTCTCGGCTCGAGCGCCCCCTCCATGGCCCGCAGCCAGTCCGGCACGGCGCGTTCGCCGGAGAAGAGCCGTCCAAGCAGCTCCGCGTCCACGCAGTAAGGCCCGTTTTCGAGCCGCGCGGAGGCGAGCTCCGCATTCAGGGCGTCCCAGCCCTCGTAGTCGAGGGAGAAGGCCGCCTCGTAGCAGCGGTCGATGAGTCCGGCGGCCCCGGGGCGCTCCGACATGTCCATGCCGAGCCGCGCAAAGAGCGCCGCGACGAGTTCGGGGTCCGCGCCCTCGCGCCCGGCCTCTATTTTTGAGAGCCAGGAGACGGAGCATATGCCGCGGCACAGTCCCTCCTGGCTCCAGTTCTTCTCAAGTCTCGCGCGCCTTATGAGCGCGCCGGCGAGCTCGGGCCTCAATCGCCCGCCTTCTTTCTGCGGCGGAGTTTGCCGAGCGGCAGGGCGCGCTTTGCCGAGGCGGCGTATTCCTTGAAGAGCAGCTCCATGGAATCCATAAAGAGCTCGCGCTGCTCCTCGTCGCCGAAGAGGTCGCGGGCGGCGGTCAGCGCCTTGCGCACCTTCTGGTCCGTGAGGTCGGTCAGCGTCTTGGCGCCGGTGGCCTCCAGCGCGCCGAACACGGCGTCCGTCAGCTCCTGGCGCTGCTGCAGGTCCAGCCCGTCCGCCCAGCCGTGGACCGCGTCGTTGAAGACGCGCGTGCGGAAGGAGAAGTCCTCGCAGCGGACAAAGCGCGTGCCCAGCACCTCCCAGGTGTAGCCGTTGTGCGCGGAGATGCCCGTCTCGTTGCTCTCGACTATCTCAAAGTCCCCGTCGTGGCTGAGCAGCACGCCGACGAGCGAGTACTGCGGCACCAGCGTGTGTATCCTCTCGGCGATGCGCTGATACTCGGGCAGGTCGCGCACGGACTCGCGGAAGCCGGGGCCGTCGTTGTTGTAGACCTCGATTATCCGCTCCTGCAGCTCCTCCGGGTTGTGCACGGCGGCGTAGACGGCGAGGTTGCCGCCCTTGGAGTGGCCGCCGACGCGCATTTTGCCGTCGAAGCGCCAGGCCGCGCGCATGAGATAGCTCGCCGCGTCCGTCTGCGCGGGCACGGCGTCGAGGCTGCCCATGTTGAAGTCCTCCTTCCAGGCGACGATGTTGTCATCCGTGCCGCGGAAGGCGATGAAGCGCGTCTCGTCCGGGAGGACTATGGTCATGGCGGAAAACTGCTTTTCCGCCGCGGGGTCCACGTGATAGACGTAGTCGCGCAGCCGCAGCTCCTGGAATCTCGGGGCCTTGAGCATCTTTTTGAGCATGGTGACGGCGCCGGGGGCCAGCAGCACGCCCCGGCGCACGTCCTCCTCGCCGAACTTGTCAAAGTAGCCCTGAGCGGCCTCCTGTATGCTCCGCTCGCCCTCGGAGGGGACTATGCCCGTGAAGTCCAGGGAGACGAGCTTGCACATGAGGAGGTTGTCCACCTCGTTGAAGGGCGAGAAGGAAAAGGGGATGTCCCCCCTCCAGTCGATGTAGTCGATGGCGTTGGGCATGGCTCACATTTTCTCGAGCGCGTGGCGCACATAGGGGTTGTGCTCGCGCTCGATGGAGAGCATGGAGCTCTCCGCGTGGCCGGGATAGACCTCGTAGTCGCCCTCGAGCGAGGCTATGCGCTTGAGGGAGCGCAGCTCGGCGCGCATGTCGCCGCCGGGCAGGTCCGTCCGCCCGCAGGAGCCGCGGAAGAGCGTGTCTCCCGTGAAGAGCGCGTCGCCGCAGATGAGCGTCACGCCGCCGGGCGTGTGGCCCGGGGTCTCCATGACCTTGAAGGTCAGGCCCGCGACCTTGACCTCGTCGCCGTCCTTGTAGAAGTGGGTGTTCTCCGGCGGCGTGAAGCGGCCGGAAGCGCCGGTCTTGGCCAACTCCAGGTCCTTCTCGCACATGTAGAGCTCCGCGCCCGTGGCCTCGAGCATGGCGTTCACCGCGCTGACGTGGTCGAAGTGCGCGTGGGTTATCAGTATGGCCTTGCAGCTGAGCTTGTTGTCCTCGATGTAGTCGAGGATGGTGTTGGACTCGTCACCGGGGTCGATGACGGCGCACACGAGCGCGTTCTCGTCGGTGACGACGTAGCAGTTGGTCTCCAGCTGGCCTACCGGCAGGGTCTTTATAAGCATTACAGTTCCTCCGTATCAAGGATTATAGTCACGGGCCCGTCGTTGACGGAGGCGACCTGCATCTCCGCGCCGAACTCGCCCGTCTCGACCTTAAAGCCGCGGCTGCGGCACTCGGAGATGACCAGCTCGTAGAGCGGCACCGCCGTTTCCGGTCTCGCCGCCCGCGTGAAGCCGGGACGGCGGCTCTTTGCGTCCGCGTAGAGCGTGAACTGGCTGATTATCAGCAGCTCCGCGCCCGCGTCCTTGGGGTTTACGTTCATCTTGCCGTTCTCGTCCTCGAAGACGCGCAGGCCGCAGATCTTGTCGGCCACCTTCTTCGCCTCGGCCTCCGTGTCGTTCACGTTCACGCCGAGCAGCACGAGAAAGCCCTTGCCTATGCTGCCTCTGACCTCGCCGCCGATCTCCACGGAGGCGGAGGTCACCCTTGTAACGACTGCCCTCATGAGCTTGCCCTCCTGACTTCTATCACGCCGCGTATGGCGGCGATGCGGTTTATTATGCCCTTGAGCTCCTCGAGGCCGCGGACCTCGACGGTGACGGTGGCGGTGGACTGGTCGTTGCCGACGTCCCGCGCCGAGAGGCTGCGCACCTTGGCGTTGAGCGCGTTGAGCACCGTCGCGATGTCCATGATGAGGCCGGAGCGCTCCTTGGCCATTATGCGCAGGGTGGTTATATAGAGGTCCGTGGTGTTCTCCGCCCAGCTGACCTCTATCCAGCGGCCGTCCGCACCGGTGGCGAGGCGCTGCTTGAGGTAGTTCTGGCAGTCCGTCCGGTGGATGGAGACGCCGTTGCCGCGGGTTATGAAGCCCACGATGTCGTCCCCCGGCACGGGGGTGCAGCACTTGGAGAATTTGATGAGGCAGTTGTCCAGGCCCTCCACCAGGATGCCGTGCACGGCCTTCTGCGGGCGGGACACGCGCTTTTCGGCCTGCTCGTTTATCTTGTCGAGCACGGTCTTCTTCTCGGGCCGCTTGATGTGGGAGAGCTCGTCCTTGACGCGGTTCACGCTGCGCACGGCGGTCTGGCCGCCGTAGCCTATCGCGGCGTAGAGCTCGTCCATGGAGGGCACGGAGAGCTTACGGAGGATGTGCGGCAGGACGTCCTCGTCCAGGACGTCGGCCATGGTGAGGCCGTTGCGCTTGAGCTCGGTCTCGAACATGTCGCGGCCGCGCTGGATGTTCTCCTCGCGCTTCTCCTTTTTGAACCACTGCTTTATCTTGGTGCGCGCGCTGGAGCTCTTGGCGAGCTGCAGCCAGTCGCGGCTCGGGCCCGGCGCGCTCTTGGAGGTGCGGACCTCGACGATGTCGCCGTTTTGCAGTACGTGGTCGAAGGTGACGATGCGCCCGTTGACCGAGGCGCCGACCATGCTGTTGCCGACGCCGGAGTGTATGGCGTAGGCGAAGTCTATGGGCGTCGCGCCCGCGGGGAGGTTTATGACGTCGCCTGAGGGCGTGAACACGAAGACCTCGTCGGCGAACATGTCTATCTTCAGGTCGTGGACGAACTCCGTGGCGTCCGTCTCCTGCTGGGCCTCCAGCAGGCGGCGCACCCAGGCGAACTTCTCCTCGTCGCCCTCCTTGACGCCCTGCTCGCCGGTCTTGTACTTCCAGTGCGCGGCGACGCCGTATTCGGCGGTGAGGTGCATGTCCCAGGTGCGTATCTGCACCTCGAAGGGGATGCCTTCGGAGCCTATGACCGTGGTGTGCACGCTCTGGTAGCCGTTGGGCTTGGGCGTGGAGACGTAGTCCTTGAAACGGCCGGGCACGGGCTTGTACATGTCGTGTATCATGCCCAGCGCGTTATAGCAGTCCGGGATGCTGTCCACGATGACGCGGAAGGCGCACAGGTCGAAGATGCCGTTTATGTCCAGCTGCTGGGCGAACATCTTGCGGTAGATGCTGTAGATGTGCTTGATGCGGCCGTAGACCGTGGCGTCTATGCCCTCGTCGTTCATGCGCTTTTGTATCTGCTTTTCCACCTTGTCCATGAACACGCGCAGGGTGTCCATGCGCGTGGAGAGGGCCTCGGTTATCTCCTTGTAGCCCTCGCGGTCGAGGTAGTAGAGCGAGCGGTCCTCCAGCTCCCACTTTATCTTCTGCATGCCGAGCCGGTGGGCGATGGGGGCGTAGATCTCCATCGTCTCCGCGCTCTTGATGAGCTGCTTTTCCTTGCTCTGATAGTCCATGGTGCGCATGTTGTGCAGCCGGTCGGCTATCTTGATGAGGATGACGCGGATGTCCTTCGCCATGGCGATGAGCATCTTGCGCAGGTTCTCGGCCTGCTCCTCCTCGTGGCTCGTGTACTGCACGCGCGTCAGCTTGGTGACGCCCTCGACTATGTCCGCCACGGTGGCGCCGAACTGGCGCTTCACGTCGTCATAGGTGGCGGGCGTGTCCTCGATCACGTCGTGCAGCAGCGCGGCGACGATGGAGTCCTCGTCGAGGCCCTGCTCCGCGATTATCTCGGCCGTGGCCACGCAGTGCGTGACATAGGGCGAACCGTCGCGCCGCTTCTGACCCTCGTGGAGCTTCACGGCGTACTCGTATGCGTCCCTCACGCGGCCCATGTCCATCGTGATGTTGCCGGCAAGTATCTTGGCCTCGAGGCTCTTCCAGCACTCCTCGGGGTCCATTATCGGCGTTGAGGACTGGGCCCTTATTATCTCGTCCCGGTATTCGGATTTCGGATTGCTTTTCATTCCAGGCATCAACGGGCTCACCTCCCTCTGCGGTATCGTTCTCTGTATGCCCTGAGTTTTATCAAGATCGGGTGCGAGGCCAGGTCGGCCTTGCCCTGCCTCGGGCAGATGTGCACGCGGATATTGTTCCCGCTGCGCTCGGCTTTTACAAGCCCGAGGTCGCGCATGACGCGCAGGCAGATCAGCAGTTTCGCCGGGTGCATCCCGCCCGGGCGCCAGCCGGCGATGTCGGCCACCTCGCCGCCCGCGCTGCCGCCGCGCCGCTCCAGCCAGCGCCAGACGCTCACGAAGTCGCTCCTGTCCGGGCAGAGGTCGGAGCCCGCCCAGGGGTCGGGCAGCCGGTCCGCGAGTATGTCGAGGCACAGCGGCATGGTGTCAGTCTGCCTCAGCTCCGTCATCAGCAGCTGCACGGAGCGGTGGCCGTGGTATTCGTTTATCTGCGGGTAGAAGGCCGCGTCCACCCTGTCGCCCTCGCGCGCGCCGAGCTCCTCCTCGCGCCGCGAGAACATGACGCAGTCGAAGAACACCCCGCCCTTCTCGAGCCGGAGCTTGAGATGGCGGCCGCCGCCTATGGGCGTGACCTTGTCGAGCTGGGCGTCCACTATGCAGAGCGTGGGGCGCGGGTTGCCGTTGCCGTAGGGCTCGAGCTCCTCGAGCGACTCCACGCAGGCCATGGAGAGCAGCGCCGGGTCGTCCACGCGCAGGTCGCAGACGAGGCTGGGCGCCTCCGCGGGCGGCACGCTGTGGTAATACTCCGCCAGCGCGGCGCGGAAGTCGTCCACATGCTCGCGCTTTATCGAGAGGCCCGCGGCCAGCGCGTGCCCGCCGAAGCCCTCCAGCCACTGGGAGCAGGCGGAGAGCGCGTCGAAGAGGTTGAAGCCCCCGCAGCTGCGGCAGGAGCCCTTTCCGCTCTCGCCGTCCAGGCAGATCATGATGGCCGGCAGGGAAAACTCCTCCGCCAGCTTGGAGGCCGCGATGCCGATGACGCCCTGGTGCCAGCCCTCGGCGGCGAGGACGATGGGCTCCGTGGGGCGCTCGGCGCTCAGCAGCTCGCGCGCCTCCTCGTATATGCCGTGCTCTATCTCCTGCCTCTCGCGGTTGAGGCGGCAGAGCTCGGCGGCGAGGCGGGCGGCCTCGTCCACGTCCGTGGTGAGCAGCAGCCGCGCGGCGACGTCGGCATGGCCCAGCCGCCCGGCGGCGTTGAGCCTCGGCGCGAGCGTGAAGCCCACGGTGGAGGCGCTGACTCTTTTTCCCAGCGCGCCGGACTCGGACAGCAGCGCGCGGATGCCGGGCCGGGCGGAGTGGTTGAGCATCTCCAGCCCGAGGCGGACTATGTAGCGGTTCTCGCCCGTGAGGGGCATGACGTCGGCCACCGTGCCGGTGGCGATGAGGTCGGCGTACTGCTCGAGCACGCCCGCGGCGTCGCCCTCCACGGCGCACAGCAGCTTGAAGGCCACGCCCACGCCCGCGAGGTCGGCGTTGGGATAGCGGCTGTCCGGCCGCTTGGGGTCGACCACGGCCACGGCATCGGGCAGGGGGCAGGCCCCGCACTCGTGGTGGTCGGTGACGACCATGTCCATGCCCAGCGAGGCGGCGTATTCCGCCTCCTGCGCCGCGGTTATGCCGCAGTCCACCGTTATTATGAGGCTCGCGCCCCGGGATTTTATGGTGTCCATGGCCGCTAGGTTCAGGCCGTAGCCCTCCTCCATGCGGTCCGGTATGTAGGGCTCGCACTCCAGGCCCTTGGAGCGCAGCCAGCTCGTCACGAGGCAGGCGGAGGTGATGCCGTCCACGTCGTAGTCGCCGAACACGGCGACGGTCTCGCGCTGCTCTATCGCCCGGCGCACGCGCGACGCGGCCTTGTCCATGTCCTGCAGCAGCATCGGGTCGCCCAAAAGCTCCGGTCCGCCGTGCAGGAAGCTCTCCGCCTCCTCCGGCGTCCGTATCCCCCGCCGGCACAGCAGCGCCGCGAGCAGCGGGGTATAGCCCGCCTGAGTGAGGGCCGCCGGTATCTCCGGCCCCTCCGGCGGTATATTCCAATCACTGTAATTCATAAGCCGTATGCCCCGCTCCCGGGGCCCGCTTCCCTTCCCGCGAACTATCGCATAAAATAGAATTTCATAATTATATTATTATACCACTCCGCGGCCCGAGCGCAAGAGGCATTTACTCTCTTGCCGGGCACCGCTTTATGGTGTAAAATATCTTTATGTACGCACTCTGAAAGGAGCATCCATATGTACTATAACCGCGTCGAACTCAAGGCCCGCGCGAGGGAGTCCATGCGGCACTCCGCCATGAGCCCGTATGTCACGGCGCTCATCTACTGCGCCGTGATCTACATCATCGGCCTGCTCTCGGCCAGGCTCATGCGCGTGGACGGGCTCACGCTCGCTCAGCTCATGCGCGCCGGCTACGTCCTGGAAGATCCCGACGCCGTGGTGCGCTGGTACCTCGCCGTGAGGCCCGGCGTATTGGCCTACATCATCGACCTGCTGCTCAACTTCATGACCTGGCTGCTCTACGCGGGCTTCGTCGTGTTCGTGCTGCGCATGATAAGGCAGCAGCGCAACAGCCTCTGGAACCTCATGGACGGCTTCCAGAATTTCCTCAAGATAATCGGCCTGAACATCCTCACCGGCATCTTCGTCGCGCTGTGGTCACTGCTTTTCGTCATACCCGGCATCATCGCCGCCTACCGCTACCGCCAGGCGCTGTACCTGCTGCTCGACCACCCCGAGATGGGCGTCCTGGAGTGCATCCGTGAGAGCAAGCGGCTCATGCGCGGGCACAAGGCGGAGCTCTTCATCCTGGACCTGAGCTTCATTGGCTGGGCGCTGCTGTCCATCATCCCCTTCGTCTCGGTCTACACCCTGCCCTACACCGAGAGCACCTACGCGCTCTACTACTCCATGCTGAGAGAGCAGGACGCCGTCCCCGGCCCCGACCGCGGTCCCGACCCCGGAGCCTGGTACAACAACTGAAACGACGCAAAAAAACACCCGCCGTGAGGCGGGTGCTTTTTTTATCGGGTTTGCGGCCGGGCTCAGGCGGCGGCCTCCATGAGGCGGACCAGGACGGTCGCGCCCATGGCGCGGTTGGCGCTGCCGGCGGGGTCGAAGGTGGTGTCGGTCACGCCGTTCATGAGCTGGGCGTCGGTGCAGTAATCCACAGCGGCGGCGGCCCAGGCGGCGACGGCCTCGGCGTCGGCGTAGGTGAGCTCGGGCTCGGTGACCTCAGCGGCGCCCTTGAACACGGAGTAGTTGTAGAGGATGACGGCCATCTCCTGCCTCGTCATGGTGGCGAGGGGAGCGAAGGCGGACTCGCCGCGGCCGGAGACTATCTTGTTCTGGGAGGCCCAGAGCACGGCATCGGCGTAGTAGCTGCCGTCCTTGCAGTCGGCAAAGACCTCGGAGACCTTGCCCTCGACGGCGGGGGAGCCCTCGAGACGGTAGAGCATGGTCACGAGCATGGCGCGGTTCATGGCGGTCAGGGGCTCGAAGGTCTTGTCGGTGACGCCGTTCATGAGCTCCTTCTCATAGGCGGTCATGACCGCGTCGTAGTACCACTTGCCCTCCACGACGTCGGTGAACACGCCGGTGTCGGCTTCCTTGATAGTGATGCGGCCCTGGGATTTGCCGTACTGCTCGGCAGTGATGACGCCCTTGAGATTCTCGGTGATGTACTTGAGGAGCATCTCGTTGTCGACGTAGATCTCGTGCTTCTCGCTGACGATCTCGGCGCCCTTGAACATGGTCATGCCGTCGCCGTAGCTGGTCAGCCAGTAGCTGTGGCAGGCCACGGTGTAGACCTTGTTGAGGTCAAGGGCCTCGCCGCCGACCTTGACGTCCTTCACGCGGTATTCGCCGTCGACGGAGGAGAAGTTGCCCTGAGCGTCCGTCTTGACGGAGCTGGGGATGGAGGGGTCGATGGTGTAGGTCAGGCCGGAGACGTGGGTGAAGCCGCCGGTGAGGCCGGGGTAGGCGGAGGCGCCCATCTCGAGGCAGTCGAGTATCTGCTGGCCGGTGGCCTTGACCACGGTGGCCATGTTGCCGAAGGTCATGACGTTGAGGATGTCCTCGATGGTGACGTTGCCCGCGGCGATGTCGGCGCGGATGCCGCCGCCGTTCATGAGGCCGATGTCGGCGCCCATGACGATGCGGTAGGCGTCGGCCACGAGGTCGCCGAGGTTGGTCTCGCTGTTGCGGACGGCCCAGCTGCCGTCGTCATTCGTGGCCACGAGCTTGACCTCGCTCTTCGCGACGACCTGACTGGTGTAGTCCTTGTATTCGGCCTCGATGCTGGCGGCGAGGTCGGCTACGGTCTTGTTGGTGCTGTCGACCTTGTCCACGAGGCCGGCGGTGATGGTGCCGGTTGCGGGGTCGATGACGATCTCGCCGACGTTGGCGAGCTTGGTGCCGGTCTGGTTGAGGATGACGTCCTTACCGGCCTTGTTCTTGACGGTCTCGCCGTTGATGACGCTGTGGCTGTGGCCGTCGATGAACACGTCGATGCCGGTGGTGTTGGCTATCAGGTTGCGGCTGGTGAATTCGCCGCTGGACGCGTCGATGCCCATGTGGCCGATGGCGACAACATAGTCCGCGCCCTCGGCGATGGCGGCGTCAACGGAGGCCTGGACAGTGGCGTAGAGCTTGTCCTCACAAAAGCTGTATATGTAGTTTCCGTTGGCGTCCTGGAAATAGGTCGGGGTGGACTTGGTGTAGGTCTCGGGGGTGCAGACGCCGACGAAGGCGACCTTGGTGTCGCCATAGCTGACGACCTTGTAGCCGTCAAACACCGGCTTTTGGGTCTTGAGGTCGATGAAGTTGCACGACAGCACGGTGGCGTCGAGAGCGTTCAGGTTTTCGAGAGCCTTGGTCATGCCGTAATCGAACTCGTGGTTGCCGGGGACGACGAAGTCATAGCCGACGGCGTTCATGAGCTGGATGATGTACTCGCCGCTCGACAGGGTGGCCATGGTCGAACCCTGGGAGAAGTCGCCGCTGTCAACGAGCGTGACATAGTCGGTGCTCTTGAGCAGCTCGTCCTTCAGCCCTGCAAGGCCGGCGTAAGTGACGCCCTGATCATAGTTGCCGTGCACGTCGTTGGTGTGCAGGATGACTATCTTCCCGGCGAGGTCATTCTCAGCCTTGGCCGCCGTCTCTTCCGCCAGTGCCCCGACGCACAGCGAGAACGCCAGCGCGAGGACCAGGAACAGCGATAGCAGTTTTTTCATGATTACTCTCCTTTTTGACAAATTTAGGCTTCACGGTGTATCCCGCTAAAGACGAGACCATTATACACTCCCCGGCCCGTTTTGCAAATACGCTCAAGTATAATTCTTGTAAAATCCCGTTAAAAAAGCGGGGACGTCTCCGTCCCCGCAAGGTGCCGAACACTATATGTTGTGCGAGCGGCTCTTCCAATCTCTACCGCAGCACCGGCTGGAGCTGGCGGCCCTCCAGTGCGGCGGCGGCGGCCTCGCCCATGCGGGAGAAATCCGCCTGCAGCGAGCTGGGTTTCCCCTGCGGGTCGTCCTGGCCGAAGGGGACGAAGTAATAGTTCTTCCGGTTGAGCAGCGCGGCTATGTTCTCCGCCGAGCCCGAGAGGGCGTCGTTTGTGGAAAACGCGACGACGACCGGCCGGCCGTTGCGCAGGTGGCTCTTCGCGGCCATCGTGACCGCCGTGTCCGTCAGGCCCGTGGCCAGGCGCGCGAGCGTCGCGCCCGTGCAGGGCGCTATGAGCAGCACGTCGAAGAGCCGCTCCGGGCCCACGCGCTCCGCCGCGGTTATCGTGCGCATAACGGGTTTGCCCGTCAGCTCCTCCAGCCGGGCGATGAAGTCCTCGGCCTTGCCGAAGCGGCTGTCGGTGCAGGCGGCGGTCTCGCTCATCACGGCGGTGATGTCCCAGTCGGCGGCGAGCTTTTCGGCCTCTTTGAGCACCTTTTCGTATGTGCAGTAGGAGCCGCAGAGGGCGAGCCCCAGTCTTTTGCGTTCTTTCACGCCTTTTCATCCTCCAAAATGTTGTACACAGCGTCCCTTACCGCCTCGGCCGCCGTCTGCGGCGACCACTTCCCCGGCAGTCCGGGTGCGGTGAGGGCGCGTATGCCGAAGGCGCGCGCGGCGTCGAAGTCCGTGCCCCCGGGCGCGGAGGCCAGGTCCAGAATGAGCGTCCGGGCTCCGAGCTCCGCTATGCGCGACGCCGTGAGCATGGGGGCGGGCACGGTGTTTATGACAATGTCGCGTCCGGCGAGGGCGGCGGAGGGCTCCGCGGCGTCGGCGCACTCTAGGCCCTCGGCCTCTATCCAGGCCCGGGTCCCCGGGCTGCGCGCCAGGACGCATACCTCGGCGCCCAGGGCCTTGAGCCTCGCGGCCAGCGTGCGGCCGACATGGCCCCAGCCGGTTATCAGCACCCGGCTGCGCCAGAGCGTGCGCTCCGTCTCGCCGAGCAGGACGCCTATGGCGCCCTCGGCCGTGGCCACGGCGTTGGTCGTAAGCAGCTCCTCGCGCGCGCCGTAGTCGCGCAGCTTCAGCCCCCGGCCCTCGGCCACGGCGTGAGCCGCCGCGCCCGGCATGCCGCCGCAGACCAGCATCCCCGGCGCCGCCGCCGCGAACACCTCGCCCAGGCAGTGGCTGGAGTCCGAGAGCGGCGCGTTCAAAAGTCCGCTCCTGGCGGACACCGGCATGGGCAGCAGCAGGCAGTCGGCGCCCTCCAGCGCCTCGGCCGCGCTCTGGCAGGGTCTGGCTCCGTCGGGCAGCTCCGCGCGCTCCAGCGCCCAGGTGCGTACCTTGTGTCCGTCCGCGAGCAGCAGTCCGGCCAGCCGGGCCTGCCTCCCGTCGCCTCCGCATAAGGCAAAAATCATAAAAGTCCACGCCCCTTTCTCAATCTATTCTATGCAATTGCCGCTTGCGGGTGCCGCCGGTATGGTTTATACTTATTTTATATAAATTTTACACATTCCGCCCCTGGCGGGAACTGGAGGCCGCTTTATGAGCTATGCCGACGAGATCTTCATAAAAAACTGCCGGGACATCCTTGAAAACGGCTATTGGGACACCGACCAGAACGTCCGTCCGCACTGGGAGGACAACGGCGCCCCGGCGCACACGGTCAAGAAGTTCGGCATAGTGAACCGCTACGACCTGCGCGGCGAGTTCCCCATCCTCACGATACGCCGCACCTACTGGAAAAGCGCCATTGACGAGCTGCTCTGGATCTGGCAGAAGAAGTCCAACAACATTAAGGACCTCGGCAGCCACGTCTGGGACCAGTGGGCGGACGAGAACGGCTCCATCGGCAAGGCCTACGGCTATCAGCTGGGCGTGAAGCACAAGTACCCCGAGGGCGAATTCGACCAGGTGGACCGCGTGCTCTACGACCTCAAGCACAACCCCGCCTCGCGGCGCATCCTGACCAACATCTACAACTTTGCAGACCTGCACGAGATGGCGCTCTACCCCTGCGCGTACTCGATGACCTTCAACGTCACGGGCAACACGCTCAACGCCATACTCAACCAGCGCAGCCAGGACATGCTCGCGGCGAACAACTGGAACGTCTGCCAGTACGCGGCGCTCACCTACATGTTCGCCCAGGTCTCGGGCCTGGAGGCGGGCGAGCTGGTGCATGTCATCGCCGACGCGCACATCTACGACCGGCACGTGCCGATCGTTGAGAAGATCATAAAGAACGAACCCAAAAAGGCCCCCAAGCTCATACTGGACGAGAGCGTGAAGGACTTTTACGCCTTCACAAAGAACAGCTTCTCCCTGCCCGGCTACGAGTACACGGAGCTGAACGAGAAAATACCCATAGCGGTGTGATCCGGCGCAGAAAAGGAGGACAAATGGACGCTATCGTAGCAGTGTATTCGGACTGGGGCATCGGCTCTGCCGGCACGCAGCCCATTGTCGTGCCCGAGGACAGGCGGCATTTCGCCAAGCTGACGAGCGGCTCGACCGTGATAGTCGGGCGCAGGACCATGGAGGACTTTCCCGGCGGCAAGCCGCTCAAGGACCGGGTCAACCTGGTCATCACACGTCAGGACTCGGACATAGAGGGCGCGCAGGTGGTGCACACGCTGCAGGAGGCCATAGACGCCTCCCAGAACGCCGAAAAGGTGTTCGTCCTCGGCGGCGCGAGCATATACATGGCGATGTTCCCCTACCTCGACCGCATCTACGTCACCAAGATAGGCGCCCTGCCGAAGTCCGACGCCTATTTCCCGAATCTCGACTCCCTCCCCGACTGGAAATGCGTCGAGGTGGAGCCCTTTACCTCCGGCGAGTACGAGTGCAGCTTCTGCACCTACGAGCGGGTGGACTGAGACACATAAAAAACTCCCGTCCGGGCATTCCGGACGGGAGTTTTTGCTTTTGTTGCGCGGGCTTATTCCGCGGGCATGGCGCCGACCATGAGGTCGTCGTACATCTCCTGGGTCAGGTCGCACTGGTAGAAGAGCTTGTAGTACTCGGTGACCTCGGTCTGGAGGTCATACTCGCAGTAGTCGGGGTAGAGCAGGGCGCCCAGCCAGAGCATGCCGAGGTAGCGCTGCACGGACGGGGGGCTGGAGAGCCAGCCGTAGGGGCCGTAGGGGGTCTTGTAGTAGTTTCCTGAGCTGATGGCGGTCAGCTGCTGCCAGGCCGTGTCGGAGCTCACGGTGTCGTAGATGGTGTCGGGCGCGAAGATGATGACGTCCGGGTTCCAGACCATGATCTGCTCCAGGTCCACCTCGTTGCCGTTGCCGGAGGAGACGACCTCGGGCAGGTCGGCCAGGTTGTCGGACATGAGGTTGATGGTCTCGGCGTGGTAGGAGCCCTTGGCGATGACGTTCAGGCCCTTGTCACCCAGGCAGTAGAGCAGGCTCTTGCGGGCGCCGTCGGCGTCGACCTTGGCCATCATGTCGGTCATCATGGCGTAGGTCTCCTCGCACCAGGTCGCGAGCTCCTCGGCCTTCTCGGTCTTGCCGGTCAGCTCGCCGAGCATGCGGTATGCCTCAGGCGCGGTCTCGACGGTGGCGTCGATGTGGACAAAGGGGATGCCGGTCTGCTCGGTCAGGCTGTCCATGTCCTCGGCGATGCCGTCCTTGGTGTCGCCCACGTCGATGACGACGTCGGGGTCGGCGGCCAGCAGGGCCTCGAGGTCCATCTCGCCCTTGCCGCCGTAGAGCTGGCCGAGCTCGGGCAGCTCGGAGATGTAGTCGGGCAGGTAGAGCGAGATATCCTCGGCGATGTAGTTGGACACGCCGACCATGAGATCGCCCACCAGCGGGATGGCGTAGACCTGCGTCAGCGGGCCGGAGATGGCGACCTCGGCCACCTCATAGGGCACCGTGACCGTGCGGCCCGTGGAGTCCGTGAACTCGCGGGTCTCGGGGGTGGGAGTTTCGGCGGCGTCTCCGGACGGGGCGGCGGACTCCTCCGCGGGCGGCTCGCTGGTCTGCGCGGCGGTCTGGCCGCAGCCGGAGAGCAGTCCCGCGAGCAGGCAGAGAGCCAGCGCGAGCACAAGGATCTTTTTCTTCATTTTCGGGTATTCCTCCTGTTTATATGATAAAGCCAGGAAAACGCGCATTCATTCGCCCCTCGCGATGGAGGCGGGGGTGCACACCCTCGCCCGGTCGTCGAAGAGGCTGGAGACCTCGACCTCCACGCCGTAGAGCCGGCGCATCATGTCGGAGGTCAGCACATCCCGGGGGCGGCCCTCGGTGAGCACCCGTCCGTCGCGCAGGGCGAGGATGCGGTCCGAGAACATGAAGCTCTGCTCCGGGTTGTGGGTGGTCTGGATGACGGTGTAGCCCTCGCAGGCCAGCTCTCGGGCGCAGTTCAGCACCAGCAGCTGGTTGCCGAAGTCGAGGCTCGCCGTCGGCTCGTCTAGCATGAGCACCGGCGCGCGCTGCACCAGGGCCCGGGCGATGAGCGCGAGCTGGCGCTCGCCGCCGGAGATGCGGTGGAAGCAGCGGTCCGAGAGGTGGGGTATGCCTATCTTCTCCAGCGCCTCGTCCACGCGGCGGAGGTCCTCCTTCTTCGGCGTGGAGAAGGTGCCGAGGCCGCTGGTCGTGCCCATGAGCACGATGTCGCGCACGCTGTAGTTGAAGGCCGGGTGCGAGCTCTGGGGGATGTAGGCGATGAGCTTTGCCGTCTCGCGGATGCTCAGCGACTTGGCGTCGCGGCCCTCGACTGTGATGCTGCCCTTGTAGTCGCGCAGCAGACCCAGTACGCAGCGGAAGAGCGTGCTCTTGCCCACGCCGTTGGGGCCGAGTATTGAGAGGAACTCCCCGGCCTCGGCCTTGAAGCTGACGCCGTGGAGCACCTCCCGCTCGCCGTAGGAGAAGCAGAGATCCTTAACTTCGATGCTCACAGCCGCTCCCCCCTTCCCGTGATGAGCCAGAGGAAGAACGGCGCGCCGATGAAGGCCGTGAGTATGCCTATGGGTATGCCGGAGGTGGTCACGTTCCTGGAGACGTTGTCCACGATGAGCAGGAAGGTGCCGCCGCCGAGCATGGAGCAGGGCATGAGCCAGCGGTAGTCGGAGCCGCAGATGCGCCGCACCATGTGCGGGATGACGAGGCCGACCCAGCCTATCATGCCCGAGACGGAGACGGAGGCCGCGGTCACCAGCGTCGCGGCTATTATGAGCCAGATGCGGAGCCTGCCCGCGTCCACGCCCATGGCGCGGGCCTCGTCGTCGCCCATGGCGAGGACGTTCAGCCTCCAGCGCAGCAGAAAGAGCGGCACAAGGCCCAGGAGCATGGGCCAGATGACAAAGCCCAGCTCGCTCCACTTGGCGCCCGAGAGGCTGCCCATGAGCCAGTAGGTTATCTCCGGCAGCTTGTTGGTCGGGTCCGCGGCAAGTTTGATAAAGGAGGTGCCCGCCTGGAAGAGCGAGCTCACCATGATGCCCGCGAGCACCAGGCCCAGCACCCGCTCGCCCTTGGCGTGGCGGCTCACCCAGAACACCAGCGCCACGGTGAGCAGGCTCATGCCGAAGGCGGCAAGGGTTATGTACATGCTCGAGAGCCCGACGTAGATCGCCAGCGCCGCGCCGAAGCCCGCGCCGGCCGAGGCGCCCAGCACGTCAGGGGCGGCCATCGGGTTCTGGAACACGCCCTGATACGCCGCACCGGCCGCCGAGAGGCAGGCGCCGACGAGGACGCTCATCAGCACCCTCGGCAGGCGCACGTTCCAGACCGCCGCCTGCATGGCGTCCGTCCAGAAGGGCTCTATGCCGAGGCCGAATATGGAGAGGAATTTGTCTGCCAGTATGCCGCAGAGCTCCCTGAACGGCACGGGGTAGCGCCCGAACAGGAAGGACAGCAGTATGCACGCGACCAGTATCACCGCCAGCAGCAGTATCGTGCCCGGCCCGCTCAGGAGCCTGTCTCTCTTCTTAACGCTCATAAGTCCCTCCCCAGCAGAAAGGTGCGCCCGTAGGGATAGGGCGGCCCATCGAGGCACTCGGCGGCGTGCCGCCGCGCGCCGGCCTTGTCCGTCACCACCATGCCCGCCAGCCGGTCTATGCCGAAGTCCAGCAGCGCCGGACACAGCGGCACGGTCGGCCCCGTCAGGATGACGTACGCGTTTTTGCACAGCTCCAGCAGCCGCGGCAGGGTCTTGTTCACCATCGAACTGCCCGTTATCAGCACGGTGTCGCACTCGGGCAGGAGATATTCGCAGGCCGAGTCCGGGTAGTCGCCCGGCTTCGGGTGCCGCTCGAGGATGTACACCCGCTTTGCCGCATCCAGCGTCCCGGGCGGCATGCGCAGGTGGCCGATGAGCCCCACCGTCCGGCCCGCGAGGTCGAGTCCCCGGGTGCAGTAGTTGTCGTAGGGCTCGGCGCAGCCGAGCTCCGCCATGCGCTCCGGCGTGTTGTAGAACGAGTTTATCGCCGCAATTCCCAGGCCCGCCTCCATGAGGTTCCAGCTCTTCGCCGCCCCGGCCGCGACCTTTATGCGCATGCCCTCTATGCCGTTCGGGAAATGTGCGGGCACCGTGTCGCCCTCCGTGGTCATGGCATAGCCCGAGCCGCCCAGGTCGTTTTCCACCAGCGTCCAGCGCTTGCCGGGTATCGCCCGCGAGATCGTCCCGCCCCTCGGCAGGCCCGCGAGCAGCGCGTCATATAGCTCCCACATATTCGGCCTCTTTTCTTTCAGACTCAGCGTTTTGTAATGAAATACAAGTCCCCAGGGTGCAAAAAGCCCTTTTTCGTCCGCCGGGGAGGGGGTGTCCTCCCCGGCAGGCGGTCACATCGCGTATTCCTCTGTCCAGTGTCTGAGCGCGCCCTCGGCGTTGAAGTCGTAGCGCCCCGTGGTCTCCAGGATAAGCGTGTCCGGGTCGGAGGCGAGCAGCCCGTGCAGCTCGGACGCCGCCTCGAGGTATTCCGGCGGCAGGGGCACGCGCCGGGTGAGCTCCTCGGCGCTGGGCAGGGCCTTCAAGACGCCCACGCAGGGCGTGCCGGAGAAGAAAAAGCGCGTCAGCGCCTCGTAAAAGTCGGGGCAGAGCAGCTCAAAGCCGCCTATCTCGTCCAGGACGGCGAATTTTTTCTTCTGCGCCTCCTTGAGCAGTGCCGGGGCCGTCACCGCGAAGGGCCGCTCGTCCCTCACGGCGCCGCCCTCGCCGAAGCTCAGAAAGCGCTCCCGCGGCCCGCCGCAGGCGGGGGCGAGGTCAAAGCCCGCCAGGCGGCCGTGTTCTATCACGCGCAGCGTGAGGAAGCCGCCCGCGTGCCTTATCGCGCCGCCCAGCGCGTTTGCTATCAGGGTGGATTTGCCGCAGCCTATCGGCCCCGTGAGCAGGAGCCTTCGCTTCAAACCGCGTTCCTCCCGGCCCTGATCTCTATCATCTGCGCGGCGATGGAGATGGCGATCTCCGCCGGGGTCTCGGCCTTGATGTCGAGGCCGATGGGCGTGGTGATGCGCTTGAAGTCCTCGTCGGTGAAGCCCATGGTGCGCAGCTGCTTCTGCACGCCCGCGGTCTTGGCCCGGCTGCCGATGACGCCGATGTAGCACGCGGGGGTGCGCAGCGCCTGGGCCTGCACGATGGTGTCGTAGGCGTGGCCGCGGGTCATGACGCAGATGTAGTCCTCGGGGCCGATCTTGACACTCTCGTCGATGTGCTCAAAGTCCACGAGCATGACCTTTTCCGCACCGCGGACGACCTGCTCGTTTGCAAACTCCGGCCGGTCGTCCAGGGCGATGCAGCGGAAGCCCACATGCGCGAGCACCGGCACCAGCTCCTGCGCCACATGGCCGCAGCCGAAGACGTAGACCTTGCCGGAGGAGTTTATCTGCTCTGCGTAGAAGTCGCGCCCGTCCACGGCCTTGCGCGTCGGGTGGCGGGACATGATCTCCCGCGTCCACTCCGGCGCCTCGATGCCGAAGAAGCCGTCCTCGGACCAGAGACCCAGCCTGCCGCCGTCGGAGATCTCCGAGAGCAGCCAGAGGTCCTCACCCTTGGCAAAGCGGCGCTCCGCCTCCTCCGCGACGGAGAGGACGTAGGGGTCGTGCGCCGGGATATAGCTGAAGTAGACGTTGACCGCGCCGCCGCAGATCATGCCGAGGTTCTGCACGTCGTTCTTGGTGAGGGAGAAGTCGTGCTCGCCGCTGCGCTTCTCCTCCAGCACGGTCTTTGCGATCTGCTCGGAGCGGTATTCCACCGCGCCGCCGCCTATCGTGCCGCAGATGCGCCCGTCCTTTCCGACGAGCATCCTCGCGCCCGCGCCGCGCGGCGTGGCGCCCGAGGAGGCGATGACCGTCACGAGCACCAGCTCCTCGCCGGCGTTCAGGCGCTCGGCGATCGTCTTGAACATGTTCCTCATATGGGTATGACTTCCTTTCCGCAGATGTCGTTTATTGTGTGAGCGGCGGTGAGCGCCGCCTTGTATCGCCTGTCGTGCGCCGCGAGCGCCTCGGCGTCCCGGCACTTGTCAAAGCTCGCACGGAAGCGCCCGGAGACGCTCACGCGCCTGTCGCCCCGGCAGAGCTTGTCCGCCATGTACACGACCAGGGCCTCGTCCACCCGGGCCGGGTCCTCTATGTCGTGGTGCTGGGCGATGAGCGGCGCGAGGACCGGGTAACCCAGCTGGCTCATGAGTCCCGCCCCGGCCAGGGCGTGGTCCGGCGTGCCCTTCGACACATCGTGCAGCAGCGCCGCGGCGTACACCGGCGTCTCGTCCAGGCAGACGCCCGCCGCCGCAAGGGCGCAGACTATCTCCATCGCCGCCTCCGCCGTGGCGCGGCAGTGGGCCTCCAGCGGCTCGGGCAGCTCGGCCGCGGCCAGCAGCCGGTCCGCGAGCTCCGGCGTCAGCTCCGGCACGGGCAGGCGGCCGTACTCCTCCAGGCGGAGCTGCCCCGGCCCGTCCGACGAGAGCCGGGTCACGGAGCCGTAGGGCAGGTTGAAGTCCCGCGCGCAGTCAAAGGGCCGCCCCTCCAGCGTGCAGAGCAGCGTCTGAATCACCGAGGAGTGCGAAACGGCGACGACGTCGCCCCGCGAGAGGGCCATAGCCCTCGCCACGGCGGCCGAGAACCGGGCCTGCGCGTGCCCGAACTCCTCGCCGCCCGGCGGCGGGAGCGAGCGGTCGCGGCCCCGGCGCTCGTAATACTCCGGCCAGCGCCTTCTTATCTCGTCAAAGCTCAGCCCGTCCCAGTCGCCCGCGTCCATCTCCTCCAGGCCCGGCACGATGACGGGCGAGGCGAAGCCCATGAGCTCCGCCGTCTGGCGGCTGCGGGAGAGCGCCGAGCAAAAGCACTCAGTTATGCCGCGCGGCGCGAATTCCGCGCCCAGCAGCGCCGCCTGAAGCCTGCCCCGGAGCCCCAGGGGCAGGTCCGTCCGGCCCAGGCACATCCTCGCCCCGCCGGGAAAGTCCGGCATCCCGTGCCGGATAAGGTATATCTCTCTCATCTTCGCTCCGTCCGCGCAATACTATTTGAATAAATCGGGAAAATACTGCACAAAGAGCTCGTCAGCCATGGCGCGCAGGCGCAGGGTATAGGCCTCGTAGGCCCGGAGCAGGGCCCGGCCCTTCTCCGTGAGGCTGCTCCGCCCGCCGCGCTGCCCGCCCTGGGTGCGCGCGACCACGGGATAGCCCAGCTCGGCCTCCAGCAGGTTTATGGCGTTCCAGCCCGAGCTGTAAGAGAGCTGCATCCGCTGGCAGGCCGCGCGGACCGACTGCGTCTCGTCCGTCAGTGTGAGCAGCATGGCCACGCGCGGGTCGAGAAAGCGCTTTTCCCGGCAGATGGACACCTGCACCACCGGCCTCGTGAGCTGGCTGTTGTGCATGCGCAGCAGCTCGCGGTAGTCCTCAGGCGTGTCCGCGTCGTGAAGTATGCCGGGGTCGTCCACCTCCACCAGCGTCATGGGCACGCCGCAGCGCGAGAGCGCGCCGTCGAGCCCGCTCTCGCCGGAGTCCTCCAGCACGCGGTCTATTACGTTCGCCGACATCAGTATCGGGTGCCCGCGGGTGCCCCCGCAGACAGGGCAGGCCAGCTCCGCGCCGCTCGTGAGCAGCGCGTCCACCGTCGCCGCAGTAAAAAGTGGAATATCCACGGGCGTGAAGAGCACCTGCCGGCACTTGTCACGCAGATATCTGAGCCCGATGAGGGCGGAATCGAACATGTGCGTCGTCCGGTAGTTCTCGTTGCGCAGGAAAACCACCCCGCTCGAGGCCAGATGGCGCTCCAGCTCCTCGGCGTTGTAGCCCGTGACCACAACGACCCGAGCCGCGCCCGCCTGCTTGAGCGTGGCGACGACGCGCTGAGCCACGGAGATCGAGCCGATGCTGAGCATGGGCTTGAAATCGCCCATGCGCGAGGACATGCCGGCGGCGACGACAACGGCGCCCGTATCCATGCCGCGCGCCTCCTTTCACACCATAAAGTTGGGCCAATGCCCGGCATATGCGTAGTTTGTCGATATTGTAACACATAAAAAGCGACTTGTAAACTAAAACAATTTGACGCTGCCAAATGCCGGGAGTAGAATCTGTATAAAGGATTTGTTAATTTAAATCGCCGCTTCCATGGCCTCCGCAGGGGTCCTTGTCCGGCCCTCCGCCGGTGAGGTCCCGCAGGCGTCCGAGGCCGGTGTTGGAGTAGAACACCAGCTCCGAGGGCCGGCCCTCCGCGTCCTCCGCGGCGAGGCGCAGGCAGTTTGCGGTCTCGTGGAAATCAATCGGCAGCGTGCGGCGCACGGTGACTCCGGTGCGCGCGTCCGTCACCTCCACCGTCACCTCCGAGGCTGTTATCTCCCTGAGCTTCTCGTTGTCCGACATAACGCTTCTCCCTTCCAATGATTTATATCCCCCGGTTTTTGGGGCCTCATCCAATATAACACATGCAAAACCTCTTTAAAAGTGTCATTTAGGGCGCAAAGCGCTTTGAAGAATATGTTTACCGCTGGAATAAACGCAAAAACAGTAAGGAGGAAACCGCATGATCAAGAAAGTCCTAATCATCAACGGGGTCGAGCGTACCCTTGTGCTGGAGGGAACTGAGACGCTCGCCAAGGTACTGCGCGAGAGGCTGATGCTCACGGGCTGCAAAATCGGCTGCGGCGAGGGCCACTGCGGCGCGTGCAACGTCATAGTAGACGGCAAGGTCACGCGCTCCTGCATCACCAAGGTCACGAAGCTGCGCGACTACGCCGAGATCACCACCATCGAGGGCATCGGCACCGTCAACAACCTGCACCCCATCCAGGTCGCTTGGATGGCCTACGGCTGCGCCCAGTGCGGCTTCTGCAGCCCGGGCTTCATCGTCAGCGCCAAGGTCCTGCTCGAGCAGAACCCGAACCCGACCCGCGAGGAGGTCCGCGACTGGTTCAACAAGAACCGCAACCTCTGCCGCTGCACCGGCTACAAGCCCCTCATCGACGCCACGATGGCCGCCGCGGCCGTCATGCGCGGCGAGATGAGCAAGGAGGACCTGCTCTTCAAGCCCACCGACAACGTCATCACCGGCACCACCTACGCCCGCCCCTCCGCCGCCATGAAGGTCACCGGCACCTGGGACTTCGGCGCGGACCAGGCCCTGCACATGCCGGATAGCACCCTGCGCCTGGCGCTGGTCCAGGCCGAGGTCTCCCACGCCAACATCAAGGGCGTGGACACCTCCGAGGCCGAGAAGATGCCCGGCGTCTTCAAGGTCATCACCGCCAAGGACGTCCCCGGCAAGAACCGCATAAACGGCCTTGTCATGCTCCCGCTCAACAACAAGTGCGACGGCTGGGACCGCCCCATCCTCTGCGATGAAAAGGTCTTCCAGTACGGCGACGCCATCGCCATAGTCGCGGCCGACACCGAGGCCCACGCCCGCGAGGCCGCCAAGGCCGTCAAGGTCGACCTCGAGGTCCTGCCCGCCTACATGAGCGTGCCCGAGGCCCTGGCCCCCGACGCCATCGAGATCCACCCCGGCACCCCCAACGCCTATTACGAGACCAACTGCATCAAGGGCCCCGACTTCGACTTCGACTCCGCGCCGAACGTCATCGAGGTCGAGAGCTACTGCTCGCGCCAGCCCCACCTCTACCTGGAGCCCGACAACGGCTACGCCTACATAGACGAGGACGGCATGCTGACCGTCCACTCCAAGAGCATAGGCATCCACCTGCACATGCCCATGATAGCCGACGGCATCGGCGTCACGATGGATAAGCTGCGCCTGGTGCAGAACCACGCGGGTGGCACCTTCGGCTACAAGTTCTCGCCCACGAACGAGGCCATCCTCGGCGTCGCCGCGCTGGTGTGCCAGAGGCCCGTCTCGCTCAACTTCAACATGTACCAGTCCATCACCTACACCGGCAAGCGCAGCCCGGGCTTCATGCACATCAAGCTCGCGGCCGACAACAACGGCAAGGTGCTGGCCCTCTGGGGCGACAACTACATCGACCACGGCCCGTACTCCGAGTTCGGCGACCTGCTGACCCACCGTCTGAGCCAGTTCGTCGGCGCGGGCTTCGACATCCCGACCATCCGCAACAAGAGCACCACGGTGTTCACGAACCACGCCTGGGGCAGCGCCTTCCGCGCCTACGGCTCGCCGCAGAGCTTCATGGGCAGCGACATCGCCATGGACATCATGGCCGCGAAGCTGGGCATCGACCCCTTCGAGTTCCGCGCCATGAACTGCTACAAGGAGGCCGACGACTCCAGGACGCCCAACGGCTGCAGGCCGGACGTCTACTGCGAGGAGGACCTCTTCAACCTCGCGAGGCCCTACTACGAGGCGGCGAAGAAGCGCGTTGCGGAGAAGAACGCGGCCTCGGACGGCAAGATAAAATACGGCATCGGCGTGTCCCTCGGCGTCTACGGCTGCGGCCTTGACAACTCGGACGCCTCCGAGTGCTGGGCCGACCTGAACCCGGACGGCACGGTCACGCTGCGCAACTCCTGGGAGGACCACGGCCAGGGCGCCGACATCGCGACGCTGACCGCCGGTCACGAGACCCTGCGTCAGGCGGGCTTCACCCCCGAGATGATAAAGCTCGAGCTCTGCGACACCAAGCTCACCCCGAACTCCGGCCCCGCGGGCGGCAGCCGCTCCACGGTCATGACCGGCTCGGCCACGCGCGTCGCCTGCGAGAACCTGCTCAAGGCCATGCGCAAGCCGGACGGCACCTACCGCACCTATGACGAGATGAAGGCCGAGGGCATAGACACCCACGCCGTGGGCGTCTACACCTACACCGCCTCCGTCGCGCTCGACCAGGCCACCAGCCAGGGCGAGCCCTTCCCGACCTACATGTACACCATCTTCCTGCCCGAGGTCGCGGTCAACACCGAGACCGGCAAGGTCAAGGTCGAGAAGTTCACGGCGGTCGCGGACGTCGGCACCATCCTCAACAAGCTCGCCGTCGACGGCAACTTCTACGGCGGCCTCGTCCAGGGCATCGGCCTCGCGCTGACCGAGGACTTCGAGGACCTCAAGAAGCACACCTCGCTCGCCAAGTGCGGCATCCCGTACCCGAACGACGCGCCCGACGACATCGAGCTCGTGTACCAGCAGAACCACCCGCGTCCGAACGGCCCCTACGGCGCCTCCGGCTGCGGCGAGGCCCCGCTGGACGCCCCGCACCCGGCCATCCTGAACGCCATCTACAACGCCACCGGCGCCCGCATCACCCGCGTGCCGGCCCTGCCTCAGGTCGTCCTCGAGGCTCTGGCGAAGGTGAAGTAAGCTAGGCTTTTACAACTGTATATTTCATGGTAAAATGGGGGAGGCGGAAGCCTTCCCCATTTTGTCAAAATAGGGAGGTCCGGACATGAGACGCATGATACCGCTCATATTGGCATTGATGCTCCTCGCAGGCTGCGCTGCGAAGAGCGCGCCGACGGTCTCCGCGCCGGAGCCGACAGCCGAGCCCGTGCCGGTCGAGACGCTCAAGCCTGTACTTGAGCCCACCCCGGAGCCTACGCCCGTGCCGAGCTACGACCCCACATACTGGGATGACCCCATCGCCGGCCCAGTCGAGGGCGGCTATGAGTTCCGCAGTGAGGAGTTGGGTCTCTCCTTCACCGTGCCGGCGGAGATCTCGGAGAAAGTCGGCGTGGTATACGGCATCAACTATTTTAACCCCCAGGGTCCGAGCCTCACGCTCTACTACTACCCCGAGGACGGCAGTATACCGCACTTTTTGAGCTCGATCGTCGTGGTCTCGCCTCGCAGCTCCTTTTTTGACCAGGACAACTGGTATCAGGAGACGATGACCAGCCAGAACATAATCGCCGCAAGCGAGACCAGCCTCTACTTTGAGCTGGGCTCAATAGGCGGCTCGGACATCTCGATGGACGACCTGGCCTGGGACGACTTTATCGAGACCTCCAAGCTGCTGTCCTTCGCGCTGGAGGAGAGCTTGCAGGTCGACGAGCCCTCAGGTACCCCCGCGCTCGATGCGGATACTGTGCTGGATACCGCAATAGCCCTGGAGGCGCGCGGCGGCACGTCAATGACCCGCGCGGAGTTTGCGCAGCTCGCCTTCGACATGCTCGAGGCTGAGAACAAGGACGAGGAATATTCCCTGACCTACACGGACGTGGCCGGGGACAGAGAGGCCGCTCATGCCATAGCGTATCTCGCGAGCTACGGGTTGGTCTCCGGCTGCTCCGGGGACGAATTCCGGCCTGACGAGTCCATAACGCGCGCAGAGTTCGCCGAGCTGGCGCAGAAGCTGCTCTTTGAGTCCTGGCCGGAGTGGTACGGCGACCCCCTCGGTTCCACGGATGTGGACGACAGCCACCCTGCGTACAGCTATCTCAACTACGCCTGGAAAAACGGCTGGCTGACGACGGGCTCGGAGGGCAATTTCCGCCCCGACGAGCCCATCACGGACGCCGAGGCCGCCTGGGCACTGCGTGCGGTCCGGACGCAGAAGCTGCGCGGCGGGGAGATACTGCCCGACCCGGGCTTCGAGGTCACGAGTTACTGGCTCTCGGAGCCTTTCGGCAACGGCGGGCAGGCGCTGGTCCTAGGTGGCGAAGGCGGGGTCTTCTGCGCCTACGTCTGCCTCGAGCACACGGAGGACAGCGTTAAAACAATGCCCGCCGCCCTCGGCTCGGGCTTTGAGCCGGAGGGCGACAGCGCCCGGCTCGACCTGGGCTATCTCACGCTGAAACTGGGCCGTGTGATGTGGAGCGATGCCGCCAACGCGCTGCGGTACCTGCCCTGCCTCCCCGGTGAGGTCAAACTGTCCGTCTCCTCCTATACCAGCCGGGAAAACGCGCTGCGGACCCTTGGCCAGCCGCTCGGCATAAGCGAGCAGGGCGGCGTCGAGCGCTGGGACTACGGCACGACGGTGTTTGAGTTTGCCGCCGACGGCGACGTGCTCAGCCTCAAATCCATAGACAGCAGTGACGCGCGCTTTGCTCCGAACCTGCGCGAGGTCTGCCTGGGCGACCCGTATTCGGACCTCCGGGGCAAAACCCCCTGTGACCACAAGGCGCAGGAGGGCGTCTGGTACCAATACGGCGGCGAGGGCGGCGCGAGGGAGGAGTTAAGCCTCGGCGAGGATAGCGCTCGCTATGTCCTCATCGCGGATGAGGGCTGGTCGCTGTGTTTCTATATCGACGACGCAGATATGTATACCATCACCCGCATTGTCTACGAAGCGCGCTGATTAGGAGGGCAGCACATGGACTTTACCGAACGTTCCACCCGCGTATACCGCACGAAGCAGCTCTACACGAAGGAGGAGCTGGCCGCGCGCGAGGCGCTGTGCGTGCATGAGCAGCCGGCCTTCTGCGCCGCGGCCTGCCCGCTGCGGCTGGACGCGCGGGAGCTGCTGGCCCTCGCGGCGAAGGGCGACCTCACCGGGGCGCGCGCCATGCTGGAGCGGGCGGCCCCCTTCGCGGCCATCCTCGCCGCGGGCTGCGAGGCCCCGTGCCGGGCCGCCTGCCGCCTGAATGAGGTCCCCGGCTGCGAGGCCGTGGACATCCCCGCCATAGAGCGCGCCGCCATGCGCCACGGCGCCGCGAGGACGGGCAAGGGCCTGCTCAAATTCAAAAAGAAAAAGACCGCCGCCGTCTTCGGCGCAGAGCTCTTCACGCTCATCGTCGCGGGAGAGCTCGCGGGCAAGAGCTACCCGACGAAATTCTTCGTCGCGGAAGGCTCGGCGGCGGAGTTGATCGCAAAATGCGCGCCCTTTCTCGGCGCGGAGGACGCCGCCGCCCAGGCAGCGCTGCTCGAGGCCATGGACGTCGAGCTCATATACGGCTCGGAGCTCACGGCGGAGTTCGTGAACGGCGCCAAGGCCGGGTACGACATTGCCTGCGTCTCGCGCGAGGTGCTCGGTCGGCTCGGCGGCGAGCCGGACGCCGTGACGCTCTACTGCGAGGGCCCCGGCGTGCTCGCGGGCAGCGGCGAGGCGGGCGTCATGCGCACCTTTTACGACGCGCGGCGCGCGGGCGTCTCGGCGGACCGCATAGCCCAGGGCATGAGCCCGGACAACGCCCGAGGCGAGGAGGGCCCGGTCGAGAGCCGGCTCTACACCGACCTCTCCGAGGCCGCGCCGGGCGCGAGCGTCCCCGAGGGCGCGGGCTACACGCCGGAGCAGGCCGCCGCCGAGGCTGCGCGCTGCATCCAGTGCCGCTGCGAGGAGTGCATAAAGGGCTGCGCCTGGCTCCGGCACTACGGCAAGTTCCCGCGCATCATGACGCGCGAGATATACAACAACGTCGGCATCATCATGGGCGACCACATGATGAACGGGGCCATCAACTCCTGCGCCCTCTGCGGCCAGTGCTCCGTGACCTGCCCCAACGGCTACGACATGGCCGAGATCTGCCTCTCCGCGCGGCGGAACATGGTCGCGACGGGCAAGATGAGCCTTGCCGTGCACGAGTTTGCGCTCTACGACCAGCTCTTTTCAAACGGCGAGGCCTTCCTCTGCCGCGCGGAGCCGGGCTATGAGAGCTGCAAATACGTGTTCTTCCCCGGCTGTCAGGCGGGGGCCGTCGCGCCGGAGGCGGTGTACCGGGCGTATGCCGATTTGCGCGCGCGGCTTGACGGCGGCGTGGGCATACTGCTCGGCTGCTGCGGCGTCATCTCCAACTGGGCCGGGCGCGAGGAGCTCTTCGACGAGACCTGCGCACAGCTGCGCTCCGAGCTGGAGCGCCTGGGCAATCCCACGATAATCGCGGCCTGCCCCACCTGCCGGAAGACGCTCCGCGAGGCGGGCCTCGGCGAGTGCACTGGCATCTGGGACGTGCTGCTCGAGCTCGGAGTGCCCGAGGGCGCGCCCATGGCCTGCGGCGAGGCGGTCATACACGACGCCTGCGGCGCGAGGGGCGACGCGGCGACGCAAAACGCGGTGCGCGCGCTGGTGTCGAAGCTCGGCTGCAAGATATCGGAGCCCGCTCACACGCTGGACCGCTCCGACTGCTGCGGCTACGGCGGTCTCGCGGGCTACGCCAAGCCCGAGGTCGCGGCGGACTACACCAGGGCAGCGCTCGAAGGCTGTGAGGGATTGCAGCTCACCTACTGCATGGGCTGCCGCGACCGCTACGCGCGGCAGGGCGCGGAGAGCGCGCACATACTGGAACTCATCTATTCCGCGCCCGCGGGCTCCCCGCCGGGCCTGTCGGAAAAGCGGCGCAACAGGCTGACGCTCAAGCAGCGGATGCTGCGCGACATCTGGAAGGAGGACACACACATGGCCCCGAGAGGCTACAAAATCGAGTACACCCCTGAGGTAAAGGAGCTCATGGAGCAGCGGATGGTGCTCGAGAGCGACATTGAGACGGTCATGCAGGCCTACCGCGAGGGCGGCGAGGCCATATACGAGGCGGACACCGGCCTGCGCATCTCGCGCTACCGCCTCGGCAACGTCACCTTCTGGGTGAAATTCACGGAGGACGCCGAGGGCTACGTCATCCACAGCGCGTACAGCCACAGGATGACCGTCGAGACGAGGTAGGGCCATGGCGGAGGAGAAGAGCTATTACGTCGTGGACCCCGGCGGGCGCTACCGCTGCCTCAAGTGCGGCGTCCCGCTGGTTAAGGGCAACGCCGTGTTCGGCTATCTCGACAACGCCTTCCCCGTGGAGCTGCCCATCTGCCCCAAGTGCGGCTTTGTGTTCGTGCCGGAGGAGCTGGCGATGGGCAAGGTGCTCTCTGTGGAGAAGGTGCTCGAGGACAAATGACGGAGCGGCACCCCGGCGGCGCCGACGCCGCGCTGCGGCTCGTGGAGCTCGCGGGCCTCGCCCCGCCCTGCCGCATAATAGACCTCGGCGCGGGCGCGGGCGAGACGGTCAGGCGGCTGCGCGCCCTGGGCTTTGACGCGGTGGGCATAGACCTCGATCCCGGGGAGGGCGTGGAGCGCGGCGACATACTGTCGTCCGGCTTTGAGGCCGCCTCCTTTGACGCGGCGCTTAGCGAGTGCGCGTTTTTCCTCACCGGCGACCCGGAAGGGGCCCTCCGCGAGGCGGCGAGGCTGCTCAGGCCCGGCGGCGCGCTGCTCTATTCCGACATCTGCCCCGGCGGCGAGGCCCGGCTGCGCCGCGCCGCGGAGGCTGCCGGGTTCTCGGTGGAGGCGCTCACAGACGCCACGGAGGACTGGAAGCGATATTACATAGCCGCCCTCTGGCGCGGCGAGGCCGAGTGCCCGCCCGACGGAGCGCGGAACTGCCGCTATCTCTGCGCGGTATTCAGGAAGGAGGCGCGGTAAAATGGACGACGTGTTTGGAAGGATGCTCGAGCTCTCGAGGAATGGCTATTTCTGCGCGCAGATACTCATGCAGCTGGCGCTGGACGCCGAGGGGAAGGACTGCCCGGAGCTCATACGCGCGATGGGCGGGCTCAACGCGGGCATCGGTTTCTCCAGCGGACCCTGCGGCGCGCTGACCGGCGGGGCCTGTTTCCTCGCCTATTTTTCCGAGGGCCTGGACGGCCGGGAGCGCGACGCGATGCTCAGGGAGTTCCACGACTGGTTCCGGGAGCGCACGGCCGAATACGGCGGCGAGAGCTGCGACCGCATCCTGGCGGGCGACCCGTCCAATCAGCTGCGCCGCTGCCCCGCGCTGGTGCAGGAGGTCTACGGCAAATGCGTCGAGCTGCTCGAGGCCCGGGGGCTCTGCTGATGTACAGGACATTCGCAAGGACAAAGAGCGTCTGCCCCGTCTGTCTCAGGACGATAGACGCGGAGAAGGCCGTGGCCGGGGACGGGTTTGTCCATCTCATCAAGACCTGCCCCGAGCACGGCTTTTTCGACGCGCTCATCTGGGAGGGCGGCGCGGACGAGTACCTCGCCTGGGGCGGCGCGCCCGCCGGGGGCGGGGCGGACGACGGCTGCCCGAACAACTGCGGCCTCTGCGCCGGGCACAAGAGCGAGGGCTGCTGCGTCCTGCTCGAGCTCACTCACCGCTGCAATCTCCGCTGCCCGGTCTGCTTCGCCTCCGCCGGCGGGGAGGGCGACCTCGGCCTCGACGAGATCGCGCGGCTATACGACATGCTCATGGCCCGCGGCGGGCCCTTCAACATCCAGCTCTCCGGCGGCGAGCCCACCATGCGTGACGACCTGCCCGAGGTAGTGCGTCTCGGCCGGGAGCGGGGCTTCACCTTCTTCCAGCTCAACACCAACGGGCTGCGCCTCGCCTCGGAGGCAGGCTATGCGGAAGAGCTGCGCGAGGCCGGGGTCTCCTGCGCCTTTTTGCAGTTCGACGGGCTGCGGCCGGAGACATATGCGCGCCTGCGGGGCCGGGACCTCGCCGCCGAAAAGCTCCGGGCCATAGACAACTGCGCCGCGGCGGGCCTGCCCGTCGTGCTCGTGCCGACGCTCGTGCCGGGCGTGAACGTGGACGAGATAGGCGGCATACTGCGCTTTGCGCTCGGGCGCGGCAAGGCTGTGCGCGGCGTGCACTTTCAGCCGGTGAGCTACTTCGGCCGCTGCGAGCTGCCGGAACCGGAGACGCGGCTGACCATTCCGCGCGTCATACGCGAGATAGAGGCCCAAACAGGCGGCGCGATGAAGTTCGCGGACTTCGGCGGCGGCGGGGCGGAGAGCCCCTGGTGCAGCTTCCACGCGAGCTACCGCAAGCTGCCCGGCGGCGGCCTGAAGGCCCTGCCGAGGCGGGAGAGCGCCTGCTGCTGCAAAAGGAGCTCCGAGGCCCGCGACTTCGTCGCCGGGCGCTGGGGCGCGGAGGCCGGGCCCGCCGCCGAGGAGGACGGCTTCGACCGCTTCCTGCGCGAGGCGCTGGAGAACACCTTCACCGTCTCCGGCATGGCCTTCATGGACGCGGACAGCCTGGACCTCGAGCGGCTGCGCCGCTGCTACATCTGCGAGGCCGACGCCGAGCGCGGCATGGTGCCCTTCTGCGCCTACAACCTCACGGCGAGGGACGGGCGCGCGCTTTACAGGAAATGAGAAAGACAAGGCTTGAAAACTGGATATGCGAAGTCGAGGGCCTTTCGACCCTCGACCGTGAGACGCTTGAGGATATTCAGCTCCGGCGCCTGAACGAGCTGCTCGCGCGCGAGAAGGCGCGCGGCGGCTTCTACAAGGGCCTGCCGGAGCGGCTGGGCAGCCTCGACGAGCTCGGGGCCCTCCCCTTCACCACGCCGGAGCAGCTTGCGGAAAACGCGCCGGGCCTGCTGCTGACCTCGCAGGCCGAGGTGAGCCGCATCATCTCCGGCGCGACGAGCGGCACGACCGGGCCGTCTAAGCGGATATTCTACACCGAGCGGGATATCGCGCACACCGTCGGTTTTTTTGCCGCGGGCATAGGCGAGTTCGTCTCCCCGGGCGAGGCGGCGGCCGTCGCCATGCCCTTCTCGGGCCCGGACGGCCTGGGCGAGCTCATCTGCCGGGCCGTGAAGAGCCTCGGCGCGCGGGCCGTGAGGCTCGGCTTCGGCCGCACGCTGGCGGAGCAGGCGGAAATGCTCGGGGCAGAGCGCCCGGAGGCGTACATCGGCATGCCCGTGCCGCTGCTGGGGCTCCTCCGCTGGATGGGCGCCCCGGGGAGCCTCCGCCGCGCGCTCGTCTCCGGCGACGCCTGCCCCGCGGGCGTGGTGAGCGAGCTGGAGCGGCTGCTCGGCACGCGGCTCTTCCCGCACTACGGCTCGCGGGAGATGTGCCTCGGCGGGGCGGTGACCTGCCCGGCGCACGAGGGCATGCACCTGCGGGAAAACCACGTCATCGCGGAGATAGTCTCGCCCTCGGGCGAGACGCTGCCGGACGGGGAGTTCGGCGAGCTCGTCATCACCACCGTGGACATGCAGGCCATGCCGCTCATACGCTACAAAACCGGCGACCACACGCGCTTTCTGGCCGGGAAATGCCCCTGCGGCGGCGTCACGCGGCGGCTGGACACGGTCCGGCGCGCGCGTGAGATGCCCGACATCGCGGAGCTCGACAGCGCGCTCTTTCCCCTGCCCAGCCTCATCGACTACGCGGCGGGCTTTGACGGCGAGACGCTCCGCATCGACGCCGTGGGCAGCGTTTCAGCCGTGGAGCTGGAGGCCGCGGCGCGGGAGCTGTATCCCGCGCTCGGCATCAGTGCCGTTGTGCGCCCCGCCGCGCCCGGCTTCCGAGGCTGCTGCGCCGGAAAGCGCTCGAGCACAATTACGGCATAAAAAAAGCGCGCGGCGTCTTTGTCAGACGCCGCGCACGGTGTTTCAGCCCATGGAAAAGCCTATGGCCAGCAGGGTCTGGGCGGCTATGTAGGTGAGCATGACGGCCACGTCGGCGGCGTTGCTGTCGCCGTCGCGGAAGGTCTCGAAGGAGAGGATACCGTCCGAGCAGAGGAAGAGGCAGCCGCCCGCGAGCAGGTACGCGCCGCCGGGCGCGCCCGCGCGCAGCGCGATGAACGCGGCGGAGCCGAGCGAGGCGAGCAGCAGGCCGTAGAGCAGGCCCGGCAGCCGGAGCTGCTTCGGGATGCGGCGGCGGAGCACGGCGAAGATCACGATGGCGACCGCGCCGGGCACCAGCGTGGCGGCGAGGGCCGTGAAGAGCCGGGGCTCGGCCGCGGCGGCGATGACGCCGATGTGGGCTACATAGAGGATGTGCCCGACGCCGAAGGCGGCCATGCCCGCGGCGAGGAAGGCGTCCTTGTGCTTGTAGATCATGAAGAAGTCGCCGACCCAGCCGCAGAACATCGCGGCCAGCACGGCCGGCGCCGGGCGATCTGCCAGCGCGCAGTAGAGCGCGGCGACTAGCGGCATGAGCAGCAGCTTGGTGAAGTAACGCAGTCTGCTCTTTCCAAGGCCGCAGGCCGCCAGGTGCGTAACAGATGCCGCCGCGAGGGCGGCAGAGAGCGCAATTACCATATTGACCTCCCAAGTGTAGTTCCGGCTACATCATACCCTATGCGCACCGCCGTGTAAAGAAGATATAAAGATGTTTTGGAAAATATACGAAAAAGTACCGGTTCTCTCCCATTTTACGGCAGAAACCGGTACTTTTTTACTCTGGTTTTTCCAATATCAGCTGGCAGTAGCTCATCCGCGCGGACTTGAAAAATCCGCTGTCCGCCGGGGCGGAGCCGAAGGTCTGCGCGAGATAGCCGCCCGTCTCGCCGGGGCCGACGCCGTATTCGCGGCTCACGTGCAGGATTATGCGCATGAACTCCGAATAGTCCTCGTCCGCACTGACGAGCTCGAGGCCCGCCCCGCGGAGGATGCGCTCGTATTCCGGAATGGTCTGCACCCCGGCAAAGCAGGGTATCTTCGAGACCTGCGCGCGCAGCTCCGGGTAAGGCTCGGAGCGGGCGCAGAAGTCGTTTATGAGCAGCCTCCCGCCCGGGCGGAGCACCCGCGCGTATTCCCGCGCGGCGGCCTCCTTGTCCGGTATTACCGAGAACGCCGCCTCGCTGTAGGCCCCGTCGAAGCTCCCGTTCCTGAACGGCAGCGCCCGGGCGTCGGCGCAGAGAAAGCGGCAGCGCTCCGAGAGGGCGGCGTACTTTTCCGCGGCCCGGGCTATGAGCTCCGGGTCCTGGTCCACGCCCGTCACCGTGACCGGCAGGGTCGAGACCAGGTGCGCCGCCGCGTCGCCCGCGGCGCAGCCGACCTCGAGCAGCTTGAGCTCCCCGCCGCGCCAGCCCGCGGCATATGTCCCCTCCTCAAGCATGCGGAAGCGATCCTTCCGCCTTGCAAAGACGTCCAGCATTGCCTCAGCCATTGGCCGTCACCCCTCGCTCCGGCTCAATATCTGGAGGCCCGGCCGCCGTTGCCTCGGCCCTCCTCCATCATGCCGAAGTTCTCCAGGAAGAAGGTGCGCTCCCGCAGGGCGTACTTCTGCGCAATGGCGTCCAGCGAGTCGTCCACCGCGGCGGCCACGGCCTCGGACTCTGCCGCGGCGCGGGCGTTTATGATTACGGAGAGCGCGCTGTACTCGGCGGCCAGTTTGTGGTCGTACTCGACGGGGTAGTCCACGCCGATGAGGCTGGCCTTGAAGAAGTCGTCGCCCACGCCGGAGGCGAACATTTTGAGGTGCGGCACGTTGCCGCCCTTGGCCTTCAGCCCGGAGCGTATCTCCTCGAAGAGGTCGCCGAGCACGGCGTTGAAGTCGAGGTTCCGGTCCTCGCGCTGCTCGAGGAACACGCGGCGGTTATACCAGCTCAGCAGCCGCTCGGCCGCCATGAAGGCCTCGGAGCCGTAGCCGATCTCGCGGTGCTCGGCCGCCGCCTCGTGGGTCATGAGGTAATCCACGACGGCGTCCACGCCCTCGCCCGTGCGGGCGGACATGGTCATGACGGGCGTGTCCGGGTGCAGCGTGCGGATGAGCGCCAGGCGCTTTTCCACCTCGGCGCTGCTCAGGAGGTCTACCTTGTTGAGGACGATGAGGTCGGCCTCAGCCATCTGGGCGTCCAGCAGAAAGCGCATCTCCGCGGGCAGGTTCAGATCGCCCTCGCCCTCCATGAGCATGCGCAGCCGCTCCGGGTCCACGATGCAGGTAAAGGGCATGAGCTCAAACTCCTCCCCCTCGCGCTCCGCGAGCTGGAGGTAGACGTGGTCCAGCGCGCCGATGCCGCAGCCGGGGATGTCGGAAAAGATCACGGTGGCCCCGCCGGCCACGAGCTGGCGGAGCTTGTCCACGAGGTTCTCGTGCTGGTAGCAGATGCAGTTGCCTGCGATGCTGGTGGTGAGCACATCACTGGTCGCGGTGAAGTCCGCGTCCACGATGTTGCTCGCGCCGAGGTCGTTGGCGAGGATCGCGGCCTTGCCCCAGCGCGCGTTGATGGAGCGCGCAAAGGCGAGCATCGATGTGGTCTTGCCCGCGCCGAGGAAGCCGCTCGTCACCATGTATTTAGTCTTTGCCATCGGTTCTGTCTCCTTTCTGAAGGCCCTGCCGAATGCACTCAAAGGCCTCGGCTATTCGCCAGCGTATCACAACATCGGCCCTGCCGTCAAAGGGCGTGGCCTCGTCGTTTATTATGACCATGCGCCCGCGGAAGCGGTCGAGCAGGCGCGGCGCGCTGCTGACCTTGAGGGAGGTGCCGCCGATTATTAGCAGGTCCGCGCTTTTGAGCTCTCGGATGGCGGCCATGATGAGGTGCATGTCCGGGATCTCGCCGAAGAGCAGGATGCCGGGGCGGATGATGCCGCCGCACACGTCGCAGCGGGGCACTCCCTCGCAGTCGGCCACCGCCTCGGGCGGAAAGCGCTTTCCGCAGCCGGGGCAGGTGTTGATGTAGACGTTGCCGTGGATGTCTATGACGTTCCGGCTCCCCGCGCGCTGGTGCAGGTTGTCCGCGTTCTGGGTGATGACGCACTTTATGAGCCCCCGCGCCTCCAGCTCCGCGAGGATGCGGTGGACGCTGTTGGGCGGCGCGGCGAGGTTGAGCAGCTTTGTGCGGTAGTAGTCGAAAAATTCCGCGGGGTGCGCCTCGTAAAAGGCGGGGGTGAGAATCTCCTCGGGCGAGACGCCGTAGCCGCTGGGCTGGTTGTAGAGCCCGCCCTTTGCGCTGCGGAAATCGGCCAGCCCGCTGTCCGTGGATACCCCGGCGCCGCCGAAGAACACGGCGTGCTCCGCCGAGAGCAGCATCCGGCTGACCTCGAGGCACTTGCGCTCGTTTTCCGTCATGGCTGCTTACTGTTGAGCGCCGCACAGAGCCCGTCGGCGTCCACGCCGACCTCCTCCGCCAGCTGCTCCATCGTCCACATGACGGTGTTCTCGTCCACGCAGCAGAGCCCGAGCGAGAGCAGCGCGCCGTAGAGCCTCGGCTCGGCCGCGAGGGCCTGGCCCACCGTCGTCTTGCGTTCTATCGTGAGCTTCATGCCGTCCTCCTAGTTTGAATACAGCCTCTCGCCGCTCGCGCTGGTGAGGTGGAAGGCGCAGAAGGGCACGATCTCGCCCTCGCCCGTTATCATGTGCACGCAGCAGCCGTGGAGGCGGCCCAGGTCTATGTTCCACACGTCCTGGAAGCCCATGCCCGAGATGCAGAAGGAGTGCGTCAGCGTCCGCTCCGCAAAGCGCAGCAGCGGCGTGGTCTCCTCGTGCCCGGGCTGGAAGCGCCAGCGCTTGACCGTGTATTTGTTCGTCTTTTCCACAAAATCCGTCTGCTCGGTGTCCGCTTCGTTCTGGTCGAAGCGGCTGGTGGCCACGAGGCGGCCGTCCTCGGAGAGGAAATAGGTGCTCGAAAAGTCGCAGTGCGGGTCAAACTGCTTGCGCGGGACGAAGTGCTCCAGCTTGAGCTCGTCCGGGCACTGCTCGCACAGGGCGTGGATGACGTCGGAGAGGCCGCAGCGGCTCTCGTCCGGCGGAGTCTTGCCGGGAAAACGGCCGAAATAGCTCACGGGCTGGAAGTGTATTCCCTTTATCGTCGGGATGTGCCCCTTCGCAAAGCGCACGATCTCGCCCAGGCGGTCCAGGTTCACGCCGGGGATGACCACCGGCACCAGGAGGATGCCCACGCCCGCCTTTTCGCAGTTTTCAATGGCCTTGAGCTTGATGTCCAGCATCTCCCGGCCGCGGATGGTGCGGTATATGCCGTCGTCCAGGCCGTCGAACTGGAGGTATATGAGGTCGAGCCCCGCGTCGCGCAGCCGCTCAAGGAACTCCGGCTCCCGGGCTATGCGTATGCCGTTGGTGTTGACCTGGAGATGGGCGACGCCCATCTCCTTGCCGAGGCGCACTATCTCGGGCAGGTCGTCGCGGACGGTGGGCTCGCCGCCGGAGAGCTGCACGCTGCAATAGCGGTTGGAGCCGAGCGCCGCGGCGTACATCTTTCGTATCTGCGCCATGTCCGGCTCGAACTTCTCCGCGTTCGCGTCCGCAAAGCAGATGTTGCAGTTCATGTTGCAGCGGTAGGTTATCTCGAGGATGCTGGTGCAGGTGCCGCTGCGGTGTTCGTCGCAGAGCCCGCAGTCGAAGGGGCAGCCGCGCTTTTCCGGGCGGCCGTGGTCGCGCGCGGGGGCGTGCACGCCCTGGCGCATCCAGCTCTCGTACATGTCCGCGTCGCGCCAGAACAGCACCTTGAATTCGCCGTGCTCCGGGCACTCCTTTATCATATACGCCCTGCCGTCTATCCGCTCGTACCGGGCGGGTATTTTCTTCAGGCAGACGGGGCAGAGGCTTTCGGTCTCGTGGAGTATATCACTCATGGCTTTCCCTCTCCAATATGCGCTTTTTCTCGTAGCAGTGCTCCCTGAGCGCGCCGCTCTTCAGCAGATTGAGCTCTATCTCCGGCGCCCCGGCCATGAAGGGCAGCGCCATGAGCCGTTCTTTCAGCCCCACGGCGTCGAAGAGCGCCTCGTCTAGCACCTCGACGTCGAGGCTGATGCGTCCGCCCTCGAGGAAGATGCGGTAGTCGAGCAGCCCGTCCGTGGAAAAGAGCACCTCGTCAAAGAGCGCGGGGTAGATGTAGTGGCCGTTATACTCCGTCGCGCCCTCTTTGCGGCGGCGAATGTGACCCAGCGTCATGAGGTGGCTGCCGCAGACGCTCCTCGTCAGCGTGGCGATGTCGCCCGTGCGGTAGCGGATGAGCGGCATGCAGTCGCGCGATATGTTCGTGAGCACGACCTCGCCCTCCCGGCCCTCGGGCACGGGCCCGCCGGTCTCGGGGTCGACGACCTCCACGATGTGGTTGAGCTCGTCGTAGTGGTAGCCGGGGCAGACGTCGCAGTCGACCGCGAGGCCCCAGCCGCTCTCCGTGAGGCCGTAGTGCGTCGAGACGCGGCAGCCCCAGGCCGAGTGCAGGTAGTCTATCATGCTCTGCGGTATGTTCGACATGGTGATGAAGATGCACTGCATGCCGAGGGAGCGGAGGTCGGCCTGCTTCTCCAGCACGCGGGTGGCGCGGTAGATGGTAATGGCGTCGCCGAACCAGACGTTTATCTTGTGCTCCACGGTGGCGCAGAGGATGTCGTCCGTGCTGTCCTGGAGGTCGGCCGTCCAGCCCTGCATGCCGAAGGCGTTGAGGCTCTGGGCCAGTATGCTGCCTATGCCGCGGCCCTGGGAGTTCTGCAAAAACACCAGCACCCGGGCCTCGTCGCGGCCGATGACCGTGTTCATGCCGCGGGGCAGGAAGTCGAGTATCTTCTGTATGTCGGCCATGGAGAAGAAGATGCGCTTTTTCGTGCCGGTGGAGCCCGAGGAGTAGAAGGTCACGGGCTTTTCCACCTCGCCCTGAGAGGTGCACAGCAGGCTGTAGCTCGTGCCCGCAAGGTCGGCCGGGAAGGTGAAGGGCAGCTTTGCTATGTCCTCAAGGCTGTGGAGGTCGTCCTCCGTGACCCCCGCCTTCTCAAAGAGGCGGCGGTAAAACGGGCTCTTGGTCCGCACGCGGCGGACGGTCTTTTTGAGCTGCCAGAGCTTGTATTCGTCAAAAAGCGCATCGTCCACGGCGTCGAAGTTCCCGCGCGCGGACTGCGCCTTGAATTCCTCGTCCTTTTCTATCCTCAGCCGGCAGAGGTCGTAGAGCCCCGCCTGGAGACTGACGTACATCGGTGTTTCCCCCTTAGTCTATGCCCGGCAGGATGCGGCTCCCGCCGCAGCCGCTCAGGTATTTGCTGCAGAGCGGCGTGAGCGTGCCATCCCTGCCTATTATCTGTATCGTGCACCTGCGCACGCGCATGAGGTCTATGTTGGAGCCGTCCTGGAAGGCCATGCCGCCCACGGTGAGCAGCTCGGTCCTGCCGGGCAGCCAGGTCCTTCTCAGGCTGGCGCGGACGTGGTGCACGGCGCCGCTCTCCGGCTTGTGCGGGGCAAAGCGCGTCAGCGGGCGAAGCCGGCCCTGCCTGTCGCGCATGTAGCAGGCCTGGAAGGAGCACTGCGGGTGCTCGCAGGTGCCGGGGCCGAAGTCGGCCTCCGAGATGTCCGGGTGCTGCTCCGCCACGCGGCGGATCACCCCGGGTATGGTTATCCGGCGGATCTTGTCCTCCGGGTAGATGCCGAAGTAGCTGACCGGCTGGAAATACACCCCGCGCACCGCCGGCATGTGCTCGCGCGCGTACTCGACTATGGCGCCGAGCTCCCCGTCGTTCTCGCCGGGGATGACGCAGCACACCAGCACTACGGCGAGGCCCGCCTCGGCGCAGTTTTCCACCGCGCGCTTCTTGATGTCGAACATGGGCTTGCCGTACTTTGCAAAATACGGCTTCTCCGTCAGCGCGTCAAAGCCCAGGTAGGCCGTGGTGACCCCGCTCTCGCGCAGGCGCCTGCACAGTTCGGGGCTTTTGGCGAGGTTTATGCCGTTGGTGTTGAGCTGGATGAAGTCAAAGCCGATGTCCCTTGCGAGAGAGGCCAGCTCGCAGATGTCCTCCCTCACCGTAGGCTCGCCGCCGCAGAGCTCCACGATGGCGTCCTCGCCCGCGCGGGCCCGATATTCCCGCAGCAGCCGGCCGCAGGTCTCTAGGTCGGGCTCGTGTATGGGCTCCTTCTTGTCCCGCGTGAAGCACACGGGGCAGTCCATGTTGCAGCGGTTGGTGGTCATCAGCGCCGATGAGGCGGGCTGACAGCAGGCGCAGTCGGCAAAGTCCGCCCCGGCGAGGACGCGCTCCGCCTCCTCCGCGGTCTTGGGCAGGGCCTCCGGCCTCATGCCGCCGTATTCCAGCCAGCGCAGATAGTTCTCCGCGCTGTCCTCCCAGATGAGGGAGTGAAAATGCCCGTGCTCCGGGCAGGTCTTGTCCATATAGACCCCGTCCGCGTCCCCGGATATCTCCGCGGTCAGCGTCCTGAGGCAGACGGGGCATACGCTTTTCGTAAAATAGAGCTGCACAGCTGTTTCCTCCCGGACCTTTCAAGGATGGTCTGCAAAATAAAGCGGCCTCCTGCGATATTTTACTATGGCAGGAGGCCAATGTCTATATTTTGCCGCCCGGCGGGCGGTGGGCTCAGGCCTTGTCGAAGGACAGGCCCACGGCCCTCTTGCAGACCTCGAGGATGATCTCGGTCACGGTCGGGTGCGGGTGGATGGAGTTGTACACCTGCTCAAGCGTGAGCTTGTTCTCGACGGCGACGGTCATCTCGGCGATGAGGTCGCAGGCCTCGTGGCCAAAGATCTGCGCGCCGATTATCGTGTGGTCATCCTCGCGCGCGACGACCTTTATGACGCCCTCGGTCTTGCCGATGGCGATGGCCTTTTCGTTGGAGGAGAAGGCCAGGGAGCCGCTTATCGTCTTGATGCCCTTGGCCTCGGCGTCGGCGACGGTGTAGCCGACCCAGGAGATCTCGGGCTCCAGGAAGGTGGTCACGGGGATGTTGTCGTAGTTGATGTAGTAGTCGTTGCCCGCTATCGTCTCGGCGATGACGAGGCCCTGGCGCTGCGCCTTGTCGGAGAGCTGGGTGCCGGTGGTGATGTCGCCCGCGGCGAAGATGTTCGGCACGCTGGTGCGCATGTGCTCGTCCGTGACGATCTGGCCGTTCTTCTCCATCTTGACGCCGACTTCCTCGAGGCCCATGCCGCGGGTGTTCAGCGTCCTGCCGATGGCGACCAGGACCTCGTCGGAGATGAGCTCCTCGCCGTTTGCGAGGGTGCTCTTCACGGTGCCGTCGTCGAGCTTTTCGACGCTCGCGATGCCGGAGCCGGTCTTGACCTTGATGCCGCGCTTTTCAAGCGACTTGCGCACCGCGTCCGTGATCTCGGGCTCGTGCAGGGCCGGGACCAGGTTCGGCATCATCTCGACGATGGTGACGTCCACCCCGTAGATGTTGTAGATGTGGCCGTACTCCAGGCCGATGGCGCCGGAGCCGATGATGACTATGCTCTTCGGCATCGGGCGGGAGAAGTCCATGATCTCGTTGGAGGTGATGATCTTCTCGTGGTCGACGTTGAAGGCCGCGATCTCGGCGGGCTCGCTGCCGACGGCGACGACTATATACTCGGCGGTAAGGTTCTTCTCCTTGCCGGTGTCGACCTCGACGGTGTGGGCGTCGACCAGTCTGGCCTTGCCCTTCACCACGTCGATGCCGCGGCTCTTTTTCCACAGGAAGGTCTCAAGCCCGAAGCTGAGGTTGTTGATGACGCCGTTTTTGCGCCGGTTGATGGCCTTGAAGTCCACGCTCACGGCGGACATGTCGACGTTGATGCCGTAGGCCTTGGCCTCCTTGATGGAGGCGTAGAGGTTGGCGGAAGCCATGAGCGCCTTGGTCGGGATGCAGCCGCGGTTGACGCAGGTGCCGCCGGCGCCGTTCTTGGCGCGCGCCTCTATGAGCGCGACCTTCTTGCCGCGGTCGGCGCAGCGCATGGCCGAGGCCGAACCGCCGGGGCCGCCACCGATACAAATTACATCATAATCGTACATAACCAAGTTCCTTTCCAGCAAAAGATACAGCTTACGGGCTTATTTTTCCCGGGCTCAGGCTTTTTTACCGCTGGCCGCGGCCCTGATGAGCATTATCACGCCGAGCAGGGCGCCGATGCCTGCGGCGACATAGAAGGAGGCGACGTTCGCGAGCCCGCTCTCCCCGCTGACAGCCTGGGCTATCGGGTTGAACAGATAGGGGCTGCAGAACTGGCCGAAGTTCTGCACGCAGGTGGCAATGGACAGGGCCATGCCGACCGCGGCGGGGCCGACGGAGTTGCCGACGTTCAGGAACACGCCGGGCATTACGACAGACATGCCGAGGCCGAAGATCAGGCAGCCGACGTAGAACACCGCTATGCTCGGGGCCATGGCCATGACGGCGTAGGACAGAGCCATTACGATGAAGCCCACGCCCATGGTGTAGTCCTTCAGGGCGCTGGCCAGCTTGCCGTACAGCAGGCCCATGATGATGCCGCCGGCGCAGAAGAAGGCCATGCCGAGGCCGGAGGCCGCGGAGTCGCCGATGCCCTTTTCGGTGAGCAGGTAGGCGTTGCCGTTGGAGTACAGCTGGCCCGTGCAGAACACGAAGAAGGCGATTATCATCCATACCCACATCTTGCCCGTCAGCTTGCCCTTTTCAGCCGGGGCGGAATTCGCAGCCTTGGCCGGAGCGGAGGGCTTAACGTTGGGCAGACACACAAGGGCGACGATGAGGGAGATGGCGCCGATGATGTGCACATAGAACACGGTGTTCCAGCCCATGGTGGCGAGCCAGCCGCCGACAAAGACCATGATGGCGCAGCCGAGCATCTGGAAGGCCTGCAGGTTGCCCTGGACCCTGTCGCGCTCCGCACCCTCGAAGTTCTCAGCCACCAGCGCGGTGCTGACGACCTGCAGGATGCCGACGCCGACGCCGAACACGCCGCGCAGGATCTGCAGCGCCAGGAAGGAGGTCATGAACGCGGGGACCAGGCCGCCGATGAGGAACAGGATTATACCTATTATCGCAAGCAGCTTTTTGCTCATGACCTGCATGAGCTTGCCGACGATAAGCGTGACCGGGATGATGATTATGCACGGGATGGAAATGAGCGTCTGCACATCCGTCTGGCTGAGCTCAGGGAAGTTGGCGCCGATGACGCTTATGGCGCTGGCAATGCCGACAACACCCATCATCAGTATAGATATGAGATAAATGCCTACCTGGATCTTACCTTTGGACTTTAGCATATCAAAATCTCCACCTTAATTTATTGTGTCAAGTAAGGTGGCCCTGACGTGAATTTACGTCGTATACATTAACCGGCATTGTTAATATATTATCTTTTGTTTCTGATGTCAAGTGAGGCGATCCCGCCCGTTAATCGCCCAAAAACTCACACTTTTTAGCGCAGAATGTGGCGTCAAAAGCCGGTTTTTATCGGATTTTTGAATAATATATACTATGTAAATTATCACGTTTACTTGGAATTTACGCAAAAAATCGCCATTTTGGTCAAAAAATAGTGACCAAATTGATGGAATGTGACAAAAATGATTTTCCCCTATTGATTCTTGCAAACAAAGGTGATATTGTTACAAATGTGTCAAGCAACCGGCGCCTGACGTAAAAATATCCCGGCTATCTGATATTTTAAGGAGGTCTCTTTAGAAGTGAAGGAGATTTTGCAAAAGCTTGACAAGCTGTCAAACGCGCGCCCCCTGGAGATCATCCAGAAGAAAAAAGAGGGCAAGAAGGTCGTCGAGTTCTTCGGCGATTTCGTTCCCGAGCAGTGGATAACCGCCGCCGGCGCGGAGTCCTACCTCATCTGCAAGGGCGGCGATCCCCAACCCCCCGAGGCCACCCTGGACTACATGCTCCGCTTCATGAACCCGCTGGCCGCGACCATGGCCGGCTCCTATCTGCTCGGCCTCGACGCCGTCATGCCCATTGCCGACTCCATCACCATCCAGCAGCATGACAGCCACTACGGCCGCATGACTGAGATCCTTGAGTACAAGGGCCTGCCCGTTTACAAGGTCGGCGTCCCCGCGGACTACACTGTCGACATCTCCCGCGAGTACTACCGCAACGAGCTGCGTGAGTTCCGCGCCATGCTGGAGAAGCTCGTCGGCCACCCCATCTCCGACGACGACATCCGCGCCAACTACGCCAAGACCAACAAGATAAACGAGCTGCTCCGCAAGATAGACGAGCTGCGCAAGCAGGACAACCCGCCCATCACCTTCAGCGACTTCATCAAGCTCAACCACTACGCCCTGCGCGTGGACTACGACACGAGCATCGAGGCCCTCACTCAGATCTACGAGGAGCTCAAGAACGCCCCGGGCGCTCACGCCAAGGACGCTCCCCGCATCCTGATCATGGGCCGCGCCGTTGCCCTCGGCGACTACCAGGTCCCGACCATCATCGAGAGCGCCGGCGGCTCCATCGTCACCGAGTTCCTGGACGAGGCCATCAGGCCCTTCAAGTGCGACATCCCCACCGAGGGCGACGTCGTCGAGGCCTATGCTTCCGCCATGTACGACAACCGCGTCCCGCAGTGCATCTTCCAGCCCGCCTGGGAGACCAGGTTCGAGCACCTCAAGGAGCTCATCAAGGAGTACCGCGTCGACGGCGTGCTCTGGTATCAGCTCGCCTTCGACGAGATCTACGACATGGAGCACACCTGCGTCTCCAAGTGGATCGCCGAGACCGGCGTGCCCCTCATGAAGCTCGAGTCCTCTTACGAGTACTCCCGTGAGGCTATCGCTCCTCTGACCACCAGGCTCGAGAGTTTTGTTGAAAGTTTAAAGGAGGCAAAATAATGGCTAGAGACCTTAACCGCGAACTGCTCAAGCTCGCCGCTTTCAGCGACGACGAGATCGAGGCGTTTCTCCCCCAGTGGCTCGAGACCGCCGAGAGGGTAAAGATCGACGACGACACCCTCATCTACGCTCTGGATACCTACATCCCCCAGAACTGGGACATCAAATATCTCGGCGTCCGCAAGATGATCGGCGCTTACCTGCGTGAGCTCAACGACATCGTGCACACCCCCGAGATGAAGGCCAAGGGCGTCAAGATCCTCTACGGCATCCTGCCCGCCATTGCCAACTACTACTACGCCGCGAAGAACGCCGGCGGCGAGGGCATCTTCATCGGCTTCCCCGACCTGCTGATGGTCAACACCCTGAACTCCTTCTTCCACGGCGCGGCCCCCTTCCTGAACGTCGCCGAGCAGTACGGCTTCACCTACGGCTGCCGCCACTGCCCGCTGAACAAGATGCGTCTCGGCGCCTATGTCACCGGCACCATCGCCGCCCCCGACCTGATCTGGAGCTGGGGCTTCAACTGCGACGAGGGCCCCAAGACCGACGAGATGATCCAGGGCATCACCGGCAAGAAGTGGAAGTACCACGTCTCCCGCGTCCCGCATGACTCCACCTTCAACGAGGAGGAGGACATGATGGAGACCCGCCTGAAGTTCATGAGCGACCAGATGAAGCTGGGCGTCAAGGCCATCGAGGAGGCCACGGGCTTCACCATCACCGACGAGCACCTCATCCAGGCCAACAAGGACGTCGGCAGGCTGGGCTTCAAGTGCGGCATGCTGACCAACCTCTGCACCAACGCCGATCCCCCGGTCCTGGGCGGCGAGACCCTGACCATGCTGCAGCAGGTGCTGACCGTTCCGTTCAACACCGGCTTCAAGTACATGGAGGACGCCATCGACACCCTGACCAAGGAGATCCGCGCCGCCATCAAGGCCGGCGAGGGCGTCATGCCCAAGGGCACCCCGCGCGTCGGCTTCTACAACCTGCCCTTCTGCATCCCCTGGGTCGGCAAGTACTTCCGCGACAACGGCGTCATCACCGCCTTCTCGAGCGCCCTTACGCACTCCAAGAAGGAGATGTCCCCGACCAAGTATCCGGACGACCCCTGGATGTCCGCGGCCGAGAGCTGGGCTCGCAACGGCATGTGCATGAACCTCAACGGCGAGGCCAACGCCATGATCGAGAAGATCGAGCTCTGCAACCCGGACGGCATGATCCTCGGCTTCTTCGACTTCGACCGCTGGCTCGGCGCCCAGCAGAAGATCATCGCCAAGATCGTGCAGGAGCGCACCGGCGTGCCCTCCTACTACATCGAGGCCGACTTCTGGGATGACCGCGACTACAGCCCCGAGTCCCTCAAGACCAGGATCGAGTCCGTCTGCCAGATCATCAAGATGCGCAAGGCCATGCAGCAGTAAGCCGGCCCCAGGCAAAGACAAAAGCAAAAAGGGAAGGCCCGAGGGCCTTCCCTTTTTTGCTTGTCGAAGAAGGCTCTGCCTTCTTCGACAAAGGGGTTTGCACTCCGCTCCGCGCCTAGGTTGTCCGCCAAGGCGGGCAATTCGACACTCCGCTCCGCGAGAAGTATTTTCGGCGACGTACACGCCGCCGCCGAAAATGATTGAACTCTATTTCGCGGCTGCGGCCGTGAAACTCTGCGAGGCTTTTTCTACTCAAAGCTGGACGCAGAGGTTGTCCACCCGCTCAAGGGTGCTTCCGAACATCGCGTTCTCGCACCAGAAGTCGGAGTCGAGCCTCAGAGTCCTCACGCCGTGCTCCTCGGCCAGGATGCGGCGGCGCAGCGGGTCCGGCGCGCCCATCCAGCGGTCAAAGCCGAAGGCGCCGGTGAAATAGGCGCAGCAGCCGGAGCGCTCCATCTCCTCCGCTATGGCCGCGCACTCGCGGCGAACGCCGCCGGATACGGTCATGCCCGCAAGCCAGGCCGCGGCCGCGCCCCCGGTCCCGAAGCCCGGCACGGCATTCGTGTACAGAAATGCCGCATTGCCCAGCAGATCGACGCCGTTTTCGCGGAAGCGGCGGTCCAGCTCCGGCTGGAGGAAGGGCACATAGAAGCAGTAGAGCCTCTTTCGGCCCTCTCCGGCCTCCGGCGCGGCCTCGAGCTCAGAGCAGAGCAGCTCCAGCGCGTCCACGGCGCGCTCCGGCTCGTCGAAGACCATGAGCTGCACGGTCTGGGCAAGGGCCAGGCTGTTGCCGTAGAGCGGGCGGCGTCCGGGCCTGGCGTTGAGCCTCAGCAGCTCCGCCTGGGCGCGCAGAAAGCGCGAGTAGAGCCCCGCGGCGAACTTTCCGTCCTCTCGCGTGCGCCGGAGGCCCAGCCGCTCCTCCGCCTCCCCGGCGGCGCGGGCCGCCCCGGCGGAGACTAGGGCCAGCCACTCCCGCTCGCCCTGCGCTCCGCGCTTGGGCAGCACGGCGCAGACCCGGCTGCCGGCGGTCAGCAGGCCCTCCCCCGTCTTTGCGCACTCGTCGCAGAGGACGCCGAACTCGAGCAGCAGCTCGGGCGCGGACCCGCCCGGCGGGTCGAGGAACAGGCGCCCGCGCATCTTGTTCAGGCCGCAGCGGCGCTTTGAGCAGCTGGTCATATCCAGCGGCGCGCGGCTCAAGAGCAGCCCGCGCAGCAGCATCTGCTGGGCCAGTGCCCCGGTCTGGAGGCGCGCTCCGGCGCGCCGGGCGGCGGACTGGAGCTCCAGCACGAGCTGGGGCGGGGCGGGCACGCTGACCTCGCAGACCCTGCGGCCGTCAGCCTCGCCGAAGGGGCGCAGCGCCTCGCGCAGATATTCGCCCAGCAGCAGCCTCACGCCGCGATATTGCAGCTCATAGTGCTCCGGCAGCAGCTCCGCCGCGCGGCTTACCCCGGCCGCGCTCACTCCGTAGTGCGCGCAGGCTGCGGCGAGCGCCTCGGCCCGGCAGCAACTCTCCGGCAGCAGCGAAAGGAGGCCGGCACACGCGGCCTCCAGGTTCTCATTCCGGTATCCCGTCACAGAAGATACAGTCCTTTCCTATGCACTGGCTGTTCATGGCGCGGAAGGTGCATCTTATGCGCTCCGGGCGCGGCAGGGCGACGCCGGTGAGCTCGGCGAGCGCGGATGCCGCGGCGGATATGGCTGCCAGCGTCGTGCGCTTGCAGCAGCGCGGCCCGCGGGTGCAGGAGGCGGCCACGCCGGACTGGACGCGCGCCGTGAAGTTGTTCACCACCTGCCACTCCGCTCCGGAGAGATAGGTCGCGCCCAGTATCTCGCTCAGAAAAGCGCCGGCGGCCAGCGTGTCGCCGCAGACGCCGTAATAGCCGCAAACGCCCGCCGGGATCTGCGCGCAGCGCACTCGCAGGCGCTCCAGCCTGGGCCGGGCGTCGTCGCGGCGCACGGCGCACCAGGCGGCGCAGAGCGAGGCCGCGGTGAGAAAGTGGTGCTCCGGCCCGTGCATTCTCAGCACGCCCGGCTCGTTCATCAGCGCGCAGGCGATGTCCTCAGGCGGGACTGCGTCCTCGCGGGCGCGCTCTGCGCAGTATTCGAGGATGCGCTCCTCGGCTTTTTTCATGTCGTACATCATAATAACGATAAATATATCAAAATGAGGCGGAAAGTCAACTCCACCTCATTTCGCATTTTGTCGTATTTGCCGGTCTCAGGCGCTCTGCAGCTTGTCGTACTCCTTGTGGGCCCTGAGCGCGGCGCCGAGGGCCGCGGTGGACTGGGGCATCTTGACCGCCGTTACGGGCTTGCCGAGCAGCTCGGCAAAGATGTCCGTGATGGCCTCGTTGTTGGCCACGCCGCCGGAGAAGACGATGGGCTCCAGGTACTGTATCTGCGCGGAACGGCCCATGGCCAGGATGCGGCGGGCGATGGACCTGCCGGTGCCGGCCGCGATGTCCTCTATGGGTATCTTCTGCGAGAGGTAGGAGATGATCTCGGACTCCGCGAAGATGGTGCACATGCTGGAGATGGTGCAGGCGTTCTTCGACTTCTTCATGAGGTCGGAGAGTTCCTCCATCTTGATGCCGAGCAGCCGGTGCGTCAGCACCTCGAAGAAGCGGCCGGTGCCCGCGGCGCATTTGTCGTTCATCTCAAAGCGCTCGACAACGCCCTGCTCGCTGAGCTCGATGACCTTGCTGTCCTGGCCGCCGATGTCGATTATAGTGCGGGTGCCGGGCATCATGTGCCAGGTGCCCATGCCGTGCGCGATGATCTCAGGGATGTTCAGGTCGGCGCGCTCGAAGGACTTGCGGCCGTATCCGGTGGACACGAGGTACGCGATGTCGGACTCCGAAGCTCCGATCTCGTCCAGAGCTATTTTGAGGATCTTCTCGCCGCTGACATTGCGGTCATACTCGGTGGGAATGTGGCTGAAGACGAGCATCTTGTCGTTTTCGTCCACGATAACGCACTTGGCGGTGGTAGAACCGATGTCAACGCCCACAAAAAGTTTCATATCTCTGCCCTCGAATCAAATTTTCTTATTTGCCCTCAAGCATCTGCTCCGCGGAGGAGAGCTGGTCGGCCACGAACTCGCCGTCCAGATACTCAGCGCCGCACTCGGGGCAGCGATAGCCGCAGGCGTCGGGCAGGGAAAGATCCTTGTAGAAGATCTTGATGTCATCGACTTCTTCAACGTCAACCTTGCACTTATAGCACTTCCACATGATTAATTACCTCCCAACTCGTTACTGATCCTCGGAAAGCATCACAACGTGGCTGTAGACATTGAGCACTTCCACGCTGTCGCCGTTCAGGCTGTACTCCACGTAGGCGGAGAAATTCCCGATGCGCTTGCGCGCAAGGAAGTGCTCCTCGCCCTCGACGTAGAGCTTCTTGCCCTCGCTTTCGGCATACTCGAGAACCGCACGGATGTCGTCCTCGTTTATGCCGCGCTCCTCCATGGCGTCTGTAACGCCGTCGCCGTAATTGATCGCGGCCGTCTTGAAGTCCATATATTCTTTCCTCCTGTTATAACAAAATGGTTTTGCGATCTCAGCTTCTGCACAATCCGCCGATGAAATTTTCCACCTGGATCTTTGCCTGGCCGAGCTCCTCCCGCGTGTAGGAGTAGTTCGTCTCCAGACGCAGCAGCGGGACGCCCAGTTCCCTGAGCTCGTTTGCCACGCAGGTGTACTCCATGTCGTAGATCTCGTCAAAGGCGAGCTGGTACCAGATCACGCCGTCGGCATGGCATTCCTCGATGAGCTCTCTGAGCTTGCCCATGCGGGTGTGCCAGGCGGGCTGGAAGATGTCTATCGGGGTCTTGTCCAGATAGCGGTTGCGGGCGAAGTTCAGCAGCAGGTCGCCTTCGAGCTCCACGTCCTTTTCGCTTACCCTTATGCCCTCGTCGAGCATCTCAGCCGCGACGACTGCGCCGCATCTGTCAATGAGCGAGATGAGCTGGTAGTCGCCTATCGCGATGACCCGACCAATCACGATCAGCCGCGGCGCGCCGTGATTCGTGGTCCTGGCTCTCTCCAGCTTGTCGCAGAGGTGCTCGAGCAGCGAGGCCGTGAGCCCCGTGTCGCCCACTATGAAGCTCAGGTGCTGCAGACGCATATAGTCCTTGAAGGCTATCGTCTGGTCCGGGCGCTTTCTGAGCTCGTTTATCCGGCGAAAGGCCGCGTTAATGCGGTTCGTCTCGGAAAAATACTTCCTCGCGAGCTCCATATCCGCGCTCCTGCCGGTGAGTTTCTCGACCTCACCCATCATTTTGCGCAGAGAGCGGACGAAGTAGTCAAAGGCGATGCCCTTTTTTCCAATCCGGGGGCACACCCACCTTTGCCGTCCTGATGCCCTGGAACTCCAGCAGCTCGCTGAGCCTGCCTATGTGGCAGTCCGTTACCGCGGTCACGACAAGGTCCGTGTGCTCGGACACCTCGTCGTTCCCGAGCCTGAAGCCGCCGACTATGGAGCGCGCCAGGGGGTTCATGCAGCCGAGCATGTCGTCCAGCACGGCCTCCGCAGCCTCCTGCTGGCCCCCGCTGCACATGAGATATGTGTTGGCGCCTGCGGCACGGATGAGCTCCTCCGGTATGAAGGTGCTGCCGTACTCCACAAGCGGAACCCCGCCGCGTCTGTCGGCGATCAGCTCCCCCGCTCTCTGAGCGGCCAGCTTTTCAAGCTCGGACAGGATCTCGTTCAAGAGCAGCTCACCTTCCTCACTTCAAAGGTCTCAACCGTAAATATACACCGTAAATTATAATACGGCATCGTCATATTATTGTCAATAGCTCAGGCAAATTTATTTTATTATTACTCGCTCATACAGCCTTCCAGATAGAAGTCCATATAGCCCAAAAATTCCTCTTCGGAGCAGACGCTCACGCCGGTGCAGCTCTGGTAGGACAGATAGAACACCAGAGTCTCAAAGAGCTTGCAGCTCTTCTCTCCGGAGCGCCAGTCGCCCTTGCTGCTCTTGCCTCTCTTCATGAATTTTGAAAAGAAGGCGTAGAAGGGCCTGACCTCGGCGTCCGCGTGAAAGGCCTGCCGTCCATCCGTGAACATGTATTTGAACATCTCCGGGTTGTTCCGGGCGAACCTGAACACCTCGAGCGCAATGGCCCGGCAGAGCTCGAGCCGGCCCTGCACCGCGGGGAGGGCGTTCAAAGCCTCATATATGCAGCCGTACATGCGGTCGAATCCGCTTATGAGCACGCGCTTTTTTACGTCGCTGAGGTTTTCTACGTAGTTGTATATTGTCATGGAGGATACGCCGAGTTCCTTTGCTATCCTGCGGACCGAGACGGCCTCCATTCCCTCCTTGTCTACAATGCCGACGGCAACACGTATTATCTCCTCTTTGCCGCACAATACCTTCTCACGAGCCATTATAAGCTGACCTTACTTTCCTTCTGCTATGCCTGTGATCTTCAGGCAGTTGCAGATACTTCTGATCATGGACAGTCTGTCCTCGGGCGAATACCTTCCGCTGTTCCAGAACTCGGCCTCGAGGTAGAAATGAGGTATGCTGGTCTTTTCCTCCACCACGCGGATCATGGCCTTCTCAAGCGCGCCGATCCAGCGGTCGAAGGAGAAAAAGCCGTAGAGCACGCCGTCGACCGCATAGACCTGGAGCTGCTCAGTGACCATTCTGGCCTCGTCGAGCATGTTCACGGTGTTTGGCACGGACAGGCACATCCTGGCCGTGCTGGTGTAGATGTCGTTTTCGTCTATGCGGCGGATGAGGAAGCTGGCCGGGGGGAACATCCTGCCCAGGGTCAGGTTCACGCCGTTATCCCTGAAGGTCTTTTCTATCCAGGGTATGTTGAGCGGGTTGAAGTGGCAGGCCAGCTTCGGCGCGCCCTTGGGAAGCACGCCCCTGCCCTCGCGTATCAGCTCCTCCATCTCGGCTATGGCCGTGTCTATGGCGTCGTTGAGCCAGCCGAGGCCGGTGTTGAAGGCCGACTCCATGCAGATGCCCATGAGCGCCAGCTCGTTGCCCGTCAGGGGCTGAGGGTCGGCGTTCATGACCAGGTCGGTCAGGTGCTCTATGCGCTTGAGGTAGCCCATGTACTCGGAGACGGCGGCGCGCAGGTGTTCCTCGCGCACCTCGATGCCCGTGTGCTGCGTTACCTCCTCCTGCGAGACCCGGATCTCCTCTTTGAGATACTCCACCCGCTCGTCGTCATCCGCCTCGGAATCGCCGAGGGGGGCGTCGTGCGGGATGGTGGTCAGGACGTTGTCCCACTCGGCCTTGCCGAGGGTGAAGATCATCTCGTCTGTCTTGGGGCTCTCGTTGCACTGGAGGCCCCAGTTCCAGGTGACGGTCGGCTTGGGTATGGTCCCGCTCATCACCGAGTCCGCGCGCATGCAGTTCATGCCGCAGTGGTGGCAGTTCGGATCCATGCAAGAGCCGTTGAACAGCTGGTCCGTGCTCTTGTTGAAAAACGCGCCCAGGACGGAGGTGACTATGAAGTAGGGGTAGGATATCTCCAGCCTGCCCTCTCCGGCCAGCTTGTTCGCGGTTATGCAGACCGGGCAGGACGGCATGGTGCTGTACAGCACCTTCTTCCCCTCACGCATGTAGGCTCCCATCTTCGCCGTGTCCGCAGCCTCGCGTATGCACGCGGCTATGCTCTTCCTCACGCCCGAGAGGGAGATGTTCCAGTAGGCCGGGATCCACTCCTCGACCGCGCGGCGGACATCCTCGTCGGTAAGATGCAAAAACCTCGCAGTGTTCAACCAGTCCGGCAGAAACTCCTCCAGCTCCTGACCGGTCCAGCCAAGAGTTTCAAGAAATTTTCTGTGGATGCCGTCAGACATATACAGATCACCCCTTCAATGCAAACGCGGGCCGTGACAAGACCCGTGACTTCAATAACATTACAAAATACCATTTTAATTTTACCAAAAAGGGTCTGATTTTGCAATAAGCCGCACGTTCGCGCCGCAATATAATTTGACAGGCAGACAAACCGGCAGTCGTATGCGAAGCTGATGCAGCCCAAGTCCAAGTGCAGGCCGTCCTTGACCGGAAAATGAAAAAAGCCGGAGGCCTTGCCTGCGGCTTTTGGTGCCGGTGACGGGGTTCGAACCCGTACATCCTTGCGGATATGGGATTTTAAGTCCCAGGTGTCTGCCAGTTCCACCACACCGGCGTGGGACTATGTTATCACCTGCGCGGCGGGCGTGTCAATAACGGCCAAGTTTTTGTTGACATTTCTCCGCGCAGGTGCTATTATAGTCGAGCATTCCAAATGCGCGAGTGGTGGAATTGGCAGACTCGCTAGATTCAGGTTCTAGTGTGCACTACGCACGTGCGGGTTCAAGTCCCGCCTCGCGCACCAAAAGCCGGAGCAAAGTTACCTTTGCTCCGGCTTCTTTTTTGCTTATTACGCTTTTGCGGCGTTGACGAGGATGTCCACGCACTGGTCTATGCCCAGGCGGCCGGAGTCGAGGCAGATGTCGTAGTTCTCGGCGAGGCCCCACTGGTGGCCGGTATAGTGGCGGTAGTAGGCGCGGCGCTTGTCGTCCTTCTCCTTGAGGCGCTTCTCGGGCTTTTCCGGGCGCTCGCCGTACAGGCGGACGATGCGGTCGGCGCGGAAGGCGTTGTCCGCGTGGAAGAACGTGTGCAGGCAGTCCGTCCTGTCGCGCAGGATGTAGTCCGCGCAGCGGCCCACGATGACGCAGCGCTCGTGCTCGGCGAGGTCCTTGATGATGTTGTGCTGTATAATGTAGAGCTGGTCGGAAATGGGCAGGCTGCCGCTGCGGGCGCCCTCCGCGTTCATGACCCAGTTGAAGAGAAAGCTGCTGGTGGAGCAGGCGTATTCGCCGCTCTCGAGTATGTAGCTCTCGGCGAGGCCGCTCTCCTCGGCGATCTTCTTGACGAGCTCCTTGTCATAGTATTTCCAGCCGAGCCTCTCGGCTGTTTCCTTTGCGATGGTCCTGCCGCCGCTGCCGAACTGGCGGCTGACGGTTATTATCCTAATGCCCATTTCTGTGCCTCCTTCTTCCGGCCCCGGGAGGGGCTTGGTCGGCTTACCGACGGGACCATTATACCACGTTTTTCCGCAGATTCACATATTTTTTCTGCACAGGGCCAAAAATGAGGGCCGTCAACACTGACGGCCCCTTTTTTCGGCTCTTTTTTGTCTCATTTCACCACGCCGTAGCGCAGTTTGTAGTAGGCCCAGCAGCGCATGCGGCTCACGAGGGCGGCCTCTTCGGCCGTCGGCTCCGTTGTGATCTCGCCGTCGGCGCTCTCATAATAGCCGTTGTGCAGCACGGGTAGCTCGCGGCGCATCTCGTTGAGGAAGGCGAACCAGGGCGAGACCTCGCCGCGTCCCGTGAGCTCGAGCACGGCGGCGCCGAGATAGCAGGCGCTTATCCGCCCGTCGGCGGGCAGGTCGAGCGCCTCGATCGCGTTTGCAAAGTCCAGCGCCTCGGCCGCGGCGTCGTTGCACCAGAAGAGGACGGGCGCGGTGTAGGCCGCGAAGGGGTCCTCCCCTCCTGTGACGCTTGCCGCGGGCAGGCCGAGCTCGGCATAGCCCTGGCGGTTGTCGCCCAGGTACGGCAGGTGGTCGCCGAAGAACACCAGCAGCACGGGCTCGGACTGCTCGGAGTAGAACTCCGTCAGGTCCTCGAGCATCGCGTTGGCGTCCCTTATGCCTTCGGCATAGACGTTCACGGCGGTCTGGATCTCCGGCGAGAGCTCCGCCGTGGTCTCCACCTCGGGGCAGACGTAGTCGCCGTACTTCTCGGCGGTGTAGGACATGTGGTTCTGGATGGTGACGGCGTAGGTGAAGTCCAGCCCGCCGCCGGCGCTCTTCTCCTCAAAGCGGGAGACGAGCTCGCGCAGGACGCTCTCGTCCGTGACCCAGCTGCCCTTGTACTCGGCGTCGAAGTCCTCGACGAAGAAGCTCTCGTCCGCGCCGAACCAGTCGTAGACGTTCTCGCGGTTATAGAACCAGCTCTGCCCCGGGTGCATGAAGCAGCTGGTGTAGCCGCCCGCGCCGAAGACGCGGAAGATGCTGTCGAGGTCGCGGTTCACGGTGCGGAAGGCGGTGAGCGAGGGCGCGGCGGGGTTGAGCAGGTTCGTCTGCATGCCGGACGCGACGTCGAACTCCGTGTCCGCCGTGCCGCCTGCGAAATAGGGCACCACGATGTGGCCCGCCCAGGCGTTTTCGCCATCGGCCAGGGTGTTGTAGACCTCCATCGGGTTCTCGCCCTCGGGGAAGACGAACACGTCCTCGTTGAGGATGTCCGAGAAGGCCTCGTTCATGACGAACACGACGTTCACGTCCGCGGCGTCGGGCGCGCTCTCATAGCCGGTCTCCCAGGAGGCGGCCTCGTCGCGGTCGAAGCCCTCGGGCTTTTCTATTTTATATGTGGAGAAGTGGTAGCAGAAGTAGTAGGCAAAGCCGAGCTCGTTGTTCACGGAGCTGAGGTTGTAGGGCTCCGTGGTCTCGAAGGAGTTGTAGAGGTCCGTGGAGCTGTACACCAGCCCGACCGCGCCGACGAGCACGGCGAGGCAGAGCACGAAGCCTGTGACGCGCACGAGCGCACCGCGCTTTTTCGGCGCGTCCTCCGACTTTTTGAGCGGCAGCAGCACGCCCAGGGCGATGAACACCGCCGTCATCACAACAAGGCAGCCTATCTGGAACCAGGGCAGGGTCATGTCGTAGCTCCCCGCGGCGTCCGCGGCCTCCTTGATTAGGGAGATGTCCCTCGGCACGAAGGGCTCGCCGCGGATGGTGAGCTTGACGCGGTTGATGATAGACATGACGCCCGCTATGAGTCCCACGAGCGCGGAGCTGAAGAACACGTTCCGGAACGCGAAGGCAAAGGCCGCGGTGAGCAGGGCTATGGGCAGCCAGTTGAGAAAGAGTATCAGCGGCTGGCGCAGCATCTTGCCCAGCATGGCCAGGACGGAGACGGGGTGCGCCCAGAGCGCGAACAGCGTCACCACGACGCTGCACGCGAGGCCTAGCAGTATTGCCGTCAGGAGGCCGACGGGCCTGGAGTGTCGTTTCAAGTCTCTTCCTGCTTCCTTTCAGCGTATTGCGCGGGCACGCGGGTGAGGTAGTTCCTCGGGCGGCCGACGGAGGCGCGGCCGTATTCGATTGCCTGCACGGGGCAGGCGCTTATGCAGGCCATGCAGTGCATGCAGCGGCCCTGCCAGACGGGGCGGCCGTCGCGCAGGGAGATGTCGTTCACGGGGCAGAGCTTTGCGCACTTGCCGCAGCCTATGCACTTGTCCGAGACGCGGAAGGGCCTGTCCTTGACATAGAAGGTGCGGAACATGTCGTTTACGATGCCGCTGCGGAGCCTGTCCACGACGCCGATCTTCGGGTCGGCGAGGGGCCTGCCGGCGGCGATCTCACGGGCGCCGGCCTCTATGCCTGGCTCGGCGCGCTCGATTATGGCGGCGGCCTCGGCGCTGTCGGGCGTGGGGAACATGACGAGGTAGTTTTCGGGCATGACGGCGACGCCCGTGCCCATGTACTCCATGCCTATTTCCTCGCAGAGGCGGCGGCAGTACTTGGCGGCGTTGCCGGGTTCGGAGCCGCAGGTGAGGTAGAAATACAGCTTGCGGCTGCCCTCCCACCTGGCGCGGCGGAACATGGCCTCGATGGAGCCGGGTATGCGCCAGGCGTGAGTGGGCACTACGGCCACGAAGGGGCGCTCAGACGAGAACACCGCGGGGCCTCCGTGCTTGAGCCGGTCGTTGAGCGAGACGATCTCGTCGCCGGTGACGGCGGAGATGATGCGCGCGGCATACAGGCTGTTGCCCGTGCCGGAAAAGCAGAGTATCATATGCTCTCCTCCTTTGCCCCAGATGATATCACGAAGGGGAGAAATTAACAAGTTTTTTACGCGGTCGGATTTTTTACTTACATTTGGGCCGTAAATGTGATAAAATATACACGAAATAACAATGAGTAGGCCATATTTAACGACAGGTGGGGCGAAAATGTATCAAATCGGAGACTTGATAGTATACGGAGGAACGGGCGTCTGCCGGGTGGAGGCGGTGGACACGCCCAAACCCAGGCCCGGCGAAGCGGCGCGGCAGTATTACCTGCTCAAGCCCCTGTATCAGGACGGCACGATACGCATCCCGGTGGACACCAAGGTATTCATGCGCCCGGTCATCAGCCGGGAGGAGGCGGAAAAGCTCATAGACGCCATACCCGGCATGAGCGCCGAGGTATATCACGACCGCAACTTCACCCAGCTCGCGGCCCACTATCAGGAGGCCCTCGGCTCCCACAGCTGCTCGGACCTCATAGAGTTCGTGATGTCCATCTACGCGAAAAAGCAGTACGTGGAAAGCAGGAAGCGCAAGTTCGGCCAGGTGGACGCCCGGTTCATGAAGCGGGCGGAAAACCTGCTCTACGGCGAGTTCTCCGTCGCCCTGGGCATCCCCTTTGACGACGTGCAGGGCTACATAGCCGGCCGGGTCTCCGGCGCGGCGGAGGAATGAGAAAAGGCCCCGGGCCAAGTGACCCGGGGCCTCATTATATATTTTCGCTCAGGCGGCGCGCTTGCCGGCGAGCTTGCGGACGATGACGCAGAGGATCATCGTTATCACCATGTCGGGCAGGGTGTTGCCGACGACGATGTCCACCGTCATCAGCACGCGGTAGAGCACGAAGCCCACCAGCCAGACGGAGAGGTTCACCCAGTCGAAGGAGAGCTGGAAGCTCGAGCGCCTGAGGATGAAGTTGTCGGCAAGCTGCACGGCTATCATGGGCGCGAACACGGAGCCGATGAGGTAGAGGAAGTTCGTGATGTCGTCCATCGGGAAGAGTATCGCCGCCACGGTGCCGATGACCGTCACGACGACCGCCACCCACTTGCCGGAGAGCTTTTTGGAGAGGCTCTCGGAGGAGATGCCCGCGCTCCAGGCGTCGAGGAAGGTGGTGGTTACCGTGGAGAGGATGAGGATCACAAGCGCCGCGATGCCGAGGCCGGCCTTCACCATGATGAGGGCTATGTCGCCCTCGCCGGTGTAGATGGCCGCGCCCATGCCGATTATGTACATCCAGCAGGACACGAGGCCGTAGGTCAGCGTGCTGGCCAGGGTGGCGGCAAAGGGCTTTTGCGCCTCGCGCGTGTAGTCGCTCACGAGCGGCAGCCAGGAGAGCGGCATCGCCACCGCGAGCTCCACCGCCGCGCCGAAGCTCATGGCCTCGCCGAAGGCGGAGGTGTCCGCGCCGGGGTTGCCGTCGAAGAAGATGACCTTGCAGAGCACCAGCGTCAGGATGAACAGCGCGGCCATGGCGATCTTGTTCACCCAGCCGAGGTTCGTGATGCCGATGAGTATCCACACGAGGATGAGCACGCCTATGACGAGGCACCAGACCCAGGCGCCGGTGTCGAAGATGCCGTTGGTGGCGAGAGCGCCGTCGTAGATCATGATGGCCGTCCAGCCCACGAGCTGCAGGACGTTCAGAAAGGCGAAGAGCAGTCCGCCCCTCTTGCCGAAGGACATCTTGACCGTCTCCATCGCGCTCAGGCCCGTGCGGCCGCCGATGAGGCCCGCAAAGAAGAAGAGCGCGCAGCCGATGATGTGGCCGACGACGATGGCGAGGATGCCCTTAGTCATGCCGAGCGGGGCAAAGTAGGTGCCGGTGAGTATCTCGGCGATGGACACGCCAGCGCCGAACCAGATCAGGCCGTTCTGGAAAGTGGAGGTCTTTTTCATGCGCGCGCCTCCATTCTGTACTCGGCCTTTATGTCAAAGGCGTGGTCCATGGGCCCGGAGCCGTGCCCGAGGTCGAGCATGGCCGCAAGGGCGCCGGAGAGGTAGGTCTTGGCGCGCTCCACGGAGTCCTCGAGGCTGAAGCCCTTGGCGAGGTTCGCGGCGATGGCGCTCGAGAGCGTGCAGCCCGTGCCGTGGGTGTTCGGGTTGGCGATGCGCCTGCCCATGAACCAGCGGGTGGTGCCGTCCGGGTGGCAGAGCAGGTCGTTGGCGTCGTTGGTGTCGTGCCCGCCCTTGCAGAGGACGGCGCAGCCGTATTCGGCGCTGATCTTCTTCGCCGCGGCCTCCATGTCCGCCGCGCCGGAGATGCTCATGCCGGAGAGGATCTCCGCCTCCGGGATGTTGGGCGTGACGACCTCGGCCAGGGGCAGCAGCGCGCGCTTGAGCGTGTCGATGGCGTCGTCGCGCAGGAGCTTTGCCCCGCTCGTCGCCACCATGACGGGGTCGACGACGATGTGCTTTGCGCCGTACTCGCGCAGCTTCGCGGCGATGAGCTCGATGAGCCCCGCCGAGGAGACCATGCCTATCTTGACCGCGTCGGGATAGATGTCGGTGAACACGGCGTCTATTTCCTCGGCCAGGAACTCGGGTGTGGCCTCCATGATGTCTGTGACGCCGGTCGTGTTCTGGGCGGTCAGGGCCGTTATGGCACTCATGGCGAATACGCCGTTGAGAGTCATGGTCTTGATATCCGCCTGGATACCGGCGCCTCCGCTGGAGTCGCTTCCAGCGATAGTCAATGCTGTCTTCATACTTCTCTTCCTTTCCAAGCATTGCTTTTGTATAGCGGCGCAAGGTGGTGCCCCCAATGCACCGCTTGAGAAACGGGTCTTACCCGGTTTTCTGCGTGTTATTCACTTTTCCGCGAGCTTTTCGCACAGCGGCAGCAGCTCGCGCGCGGCGGCCTCCACATCCGGCTGGGCAAAGAGCGCGGAGACCACGGCGACGCCCGCCAGGCCCAGGCCGTCGAGCTCCGAGATGTTCTCGCGCGTGATGCCGCCGATGGCGACGACGGGGATGTCCACGGCCTCTACAACGCTGCGCAGGCCCTCGGGCCCTATGGGCGAGGCGTTCTCCTTGGTGCTGGTGGCGAAGGCCGCGCCGGAGCCGATGTAGTCCGCGCCCGCGGCCTGGGCGCGCCGGGCCTCCTCCGCGTTGTGCGCCGAGACGCCGATTATCCTGTCCTGGCCCAGCCGCTCGCGGGCGAGGCCGGCCTCGAGGTCCTCCTGGCCGACGTGCACGCCGTCCGCGCCGGACTCCACGGCGATGTCGACGGCGTCGTTTATTACGCACTTGACGCCGTGGGCGCGGCAGATGGCGACGACCTTTTTGGCCTCGTCCAGAAATTCGTCGTGCTCCAGGTGCTTTTCGCGCACCTGCACGAAGGTCGCGCCGCCTCTGATGGCGGCCTCAACCTGGCGGCAGACGCCCTCGGCGCCGTCCGTCCAGGCCCTGTCCGTCACGGCGTAGAGCCGGAGCTCCGCGGGGTCCATTTTCATAGCCATTCCTCCCAAACAAAAAACGCAGGCACGCCAAATAAGGCAAGCCTGCGGCAGAAGCTGCAATATTTCCCTACGTTGGCATTATCCAAATCAGGTCGGGTCGAGGCTCGCGCCTCCTCTCAGCCCTCACAGAGCTCCCCTGTTGACGTGAATTATTATACGCCCGCCTTTTCCCGATTGCAAGCGGAAACTTGACAAGGCCGCGCCGCGGTGAGATAATGGGCTCGCAAAAAACAGGGGAGCCTCCGGGCTGAGAGGAAGTATTCGCTTCGACCCTATGACCTGATGCGGGTAATGCCGCCGGAGGGAGTCATTTTCGCCTGCCGGCTCCCGTATGGGAGCCTTTTGTTTTTTGACGCTCTTTAAAAGGAGGCGCGAGGGGAAAAGAGTTTCGGCGTGCCGGCTGTGCCGGCGGCGGATGGAGGGGGAGCGCCCTGCGTCCGGGCCAGATATGCAGCGATGGGAAGCCGTGTTCCGGCGTGAGAGGAGGCCAGCAAGCCTCGACCGACCTTGTATCCTACGGGGGAAACGCCGCATATCGCCGTTTTTCTCCGCGTCTTTTGATGAAAAGGAGTGTCAAAAATGAGAAGCAACAGCACCAAGAAACTCGCTATCGCCGCCATATTCGTCGCGCTCGCCGTAGTGGGCAGCGCCTTTGTCAGCTTCCCCGTCTTCGGGAGCAAGTGCTCGCCCACCCAGCACATGGTGAACGTCTTGTGCGCCGTGTTCCTGGGCCCCGGCTACGGCGTGGGCGTGGCCTTCTGCGCCAGCCTCATCCGCAACCTCGTCGGCGCGGGCACGCTCATGGCCTTCCCCGGCAGCATGGTGGGCGCGCTCTGCTGCGGCCTTGCCTACAAGGCGCTGCGCAACAAGAATGAAGTCGCCGCCATCCTCGTCACGCTCGTGGCCGAGATGCTCGGCACCGGCGTGCTGGGCGGCCTCTGCGCCTGGCCGGTGTCCATCCTGTTCATGAACGGGGACGCCGCCACCCTGGCCGTCACCGCCTACATCATCCCCTTCCTCATCTCCACCGTCGCCGGCTCCATCATCGCCGGCGTGCTCGTCTTCGCCCTCAGGGCCGGAGGCGCGCTCAAGATACTGCAGAGAAGTCTGGAGCTGAAATAAATGCCCGAGCTCACCCGCCTCGACGATATACGCCGCCGCCGCCCGCTGCTGCACTGCATCTCCAACATCGTGACTGCCAACGACTGCGCCAACATCGCCCTCGCCCTCGGCGCGAGCCCGATGATGGCCGAGGCGCCCGAGGAGATGGCGGACATAGCCCGCATAGCGGACGCGGAGGTCCTCAACTGCGGCACGCCCTCCCGCGCGAAGTTCGACGCCTGCCTCATCTCCGGGCGCGAGGGCTCGCGGCAGGGCAAGCCCGTGGTGCTCGACCCCGTCGGCGTGGGCGCCAGCCCCTGGCGGCTGGCCGAGGCGGGGAAGCTGCTCGCGGCCTTCCGCCCCGACATACTGCGCGTGAACCTCTCCGAGGCGCGCGCCCTGCTCGGCCTCGCCGGGCGCGAAAAGGGCGTGGACAGCGCCGGGGACGCCGACAGGCAGACCCGCGCCTCCGTCGCCGCGGAGCTCGCCGCGGCCTACGACTGCGCCGCGCTGCTCTCGGGCGAGGAGGACATAGTCGCGGACGGCCGCCGCGCCGCCGCCATAACCGGCGGCAGCCCGCTCACCCCGCTCGTCACCGGTACGGGCTGCATGCTCTCCGTCCTCTGCGGCGCCTTCGCCGCCGTGGAGCCGAACGCATTCGACGCCGCGCTCATGGCCTCCGTCTTCTGGAAGGCCTGCTCCGAGCGCGCCGAGCACGTCTCCGGCGGCGCCGGGCCGGGCTCCCTGCGCGCCGCGCTCATGGACTCCGCCCGCGCCCTAGTCCCCGGCTCCCCCTGCTTCGACGGGCGGGTGCAGGCGCTTTAAAGCGATGATTTTTTTGAACTCCCGGACGCCGTTTTGGTGCCCGGGAGTTCTTTTTGTCCGCACTTTTTGCACGGGAGAGGAATTTTACAGAAAGTTTGCTTTATTCTTCACATAGTTGTGATATACTACGAGCGACCCGAAAGAGGAATAATAACAAGGTCTGACGAAATCAAAGGAGGCATTTCAATGTCGGAGATTTTCAGAAAGCCCGCGACCGAAGAAGAGCTTGCCGCCATGAACAGGTACTGGCGCGCCGCCAACTACCTCTCCGCCTGCCAGCTCTATCTGCTGGACAATCCCCTGCTCGAGAAACCGCTCAGCGAGGACGACATCAAAAAGAAGATAGTCGGCCACTGGGGCACCGTACCCGGGCAGAACTTCATATACACCCACCTCAACCGCGTCATCAAGGAATTCGACCTCGACATGATTTACATCTCCGGCCCCGGCCACGGCGGCAACGCCATGGTGGCCCAGGACTGGCTGGACGGCAGCTATCAGGAGGTATACCCCAACATAACCCGTGACCGCGAGGGCATGCAGCGCCTCTTCAAGCAGTTCTCCTTCCCCGGCGGCATCCCGAGCCACGTCGCGCCCGAGACCCCGGGCTCCATCAACGAGGGCGGCGAGCTGGGCTACAGCCTCGCGCACGCCTTCGGCGCCGTGACCGACAACCCCGGGCTCATCGCGGCCTGCGTGGTTGGCGACGGCGAGGCCGAGACCGGCCCGCTCGCCACCAGCTGGCAGCTCAACAAGTTCATCAACCCCAAGACCGACGGCGCGGTGCTGCCCATTCTGCACCTCAACGGCTACAAGATCGCCAACCCGACCGTCCTCTCCCGCATCAGCCATGAGGAGCTGGAGAGCTTCTTCCGCGGCTGCGGCTGGGAGCCCCACTTCGTCGAGGGCAGCGACCCCGCCGAGATGCACCGCAAGATGGCCGACGTCATGGACGAGTGCATAGAGAAGATCCTCACCTATCAGGCCCACGCCCGCGAGACCGGCGACCTCAGCCGCCCGACCTGGCCCATGATCGTGCTGCGCGCGCCCAAGGGCTGGACCGGCCCGGACTACGTGGACGGCCTCAAGGTGGAGGACTACTGGCGCGCCCATCAGGTGCCCATCCAGCCCGACACGCCGGAGCACATCCGCCAGATAGAGGACTGGCTGCGCAGCTACAAGCCCGAGGAGCTCTTCGACAAGGACGGCCACCCGATGCCGGACATCCTCGCGCTCGCGCCCGAGGGCAAGCGCCGCATGGGCGCGAACCCGCACGCCAACGGCGGCCAGCTCCTGCGCGACCTGCGCATGCCGGACTTCCGCGACTACGCCGTCGACGTCCCCTTCCCCGGCGCGGTCGAGGCCCAGGACATGACCGCCATGGGCTACTTCGTCCGCGATATCTACCGCCTCAACTCCACGGAGCGCAACTTCCGCGTCTTCGGGCCCGACGAGACGGCCTCGAACCGCCTCTCCCCCGTCTTTGAGATAACCGACCGCGCCTGGAACGGCGAGACGCGCGACATCGACGACCACCTCGCCCCCGACGGCCGCGTCATGGACTCCATGCTCTCCGAGCACGTCTGCCAGGGCATGCTCGAGGGCTATCTGCTCACCGGCCGCCACGGCTTCTTCAACAGCTATGAGGCCTTCATCCGCATAGTCGACTCCATGTTCAGCCAGCACGCCAAGTGGCTCAAGGTCTGCAACCAGCTGCCCTGGAGGAGCGACATCGCCAGCCTCAACTACGTCCTCGCCTCCAACGTCTGGCAGCAGGACCACAACGGCTTCACGCACCAGGACCCCGGCTTCCTCGACCACGTCGCGAACAAGAAGGCCGACGTCGTGCGCCTCTACCTGCCCCCCGATGCAAACTGCCTGCTTTCCTGCTTCGACCACTGCATCCGCAGCCGCAACTACGTGAACGTCATCGTCGCGAGCAAGCACCCGCGGCCCCAGTGGCTCACCATGGAGCAGGCCGTCAAGCACTGCACCCAGGGCATAGGCATCTGGCAGTGGGCCTCCACCGACGAGGGCCAGGAGCCCGACATCGTCATGGCCTGCTGCGGCGACACGCCGACGCTTGAGACCCTCGCCGCCGTCACCATACTGCGCGACGCCTTCCCCGAGCTCAAGATCCGCGTGGTCAACGTCGTCGACCTCATGCGCCTGCAGAGCGAGGAGCAGCACCCGCACGGCCTGAGCCAGCAGGAGTACAACGCCATCTTCACGGCCGACAAGCCCATCGTCTTCGCCTTCCACGGCTACCCTAGCCTCATCCACGAGCTGACCTACAAGCGCATGAACAAGAACATCCACGTGCGCGGCTATATCGAGGAGGGCACGATCACGACGCCCTTCGACATGCGCGTGCTGAACCGGCTCGACCGCTTCAACCTCGTGCAGACCGCCGTCTACAACCTGCCGCAGCTCGGCAACCGCGGCGCCTACCTCATCCAGCAGATGAAGGATAAGCTCGTCGAGCACAAGCAGTTCATCGCCAAGTACGGCGTGGACCTCCCCGAGGTCGCCAACTGGAAGTGGACCAGCGCGAAATAAAAAAACACAGCACAGCGCCCGCCCCGAGAATGGGGCGGGCGTTTTTTATTTGTTCTGCACCTCTCCCGCACCGGAGAGGGAGGCGCCGAATTTCCAGCCCTCGGGCACGTTGGGTCGGGCCGTGAGCTTGCCGTCCTCCACGGCGAGGCCGAGCAGGTCCCCGGTCACGACGCGGAAAAACCAGCCCGCGGAGCCGGTGTACCAGCTCCAGCCCGCCTGGGCATAGCGGTCGCTGTTCGAGTACACGTCCGCCGCGATAACATAGGGCTCCGCGCCGTACTCGGGCGCTAGCCGGGGCAGGACGGCCTTCAAAAGCTCCAGACCCTCGGCCCGGCGGCCGGTGCGCAGGCAGGCCATGGCCAGCCAGATGGCGCCGTGGGTGTACTGCCCGCCGTTTTCGCGGAAGCCGGGGCCATAGCTTGCGATATACCCCGCGCGCTCCGCCCCGTCGCCGAAGGGCGGGTCGAAGAGCTTGACTATGCCGCCCTCGCGGTCGAAGAGCCGCTCCAGCGCCGCGTCCAGGGCCGCGTTCACCTTCTCCGGCGCGGCCTCCCGGCACATGGCGGCCCAGCTCTGGGCGATGGAGTCTATCCGGCAGCCGCGGCCCTTTGCGGAGCCGAGCGGCGCGCCGTCGTCAAAATATCCGCGCAGGTACCAGCCGCCGTCCCAGGCGCGGTCCGCCGCGCGGCCCAGGCGCGCCGCCGCCGAGAGCAGCGCGGCCGCGCCCGGCTTGTCGCCGGAGCGCTCCAGCAGCGGGGCAAAGCGCCGCGCCGTGTGCGCGAAAAACCAGGCCAGCCACACGCTCTCGCCCCGGCCCCCGACGCCGACGGCGTCCATGCCGTCGTTCCAGTCGCCCGCGAGCATCAGCGGCAGGCCGTGTTCGCCCACGCCGCGTTTGATGACTCGCGAGAGCGCGAGCGCCGCGTGCTCGAGCACCGTGCCCGGGCGCTCCGCGGCCGAGGCAGGCTCGTAGCGCGTATCCTCGTGCGGTTCCAGCTCCTTTGAGTCGAGGAAGTGGCAGTTTTCGGCCAAAATCGCCGCGTCGCCGGTCTTTTCGACGTATTCGCACACCGCCCAAGGCAGCCAGAGCAGGTCGTCCGAGCAGCGCGTGCGCACGCCCCGGTCGGGCTCGCCCTCGTGCCACCAGTGCATGACGTCGCCCTCGAGGTATTGGTGCGCGCAGGCCGCGAGTATGCGCTCGCGCGCGTACTTGGGCTCTATGAGCAGCAGGTTCACCGCGTCCTGCAGCTGGTCGCGGAAGCCGTAGGCCCCGCCGCTCTGGTAGATGGAGGTGCGCGCCAGCAGCCGGCAGGCCAGGGTCTGGTATACCGCCCAGCCGTTCATATAGCGGTCGAGCTCCGGCGAGGGCGTCTTGAGCTTGAGTTTGCCCGTGATCGCGGCCCAATGGCGCTTCGTCTCGTCGAGCAGCACCGCGGCGCGCTCCGGGTCGGCGAGGCGTTTGAGCTCCGCCGTGTCGAGAAAGCCGCAGGCGATGACCCGCGTCCCGCCGCCGGGCAGCCGCGCGGAAAATATCGGCCGCCCGGCGTATTCGGCCTCGAGCGCCGCGTCGCAGGAGAAGGCCGCGCCGAAGTCCAGTCCCGGCGCGCCGCCGCGCGGGTTCCGCGCCCTGAGCGCGCCGTTTTCGACGCGCGTTACGGCAAAGGCCGCGTCCCGGTTCTCATAGGCCAGGCCGGGCCGGAGCGTCCAGGCGAGCTCGCCCGGCGCGTTCTCTATTATCATTATCCGCGCGTCCGCGCCCTGCGGGATGAAGAGCGTCACGGCCGCGCCGCCCTTTTCCCAGCGCGCCCAGCCGAAGCCGAAGCGCACCTTCGCGCCCGCAAAGAGGCTCTCCCCGCCGCAGAGCAGCGTCTCGGAGCCCGACGCGGCGAGGTCGCCGTCCAGGCCCTTGTCCACGCGCAGCTCGCGCGCGTTGCGCAGCCACATGCCCGCGCCGCCGCAGTCGGCCGCGAGCGCGCCGAAGCTGCCGTTCGTGAGCGGCAGCGTCCAGGCCCGCGGCGGCAGGTTCTGCCTCGCGTCGAACTCGAACGTGCCGTCCTCCAGCCAGCGGCAGGGCACCGCGCCGCCGCGCCGCGTCCCGGGCAGGGGCGGGCGCTTTTGGGGCGGGTGCGCGGCCTTCGGCGCCTCGGGCGCGGAGAGGTCCACGACCAGGGCCGCGCTGAGCAGCACGTCCTGCGCGCCGGAGATGTCCGCCGTGTGCACGCCGCCGGGCGCGCCCGCAAGGGCCTCCAGCCCTTCCTTTTGCAGCAGCTCGGATATGGAGCGGTCCAGGCGGCGCAGATAGTCCCCGCCGTCGCGGGTGAGGAACACGAGGTCGCTCTTGACGCCGCAGACACGCAGGAGGTCGTGGCGGCGGATGAGGTCGCGCGCGGCGCGGAGCTGGCCCTCGTTTTCCAGCGCGGCGCATATCACCGGCTCGTCGCCGGAGACGCCTATGCGCCAGAGCGCGTCGCGCGGCGCGGCCTCGGGCCCGTAGCGCGGGAACACCAGCGCCGCGGCCATGTTGACGGCCGAGGCGAGGTCGCGCGCGCCCATGCCGCCCAGCGCAGCGCGGGCCGAGAGCATGTCGGCAAAGTCCTGCGCCGCCGCGGCGAGCGCGCGGGAGGCCGCGTTGAAGGCCTCGTCCGCCGTGGGCCCGAAGGCCAGGGCAAAGCGCGCGGAATAGCTGCCCGACATCGGCGCGGAGACCTGGGCCGAGGCCCGCACGAAGGGGTGCGAGAGCCAGCCGAGCGCCCCGCCCAGCCGGTCCGCGCGGTATTCGAGCGGGCGGTTGGACTTGAGGCAGAGCCAGCACTCTCCCCTCTCGCCCCGGGGCAGGCGGCGTATGAGCAGCGCGCCCTCGCGCACGGAGGCGTACATACCCAGCCGCCAGTAGGCCGGGTGGCCCTCCCAGTCGCGCGGCCTCGCGAGCGTGGGCTCGAACTCGAGGCAGAGCCTGCCCTGGAGGCCGCGCTCGGCGTTTATTTCGACAAAGCGCACCTCGCACATGTCGCGCGCGGAGACGGCGGCGGAGCAGAGCGTGCGGAAATCCCCGCTCCGCCCCTCGAAGCTGAGCGCCCCGCCGCGCAGCGCGTGCGTGAACTTGAGCCCCCCGGCGGCGCCGGGCAGGGGCAGCAGGTCCACCTCGCCCGAGGGCGTCTCGAGGTATATGCGCATGCCCGCCGAGCCCTCCAGCGGACTCTCCGGGCCGCGGTAGACGCTCACGCCCCCGGCGAAGGCCGATGAGAGACCGCTGGAGGTGAGCATGAGGTGGTAGACCCCGTTCGAGACGGGGTAGCAGTCGGGATAGGCCGCGTCCGGGCAGCTGCCGCCCAGCTCCCAACCGGCTCCGGGGGCGCGCTGGGGCTTTTCCGGCGGCTCCGCGCCCCGGCGGCGCAGCGTGACGGCGCCTATGGGCAGGCGCTCCTCAAGCAGGCAGCGGTGGGCGCTCATGGCCGGGTCGGACATGAAGCGGCGGCACATTATATTGTCAAGCAGGCAGTTTGCAACGGCGGTCAGGCTCATGCCGAGGTGGTGCGCCATGACGCAGCGCACGCTCTCGCCGCCGCGGCCCGAGGTGCGCGAGGGCGTGTAGTCCACGGCCTCCCAGAGCCCGAAGCGGCCCGTGAAGCCCAGCGAACACAGCCGCCGCAGATTGCGCACCGCCGCCTTCGGCTCCACGGCGAGGGCCAGGAAGCTCGAGTAGGGCGAGACGACGAAATCCGCCTCCATGCCCCGCCGGAGCGCCAGCGCGGCGCTGCCGTGGGCCTTGTAGCGGTAGCTCAGCGCCGGGTCGAGCGAGAAAAACGCGCTCTCGGACTGGCCCCAGGGCTCGCCGTCCGGCATGTCCCGGCGCTGGACGTAGAGGCAAAAGCGCGCGCTCTCATAGAGCAGGCTGTCCCGGCACAGCGGCAGGAAGAGCTCGGGCATGAGATATTCGAACATCGTGCCCGTCCAGCTGGCCATGCCGCGGTAGCCGTCCTTGGACACGAGGGCGCGGGAGAGCTTGCGCCAGTGCCGCCTCGGCACGTCGCCGCGCGCCACGGCGAGATAGCCCGTGAGCCTCGCCTCGCTCGCGAGCAGGTCGTAGAGCCCCTCCGAGAGCTTGCGCGCGCTCTCGTCCCAGCCGATGCGGAAGAGGCGGCGCTCTCTGTCATAGAGCGGCGCGAACTCCATCGCGTCGTATAGCGCGCCGGCGCGCGCGGCGAGGTCGGGCCGCGCATAATCGGCCATGCCGCGGCGCAGCACGGCGAGGCAGGCTGCGAAGTTGCCGCTGTCCACGGTGGAGACGTACTTCGGCAGCAGCGGGCGCAGAGTGCGCGTGTCGTACCAGTTATATAGGTGACCGCGCCACTTGGGCAGCCTTTCGCAGGTCGCGAGGATGTGCTCGGCGAGGCCGGTCATCTCCGGCACGGAGCAGAGGCCGAGGTCCGCGGCCGCGAGCGCCGAGACCAGGGCGAGGCCGATATTCGTGGGCGAGGTGCGGTGCGCAAGGCCGGTGGGCGGCTGCTCCTGCCAGTTGTCGGGCGGGAGATAGTTGTCCTCAGGCGCGCAGAAGGCCGCGAAATAGGCCCAGATCTTCGACGCCTCGCCCAGCAGGAAGCGCCTGTCGGCCTCCGGCAGGGGCGGCACGTTTTTCTTGGGCCTGCCCAGGCGCGGCACGATCAGCGCCGCGATGAGCCAGGCGAGCCCGAAGGCCCGCCCCGCGGGCGCGGGCGAGAATATGAGCAGCGCCAGACCCGTGACCGCGACGGGCCAGGGCTCGAGCCATTTGCGGGCCCGGCCCTCGCTCTGCGCGGCGGTCTGCCAGGCGAGGAGGTTGCGTTTTGATATGGCCATGCGCCAGAGCGCGAGCCAGATGGCGCTGAGGGACACGAAGGCCTCCCAGGGCAGCAGCGCGAGGCGCAGGAGTATCTGCAGGAGCCGGCCCGTCAGGCCGTGGGGCGTCGCGGAGTGCAGGCGCTCCCGGTCGCGGCGGAGCAGCGCGGTCCCCAGCGCGGGCAGCACGCCCGTGCACAGCGAGAGCAGCGCGAGCAGCCCCGCGCAGAGCGAGGCCGCCGCGGGCACGGCGAGGGCCCAGATGAGCGCCGCAAGGCAGAAGGGCGCACAGAGGCTGCGGCGCAGGCTGTCGAAGAGCTTCCACCTGTCCGCAAAGGCGAAATTCCGGCCCCGCCTGAAGATGAAGCCGATGTTCTGCCAGTCGCCGCGCACCCAGCGGTGCTGGCGGCGGAAATATGCGCCGGGGTTGGAGGGGAAGCCGTCGGTGAGCTCCGTGTCGCTCATGTAGCCGCCGCGGAGGATGGCGCCCTCTATGGCGTCGTGGGAGAGGATGAGGTTCTCCGGCAGGTCGGAGCAGCCGCGCAGCAGGGCGTCCACGTCGAGGATGCCCTTTCCGGCGAAGCCGCCGCGGTCGGTGAGGTCCATCCAGACCTCGCCGCAGCTCGCGCCGTAGGGGTCCGTGCCGCCGGAGCCTGCCATGACGCGCGAGAAGAGCGTCTTGACCGCCGAGGGCAGCTCCACGTCCATGCGCGGGTGGATGAGCCCGTGGCCGGAGACGACGACGCGGTTTTTGTCGAACACCGGGGCGTTCATCGGGTGGAGCATCGCGCCGATGAGCTCCCGCGCCGAGCCGGGCAGGAGCCGGGTGTCGGCGTCGAGCGTGAGGATGTATTTCGTGCCGCGCAGAAGCGCAGCGTCGCCCGCCAGGATGTTCAGCCCGCCCGCGTCCCCGCGCAGCAGCCGCGCCAGCGAGAGCAGGGCCCCGCGTTTGCGCTCGAAGCCCGCCCAGACGCCGTCCCGCTCCCGGAGCGTCCTGCGGCGGCAGAAGAGGAAAAAGCCGCCGCCGTATTTGTCGTTGAGCTCCTCCACGGCGCGCGCCGCCGCCTCGCAGGCCTCGGAATCCCCGGGCAGGCTGCGTTCCTTCGCTTCCGGCAGGTCCGCGAGCAGGCCGAACATGAGGTTTTTGCCGCAGTCGCGCGAGGCGAGGGCGAACTCCTCGATACGCCGCGCGAGTTCCGCGCCCGAGTCCGGCCCCGAGAGCAGCGAGGACACGACGCAGATGCATCTCCCCTCCGCCGGGACGCCGTCATCGAGCTCCAGCCTGGGCATGAGCCGGGGCGGGAGGGCGTGCAGCAGCACGAAGTCGCAAACCGCCTTCGCCATCTCCCATACCGCCGGGAGCGCGAGAACGAAGAGCGGCAGGCTCCTGAAATAAACACCCAGAAATCCCGCAATAATAAGCGCGGGCAGCGCCTGGGCCAGCGCATAGCCACGCCCGGTGCCGTACTTCGGCTCGAGCAGCGCGCCGACGTGGCCGCCCTCGCCGCACTCGCGGACCACGGCCTCGGCAAACTCGAGCTCCTCCATGCCCCGCCGCTTTGCGAGGACGCGCACGCGCTCGCGATAGGCCGCACGGCTGCGCTCGTCCATCTGCGGATAGACCCCCGCCGGGTCGCGCCGGAGCGCCGCCTCGACCATGTCCGCGCCCTCCAGCAGCTTTGTGAGGTCGAGCGTCGCGAAGAGGCGCAGCGAGGTTATGCAGTTAGCGAGCACGGCGGCGTCGATGCCGTCCGTCACCGCGGCGCGGATCTCGGCCGTCAGCGCAAGGCGCAGGGCGGGCGCGAAGAGGCCCAGCTCCCGCATCGTGAGGGGCAGGTCGCGCTGAAATTCCGCGAGGTATCGCTCCGCGCGCTCCGCCGTGACGGCGCCGCCGCTCTCGCGCACCAGGGCCGCGCAGGCGGAGACTATGACCGCGCTGCCGCCCGAGGCGCGCAGCCGCCCCGCGCCGCGAAGCTCCGAGGCCGCGAGCTTGCCCTCGCGCTCTATGAGATACCAGTTGTCGAGCAGCCAGTCCGCGCCCGGGGGCAGGTCGCGGCCGCGCCTGGCGAGCCGGTCGTGCTCCCGGCGTATGGCGGAGAGCGAGCGCGCCATCTCCCGGGAGAGCGCGCGCCCGGTTACGGTGCCGGAGCTGGTTTCGGACATGTATATCACCTGTCTTTTTGTAAATTCGCAAGAGTTACTTTTCCCCGCCCGGGCGCTTCGTATACCGGCGGGGTGTTAAAGAAAAACACTTGACAGCGGCGCGCCGTGCGTGTATAATCACTGAGGCTGTAAAGCGGCCTTGCTTTACACCCGGGAGGTGGCTTGGAAGTGGCGGAGGATCCCGTACTCAGGACGATGCTCTTCGACTTTTACGGCGAGCTGCTTACGGACAAGCAGCGGGAGTATTTCGACCTGCACTACAACGAGGACCTTTCCCTCGCCGAGATCGCGGCACTTACGGGCATATCGCGGCAGGGCGTGTGGGACATCATAAAGCGCGCGGAGGCGACGCTGAAGGAGATCGAGGCCAAGACCGGGCTGGTGGCGCGGTTTGCCGCGAGGCGTGAGGCGCTCGCGGACATAGAGAACCGGCTCTCCGCCCTGCTCGATTCGCCCGACGCGGCGGCCAGGCGGATATCCCGCGAGGTGATAGACGCGCTGCGCGGCCTGGACGACTGACGGAGGTATCACATTGGCGTTTGAGAGCCTTTCCGACAAACTGAATGCGACGTTCAAAAAGCTCAGGGGCAAGGGCCGCCTGACGGAGACGGACGTCAACGAGGCCATGCGCGAGGTGCGCCTGGCGCTGCTCGAGGCGGACGTGAGCTACAAGGTCGTGAAGGACTTTGTAAAGCGCGTCTCGGAGCGCGCGAAGGGCGCGGAGGTCATGGAGAGCCTGACCCCGGCGCAGATGGTCGTGAAGATAGTAAACGAGGAGCTGCGCGCCCTGATGGGCAGCGAGAACCGCAAGCTCAACATCTCCTCGAAATCCCCGAGCGTGGTCATGCTGGTCGGCCTGCAGGGCGCCGGCAAGACGACGAACGGCGCAAAGCTCGCCGCGCTCATGAAAAAGCAGGGCAAGCGGCCGTTGCTCGTGGCCTGCGACGTTTACCGTCCCGCCGCGATAAAGCAGCTGGAGACCGTCGGCGCTCAGCTGGGCATCCCCGTGTTCCAGATGGGCCAGGGCGACCCGGTGGAGATAGCCAAGGCGGGCATAGCCCACGCGAAGAAGTTCGGCAACGACCTGGTCTTCCTCGACACGGCGGGCCGCCTGCACATAGACGAGGCGCTCATGGACGAGCTCCGCAACATCAAGGCGGCGACGGAGCCGGCCGAGATCATGCTCGTCGTGGACGCGATGACCGGTCAGGACGCGGTGAACGCGGCCACCGCCTTTGACGAGGCGCTGGACATCACAGGCGTCATGCTCACGAAGCTCGACGGCGACGCGCGCGGCGGCGCGGCGCTCTCCGTCACGGCGGTGACGGGCAAGCCCATAAAATTCGCCGGCATCGGCGAGAAGCTCGACCAGATAGAGGCCTTCCACCCGGACCGCATGGCCGGACGCATCCTCGGCATGGGCGACGTGCTCACCCTCATAGAGAAGGCGGAGCAGAACCTCGACGAGAAAAAGGCCGCCGAGATGGCCGACAAGCTGCGCCAGAACAAGTTCACGCTGGCCGACTACCTCGAGCAGATGAAGCAGCTCAAGGGCATGGGCTCCATGGAGGACATAGCGGGCATGCTGGGCATGAACGCCAAGAGCCTCAAGGGCGCGAAGGTGGACGAAAAGGCCATGGCCCGCACCGAGGCCATCATCCTCTCCATGACGCCGAAGGAGCGCGAAAACCCCGGCATCCTCGGCAACTCGCGCAAAAAGCGCATAGCCGCGGGCTCCGGCACCAGCGTCGTGGAGGTCAACCGCCTGCTCAAGCAGTACGACATGATGCTCCAGCTGGTGAAGCA
>ERZ827478.138-NODE-138-length-82303-cov-7.392168_pt1 | contig 82303 bp, 83 predicted proteins | sample MGYA00519705_ERZ827478 | MGnify/ENA primary metagenome ERZ827478 (study PRJEB31778, sample SAMEA3449318) | human gut metagenome | biome: human gut; feature: human-associated habitat; material: faeces | place: United Kingdom | collected 2010/2012 ...
CAAAATAACGGTGTGGTGCATTAGAGGAAAAGTATTTAATTGACTCCTAAGGGAGAGGTCGGGGGTTCGATTCCCTTTTGGCACACCAAAAAGTCATGGCGAAGCCATGGCTCTTTTTGTGTGCTCTTGAATCGGGGAATCGAAAAGGACGTGCCCGAAAGAAGAGAGGACAAAAATAGTCCGGGTGGACTATTTTTAGGACGCGGCTCGACGATTCCCTTTTGGCACACCAAAAAATAGAGCCATAGCAAAGCTATGGTTATATTTTTTGCGTTGCTTAAGATGGAGGAAGCGAAAAGGAGGAATTGTAAAAATTTACATAATATGATATAATATAAATGTAAGCCCAAAAAGGCTACCGTACTTCTAAGAAGTATGCAATAAAAACAGCCACGAATTGTGGCAGAAAGAGGTAAGGCATATGTTTATGGAGCCGATTCGGCACACGAAGCTCAAGGACATGAACGATGTGGACATGTTTTCGTTCATGACGGACAACCAGACAACTCCACTTGTGACATGCCAGAACAATGGTCAAATCGCATATTCTGACGAGCATGGAACCATCTATGTAACTCCGTATAGAAGTGAGATTCCCAGCATTTTAAAAGATGCAGGGTACAAGGAGAAAGAATTCAAGGTACCGTTTAGCGGAAACGAAAAGCGCCCGGCAATCTACTTTTGGTTGCAAAAAATTGCAAACGAAGAGAACCAAAACGAAACCTACGAAATGTGCCACGAGATAGCACAACGCAAAGGCATCAAACCCGTTGAAACCACGCAAGGCCTCAGGATTACTGAGATAACAAAAACTGAATATATCGAAGAAATAAAATACACCGTATATGATATGGTACAAGTATTTGTCCCTGAGGGCGATGAAAAAAATGTGGGCACGTATATCGTGATTAACAAGAAAACGGTCATGGTATGTGATGAGTTTGGCAGAACATACTTGATCATGGTAAAAACCATCATCAACGACTTTGTGAATCTACTCATCGAAGCGGGATATACAAGAAACCCGCATCCGGAATACTTCCTCGTGTACAATCCGAATTCAAATTGGCAGGACGAACATGACGAAACCTCTGAATAAATCAATGAACTATTGATTTATTAGCAAACTCTCGTAACACTTAGTTGTTACGAGAGTTATTTTATTTATTTGAATATTTAATTAATTTAGCATGCATAACCATCTTTTCACCATTACTATAACAAGTAGAAAGAGTAAGAATTTTATCATTTTCACCAACAGAAGTATTAAAACTATAAACGCTTCTATCTTGTAGCATTTTAGAAAAACGCAAAAACTGCTCATTGGAACTGAAATTAATCTTCAAGTAATCGCTAGTAGTAGGAATATGATAAACACTAAAAACTTGCCACAAAGTATTCTGATTTTTAGTCGACAATTTAATAATATGATTACTCTTATCATTATACCAATTACTATTTAATAATTTTTTCAAAGAACCAAACATAGTAGTATCAACCCTTGAGTGAGCATATATAATAGTATTCTTTCCAAGGGCGTTAATGTTATTTCTATAATCTAAAAACACCCAGCCAGCCTCATTAGTATCCTTATAAAAAGAATGAGTTAAATAATAATCATTATTATTCGTCTGGACAAACGGATAATTAATATTTGTTCCATTAACTTGAATCCAGCCACAAACATCACTATTAATACTGCTTAGCTCCGAAAAATCCACGTCAATCAAATTCATCTTAATATAATCCCAATAAGGATTAGCCTTATCTTCAGTAGACTCGACAATAGTTTCTTCTCCTACACTTTCTTGAACAGAAACAATATTAGAAATATCGGCAATTTCGTTGCTAATACTAGTTGAATCCTTTGACCAATTAAAAATTTTAGAGGCAGAAAAAACAAGCAATCCAATAAAAACAACAATCAAAATAAAAGTAAAAAAATTAAACTTCTTTTTACTTTTAGAAATTGATTTAGCGTGCTTAGCAACATGTTTAGCCATAAAACAAATCCTCTCAATAAAATTTACACTTATTATACCATAAAAATATAAATATAAAACATAAAAATAAAAAAAGGAGCATCAAATGCTCCAAAATTTATATTTCGGTTTAACGGAAACCTCCGCCACCGCCTCCACCACCGAAGGAGCCACCGCCTCCTCCGCCAGAAGAGAATCCTCCACCACCAGAAGAATAATTCTCAGCTCTCGATCTAGCAGCAGAAGCTTGCGAAACGCCGTTATATGAACAATTATGAATAAATATAAAAGTATCATATGAATCAAAATGCGATTCTGTAATAACATCAGGATATAAATCCTTAAATTGTTTAGCCACCTTTTTAGCAATTCCCATAATTTGAGCGAAAATTAAATAATCCTCAAACAAATGAACTTCAATAGCTTCTCTATCATGAATTAAAGTATAATCTAACAAATAATGTTTTAATCCAGCAAGATTAGATGCTTCTGAGCGAAGAGCTTCTGTAGCGTCAAAAGATTTGTAAGAAATCAAGCCAAAGACTTTTTTCTTGGTAGGAATAATCAATCCCTCGTTCTGTAAAGCTTTCTTTTGTTTAGTGTATACAGAATCAAACCAATCTAAAATTCTTTCGTAGTGTGCACTACACCATTTCTCTAACTCTTTACCTTCAAGAATACCATCCTTGCTAGCCTCATAAATCATGTCAAACAATTCTCTTTCTTTAGGAAAAGTAATTGTATCAGGATTACCCTCATTTAAAATTATAACGCTATTCTCTTTGCTAAAAATACCATTTTTCTCGCGTTTTTCAACTCTAACAAGACCTTCCTTAAGCCATTTCAAAAGAACAGCACCCAACAAATCCGTCTTGTTCTTTATAATTCCATACATAGAACCAATACAAAAAGCTCTATAAATATCTCCGTTGCAAGGAATATCTCTAAAATAAGAATCATCACGCTTAATAGCTTTCTTGCCCTCGCGGTCGAATCCAGCATCAGTCTTATGATATCCTACAATAGAAGAACCAATAGCGATTATAAAAAACAACAAATAAGGCAAGAAATTCAATAAGCCAATAATAAAAGACTTGAATCCAGAAGAACTGCTACCATTATAAGAAGTTGCACCTTCTTGAGCCATATCAAGATAATGATTAAAATCATAATCTAATTCATTAGTAGTATTAAAAGTTCCTAGTGGAAATTTAACTAAAATGGTCATATATTCGCTAGAAGCCAATCGACCATCTGATTGCATTTCAATATATCCATCATAAACATAAGCTGTTCCACCATAATTTCCATATCCCCAGACATCAATATCATCAGCGATAGGAGAATCGGTATAAATCTTAATATAAACACTTCCAATAGGATTTGAAAAATCATAAGGAATCAAAGTCCAATAAATCATTTGACTATTAGACAATTCAGCAACAAAGTTAGTAATAACATACTTTACAGTATATTTATGAGAACTATAGTCGCCAATTCCCCAACAAAGTTCAACTCCATTTGAAATTTTATTTATACCACATTTATTTGCTTTACTTGACAAAGAAGCAGAAGTGTTCCAAGAAGACAAAGTAGTATAAACTGTAGAACCTTCGCTAACAGAAAGGTTCTTAATCTCAGAACGTCCTAAGTTGTAATAAGGATGATAAACCTCTGTACCTTGAGTAGGACGGCAATCCCAGACTTCAGTAACATGGGCGTTACCAGAGCTATCAACATAAATGTCCATTGAAATCTTATCAATAGAACTTGCAAAAGCACATTTGCCAATAGAAAACAAGACAAAAGCAAACAAAGTGATAAAAAAAGTTCTAAAAATCCTTTTCATCTAAAATCCCCTTTCATAAGTATGACATTTAAAATCTATAATCATTATTACATAATATAAAAAAATTATCAATAATAAAACTAAATTTGATAAAGAAAAAAATATATGTTAATATAAAATAGAGGAGAAGACAAATGGATGAAAGAATAAAATTTATGAAAGAAGCTCTAAAAGAGGCTCAAAAATCGTATAAAAAAGAAGAAATTCCAGTAGGAGCAATAATAGTAAAAGATGGCAAAATAATCGCAAAAGGGCACAACTTAAAAGAAACAAAAACAGACCCAACAAAACATGCAGAAATAATAGCAATACAGAAAGCGTGCAAAAAATTGCAAACATGGAGACTAACAGGATGTACTATGTATGTAACCCTAGAACCTTGTAGTATGTGTGCAGGAAGCCTAATACAATCTAGACTTGATAAAGTAGTAATAGGAACAATGGACGAAAAAACGGGAGCATGTGGCTCTGTACTAAACTTGTTGGCAGATTACAAATTTAATCATACTGTGCAAATAGAAACAGGAATAATGCAAGAAGAATGTAAAACAATCTTGCAACAATTTTTTAAAGAACTAAGGGCGAGAAAATAAAAAATATAAAAACAAGTATACAATTATAAAAATGTATGCTTGTTTTTTAATAAGAATCTATTTCTTTGATTCAATTATAATAGTAACAGGTCCATCATTTAAAAGAGAAACCTTCATATCTGCGCCAAAAACACCAGTTTCAACAACAGGAATTTGCTTTTTGCACTCCTCGACAAAATACTCATATAAAGGAATAGCAACATCTGGCTTAGCAGCTTCTATAAAAGAAGGACGATTTCCTTCTCTGCAATTACCATATAGAGTAAACTGCGAAATAACTAAAAGCTCTCCATTAACATCTTTTAAAGATAAATTCATCTTATCGTTTTCATCAGAAAAAACTCTCAAGTTTACAACTTTTTTAACTAAATAATCCACATCTTGTTTAGTATCTGTGGAAGCAATTCCTAGCAAAACTAAAAAACCTGTATTTATTTTTCCATTAACATTACCATCAATTTCAACACTTGCATTTTTAACTCTTTGAATAACAACTCTCATAATGTCCTCCTCAAATTTGATAATCACAATTATAGCACAAAGAAAAAGCAAAATCCACTAAAACATAAATTTGACATTTTCAATTCTTTTGGTATAATATGTGAATAGAATATACAAGGAGATGTATCGAAGTGGTCATAACGAGGCTGACTCGAAATCAGTTAGCCAGTGAAAGCTGGCCCGTGGGTTCGAATCCCACCATCTCCGCCAAAACAGACGCACAATCTATATAGTGGAGGAAAGATGAATACAAATATGAAAGATAAAATAAAGATGAGCATAGCCATAGCAGTTTTATCAATAATAATTGGCATAGTATTTATTATAGTTCTACAATATCAAATAGAAGGCGAAAAGAACATGCCATACAAGCTTTCAAAAATTACAGTAATAAGCACAGCAGAAGGAGTGCAAAATCAAGAAAACACAGAAGAAACCGCAAAATGGAACTTAAAAATAAACCAAAACAATGACATATATTTTTTTATAGATGAAAATGGAGAATATGCAAAAAATAAAATAATAGATTCTGTAACAATAAAAAATATACAAGTAACCAAAAGTCCTGCCAAAGGAACAGTAAAAGCAATAATGCCAAGCAGTACAGAAGGCAGAACATTTACGGAAGACGAATCATATATAATAGAAGACAAATTAGAATATGTAGGTGGTAAGGCAAGCAATTTAAAAACATTAGAAATAGGGAACAAAGGTGGCTCTGCTGCGATAAGAATTTCAAATACAGATATTGCAAAACTAGTGTCAGACACTGATGAAGAGATAGTTCATGATGGAAAGCTAATAACAAAAACAGGTGCAACACTAGAAGAAATAAAATTTAGAGTGTCATTTGATTTAGTAATAAAAATAGACAAAATAAATTATAAAGCCAAAATTGACCTAGACTTGCCATATGGAGACATCTGCGAAGAAGGAAAAGCAAGTTACGAAATAACAGATATGAAAGATATTGTATTTAAACGAGAAAATAATAACATATTCAAGCAAATATCTTGATAAAATAATAAAAATAGTATATAATGCAAAAGGTATGAGATATATCTAACTTTTGTATGGAAAGTATCTCGATAGAGAACTGCGAATCTTGTCAGGTCCGGAAGGAAGCAGCAATAAACAGAACTCCTCTATGTGGGATGCTCTCCATAGAGAAGTTAGAAGCTCATACTTTTTTAAAATATAAATAGTGGGGTGAAAAAGTTGGAATATACGGCTTTATATAGAAAATTTAGACCACTAACTTTTGATGAAATAGTTGGGCAAGAACATATTGTCAGAACATTAAAAAACGAGATTATTAATGGAAGAATCGGACACGCGTATTTATTTAATGGAGGTAGAGGAACAGGAAAAACATCTGCTGCTAAAATTTTAGCAAGAGCAGTAAACTGTTTAAATCCTAAAGATGGAGAGCCTTGCAACGAATGTGAAATATGCAAAGCGGCATTAGATGGTTCATTAACAGATATAGTAGAGATGGATGCTGCATCAAACAATAGCGTAGAAGATGTTAGAGCTATAAGGGATGAAGTAAACTTTTTACCAACAGTAGCAAAATATAGAGTATATATCATAGATGAGGTACATATGCTTTCTACAGGAGCTTTTAATGCTTTGCTAAAAACATTGGAAGAGCCACCTGCACACGTTAAATTCATACTAGCAACAACAGAACCACAAAAGCTACCTGCAACAATACTTTCGAGATGTCAAAGATTTGACTTCAAAAAAATATCAAATGCAGACATAGAAAAAAGATTAAACTTCGTTTGCAAGGAAAGCAAAATAGATATTACAGACGAAGCAAAACAATTAATAGCTGTGCTTGCAGAAGGTGCAATGAGAGATGCTTTAAGTATTTTGGAAAGATGCTTGCAAGAAGAAGGAACAATTACAGATAGCGTAGTTAAAGAATTAGTAGGAATTCCAAAGACAGAGAGTGTAAATAAAATAGTAAAAAGTATATTAGAAAAAGATACTCAGACAGCACTTCAATCAATAGATGAAATAATAGCAGAAGGAAAAGATATAACAAACTTCCTATGGGAAATAATAAAATATGTAAAAGATATTTTGGTATATAAAGTAAATAACAAGCTAGAAATATACAATGAAGATGAAAAAGCAAAAATCAAAGAATTAGCAGATAGCACAGAAAAAGACAGATTAGTATCAATTATCTTTGAATTATCAAACTTAGAAAATGATATAAAATGGTCATCACAGAAGCTAATAATGTTTCAAGTTGCAATAATAAAACTTTGTAACGAAACATCTACCACACAAGCTACAAGTGGAACACCAACAATAAATTCTAAAGAAATAGAAGATTTACAATATAAAATAAATAGGCTGGAAAAAGAATTGACATTAATGAAAAACACAAAAACAGTTGTCAACAATTCTGTACAAAATGTGGAAAACAAGACTGTAAATCAACCAAAATTAGAATTTAAACCCGAAATAAAGAAGATAGATACAGTTAAGCTAGGTGAACCAGTGGAAAATTGGCCAAAGATAGTAGATCAAATTAAACAAGCAGGAAAAATTTCGCTTTATACAAATTTATTAAACTCAACAGCCAACAAAATAAATGATATGACTGTTGGAATCAAATTTGAAAGAGGAATAACACCTTTTGGAAAGACAATACTAGAGCGTCCAGAAAATATGAACGAAATAGTAAGGCAAGTATCAATAGAAATGGCGCAACCAATGAGGGTTGTACTATTAGACAATAATGACACAATCGCATCATCATCAGATAAATTTAGTAATATTGCTAAAGGCATTGATGCACCAATAAATATAATAGAATAACAAGGAGGAATTTTAAATGTCAAAAAGAGGAGGATTCCCAGGAATGGGTGGGGGATTTGGAGGAATGAATCTAAATCAATTAATGAAAGAAGCTAAAAAAATGCAATCAGATATGGAAAAATCACAAGAAGAATTAGCAGAAAAAGAATTTGAAGCTTCAGCAGGTGGAGAAGCTGTAAAGGTAAAAGTTTCAGGAAGAAAAGAAATAAAAGAATTAAAAATAAAACCAGAAGTACTTGATCCAGAGGATGTAGAAATGTTAGAAGATTTAATTACAACTTGCGTAAACAACGCACTAAAACAAGTAGATGACGCTCAAGCAGCATCACTTGGAAAATACAACATACCAGGATTAATGTAGTAGGAGCAATATATGTCATATTATTCACCATCAATAGAAAAATTAATAGAAAGCTTTGAAAAGTTGCCAAGCATAGGCAATAAAACAGCTGCTAGACTAGCATTCTACATATTAAATGCAAGTGAAGAGGAAACAAACGAATTTATTTCAAACATACAAAATGCAAAGAAAAACTTAAAATATTGTTCAAAATGTTACAACATTTCAGACAGTGAAATATGTCCAATATGCAGTAATAAAGCAAGAGACGAATCTGTTATATGTGTTGTAGAAGATGTTAGAGATGTTGTAGCAATGGAAAAAACTCACGAATTTAAAGGAGTGTATCATGTTCTACACGGTTCAATTTCTCCAATGAATGGAATTGGACCGGATGATATTAAAATTAAAGAACTACTAGCAAGACTAATGGACGGAAAAGTTAAAGAAGTAATACTTGCAACAAACCCACGAGTAGAGGGTGAAGCAACGGCAATGTATATTTCAAAATTAGTAAAACCGCTAGGAGTAAAAGTAACAAGAATAGCACACGGAATTCCAGTTGGAGGCGACTTAGAGTACACAGATGAAGTAACTCTAAGTAGAGCGTTGGAAGGAAGAGTACAATTATAATAGCTGATGTAAATTATCTTACATCAGCTATTTTGGTATCTTTAAGAATAATGTCGCAAATATCTTTTGTGGAATGTTTTTTCGCCAAAAGCTTGGTGTTAAGCTTCATTTGACGAAGCTTTGACTTATCTGACAACAACTCGGCAATAATACTTTCAAAATCGCTATCCTTTTTAAGCCAAACTGCTACACCAGAACTCTCTAAAAACTCAGCATTTTCTTCTTCTTGACCAGGAATAGGATTAATTAAAACCATTGGTAAACCTGAAGACAAGCTTTCTGTGGAAGTCAGCCCACCAGGTTTTGTGACAACCAAATCTGAAATACTCATAAGCTCTGGAACCTGATTCGTATAAGAAAGAACGGTTACGAAATCTTCTGCATGCTCCTGCTCTACTAAAGAATTAAATTCTTCTCTCATTTTTTCATTTTTCCCGGAAATGGCTACAATTTGATAATTCCCAATATTATGAATAAATGCAGATAAAATCTTTATTGTTACGTCACGTCCTAATCCAAAAGCTCCACCACCAAAGAACAAAATGACTTTTTTATCTGGGTCGAGCCCAAAAGAATGCTTAATTTCTTCTTTGTTATAATGTAATAAAAATCTATAAGACAAAGGAATTCCAGTAGCAAAAACTTTGTCAGCACTAATTCCTGTATTAATTAATTCTTGTTTTAATTTTTCGTGAGAAACAAAGAAATAATCTACATAGTCAGCCCCAACTAGCCATTGCTCATGAGGTGCAAAATCTGTCAAAATTGTTGCAAGTTTGCAATCAATCAAGGCCTTTCTTTTAAGATAACTTACCATTTGACTAGCAAAAGGATGAGTAGAAATTATAATATCTGGTTGATATTCTTTAAGTAATTTCAACAACTTTTTTGCCATTAAATTGTTCGAGGTTGAGCTAATTCTAGCAAGAGGACCTTTACTTGAGTGATTATAAAGATCTCCCCAAACCCATGGAAAACGTTTAGCCATCTCTTTATAAGCCGTTGTAGAAATAGCATTTATTGGTTTATTAACATATAACATACAATCAACTAATTTAGTTTCGCAATCGTGAAAATTTTCGTCAATACATTGTTTTATTGAATTTGCGGCAGATAAATGACCACCACCAAAAGATGCATAAAATAACAAAATTTTTTTCATTTAAAAATTCGTTCCTTTCTAAAAATGTATTAAAAAGATTTTATCATAATATGAAAAAAAATAAAAGCAAAATGAATAAATTTAGAAAACTTACCAATAATATAAAAAACATGCATTTCGAAAGGAGAACAAAATGAAAAAGATAGCCAAAACGATTCTTTTGATATTTGCAATTCTAGGGATAATTTTAATAGGAAAATTAATTTCTGAAAATCTATTTGCAGAAAAATCAGTGGCAGCAAGCGACTCTGGAACAACGTCAGATGTACAATTACTAGCAAGAGCGATAAACGGAGAAGCAAGAGGAGAACCATATGAAGGACAAGTAGCGGTTGGAGCGGTAATATTAAACAGAGTAAAAGCTCCTAACTTCCCAAACACAATATCAGGAGTAATATATCAGCCAGGAGCATTTACAGCAGTATCTGATGGACAAATAAACGTAGCACTAGAAGATGAGTCGACAGTGGTAAAAGCAGCGCGAGATGCACTAAACGGTTGGGATCCCACAGGAGGAGCGATATATTACTTTAATCCGGACACAGCAACAAACAAGTGGATTTGGTCAAGACCACACATCAAAACAATAGGGAAACACAGATTTTGTAAATAATGGAGGGATTTATTTTGAAAGACAATAAAAAATCAATAATAATAATTGCAATAATATTAGCAGTTGCAATTATAGGGGCAATAGGGTACTATGCATACCAACAAAATCGTAAATACAAGATAGCGGCAGAAAATAATTATAACATGTCATTTTTTGAGCTAGTTGATTATGTGCAAAATGTTGAAACATACTTGGCAAAAGCACTAATATCAACAACTCCGGAGCATGGAGCAGAGACATTAACAAACGTATGGAGAGAAGCGGGAATTGCACAAACATATTTATCACAATTACCAATAAGCAGTAACGAACTCGAAAAAACATCAAAATTTTTAAACCAAGTAAGCGATTACAGCTACGCGTTGTCTAGAAAAAATATAAAGGGAGAGAACCTAACACAAGAAGATTTTGACAACATAAAGGAATTACACACATATAGTGTAGAATTAGAAAATTCATTAAATCAGCTATCAGCAGACTTGAATGAGGGAAGAATAAAATGGGGAGAACTAACTAGAAAAGGTAACAATGTATTTGCAACACAAGTTACAAACATCTCGCAAGATAGCTTTTCAAGCCTTGAAGAAAATTTCCACGAGTATTCGGGACTTATATATGATGGAGCATTTTCGGAACACATGACATCAGTAGAAAAGAAAGGACTAACAGGGGATGATATTGACGAAGAAAAGGCTAAGAATATAGTAAAAGAATTTTACGGAGAAGACAAGATAGAAAACATTAACTCAAATGGATATTCGGAGAATGCAGAAATACCATCATTTGACTTCTCGGTGAAAATGAAAGAGTCAGACATCACGGCAACAATATCAATAGCAAAAAAGGGTGGACATGTAATATTCGCAAACTATAACAAAACTGTAAATGCAGAGACGATATCACAAGAAAAAGCAGACGAAATAGGAAAACAATTCTTAGATGCGCATGGCTACAAAGATATGAAAGAAACTTATTATCTAAAACAAAATGGAGTTGTTACAATTAACTACGCATATTCTCAAACAGCTCAAAATGGCGAAAAAGTAGTAATATATCCAGACTTAATAAAATTAAAAGTAGCGTTAGATGATGGAAGCGTGCTTGGAATAGAAACAACAGGATATCTAAACTCTCATCATACAAGAGACATAGCAACAAACTTAATTACAAAAGAAGAAGCAAAAAAAGTCTTAAACAAACAATTAGAAATACAAAGTGAAAATTTGGCAATAATTCCAACAAAATGGAAAACAGAAATATTATGTTGGGAATTCAAAGGAAAAGTAGAAGATAATGAATTCTTAGTTTATATAAATGCTCAAACAGGAAAAGAAGAAGACATTTTAGTAATTGTAAATACTCCAGATGGAACATTAACACATTAATGCAATAAACTTCTAGAATTAAAAAATAAAAAAAGCAAAAAATAATAACAATTAAATTTATAGGAGGACAGAAAAATGACAAAAAGAAAATTAATGTCTGAAAATTTAAAAGAAGAAATTGCAAAAGAATTGGGAGTATATGAACAAGTAAAACAAGACGGAAGCTGGGGAAATGTATCATCAAAAACTTGTGGTAATATGGTATCAAAAGCAATAGAAATGGCAAACAGAACAACAAACAAATAACAAAGAGAGGGTAAACCTCTCTTAATTTTATCCCTAATTTTATTGCAAAATTTTTACAGTAGGAATATAATAATAAAAAAGTTGGAGGGCAGATTATGAACACAAAAATAACTGTAAAAGATATAATAGACATTACAAAGGGAAAGTTGATATGTGGAGATGAAAATGAAATATGCGAAAACTTCTCTAGAAATACTAAAGAAATAAATCAGGACGACATATTTGTGGGATTTAAAGGCGACAAATTTGACGGTGGCAAATTCTATGAAGACGCGCTAAAAGCAGGAGCAAAAGGTTGTATAATCAACAAAATAGAAGGACTAGAAATAAAACGCATGCCAGGAAAATTCATAATACAAGTAGAAGACACAGTAAAAGCAATAGGCCAAATCGCAAAATTTAAAAGAGAAAAATATCATATACCAGTAATAGCAATAACTGGAAGTGTTGGAAAAACAAGCACAAAAGACATCATATATAGTGTGGTATCGCAAAAATACCATACACTCAAAACACAAGGAAATCTAAACAACCATATAGGTATGCCATTTACATTGCTAAGGTTAAAAGACCATGAAGCGCTAGTTGTAGAAATGGGAATGAACCATTTTGGAGAACTAAGTTATTTAACAAACATTGCACAGCCAACAGTTGCAGTAATCACAAATGTAGGAACTGCGCATATAGGAAATCTGGGCTCAAGAGAAAATATATTAAAAGCAAAACTAGAAATACTAGAAGGGCTTCAAAAAGACGGAACAGTCATCATAAACAATGACAATGACTTACTACATAAATGGCAATCGGAAAACGACCATTATAAAGTAATCACATATGGAATAGAAAATTCAAGTAATTACATGGCAACAGACATAGAATATACAGAAGCGGGAAGCAAATACAAAGTAAATCATAATGAAGAAATCGAAGTGCCTGTAAAGGGAGAAGCCTTTGTTTACAATAGTCTATCAGCTATTTGCGTTGGAAAACTTTTAGGAATATCAGAACAAGACATAGCAAAAGGAATAAAAGAATTTGAGCTATCAGCAATGAGGCTAGATATACAAAAATCAGAATATGGTTATACAGTAATAAACGATTGCTACAATGCAAACTATGATTCTATGAAAGCAGCATTAGATTGTTTGAGCAAAATGCAAGGCGGAAGAAAAATAGCAATATTAGGAGACATGGGAGAGCTAGGAGAATATGCAACAGAATTACATCAAAAAGTTGGAAAAGTGGCAGCAGAAGACAATGTGGACATATTGATAACTGTCGGAACAGAAGCAAAACAAATAGCAGAAGCGGCAAAAGCAAACGGATTAGAAAAGATTTATTCATTTGATGAATTAAAAGACGCCATTGACAAAATAAAGAAAATACTTGCAGTTAATGACATAGTACTTGTAAAAGCCTCTCATTACATGAACTTCGAAGAAATAGTAAAAGCTTTATAGAAAGGAAATAATAATTTGGAACTAATAGACACAATAAAAAAAGACTTAAAAGAAACTCTATCTGAGAGAAGATACATCCACTCGATTGGAGTAATGGAAATGTGTGCTAAACTTGCACAAATATATGGAGTAGATGTGCAAAAAGCACAAATAGCAGGACTTCTTCACGACATTGCAAAAGAAATGCCAAAAGAAGAAATGTTTAAATATGTAGAAGAAAACAATATAGAAATAACAGAAATAGAAAAAATAAGCTATCAAATACTACATGGTAAAATAGGAGCAGACATTGCTAAAAAGAAATATGGACTAGATGAGCAAATACAAAATGCAATAAAATACCATACAACAACAAGCCCAGAAATGGACACATTAGCAAAAATAGTATATGTATCAGACAAAATAGAAATGAACAGAAAGTCAGAGGGCTATGACTTGGAATATGAAAGAGAGCTTGCACAGAAAGACCTAGACAAAACAGTACTATATATAATAGATGCAAGCATCAAATCGCTAGTAGAAAAAGGTAAATTAATAGAAAAAGAAGTTGACACAAGAAACTACTTAATACTCAAGAATCTAAATAGATAAAAACGGGGCTAGATTTTTCACAAAAATCTAGCTTTTGTATTCCAATACAAAAAAGAATGTGATATAATACAAACACCATGATATTGGAGGATGTCAAATGATTTTCAAGGACTATTACAAAATACTAGGACTAGAATCGCCAAAAGCAACAATAGACGATATAAAAACAGCTTACAGAGAACAAGCAAAAAAATACCATCCAGATGTAAACGTAGGCAATAAAAATGCGGAAGAGCGATTCAAAGATATAAATGAAGCGTACAAAACATTAACAAATCAATCTACAAAAAGAAAATACGATAGAATGTGGAATGCCCATATAGGAAGACGCAAAAACAAAGCAAAGCAAAACAAGGAACAAAAAACTACACGCCAAGAACTACTAAGCGTGCTATTTGGACTAAACACTAAAAAAGAAGAAAAAGATTCGGAAAATAGTAAAAGAAAACAAAAAACTCCTCAACAAGGAGAAAACGTAGAAACAGAAATTCAAATCTCTGTAATAGAAGGCTTCTTTGGACTAACAAAATCTATTTCCTTAAGAACAGTAGAAGGAAAAATGAAAACCTTCAAAGTAACAATACCGGCAGGAATTAGAAACGGCGAGAAAATCAAACTTATGGGGCAAGGAAGACCAGGAAAAAATGGAGGAAAAAACGGAGATTTATTAATAAAGATAAATATGTCGGAAGATAAGGAGTATAAACTTGTTGGCTCAGACATATATACTACTGTAAACATATGCCCATGGGAAGCTGTGTTGGGAACAAAAATAAATGTAAATGCAATCGATGAAACAATAGGAGTATTTATACCACAAGGAATTCAAACAGACGAAGAAATTCAAATACCTGACAAAGGGTATAGGGATTCAAAAGGCGGTAGAGGAAAGTTCATAATTAGGGTTAGAATCATGATATCAAAAAATATTTCTGAAAAAGAAAAAGAACTGTACAAAGAAATAAAGAAAATATCAAAGTTTAACCCTAGAGACATATAAACAAGGTAACATAAATGTTGACATATTCTTATAAATGGTGTATAATATAAGAGCATGCGAAAGAAAAAATATGGAAAAGAAAACCATATTAGAAAGAGGTGCAAAATGGACCAAATATACGGTAAACATTTTAGTATAATGGACCCACAAAACGTAAGTACAGTAATCTATCAAATCAATAGAAATGATACTGATCCAAGATTTACGTTAGAACGCTTAAAAAGCAGAGAAGAAATAGTTGGCGAGAATAGGAAAAAAACATTCTTTGTTGATAAAACACAAGAAAATGGCAATCAATTAATAATCTTGTCTTTTGGAAAGGACAAGGTTGTGGTAAATAGTGGTGTGTTGAGCCAGGACGAAGTTAAAATTTCAAGAAAACCAACTCCAGCAAAATACAATACATTATATTCAGAAAAAGAAACAGAATATAAAGACATTAATTACACACCAAATCTACAAAGACCAATAACGATAATTGATCCAGAAACAACAGAAGAAATAAAACCAATATTATATTTTGATAAAGAAACAAATGAAGTAAAAGGAAAATGTAAGTTAAAACCATATAAATCTTATTTCGCGTTTGAAATAAGACAAGATAATAATTAAGGGGGATAGGTAAATGAGTAATGAGGTCAAGGAACCGACAAATGGGGGTTCATTCAATTACACAAGCGACTTAAAAGTTAATGAGGAAAATAAAATTATTGGTGGAGAAGTAGCTTATACAATAAATGTTGCTAATAACCCACTAGCACAAGAAAATGAAATAGTTGGAGAAAACCCAGTACTATTAAAATTAGTACAAGAAAGAGAACAAGACGAAAGATAATACACAAGAAAAGGTGATTATATATGGGAAATAAATTAGCGAGAGCATTTAGAGAAAATAAAAAGTTTGTAATACTATTTCTAGTACTTTGGATAGTTCTAGAAATAGTATTAATTGCGCCTATAGCAGTGACAGTAGCTGAAAGCAAAAACATGGACCAATTCATAGCAAACATAATAAACGAAATATCTAGCTTGAAATCAATAACAAAAGTACTACAAACAAATATAATACCAACTTTTGGAAAAGCAACACTATGGTTCACAATCATATTTACACTATGTTTCTTAATAGGAGTATTTAGATCAAAATCAAAAAATAAATTTAAAGATGTAGAAAGCGGTTCAAGTGATTGGAGCCAAGGTGGAGAACAATACAAAATATTAAGTAGAAACAAAGGTATTATATTAGCTGAAAATAATTACTTACCATTAGACAAAATGGGTAACGTAAACGTACTAGTAGTCGGAGGTTCAGGTTCTGGTAAATCGGCTTGCTATTCAAAACCAAATGCATATCAAATGCTAGGTTCATACGTATTTACAGATCCAAAAGGCGAATTATATGATGACACAGCAGGATATTTAAAAGAGCATGGATACGACATAAAAGTACTAAACTTAGTAAATCCAGCTAACAGTGACGGGTATAACCCATTAATGCATATAACAAGTGAAGTAGACGTAGACGTTATTGCACACACAATAGTAAAAGGACAAGAAGCAGAAGGAAAAAGTTCAGACCCATTCTGGGACGACAACGCTGAGATGTTACTAAAGGCATTAATATACTACTTAATAGCAACAAGACCAGAAGAAGAAAGAAACTTAGCATCTTGTGCAGAACTTGTAAGAGCGGCAAACAACAATAATGGAACCAGTTTATTATCAGAACTAATGAGCGAATTACCATTTGACCATCCAGCAAGAACAAACTTTAAATCTATCGAAATAGCATCAGAAAAAACATACAGCTCAATACTAAGTACATTGCAATCTAAGCTAGGAAAATTTGATTCTAAAGAGATAGCAGAAGTAACGTCAACAAACACGATAAACTTTGAAGATATAGCAAATCATAAGACAGCATTATATGTAATATCATCAGATACACACACGGCATATAACTTCTTATTAACAATATTCTTTGCGCAAATGATACAACAACTATACAACTATGCAGACGAAAACGGCGGAAAGCTAAAAACACGTACATACTTCATACTAGACGAGTTTGCAAATATTGGACAAATACCAGACTTCGATAAAAAAATATCGACAAGTAGAAGTAGAGGAATATCATTTAGTGTAATATTACAAAACCTAGACCAGTTAGAAGCAGTATATGAGAAATCATATGAAACAATCATGGGTAACTGTGATACTCATGTATTCTTAGGAAGTAACTCATTTAAAACAGTAGAATATTTCTCTAAACAATTAGGGGAAACAACAATAGTAAGAGATACAAAATCAACAAACAGAGATAAGAATTACTATAAACAAGGCTACAGTACATCTGACCAAGTAATGGGAAGAGCTTTAATGACTCCAGACGAGTTAAGAAGAATGGATAATGACTTATGTATAATCTTTGAAAAAGGATTGAAACCAATAAAGGCAAAGAAATTCTATTATTTTAGAAAACCTATGATAAAAGAATTCCAAAAATATGCAATAAGCCATAACAACTTTGACTCAGGAGTAAGAGGAGAATGGAGAAAATTCAATCCAATGAACCCTTATGTAGAAAACAAGGGACAAACACAAAATCAAGATTTAAAAATAGAATCATTGGACGACTTATTTGAAGAAGAACCAAAATCTGATTCAAAACCAACTTCAATAGTTGAGAAAAAAGAACCAATGGCAAAGCAAGTTGAAGAAATACCAACACTTCCAATGGAAGAAGAAACACCACAACAAGAAGAATTATTTTCAATAGACTTACAAAAAGAACTGGAAGCAAAATTTGATGAACTGTTTGGCCCAGTAGATAATAACAATAATAATTAAATCAAACCAGCATTTAAATGCTGGTTTTTGTAATGTACTTGGAAATATCAGGACTGAATACTTTTTATGATAGTATAAAAATATTTCTGTTAATAGGAAACAAACGTTCTAAAAACTATTGACTTGAAGTAGAAACTATGATATAAATTTATAAGAAAAGAGAGTGATAAAATGAAATTTATACATATGGCAGACATGCACTTTGATGCACCATTTGTAACATTAGCTGGAAAAGGAAATCTAGCTACAGAGAGAAGATTAGAACAAAGAAATGTAATGAAACAAATAGTGGAATATATTAAGCAAAATAATATTCCATATTTATTTATTGCGGGAGATTTATATGAGCAAGACTACATAAAAAAAGCAACAATAGAATATATAAATAATTTGTTTAAAGAAATACCAAATACAAAAATATTTATAACACCAGGAAATCATGATCCAAACATAAAGAACTCATTTTATCAACAGTTTAAATGGAATGAAAATGTACATATATTTACAAACAAAATTGAAAGAATAGAATGTGATGGAGTAGATATTTATGGTTATGGCTTTAACGATTTTCAGATGGAGAGACCTAAACAAGATATAGAGATAAAAGATAAAAATAAAATAAATATTTTTATAACACATAGTAGTTTAGATGGAGAAAAAGAATATATAAAATATAATCCGTTCGCTACTAGTGAACTAAAAAAATTGGATTTCGATTATGTTGCACTAGGACACATCCATAAAAAAAGCTATAATGACTACAAAAATCAGAACATAGTATACCCTGGATCAACAGTGTCTTTAGGATTCGATGAACTTGGAGAAAGAGGAATAATAGAGGGAGAAATATCAGAACAAAAAGAATTAAAGCTAAAGTTTATTCCTGTAAAAGAAAAAACATTTGAAGAAAAAGAAATAGATATAAGTTTATTAAATTCAGAAGAAGATCTAATAGAAAAAATAAGAGAAGAAAATTTAGAAGAAAATAAATTTTATAAAATAATACTTACAGGCAAAAGAAACTTTGACTTTGACGAATCAAAAATATTAGACATATTAAATATACAAAATATAATCAAAATAAAAAATCAAACACAAATAAAATATGACATAGAAGAAACAGCAAAACAAGTGAGTCTAAAAGGACTATTTGCAAAACAAATACTAGACCAAACTAACCAAGCAAATGAAGAAGAAAAACAAAAACTGTTGGAAGCATTTGAAATAGGTATGGATATATTAAATAAGAGGTGAATCTATTGAGAATAGATAATTTAAAAATAAATGCATATGGTAACATAAAGAACAAAGACATTAGCTTAAATAAAGGAATAAATATTATACATGGAGCAAATGAAAGTGGAAAATCAACGTTATTAAGCTACATTGTTAATAGTTTTTATGGAATATCAAAAACAAAAGATGGAAGAGAAATATCAGACTACGAAAAATACAAACCTTGGGAAGGTAGTGAATTCTCTGGAAGAATAAAATACACATTAAATGACAATTCACAGTATGAAATATTTAGAGATTTTACTAAAAAGAATCCTAAAATATATAATGAAAGATTAGAAGACATTACAGATAATTTTGAAATAGATAAAAAAGATGGAAGCAAATTTTTCGTAGAACAAACAGGAGTTGATAAACAAACATATTTATCAACAGTTGTTTCTATGCAACAAGAAGTAAGATTAGAAGAAAAAGAGCAAAATCTTCTTATACAAAAAATAGCAAATCTAGCAGGAACAGGAGAGGACAATGTATCATATAAAAAAGCACTAGGAAAGTTACAAGACAAAATAAGGGATGAAATAGGAACAAATAAAACAACTCAAAAACCAATAAATATAATAGAAAAAGAAATAGGAGAAATAAATAGAAAAATAGAAGAAATTAGACCATACAAAGACAAAAAGTATGAAATAGACTCAGAGAAAGAAGAACTAAAAGAGCAGATAAAAGAATTAGAAATAGAAAGAAAAATTCTACAAGAATTAAGAGAAAGTGAACTAGCAGAGAACGAAAACAAAAAAGAAATACAAATAAAAGAAAACAATATAAAAGAAAATGAGTCAAAAGTACTAACACTAAAAAATAAAATGAAAGAACTAGGAGATATCGAAAAAAGTATTGGTGAAAATGTTGGTAAGTTACAAAAGGAGATAGAGAGTAAAAAACAAAACCAAGAAGAAAACATAGAAATAAAAAATACTTCTAAAAAATCAATATATTTAGTAATAGCAGTTGCTTTAATAATAGTAGCAGTGGTGCTTGCTGTAATAGTAAAAAATTACGTATTAGCAGGAATTCCATTAGTATTGTCTATAATAGATGTTATAATATTAGCAATTACTCAAAACAAAAAGAAAAAAGAGATTCAAGAACAAAAAAATAAACAAGAGGAAAACAGAATTAGAACAGCACAGGAGATAGAAAATTTAACAAAAGAACTACAAGATAAAGAAGAAGAAAAAAGAGACTTAGACAGTCAAATATCAATGATAAAAGGACAATTACTATTGCTTGAAAACAACAATGAACAAATATCAGCACAAGTAAATAAAATAAAAACAGATTTATTAAATACTCAAAATCAAGACAAAAATCAGATAATAACAAAATATCAAACTGAGCTACCAAAAGAAAAAATAAACAGTATTATAGAAAGCAATAATTTGAGCTCATTAGAAGAGCAACTAAATACAAATAAAATAAAGTTAACAGGCTTAGAGATAGAAGAAAACACAATATTACCACAGTTAGACAACTTAGTAAACTTAGAAGAGAAATTAGAAGCGGATATGCAAAATAAGACAGAACTATTACAAAAAGAAGAGGTAATAAACCTAGCAATAGAAAATCTAACTAAAGCATATGAAGAAATGAAAACAACAATAACCCCAAAATTTACAAACAATCTTTCAGAGGGAATAAAAGAGATAACAAACAACAAATACGAAAAAGTTGCAATAAATGATGAAAATGGTATGATAATTGAAAATGCAAGAGGCGAATACATAGAAGCCAATAAGCTAAGTACAGGAACAATTGATCAGTTATATTTAGCTCTAAGACTATCTATGATAAAAGATTTATCAAAAGAAACTCTTCCAATAATACTAGATGAAACGTTTGCATACTTTGACAATGCAAGATTAGAAAAGATAATTCAATATTTAAACGAAAAAGCAGAAGAACACCAAACAATAATATTTACTTGTACAAACAGAGAAAAAGAAATACTAGACAACTTAAAAATAGAATACAATTACATAGAATTATAAGAAAGGACATAAAATGAAAATAAATGTAGTAATGGTTGAGCCAGAAATACCACAAAATACAGGCAATATAGCAAGAACATGCGCAGCAATAGGAGCAAAGCTTCATTTAGTATATCCATTAGGATTTGAAATAAATGATAAGCATCTAAAAAGAGCAGGACTAGATTATTGGGATAAACTAGAAATAGAAGAACACGACTCATTAAAGAGTTTTTTAGAAAAATACAAACCAGAAGAACACAGCATGTTCTTTGCTTCAACAAAATCTAAAAGATGCTACTCAGATGTGGATTACAGTAAAATGGAAGAAGTATTTGTATTATTTGGAAAAGAAACAAAAGGATTACCAGAAGACTTACTTCAAAAATATATGAACAAAGATATAAGAATACCAATGAGAGAAACACTACGTTCTTTGAATTTATCAAATTCAGTAGCAATAATAGTATATGAAATACTAAGACAAGTAAACTTTGACGGACTACAAGAAATTAGCCAGTACTTTGACTAAGAGGAGAAAATAAATGGAAAAAAGAGATCTATATGACATAAACAGAAGATTAACCGGAAAAACAATATACAAAGGAGAAGAAATACCAGAGGGGTCATACATCACGGTAGTTTTAGTATACATACAAAACTCTGAAGGAAAATTTCTATTCCAAAAGCGTAGCAAAAGAAAAAACGGTTTATGGGCATCAACAGGAGGACATCCAAAATCAGGAGAGGATAGCCTACAAGGAATTATAACAGAAACAAAAGAAGAAATAGGAATAGATCTAGATCCGAAGAAAGTAATAAAATACTATAGTGGAAGAGAAGACAAAGAAAGAGTATTTTGGAACGATTATTATGTAAAAATGGACATACCAAACATAGAAAAATTAGAACTTCAAGAATCTGAAGTTGAACAAGTCCAATGGTTTACAGCAGAAGAGGCAGAACAATTAAATCAAGAGGGAAAATTTTTCAAAAATCATTATGAAGAATTTAAGATCTTACAAAATTGGTTAAAAAACAATCAAGACCAAAAGTAGTTGATAAAAACCAAAAAATATGTTAAAATAAAAGAGTAGTATTTCAATTCGTCCATTCGCGATATACTATAAAAATTTAAAATAAAGAGAGTTTAAGAATCTTTCTTTATGAATGGCAAAAAATTTAACCATAGCAAAATTATGGTTGTTTTTGCTTGTTCATAGAAGGGAGGTTCTTTTTGATTTACAACCAAATAAAAATAAAGGAGAAAATAGAATGCAGGAAAATGAATTAAAATATTATGAAAAAACAAAAAACTGGGATTTCAGCTATATAAAACGTAAAACAGAAAAATTAACAAATTGGGATTTTTATGAAAAAATCAAAGAAAACACAACAATAAAATCATTATGTTTAGATATAGGAACAGGAGGAGGAGAAAGAGTATTAAAGAAATATCCAGAAGTAGGAATGATAATCGCAACAGATTTTTCAAAAGAAATGTTAAAAACAGCAAAAGAAAATCAAAAACAATATCCAGAAAAAAGAGTAAAATTTACGTATATGGATAGTAGAGAAATGAAGTTCCCTCAAGAAACATTTGATTTAATATCAGCAAGGCATACGGTAATAAATGCAGAACAAATCCACGAGTGCTTAGTAAAAGGTGGCAAACTAATAATAGAAGGAATAGACAAAGAAGACTGCCAAGAAATAAAAGAGATATTTAAAAGAGGTCAATCATATAATGACAAAATAGCAATATCAGAGCAAGATTATTTAGATTTAGTAAAAGCAGGATTTAAAAAAATAGAAAGAGTACAAATAGTGGAAAATGAATACTATAATACAGAACAAGACTTAATGGCGTTATTATTAAAAGTACCAATAATAGACGACTTTTCAGAAATAAACAATGAGAAATTTGAACATGGAACAATAATCGAAAAAGATTTATTTGATAAATATGTAAGAAAATATAAAACTGAAAAAGGGATACTATTAAAAAGAAGATTATACGGCATAATAGCAGAAAAATAAAATGAAACCATATAACAAAACCTAAAAATTGAATAAAAATATAGAAAAATCCACAAAATGTGATATAATTGTGGAAAAAGGAGGGCTCAAAATGTCAAACTTAATAGAATTAGAAGCAGGTTATAAACTAAATGATTTTGAAAATATTTTAAAAAAGATAAAAGAATATGATTACAAACTTAATTACAAAGTAACAGAACAAGATACATATTATACAGATAAAGATTTAGAATTTATAAAAAATAGAATTTGTTTACGTACAAGAAAAGTAAACAACGAAAGTTTAGAGTTGACATTTAAGCCAAGAAGTGATGCAAATACAGAAAAATATGGAAAAAAAGAAGTAAATATTCAACTAAAGGTTGAAGACCTAGAAGATATAAAATTTATAATAAAAAATCTTGGCTATGACGAATATGTTTCGTTTATTAAACATAGAACAGTATATAGCAAAGAAGAGTTTGGCTTTGAACATAATATAATGTTAGATGAAATTGAAGGCGTTGGCTATTTTGCAGAGCTAGAACTTATTTCGCATAATGAAACGGAAAAAGAGCAATTACATGCTGAGTTAGAAAATTATATAAAAAGATTTGAATGCGAAAATTTGGAGAAGAAAGATCAACCATATAGAGATATAGTTCGTGAAGCACAAAACAAGAAAGAATAATAGGAGGAGCAAAATGAAAATATCAACAAAAGGAAGATATGCACTAAGGATAATGGTAGATTTAGCAATTAACGGAAATGGAAAATTTATATCATTAAAAAATATTTCAGAAAGACAACAAATATCAAATAAATATTTAGAACAAATAATATCAATGCTAAACAAAGCAGGATTCTTAGAAACAGCAAGAGGCAATATGGGAGGCTACAGATTAGCCAAAGCTCCTAGTGAATATAAAATAGGAGATATATTAAGAGCAACTGAAGGAGATTTAGCACCAGTATATTGTGTAACCAATGATGGTGAATGTGATAGAAAACAATATTGCAAAACATATATGTTCTGGGATGGATTAGACAATGTAATAAATCAATATGTAGATAGCAAAACATTAGAAGATTTAATAAAATAGTGGCTAAAAAAAGTCACTAATTTTTTTAATCTTAATTCCTATTGACTTACTATGATATAAATGCTATAATTACTACTGTATTACTATGAATTAAAGAGGAATAAATTATGAATAAATTATTAGAAATAAAAGACTTGCATGCTACTGCAGGAGAAAAAGAAATACTAAAAGGATTAAATATTACTGTAAATAAAGGTGAAATACATGTAATTATGGGACCAAATGGGGCAGGAAAATCAACATTAGCAAATGTTATCTTAAATAATCCAGAATACAAGAAAACAAGTGGTGAAATAGACTTTGAGGGAGAGAACATTAACAATCTATCAACAGATAAAATAGCTCAAAAAGGAATATTTATGTCATTTCAATCACCAGAAGAGATTCAAGGAATATCTTCATTTAATTTTCTAAAAGTAGCTAAAAACAAAATAGAAAATAAACCAGTAAAAGTATTTGAGCTTAAAGATACTGTAAACAAATTTGCAGAAGAGCTAAATATGAATTCAAAGCTTATAGAAAGAAACCTAAATGTTGGATTCTCTGGAGGAGAAAAGAAAAAGAATGAAATATTACAAATGCTTGTTTTAAATCCAAAGTTAGCAATTCTAGACGAAACTGACGCTGGACTAGATATAGATGCTGTAAAAGCTGTATCAAAAGGAATAAATATGTATGCATCAAAAGAAAATGCTGTCATAATAATTACACACAATATGAGAATATTAGAAGATCTAAAAGTGGATTATGCTCATATTTTAATCGACGGAAAAATAGTAAAAACAGGCTCTGCTGAACTTGTAAAAGAAATAGAAGAGAACGGATTTAGTAAATATAAGGAAGCAGGTATTTAAGATGAAAACACAAGTAGAAGAAGTAAATAGAAATATATATGATATAAAAAACAAAGATAACTATGAATTCAAAATGCAAAAAGGCTTAAACAGAGAAATAGTAGAAGAAATATCTAGACAAAAAAATGAGCCCGATTGGATGAGAAAAATAAGACTAGAAGCACTAGAAACATATAGCAAATCAGAACTTCCAACTTGGGGACCAGACCTATCTGAACTAAAAATGGATGAAATAGCAACATATGTAAAGCCAAAAACAAAATTAAATAATAGTTGGAAAGAAGTGCCAGAAGACATAAAAAACACATTTGATAAGCTAGGAATTCCAGAGGCAGAAAAGAAATCATTAGGAGGAGTTGGAGCACAATATGACTCGGAAGTAGTGTATCATAGCATAAAAGAGGAATTACTAAAACAAGGCGTAATTTATACAGATATGGAAACAGCCGTTAGAGAATATCCAGAAATAGTAAAAAAATACTTTATGAAATGTGTACCAATAAATGATCATAAATTTGTTGCTTTACATGCAGCAGTATGGTCAGGAGGATCATTTGTGTATGTGCCAAAAGGAGTAAAACTAGAAATACCACTTCAATCATATTTTAGACTAAACTCACCAGAATCTGGACAGTTTGAACACACATTAATAATAGTAGACGAAGGAGCAAGCCTTCACTTTATAGAAGGATGCTCAGCACCAAAATACAACAAAGTAAATTTACATGCAGGATGCGTCGAATTATATGTAAAAGACAATGCATATTTAAGATACTCTACCATAGAAAACTGGTCAAAAAATATGATGAACTTGAATACTAAAAAAGCCATAGTAGGAAAAAATGCACAAGTGGACTGGGTAACAGGCTCATTTGGATCCAAGGTTTCAATGCTATATCCAATGAGCATATTAAACGGAGAAGGAGCAAAAACAGAATATACAGGAATAACATTTGCAGGAGAAAGACAAAATCTAGATACAGGATTCAAAACGATTCATAATGCACCAAATACCTCATCTGTTATAAACTCAAAATCAATATCAAAAAACGGAGGAATTTGTACATATAGATCATTAGTAAAAATAACAGAAAATGCAAAAAACTCAAAATGTAGTGTAAGTTGCGAATCTTTAATGCTAGACGACATATCACGATCAGACACAATCCCGGTTAACGACATACAAACAGATGAAGTAGAATTTTCTCACGAGGCAAAAATAGGAAAAATAAGCGACAAAGAAATCTTTTACTTAATGAGCAGAGGATTATCAGAAGAAGACGCAAAAGCAATGATAGTAAGAGGATTTGCATATCCAGTCTCAAAGGAACTTCCTGTTGAATATGCGGTAGAAATGAACAACTTAATAAATCTAGAATTAGAAGGGAGTATCGGATAATATGGAACTAAACAATACACCAGTAAGAACTTCAAAAAACTTTAATATAAACAACATAAAAATTGACGTAAAAATCCCAGAAGACATAAAAGAATTTAAAAATATGCAAATACCAGAAGATGCAACTGTATTAAAAGAAGATTTAAGCCTAAAATATGGAATTGGACTAAACTATATCGAAGCAAACAGCAAAATAAAAATAAACCTAGAAAATAAAGAAGAAAAAATAGTATGCAATTTTGATAAAGAGAATCAAAATCTAACAGATCAAATCTTAATAAATGCAAAAGGAAAATCAACAATTACAATAGAATACAAATCACAAGGAGAAGAAAAACACTTTCACAATGGTGTGCTTAAAGTAATAGCAGACGAAAATGCAGAAGTAAATGTAAATATAATCAATCTACTAAACGAAACATCAGACAACTTCCAAGCAATAGAAAGCATACTAAACAAAAATGCAAAAGTAAATTACACAATAATAGACATCGGTGGAAAATCAAGCATAACCAATTACTACTCAAATCTACAAGGCGAAAATGCTCAAAACGACGTAAAAACAGTATATTTAGGAGTAGATGAACAACTAAAAGACATAAACTACATAGCAGAACTTTATGGAGCAAAAACAAACATCAACATAGATGTGCAGGGAGCTCTATCAGACAAAGCAAAGAAACACTTTAAAGGAACAATCGACTTCAAGAAAGGATGCAAAAAAGCAAAAGGAGACGAAAACGAATATTGTATGCTACTATCGGACAAAGCAAAAGCAATAGCACTTCCTATGCTGTTATGTGCAGAAGAAGACGTAGAAGGAAACCACTCAACAGCATCTGGAAAAGTCGATAGTAAAGTATTATTCTACATTATGTCAAGAGGATTAAACTATAAAGAAGCGGTCAAGCTATTAGTAAAATCGAGATTTATTAAAATAATAGAACAAATATCAGACCAAAATTTAAAAAATGAAATCATCAGTAAAATAGATGAAAAACTAAACTAAGAAGGAAGCAAAAATGAACATAGAAGAAATAAAAAAAGAATTTCCAATATTAAATAATAAAGACATTACATACTTAGACAGCGGAGCAACAACACAAAAACCACAGTATGTAATAGATAAAATAAAAGAATACTATGAAAATAGCAATGCAAATCCGCACAGAGGAGCATATTTGCTAAGCTTAGAAGCAACAGAACTATATGAAAACACAAGAGGCAAAATTGCAAAGTTCATAAATGCAAAACATCCAGAAGAAATAATATTCTCAAAAAATGCAACAGAAAGCTTAAACCTAATTGCATACTCATATGGACTAAACAATTTAAAACAAGGCGACGAAGTAGTGCTATCAATAATGGAACACCATTCAAACCTTGTACCTTGGCAAATGGTAACAAAGAAAACTGAAAGCACACTAAAATATATGTACATAAACGATGAATTCGAGTTATCAGAAGAAGAAATAAAAACAAAAATAACAGACAAAACCAAAATCGTTGCGATAACTCATGTTTCAAATGTGCTAGGAACCATAAACAATGTAAAAGAAATAATAAAATACGCACACAAAAAAGGAGCAAAAGTAATAGTAGACGCATCACAGAGCGTTCCACATATGCAAATAGATGTACAAGATTTAAATGCAGACTTTTTAGTATTCTCGGGACACAAGATGTTAGCCCCACTAGGAATAGGAGTAATGTACGCAAAAAGAGAAATACTAAACCAAATGACACCATTTCTAATGGGCGGAGACATGATAGAATATGTGTATGAACAAGACACAACATTTGCACCACTTCCAAACAAATTTGAAGCGGGAACACAAAACGTAGAAGGAGTCATAGGACTAGGTGCAGCAATAGACTACATTCAAAAAATAGGATATGATGAAATAAACAAAATAGAAAACGAAGTAGTAACATACGCAAAAAAAGAACTATCAAAATTAAAATTCCTAACACTATATATGACACCAAATAGGCAAAACCACTCATCAGTAATTTCCTTCAACATAAAAGGAGTACATCCACACGACGTTGCCAGCATACTAGACTCAGAAAACGTATGCGTGCGTTCAGGAAATCACTGTGCACAACCACTATTAAGATACTTAGGAATAGACTCGACTTGTAGAGCAAGCTTCTACTTCTACAACAAAAAACAAGACGTAGACAAACTAGTAAAAGCACTAAACAAAGCATACTCAATATTCGAAAAATATATAAAAAATTAAGAGGTGAAAAAATGGAAGACCTTACAGAAATATATAATGATCTAATAATGGAACACAGCACAAATTCGTATAATAAAAGAAAACTCGAAAATGCAACAGCTTGCAAAATGGGACACAATCCAAACTGTGGAGACGAAATAAAGCTAGAAATAAAAGTAAATGGGGATGTAATAGAAGACCTAGCATTCACAGGTCATGGATGTGCTATATCACAAGCATCAACCTCAATTATGATAGACACACTAAGAGGCAAAACAATAAAAGAAGCTAAAGAAATAGTAAAAACATTTATAGAAATGATAAAAAGAGAAACAACAAGCGAAGCGGAACTAAAAAAATTAGAAGACGCAATCGCACTAAAAAACATATCAAACATGCCAGCAAGAGTAAAATGCGCGCTACTAGCATGGCACACAATAGAAGAAATGATATAAAAAGATTGAACCCTTTCGGATTCAATCTTTTTATACACTAATTATTCAAATCAAAAACAGTACCTTGTGGTCCAACAACACGAACAATGCCAGCATTGCGAATCATACGCTCGCAAATTGGACAAGGAAAACACTCAGACATAGGAAGCTTCTGGTAACCGCTTTCGTTAGAAGCAGCAATAACTTCGTTACCGTTGAGATATAAAGTAGCGCCAATAGTATCCTTTCGAGAAACCGAAAGAAGAGCATTTTGCTCAGCATGAACAGCAGGACAATCTCCATAATCCCCTGAATTATGAGCCTTATGCTTTCTAGGACAGTCTTCATAAACATCACAGCAATTAGCATCACCACGAGCAGACCCATTATAACCAGTAGCCACAATCTCATCGTGATTAACAACAACAGCACCATAATGTCTACGAAGACAAGTACTACGCTCAGCAACAACATGAGCAATCTCTAAATAATAATCATCTTTACCAATTCTCTTCATAATAAAATCTCCTTATAATTGATAAAAACATTATAGCAGAAAAAACAAAAAAAGAAAATCCCCAAACACTAGATATTACAAAGAGGATGTGGTAAAATAATTAAAATAGTTGTAGGGAGAAAAAAATTGAATAAAAGTCAAGAAAACATAATCGACACACTCACAGATAAAACAATACAAATATTTAATTTGAAGGAAAAAGAAGAATACATAAAAGAAGTAGCAACACTAGAACATGAAGAATGGGCAGAAAATCCGGAAGAGAACAAAAAAGAAAGAATAGAAAGAAAAATAAATAGAATCAAAAACAAACTAGGCAATAAAGACTTTTGCAAATTGATACTATTAAAGGATGAAGATCTAGTTGGCTTTATTTCAATATTTCCGAACGACTGTGACGAATGTCCAGCTCTTACTCCATGGTACGCAACAATGTACATAAAGGAAAAATACAGAGGAAAAGGATATTCAAAAATACTCAATGAAGCAATACTAAACGAAGCAAAAAAGAGAGGATACAAAGAAATATTTTTAAAAACAGAATTAAGTAACTACTATGAAAAATTTGGAGCAATATACATCAGAAAATTAAAAACCGGAGAAAAACTATACAAAATAGAATTGTAAAAGGAGAAAATTATGGAGACACAAAGAAACGAAATAACTGTAAAAATAAATGCAACAATGGAAGAAATTCACAAAATAATCAAAGAAAAAGAATATGAAGAAATAGACAAATTCTCACTAGATGACACATACTTTATACCAGAAAATCTGGACATAGAAAAAACAAGTACAAGAGAGATATTAGCAAAAGCACTAATAATCAGATGGATAAAAAGAGATGAAAAAATAATAAAACAAATAACATTCAAAATTAAAAACATTGACTCAAAAGGAAACATACTAAGCCAGAAGTCGATCAACTGTGAAATAGAAAGTATAGAAGACGCAAAAAACTACTACAAGCAATAGGATATAGAGAAATAATGAATATAAAAGAAAATGATACCGAATATAGAAAAAACGGCTTTCAACTGGCAATAAAAGATATAATTAACGGAGACAAACTGATAGAAATAGAAGAAAATGAAAAATATGACACAATAGAAAAAATAATAAAAGAACTGGAAAAGCAAAACATACCAATCTTTACGGACAACTATTTTGTAAAAAAAGCAGAGGTAGAGCTAAACAAAATACTAAACAGAAAATAGGAGAAAGCAATGAAAATACTAATAGGAACAAGAAATCAAGGAAAAATAGAAGGCGCGAAACAAGCATTTGAAAAATTTTACACAAATGTGGAAATGATAGGAATACCAGTAAACTCAGACGTTAGTGACGAACCTGTAAACGACGAAATATATCAAGGAGCAAGCAACAGAGTAAACAATCTAATAAAATACGCAAAAGAAAACAACATAGATGCAGATTTCTTTATAGGAGTAGAATCAGGAATAACAGACAAACTAGGAAAATGGTGCATCATACAAATTGCCGTAATAAAAGACAAAAACGGTTATGAAAGCTTTGGAACAGGACCAGCATTTCCAGTACCAGAAAAATATGTAGACGAAATCATAAACACAGACCTAGGAATCGTAATGGATAAAATATTCAACGGAAACGGACTAAAAAACGAAAAAGGTGGAATAGCACACCTTACAAACGATGTAGTAACACGATACGATCTAACAAGAGAATCATTTATAATGGCACTAACGCAATTCATAAACGGAGACACTTGGAGAGATTAGAAATATATAAAGAAATAAAAAAATAAAATTCCTAAAGTAGCAATATATAAAAATAAAAGAAAATTAAAATGAACCTCCAAATGCTAGATAAAAATCTAATATTTGAAGGTGCATTTTTTATAGGGATTTTTCACCTAAATCCTGAAAAAATCTTAACAAATAACCATCAGGGTCTTGAATTAAAAACTCTTTATTTCCTAGCAACTTACCATCCTGCCTATACCAATTCTCTTCAATATCAAAAGATATTTCATATCCAGAATATTTGAAATTATCATATATTTCAGATAAATTATTTACCTCTAATTGAAAATTAATCCCATTACCAAAAGGGTAAGCAAGAGGAGCAACACTCCATTTATCATCTGCAGAAACTTGCTGAAGCATAAACTGAATCTCCCCAAGAGAAATAAAAGCAAAATTATCCTCAGGTCTATCATATTCAACTACAAAACCAGCAGTCTTATAAAAAGCTAAACTCTTATCTAAATTAGTTACAGACAATTCAGGTATCATTTTATTCCAATACATAAAAAACTCCTTATAAAAATTATATACTATATTGTAACATAAGAAAAAACAAAGTACAAATTCGTGCCTTGCAATAAAAAGTATGATATAATTTAGTAGGCAACCATTTGCCAGTTTTATAAAAAAGAGGAGTAAAATAAGATGATTGTTGAATATGACCCAAAATATGATGAACAAATTAAAGACCTATTAGTAGAATTACAAAGCTATCTAATAGACATTGACGACTGGCATACACAAATAATGTTACCAGAATACAGAGAAAAAACTTTCGAAATGGATATAAAGAAAGTTAAAGAACAAAACGGCAAAATATTTGTGTCTGTTGAAAATGGAATCGTTAATGGAGTAATCATAGGAGTTGTCAACGAAAAAGATGAAATTGATAAACTAACCAACGATTGTGCAAAAACAGGCAATGTTTTAGAATTAATTGTTAGCAAAGCAGATCGAGGAAAAGGTACAGGTAAAAAACTACTAGAAAAAATAGAAGAATATTTTAAACAAATCAATTGCGCCAGAATAAACATAGAAGTATTCGGACCAAACAAGCGAGGTCTGGAATTCTATGAGAAAAATGACTATATAGTTAGAGATATCATAGTATCGAAAAGGTTGGGAGAATAGAGTTAAGATAATAAAAATTATGCAAATTGAAGAAGGGAATATTATGAAGGTATTAACTATAAAACAGCCATGGGCAACACTAATAATGTAAAAAGACAAGAGATTTGAATTTAGAAGTTGGAAAACAAAATATAGAGGAGAATGATAGTTACAAAAAGTAACTATTATTTTATTTTGCAAAAAAACAGTAAAAAATTAAAAAACGACAAGTTTCGACAAACTTTGCAAATATAAAGTGATAAGATTAAACCAAACAGAAAAGAAGGAGAAAAAATGAAAAATACATATAACCCACCATCACAAGAGATATTATGCTGTAGCAAAGAGAAAATCGAATATACAGAGGAACAAGAAAATGCAAAGATGATTCAAGAAACATTATGTGGCTTCGATGCAATAGTGGAAGTCGAAAACGTAATAGTTGGAAATTTAATAACAAGATATTATATAAAACCTAAAGGAGATACAACAGTAAAAGAAATAAAAAGTTTAGTACAAGAATTACAATATGTACTAGGAGTTGAAAATATTAAACTTAGTGTAATTGGCGAAAAGCAAGTAATAGCTCTAGACATACCAAATCAAAATTCTACAAAATTAAAAATAGGAAACCTAATGCAAAGTGAAAACATAAAAGAAAAGAAGATACCATTAATACTGGGAAAGGACCTAAACGGAGAAAATGTAGTAGAAGACTTAGTAAAACTTCCGAATCTACTAATAACTGGAACAACAGGAACTGGAAAAAGTAACTTACTAAGTACATTTGTAATAGATATGATCTATCAGACAACCCCAGAAGAGTTAAGGATAATTTTAATAGACACAAGAACAACTAACTTTTTAAGATTCAAAGATATACCGAATTTACTAATTCCAACGGTAACGGATTCTAGAGAAGCAATTCAAACAATAAAATGGCTGATTGAAGAGAGCTACAAAAGAAATATCTTATTTGCGGAGAACAAAGTAGATGATTTTGAAGACTATAACAAAATAGCTCAAAATAAGATTGCGAGAATTGTGGTAATAATAGAAGATCTGTGCGATTTAATGATGTATGATAAAAAAGAAACGGAAGATAATCTATATGTGCTAATAAACATTGCTCGAAAAGTAGGGATAAACATAATTATTTCAACATATAGAGCTTCTACAGATATAATTACGGGAAGAATAAAAGCAAATATTCCAGCAAGAATCACATTTAAAACAGCATCTAAGGTAGATTCTGTAACAATAATTGATATGGCAGGAGCAGAAAATTTATTAAAAAATGGAGATATATTATTTATAAAAACCGAAGAAAGAAGACCCAAAAGGATACAAGTTCCATACATAAGCGATGAAGAAATAAATAAAGTTATTGAAGAAGTAAAAAACAATAATGACAAAGCAGAAATAAACAAAGAAATTGAACAATATATAAATGATAATCCAAAAGATATAGACGATTATGATATAAACGGCAAAGAAGATCCGCTACTAAAAGAAGCGATAGACACTGTGATAACTACAGGGCAGATATCCACTTCATTTATACAACAAAGATTTAAAGTCGGTTACGCAAGAGCAGGAAGAATAATAGACCAAATGGAAGAAAAAGGCATATTATCAGAGTACAATGAAAGTATGCCAAGAGAAGTATTAGCAACGAAAGATTTTGACGACACAGAAGAACAGTCAAAAATAACAGAACAAGAAGAAATAACACTAGAAGAAGTGAAAAATGAAAATGATAAGGAAGAAAACAATTACGAAATAAAAAATATACTAAAACAGTGGTGGTTTTGGGTACTAATAATACTATTGTATATAATATTGAAAAATTTATAAAAAGGAGAAAAACATGAAAAAACGGACTAAAAAAAGTAGCAACAATCATATTAATACTGGGAACATTATTCATTAATAGTGGCACATATGCACACTCGGGAAGAACAGACTCAAACGGAGGACATAGAGACAATAAAAATAAAAGTGGTCTTGGAAGTTATCATTATCATTGCGGAGGGTATCCTGCCCACTTACATACAAATGGACAATGTCCATATAAAACACAGAAAAACGAATCGACTGTAAATAATAGAACAAAAGAAGAAGCACCAAAAGAGATTAAAGCAACAAAAATAGTAATAGAACAGGGCAAAACCAGTATGAAAGTGGGTGACGTCCAGTATTTAACCACGGCAGTGGAGCCAATAAACACAACTGATAAAATAAAAGAATGGACATCTAGCAATCCAGAAATAGTAACAGTAACAGAATATGGAAAAATAACTGCAAAACAAATAGGAAAAGCATACATAACAGTGAAAATGTCTAATGGCATATATAATACAATAAGCGTTACAGTGGAAGATGAACAACAAAAAAACAAAATAAATAGAAATACGAATGTTCAAAATTCACAAGAACAAAATACTGAGGAACAACGTCAAGTAGGAGCAACGATAGGTGGACTAGCAACTATAGGAGCGATAGGCGGAGCAGTGTATTGCGCAAGAAAGAGAAAATAATAGAATGAATATGTGGTGAACTCATAACCCGAAGGTCGTAAGTTGGAGTCTTACTCCCGCAACCACATTTATCAAGGGATTAAACGTTACTTGATTTTTTTGTTTCATTAAAAAAACGGCGAAAAACGGCGGAAGTTCTGAAACGTGCTGAAAAAATAAAGAAATTGTGATACAATACGAAATAAGGAGAATTTAAAAAAATAAAGAAGGTGAACAAATTTGAAAGATACATTTCCAACAGCAGAAGAACTTCAGGTAGAATTTAAAAATAAAATTAATGAGATTATAAATTATATTAAGCAATTTTCAATGTATGATATTTTTTCATATTTTTATTTTGAATATAAAAGTAGCTATGGAGAAGATGTGCATAGAGATGAACGATGGTTAAAAAGTAAAAAAATATTGCATTTACAGATATTGTTTTCTTGTATAAATGAGAGTGATTTTAGGTCAAAAAAAATACAACAAAAAGATTTTGATAAAATTGAAAAAATATTAGATGAGTTACAAATATGCACTTATAGATATAAATTAGTACAAAGATCTTCTAAAAAATTAACAAAAGATGAGGCAGATTATATAATACATTCAGATTCTTTTAAAGACTGGAGTGGTAAAAGGTATGATGTTTTTGAAGTGCAGCATCATAAGGACTTGTTAGAGTGTTTAAAAGAAGAATTTTTAGATACATATAATTTCTCATTAAATGATTTGTATAATGGAATATTAGAATTAAAGAATAATTTTTATTTTAAATTTGAAAATAGTGCAAACGAGTTAAGAAGTATAGTAAAGAAAGAAAAGATAGATATTAATGATGATGGAACTTATAACATTCCAGAAAGACTTGATGATAATAAGAAAGAAAAAATAGAAGAATATTCAAATAATATATTTAGTTTGGAATTGGCAAATATTCAGGAAAATACTAAATGGACTACTTTTTTTATAGAGCAATTTATTGTTGATAAAGAAGAATATAAAGAGTTTTGGGATAATATAAGTATAGAAAATTGGGATAGATTAATAAATAAAATAAAGTATAGACCATTAATAAAAATTGATGATAATTACTATATACTATTGGAACAACAATTTTATGATAATTTTGACAGAATAGCAATACTAGGAATGTGCCAAAAGTTAAAAAATAAAAGAGAAGAAATTAGAGCAAGATATACTTCTAATGTGGAACAAGTAGTATTAAATTATTTTAAAAATATATTTAATACTAAACAAAGTTATATTGGAAATTATTATGAATATAATCAAAAAATTATAGAAAATGATATTCTTCTAATATATGATAATAATGTTTTCATTATTGAAGTAAAAGCCGGAAATTTTACTCCAGAATTAGCAAGTAGTGATTTGGATTCACATAAAGAAACATTAAATAATTTAATAGTAAAAGCGAATCAGCAACAAGACTCTCTTGAAAAATGCTTAATTGATAAGAAGAGTGTTACTATATTTGATAGTAATAATAAAAAAACAAGAAATAAAAAAGCTGAAATAAAAATAAACGACGACACAAAGATATTTAAAATTATAATAACAGCAGAGGCATTTAATGATATTGAAGCAAGAATAGATAAAGTGAAAATATTATCATTAAGTGAAAATACACTTGTTTTTTGTTTAGATGATTTAAGAGTATATAGTGAATATTTCAGACAGCATCCTTGTTATTTTATACAATATTTATTACAAAGAAAAAAGGCTATTGGTAATAAAAATATTGATTTAGTAGACGAATTATATCATTTAGGAATGTGGATTGAATATAACTTTTATAATGAGTATATAAATAAGAGAATAAAAGGCTTTGAAGAAGAAAATGATATAATGGGAGAATTAGGAATAGTAGCTATTAGTGGAGAAGATTGGATGGAAGAGTTAGATACTTATTATAATAGTTTATGGTTTAAGAAGTCAAAAGTAAGTAAACCATTTAGGAAAACTCCAAAAGAAATAAAAAAAGTTATAAAATTTTGTGAAGAAAATATAGAACTTGAAAATCATACATATTTAACTACATTTTTATTAAACCTAAATTTTGACACACAAAATCAAATAGAAAAAATAATTTTACAATCAAAAGAATTTTACAAAAATAATAGAAGACCTAAATATGGATATATGACGTTAACTAAAAAGGATGAAAATGACATAGATGGTGTATGTATATCATCTATTTATGACGAACAAGATATAGATAAAGATGTTTTATTTAAAGATGCATATGCAAATATGTATCTGGCTAAAAACAATAAAGTTTTAGTTGTATTTTTATATTATGATAAAAAAGATGAAATTGTTAAGGTTTTTTTAAGGATTTTATCTCCACTTGATTATGGTGCAAGAACAACAGAAATTTTAAATTTAGCAGAAGCTTTGAGATGTAAACGAGGAATAAAGTTAGAAAGCAAAAAAATAGGAAGAAATGAATTGTGCCCATGCGGTAGTGGCAAGAAATATAAGCGATGTTGCTTATTAAAATAAAGAGTTGCCAATATAATAAATATGAAATAAAATTAATACAAATAATAAAATGTATAAAAAATAGGCGGGATTAATTATAAAATCTCGTCTATTTTAGTTAGATTTAACAGTAAGAAATTTCTCCATAACATTAGCTACATCCTTAAACGTATCTTCAAAGAAATGAGAATAAATTATACCAGGGGTTTGTACACTTGAATGACCAACTTTTCTACTAATAATCTGAGTTTGAATCCCTTTAGAAATCATAAGAGTAACATTGGTATGTCGCAATCCATGAAAAGTAATTCTTTTTAAATTATGCTTCTTAATAACTTGATTTAAAATCTTAGCAGGAGTATCAGGGGCGTACCGGTAGACGAAATATGTGAAGTACAAAGAGTTCAAGAAGATGTCAAATACGTACTGATGAAATGTTTAACAAGAGAAATAAAAGTCAAGAAGAATCGTCATTTGCAATATAGATGCTCAAAGTATTTATTTTAAAGAATTTTTAACAAATGATTGACTAACCTACATAAAAAAACAAAGTACAAATTTGTGCCTTGCAATAAAAAGTATGATATAATTTAATGGATAAATAATGATGATAAAAACATCACTAAATAATGGAGTTGTAGATGGACGTAAATAAATATTTAATAATTATAAAAAACGAAGATAAAACCGAGGATATTATTAGCTATGAAAATAATAAGAATCTTATAAATATAAAATATAAAAGCTCGGAAAAAATGTATTCTTATTCAAGAAGAGACTTTCAATTTTATAAGAATCCTACTGAAATAAATACAGAAAATCAAAAAGTAATTTTAAATCAAGGGTATGTATATAATGTTATAAAAATATTAAAATTTGAAAGTATCTGTAAACTATTTTTTGAAGATGGTACATCTATTGTAATTCCAGAATATAGTTTGCAATTAGTAAAGAAGAATGATGAACAAAAAACATTATCAGCTAATAAATTTGATTATTATAAGGAAATTTCTAAGGTCGTAAGTGTAAAAACAGAAGAAGGCAAATCGTTACTTACAGATGAATATGAAGGAGTTAACTTTATATCGAGCGATACTGCTTTATATAAATATTTAAACCCAAAAACAGGCATAAAAAAAATGAAAGTGGATTTAACTAATATTATTTTCCCTTTTGGAGCCAATAAATCGCAATTCCAAGCAGTAAAAAATGCTATGAATAGCCAAATAAGTATAATAGAAGGACCTCCAGGTACTGGTAAAACTCAGACAATATTAAATATAATTGCAAATATAATAAAGAACGGGCAAACAGTTGCAGTTGTTTCAAATAATAATGCTGCAACAGATAATGTATACGAAAAATTGCAAAAATATCATTTAGATTATCTATGTGCAAGACTAGGAAAAAAAGAAAATAAAGAAGAGTTCATAAATAATCAAACAGGAAGATATCCTATATTTGAAGATCCACTAGAAAACGAATACTCTATACAAAAGGAAATATTAGAATTAAATCAAAGTATTACTAAAACATTTGATATTCAAAATAATATAGCTAAATTAAAAGAAGAATTAAATGATATAAAATTACAATACCAATATTTTAATAAACATCATGACAATAATATCGATACTTATAAAATAAGAAGTGTCAAAAGGATAACATCAGAAATAGTAATGAAACTGAAAGTAGAGTATGAAGAACTACAAAAAATAAATTTATGGTTTAGAATAAAATCCCAATTTCTATATGGAATAGGAAAAAAAGACTTTTATAAAAGAGAAAGAGAAGACATAATAAATTGTTATAATAGATTATTCTTTGTAGTAAAAGAAATGGAATTGAAAAATGAGATAAAAGACAATAATAAACGATTAAATGAATTGGGAAATAACAAGTTAAATATATTAATAGATGATTCTATAAAGATATTAAATGAGTATTTAAGAAAAAAATATAGCCAGAAGGTAGCAAGAGAGATATATGATATAAAAGAGCTATATAATAATTCTCGACAGTTCAATGAAGATTATCCCATTGTCTTTAGCACAACTTACTCAATTAAAAAATGTCTAAATAGAAATTATATGTTTGATTATATTATAATGGATGAATCTTCACAAGTAGATTTAATTACGGGAGTTTTAGCGTTATCAGTAGCAAGAAATGCAGTAATCGTAGGAGATTTAAAACAATTGCCTAATGTTATTACAACAGATAATAGAAATGCAATAGAGGAAATTTCAAAGAGATATAAGATACCAAGTAATTACGACTATCTACAACATAGTTTTCTATCATCTATAAGTGATACAGTAACAGATGCTCCTAAACAACTATTGCAAGAACATTATAGATGTCATCCTAAAATTATACAGTTTTGTAATAAAAAATTTTATGATGGAAATCTAATAATAATGACTGAAGACAAAGGAGAAGATAATGTATTAGAAGCATATATTTCTACTAAAGGAAATCATGCCAGGGGACATAAGAATATTAGGCAGATAGACATCATTGAAAAAGAGATTATACCGAAACTTACAAAAGAAATAGCTATAAAAGATATAGGTGTAATTTCTCCATACAGAGAACAAAAGAAAGAATTAGAATCAAGATTTGGAACAGAACTAAAGGTTGATACAATACATAAATTTCAAGGCAGAGAAGAAGAAGCAATAATATTAACAACGGTAGATAATGAAATAGGAGAATTTGTTGATGATCCTAAAATGTTAAATGTTGCCGTAACAAGAGCAAAAAGATTTTTAAGAGTAGTCGTATCAGATAGCGAAAATAATGTAGGCACTAACATAGATGATTTAATAAAATATATTCAATATAATAATTTTGAAGTAGTCGAAAGCAAAACGAAATCAATATATGATATGCTGTATAAGGAAAATAGAAAACAACGTATGGAATATTTGAAAAATAAAAAGAGAATATCTGACTATGATTCGGAAAATTTAACATATAACTTGATAGAGGAAGTTATAAAGGAGAATAACTTTGATAATTTAGATATAGTTGTTCATATTCCATTAATGGATATTTTAGCAAATGAGGATTTATTAAATGAAGAAGAAAAATTATATGCAAATAATGATTGGACACATATTGATTTTGTAATATTTAATAAAATGGATAAAAAGATGGTTTTAGCTATAGAGGTTGATGGATATTATTATCATAAAGAAGGAACAAAGCAACAAGAAAGAGACAAAGTAAAAGATAGGATATTAGAAAAGTATGAGGTTCCATTAATTAGACTTAGTACAGCAGGAAGTGGAGAAAAGAAGGTATTAGAGGAAAAAATAAGAGAAATATTTGCAGGTTAACCAGAGAAGTTAATAGTCAGTTGTATCACAGGTAATACAAATACTACTTTTAAGATTTAAAGAAGATAAATTTATTATGAGCAAGAAAACCAAAAAAGAGCCAATAACATATTCGAGATATGGAGATTATTTAATACTAAATTTAATATTGGACAATGGAAAAGTTAGACCTAAAATTGGAAGATATGGAAGGCTAAGATTAAAATTTTTAAAAGAAGAAATGAAACCAGTTTATACAAAAATGTTAATGGAAGATACACTAGCAGATTATTTATTAGAAGTAGTTGCTAGAGTTACAGATATGAAAAATATGTTGATAAATGAGATGAAAAAATACCAAAACATTGATGAAGATTTAAAAGAAAGAGATCTGATGAAGTGGGTTGGAGCAATAAATATGATAGCCTATTCAGCAAGAGAAATGGTACTGGGAAAATGTATAAACACTTATAATATTTAATGCAAGAAAGTGCTTGATTTAATAAAAAATTCAGGCGCTTTTTTTAAATAACTATATAATAAAATTGTGAAAAGAGAGTACATTTAGTGTCTAGCCAGCACTGAATTTGTACTCCCATACAAATTCTAATGTGGGATATCCCAAACCCAAGACGGGAGAAAATAAAATCTGACAAATTTTATATTTAAAGTAGAAAAAATTGGAAATTTATGATAAAATGTGCAATGTAAAAAAGGAGTTTTGGAGGTAAAGATAAAAATGACAGATAATAGAGAAAGAGAAGAATTGCACAAAGCAATATGGTCAATAGCAGATGATTTAAGAGGATCAGTTGATGGTTGGGATTTTAAACAGTATATATTAGGAATAATGTTTTATAGATACATATCAGAAAATATTACTAATTACATAAATGAAGGCGAAAGAAAAGCAGGAGATAATAACTTTGACTATGCAAAATTATCAGATGAAGAAGCAGAAACAATCAGAAAAGAGATGGTAAACGAAAAAGGGTTCTTTATATTACCATCAGAATTATTTGCTAATGTATGTAAAAAAGCTAAAGATGATGAAAATTTAAATGAAACATTAGAAAGAATCTTTAATAATATTGAAAATTCAGCAAAGGGAGCAGAAAGTGAGGAAGACTTTGCAGGATTATTTGATGATATTGATGTTAATAGTAATAAATTAGGAGCAACTGTTGCAAAAAGAAATGATAAATTAGTAAAAATACTAGACGGAATTGCTAATATCCCACTTGGAAATTATAAAGATAATTCAATAGATGCTTTTGGAGATGCTTATGAATTTTTGATGTCAATGTATGCATCCAATGCTGGAAAATCAGGAGGAGAATTTTATACACCTCAAGAAGTAAGCGAATTATTAACAAGATTAGCGATTGTTGGAAAAACATCAGTTAATAAAGTATATGATCCAGCTTGTGGATCTGGTTCTTTATTATTAAAATCTGCAAAAATATTAGGAAAAGATAATGTAAGAAACGGATTTTATGGACAAGAAATAAATTTAACTACATATAACCTTTGTAGAATAAATATGTTCTTACATGATATAGATTATGATAAATTTGATATAGCATGTGAAGACACACTAGTCTCACCCAAACACTGGGATGATGAACCATTTGAAGTTATTGTTTCAAATCCGCCATATTCTATAAAATGGGCTGGAGATGATAATGCAGTACTTATAAATGATCCTCGCTATTCACCAGCAGGTGTATTAGCACCAAAATCAAAAGCAGATTTTGCATTTATAATGCATGCACTTTCATGGCTTGCAACAAATGGAACAGCATCAATAGTTTGTTTTCCAGGTATTTTATATAGAGGTGGAGCAGAACAAAAAATAAGAAAATATTTAATTGATAATAACTTTGTAGATTGCATTATACAATTACCAGACAATCTATTTTTTGGAACATCAATTGCAACATGTATTATGGTTTTGAAGAAAAGTAAAAAAGATAATAGCACATTATTTATTGATGCAACAAAAGAATGTGTAAAAGTTACAAATAATAATAAATTAACAGATGAAAATATAGAAAACATTGTGAAAACTTTTACAGATAGAAAAGATATTGATTATGTATCAAAATTGGTTTCAAATAAAGAAATAGGAGAAAATGCTTACAATTTGTCTGTTTCTACTTATGTTGAAAAAAAAGATACTAGAGAAAAAATTGATATAGATGTTTTAAATAAAGAAATTGATGAAATAGTTGCAAGAGAAAATATACTTCGTGAAGAAATAAAGAAAATTATTGAAGAAATAGAGGAATAATTAATGAGATTATCAGGAGTACTTTCGAAAGAACCAATTAAAGGCTATTGCCAAATTGATGGATTTATAAAACAGAAATTAGAGTATGGCAAGCAGATCAAAGCGGAGGTTGGAACTGTAACATTACCGTTTTACTGTAAAAATTGTGAAGACACGTTGACTTTTTCATCTTTAGAAAAACCATTAATATGCATAGGTGTGAACGAAAATATAATAAGTATAGATACAGTTTTAAAATGTCCAAGATGTAATTCTATTGTTCCAGTATGGTTTTTGGTAGAATGTGATGAAAAAACATTTATGGCACAATATCCACAAGTTAGAGTATTAAAACGTTCCTATAAATTATTTGAAAATGTTTGCATTAATGAAGATAAATATGGTAAATATTCAGAATTACTTGAAAAAGCAAATATAGCATATAATGAAGAATTAGGATCTGGAGCAATTATCTATTTAAGAAAAGTATATGAGCAAATTGTTACAGAAACAGCTAAGATTTATGGAATAAATATGCGTACGCCAAAAGGTGGTAGAAGAAAATTTGAAGAATTACTAAAAGAAGTAGATGGAGAAGCTTCAATAGTACCAATGGAATTTGCAAAGAATAGATATACACTGTTTCAAAAACTGAGCGATGTTATTCATGGTGAATACGATGAACAAATAGCATTAAAACAATACCCTGCTTTTCAGAGGCTTGTAATAGGAATACTGGATAATATAAACAATAATAAAGAGTTATTAAAAGCAATAAATGAATTAGAATTAGATAAAGGAGGAAAAAATGTCTAAATTAGATAATCTAATTGAAAAATTATGTCCTGATGGAGTTAAATTTGAAGAATTAAAAGAAATATGTATGGTTTCTATTGGAGAATTTGTTCATAAAAATAAACAAAGAGAAGATGCAAAATATCCAGTTTTTAATGGTGGAATATCTAATACAGGATTTTATGATGAATATAATAATGAAGGTAATAAAATTTTAATAAGTGCAAGAGGAGCAAATGCAGGATTTATAAACAAAATAGAAAGTAGATATTGGGCAGGAAATAGTTGCTATTCGATTGATATAAAAGATAAAGGTTCTATAAATTGGTTATATGTTTATTATTATCTAAAGAATAATGAAAAGAGCTTGTTAGGGCAACAACAAACAGGAAGTATACCAGCAATATCAAAAAAACAAATAGAGAGCTTTAAAATCCCTGTACCTCCGTTGGAGGTACAATGCGAAATTGTCCATGTTTTGGACGATTTCACATTACTTTCAGCAGAGCTTTCAGCAGAGCTGAAAGCAAGAAAAAATCAATACAATTATTATAGAGATAAAGAAATGTTAAATGCAAAAAATGTAGTGAAATATAAATTGAATGAAATAGCAAAAATATATGATGGAACACATCAAACACCGAAATATACAGATAGTGGAATAGATTTTATAAGTGTAGAAAACATTAAAGACATATATAATTCAAAAAAATATATATCTGTTGAAGATTATAACAAATATAAAATCAAACCAAAACTTAATGATATTTTTATGACAAGAATTGGAACAATAGGCAAATGTACAGTTTTTAATAAACAAAAAGATTTAGCTTATTATGTATCATTAGCATTGATTAGACCTAATAATGATATAGTAGATAGTTATTATTTAAAATACTTAATAGAAAGTATAATTGGAATTAAGGAATTAAGAAAAAGAACTTTGGTAAATGCTGTTCCAATAAAAATAAATAAAGATGATATTGGAAAATTAGTATTACCGATACCACCATTAGAAGAACAAAAACGAATTGTTAATATTTTAGATAGATTTGATAAATTATGCAACGACATTTCAGAAGGTTTGCCTGCAGAAATAGAAGCAAGACAGAAACAATACGAATATTATAGAGACAAGCTATTAACATTTAAGGAGTTAAAAGTAAATGAATAAATATAATGTAGTAATGGAAATGAACGATTCCACAGTAGTAACAGAATATGAACCAGTAAAAAGAAAATCAGACAGCTATCAAAGTGAGCAAGCATTAGAAAACGAATTTATAAGAATGCTTACAGAGCAAGGATATGACTATTTAGAAATTCACGATTCAGAATCATTAATAAAAAATCTTCGTACTCAACTAGAAATAGTAAATGATTATAAATTTACAGATAGCGAATGGGACAGATTTTTCAATGATTTTATTGCAAATAACAATGATGGAATAGTTGAAAAGACTAGAAAAATACAAGAAGATAATATTCAAGTTCTAAAAAGAGATGATGGAACAAGTAAAAATATAACTCTAATAGATAAAAAATGTATTCATAATAATAGACTACAAGTTATTAATCAGTATGTGGAAAATAGTGGGAACTATGACAATAGATATGATGTTACAATATTAGTAAATGGACTACCATTGGTACATATTGAATTAAAAAGAAGAGGAGTAGCACTAAAAGAAGCATTTAATCAAATAAATAGATATCAAAGAGATAGTTTTTGGGCTGGAAGTGGATTATATGAGTATATTCAAATATTTGTAATTTCAAATGGTACAAGTACAAAATATTATTCAAATACAACAAGAGAAAGTCATATAAAAGAACAAACACCAACTAGAAATAAAAGTAAAAAAACAAGCAATAGTTTTGAATTTACATCATATTGGGCTGATAGCAATAACAAAGTAATATCTGATTTAGTTGATTTTACAAGAACATTTTTTGCTAAACACACAATTTTAAATATATTAACAAAATATTGTGTATTTACATCAGAAGACTTACTACTTGTAATGAGACCATATCAAATTGTTGCAACAGAGAGAATATTAAATAGAATTCAAGTAGCAACAAATTATAAGAAGATGGGAACGATTGAAGCAGGTGGATACATTTGGCATACTACTGGATCTGGAAAAACATTAACATCATTTAAAACTGCACAATTAGTCAGTAAATTAGAATATATTGATAAAGTATTATTTGTTGTAGATAGAAAAGATTTGGACTATCAAACAATGAAAGAATATGATAGATTCCAAAAAGGAGCAGCAAACGGAAACAGAAGTACAAAAGTACTTCAAAAACAATTAGAAGATACAACATCAAAAATAATAGTAACAACAATTCAAAAATTAAGTGAATTTGTAAAAAGAAACAAAAATCATCCAGTATACCAAAAACATATGGTATTGATATTTGATGAATGCCATCGTTCTCAATTTGGAGATATGCACAAAATGATAGTACAAAATTTCAAAAATTATCATTTATTTGGATTTACTGGAACACCAATATTTGCAAAAAATGCAGGAAAAACAACAAATCCAGATTTCTGCACAACAGAGCAAGCATTTGGAGAAAAATTACATACATATACAATAGTAGATGCTATAAATGATGGAAATGTATTACCATTTAGAATTGATTATATAAATACAATAAAAGCAAAAGAAGGAATGACAGATAAAGAAGTAGAAGCAATAAATACAGAAGAAGCACTATCATCACCAGAGAGAGTATCAAATGTAGTTTCATATATAATAGAACACTTTGATCAGAAAACAAAAAGAAACTCGTTTTATGATTTAAAAGGACAAAGAGTAAATGGATTCAATTCAATGTTTGCAGTAGCTTCAATACCAATGGCAAAAAAATATTATTTAGAATTTAAGAAGCAATTAGAAGAAAAACAAAAGGACTTAACAATTGCTACAATTTATTCTTATGCACAAAATGAAGAAGATACCTCAGATGGAATATTAGATGACGAAGGATTTGAAACAGATTTATTAGATAAAAGTTCAAGAGAATTTTTAGACTTTGCAATAGATGAGTATAATAAAAAATTCAAGACAAATTTCTCATCAGAAGGAAACGGATTCCAAGACTACTATAAAGATTTATCAGATAAAGTAAAACATAGAGAAATAGATTTATTAATAGTAGTAAATATGTTCTTAACAGGATTTGATGCAACTACATTAAACACATTATGGGTAGATAAAAATTTAAAACAACATGGACTAATACAAGCTTATTCAAGAACAAATCGTATATTAAATTCAGTAAAAACTTATGGAAATATTGTATGTTTTAGAAACTTACAAGAGGCAACAAATGATGCAATAGCATTATTCGGGGATAAAAATGCAACAGGAATTGTATTACTAAAATCTTATGAAGATTACTATTATGGATATGAAGACGATAATGGTAAAAAACAAATAGGATATGAAGAAAGAATAGCAATGCTATTACAAAAATATCCACTAGGAGTACAAATTGTCGGAGAAAAAGCAGAAAAAGATTTTATAGTATCAATAGGAAATATATTAAGATTAAGAAATATATTATCATCATTTGATAAATTTGCTGGAAACGAAATATTATCTGAAAGAGATTTTCAAGACTACACAGGAATGTATGTTGATTTATATCAAAAATATAAACAAAAAGATGATGGAGAAAAAGAAAGCATAAAAGATGATATAGTATTTGAAATGGAACTTGTAAAACAAGTAGAAGTAAACATAGACTACATTTTAATGCTAGTTGCGAAATATCATCAATCTAATTGTGAAGATAAAGAAATACTTGGAACCATTGATAAAGCTATAAAATCAAGTTTAGCACTTCGTTCAAAGAAAGAATTAATAGATGGATTTATTTCAAAAATAAATGCAGATACAAATGTTATGGATGATTGGGGTAAATTTGTAAAAGAACAAAAAGAAATAGATTTAAAGAAAATAATTAATGATGAAAATTTGAATGAAAAAGAAACTAGAAAGTTTTTAGATAATGCTTTTAGAGATGGACAAGTTAAAACAAATGGAACAGATATAGAAAAGATATTGCCACCTATGAGAAGATTTGGCGGAGGTAATAGGGCAGAGAAAAAAGAAAATATTATAGTAAAAGTTAAGAAGTTTTTTGAAAAATATTTTGGACTTGGAACTGCTGATAAAAATGATGAGGGATTTGAATATAAGGTTACTGATGAGGAAGAAGACTATAATTTGGATATGGTAGCAGAAGAGGGAGAAAAATATAAACATGAATAAACAAGATATGATGTTATTTGTAAAATTTATGGTAGAAATGGATAAGAAACTCATAGATGAAGATGAAAAATATAATTTATCAAAATCGCAAAAGGAACTTTTAAAGCTGGAACTCGATAAATATTATGAAAAATTTAAAAGATGTTAATTAAGAATTAGTATAGAAATAAGTTAGAATTGATTTGAAGAAAAAGATATCGAAGGATTGGAGAAAAGAAAAATGGCAATTGGAAAATTAGAAGAAGTGGATATTAGAGAACTATGGAAACACGAACAATATGATTTTTCAGAATGGTTATCTAAAAAAGAAAATATTGAAAACCTGAATGACATATTAGGATTAACTCTTGTTGATATAAGCAAAGAAACTTATGTAGGCTCATATAGATGCGACCTATTTGCTAAAGATGAAACAACAGGAATAAAAGTTATAATTGAAAATCAATTGGAAATGTCTAATCATGACCATTTAGGAAAAATAATTACGTATGCATCTGGGTTAGATGCAAAAGTTGTTGTATGGATTGTAAAAGAAGCAAGAGAAGAACATAGAAGTGCTATTGAGTGGTTAAATAATAATACAAATAGTAACATTAATTTTTTCTTAATAGAAATTCATGCCTATAAAATAGGAAATTCAGATAATGCACCAATGTTCCAAGTAATTGAACAGCCTAATGACTTTATTAAAAACAATAAATCAATTAATAGTAATGATACAATGAATAAATCACAATCACAAAGATTAGAATTTTGGAATCAATTTAATCATGTTCTTGTTGAAAGAGGTAAACCTTTTAATGTTAGAAAAGCTACAACAGATCATTGGTATAATGTGGCGATAGGGACTAGTGATGCTCATATAGATATTACATTAGTAAATAAGGATTCAGTGATAGGTGTAGAACTATATATAACAGATAATAAGGAATTATTTGATAAGTTATATCAAAGGAAAGATGAAATAGAGAACGATTTAGGCTTAAAATTGGATTGGAGAAGGTTAAATAATAGTAAAGCTTCAAGAATAGTTACTTTTATAAAAGGTTTGAATTTTGATGACCATAGTAATTATAATGAGTTAATAAATAAAACTATAGATTTAGCAGTATTAATGAGAGATACATTTAAGAAATATATAAATTAATAATACATAAGAAAAGCAAAATATTAATGTATAAAATTAAAATACAGAAGTATTTTGCTTTTTTGATAGGAGGCTCAACTATGCTAATAGAAATAATATCATTTATAATAATTGTAGTTGTTATTTTTATATTTGCAAAATTAAATTATAAGAAATGCGAAAAAGAAGGAGAAAAAATAATATTCATATTTTATATAACAATAATTTATATTCCAATAATTTTATATTATTTAGATTTATGGAATATTCCATCTAAATTAAATTTAATGAAGAATATAGATAGTCAAAACTGGTTAGGTTTCTTATTTACATACATATCTACAATTTTTTCGTCAGTAATAGGAGTTACAGCCTCTATATATATTGCATTTGCTCAAATAAGGAAAAATAACGAAGACAATGAAAAAAGAGATAAAGAGAATTTGAGAGTTCAAAATATGCCGTTATTAAAATACGGTATTGATACAGAAAGAAAATGTAAAGGAGATTTGTCTGACCTAATAATAACATCAGTAAAAGATGGAAAATCATTTGAATTAAATTTTTCATTTAAAAATATAGGGTTAAATAGTGTGAAAAATATTATTATTGATTATGAGTCTGATGTAACAAATTCAATATACAGATTATCAGGAAAGAGTAATATTATTACAATGGAAAGAGGAGAAGAAATTGAAAGTAATCATTTTTTGTCATTAGAATTGAATAGTACAACTAATATGAAATTAATAGTGTATTATGAAGATGTTTTAAATAATTGGTATAGACAAGTTGTGAATATCATATATAGTGCATCTAGTGTATTTAAAAAAGGAAACTATGTTGGTAAAGTAAAATATTTAGTTGGGAATGAAGAAAAGATTGCAGAAAACGATATAAATAATGATGTGATTTAAAATTACATGTAATTAAAGAACGGAGGAATAAGTTGTGGCAAAAAGTAAATCAAAAATTGAACAAAAAGCTATTACAAAAGTAAGGGACTTAATTGACAAAATTGAATTTTTTAAACATGATTTGAAAGATACGGATAAAAATATTTCGTGGGATGGAACTGTGGAAATGTATAATGGTAATACTGATATTAAAGAAAACTATGATTATACTATAGATGTTCAAGTAAAAGGAAGAACAACTAATAATAAAAAATTTAGTTCTAAATATAGATTTCCTTTAGACAAGATAGATTTAGAAAATTATTTAAAAAAAGATGGAACAATACTGATTGTATGTATTTTTAAAAAGGATGAAAATGATTATAGATTATATTATTCAAATCTTTTGCCATACAATATTAGAGCTTATTTAAAAGAATTTTCATCAAATACCATAAAAATAAATATGAAAGAAATTAAAGATGCAGAGCATTTTGAAAATATATGTAGAAATTTTAAACTAGATAAAGAAATGCAAAAGGGGATAAAAGAAAATATATTTAATGAAGATAATTTATATTCAAAAGATGGTAAAATTTCAAAATTTTATACATGGGAGAAGGACACACAAAATTTTAATCCACAGTCATTAGTAGGGACTTGGAAATATATTTATACATTGGATAAAAATGGATATACAGTAAATGTGAGTTACGGAATTCTAAGTAATCTCATAGAATCATTAAATGTAAAGATATATAATAAAAATAAAGAATTGGAATTTGATGATGTAAAATTAGAAACTACAGTAGATGGTAAAAAAATATTTTTTGGAAAAGCATTCACTATAGATTTTGTTAATGAAAAATTTAATATTAAAATTTCAGGAACACTAAATGATAGAATTAAACAATTGGAATTTATAGATGAAGCTTTTATAAATGGTGGTTTTCTAATAAATGATTTTGAATTTAATATTGAATCTAATAAAATTGAACAGAACAGATTTGAAAAAATTATGAAGAAATACAAAAAGTTAAGAGATTTTTTTATAAAGCATAATATTAATAAAGAAGTAAATTTTGATAACTGGAAGGATAAAGATTTTGACAAACTTGAAAAGTGGATAGATGCTATTGAAAAAGGAACATTTATTAAGTTAAATAGCAATATCAATATGATTGGTTCAATTGATATAAGAGATATTAAGTTGTCAGTATTTGCTACTAAAGAAAAAAATGGAGAATTCAAAATAAATAGTATATGGAATAATAATATGGCGTTTAGGTATTATTTTAAATATGGAGAAGGCAAAGATTCATTAGAAACTCAAATTTTTTATTTGGCACTAAATTCACAAGCTTATGAATCTGATGATATTAATTTTCAAGAGATGAAAAACTGCTTTGATAATAGAATATTATCAGAAGATGAATATATTTTATTGAATTTACAATTGCTAGAAGTATTAAAAGCATATGATATTACAAGAAAAACAAATCTTTTAGAGTACTCTAAATACTTAAGCAAAATTTTACTTAAACATGAAACTGATTCCCCAATATACTATATAAATTATGCTCAAATATTAAAAAGAGAGAATAAACTTTCAGAACAAGATTATAAAAAATTGATAGAATTGAGAGATATGAATTCTTCAATAGAAATAAAAATTTGTTGCAATTTATTATTAGACAATAAATCAGAAGCAAATATATTGATAAAAACTATTGATGCAAAAAGTCTGGAAGAGTTTAGGAAATATCCTATAGCTATTTATATATAAAAATTTAATCATGCAAGAATATCGTTTTTGGAATAAAAAACAATAAAAATACATAAATACTATCTTTTTTGGAGACAATATGATATAATATATAGAGATAAAAAAGGAGTGATATTATGAGTATTGGAAATAAAATAAAAGAGTATAGAGAATTAAATAAAATGACTCAAAAAGATATTGCCGAAATATTAGAAGTTGAGCCAGGAACAATATCAAAATATGAATCTGGAATGATTGAACCTAATATTGAATCTTTAAAAAGATTAGCAGAAACATTTAATATAACAGTAGATGAATTAATAAAAGATGAAGAAAAATTTGATATTACTAAAATTAATGTATTAGAAATATTAAGAGAACAAAAAGAAATGGGGTTAAAGGGAAATTTATATCATAATACACAAATTATATTTGCATATAATACAAATCATATTGAAGGAAGTAAATTGACAGAAGATCAAACAAGGTATATCTATGAAACAAATACAATCTTATTTGAAGGTCAAACTGTTGCAAGTGTTGATGATATTATAGAAACATCTAATCATTTTAAATTAGTAGATTATATGATAGATAATGCTGATAAAGGATTGACGGAAGAAATGATAAAACATTTTCACAAAATTTTAAAAGAAGGAACAATGGATAGCAGAAAAGAATGGTTTAATGTTGGTGAATATAAAAAATTAGCTAATGAAGCAGGAAGTATGAAGACATCATCACCAAAACAAGTGGTAAAAGATATGCAAAAATTAATGGAATGGTACAATAGTTTATCAGAAGTTACTATAAAAGATATAATAGAGTTTCATGTAAGATTTGAAAAAATACATCCTTTTCAAGATGGGAATGGAAGAGTAGGTAGAATAATTGCATTTAAAGAGTGTCTAAAAAATAATATAATTCCATTTATTATATTGGATAAAGATAAATTATTTTATTATAGAGGATTAAAGGAATACCAAAATAAAACAGAAAAAGGCTATTTGATAGATACTTGTTTAAATGCACAGGATCAATACACGAGTATGATAGAGTACTACTTAAAATAATATAAAGAGGAAATAGTTATGGATATAGATAAAATTTTACAAGAACAAGATATTAATTATGAAGATGTAAAAGATTTTTTAGAGGAAGATAATGAAGAGATTTATTACAAAATATTATCAAATGTTAGTAAATTTACTGAAAGTGATGCAAAGGTTGTGTGTAAAAGAATTATAGATAGGTCAAAAAGCAGAGAACTAATAGATAGAGTTTGTATGGAAATAATTACATTTATACCATATGATTATAACTACTATAAAGAAATAATATGTATTACTTCCTTAAAAAATATAGAAGGAACTTGGAATGATGATATAAAAGACAAATTACTAGAAGATTCAAATAAAACAATAGAAAATGTATTTCAAGATTTTTCAGATGAAGTTCCACAAAGTATAATTTATGATATTGACATAATAACTAGATTATTAGAGAGATATAATGAAAAATATATTAAAAATTTAAAAATTGAGAAAGATAAAGTAATTGAGGTATGCAAAAGGATAAATTATATAATGACTATTAATGTGAAAAACATTTTGAAATTATTTTATTGTATAAGTAGTGAATATAAATTAAATTCAGAAGAAATTAACTCTTTTCTAGATGATTTTTTTCAAAATTATCCAAGTACCTGTAAAATGTTTATAGAGGAAAATAAAAATTATGCTTCTGAAACCGTATTTATGAAAGATTTGAAAAATAAAGTAAAACTTTATGATGAAGAAGAAAAAATAAAATATAATATGGAAATATTTAAACCAGATACTAAAAGAATAATTGAATATAGAAAGTATCAATTTAAACAAAACAAAGAAATCAATAAAATGGCTAGTCAAAAATCTATATTAGGAAATTTTTTTAAATCAAATACAATTTTATATGGAAAGAGATATGGAATAACAGTCACTACAAAAAATAGTAAAGAAATATCTGTAGGAAATATGCATGAATTTAAATATGAATATCCATATCCAATAGAATACTTAGTAGATCCTGTAGAATATATGCAAAAAATAAATCTACTAAAAAGTCTAGGAAGAGGTAAATAAAATGAGACTAATATTGAAAGATTATATAGAAACATTAAAAGAGGAAATAGAATTAGAAACATTATTAGAAAATATCTTAATAATGAATGATTATACAGATATAGTGCGTCCACAAAAAGGAGTAGCACAACACGGGGTTGATTTTAGTGCAAAGAAAAACGGAACATTATATTTATTCGTATTAAAACAAAAAGATATAGACAAAAATAATTGGAATTCAGGAAATAATGCTGTTAGGCCGACATTAGATGAAATACAAGATGTTTATATACCGGAAAGAATTAAAGAATTTGGCAGTAAAATAAATATAGTCGTTTGTACAAATGGTATTATAAAGCAAAATGTTCAAGCTGATTGGAAAGGATATATAAGAAGAAATGCCAAAGAGAATATAAAATACTCGTTTTGGGGAATAGATGAATTAACAGCAATGACAGAACAAGTTCTGTTAAATGAGTATTTATTTGAAGATGATATAAAAAGAGACTTAAGAAAAAGTTTATATTTTTACGAAGAAGATGTAAATTTTGTATATTATAAAAAATTACTAGAGAAATTAATATCAAAGATTAATGTATTAGATAGAAGGAAAAAGATATACAAAAAGTATTTAATAGTGTATTTGTTAATAAATAAAATGTGCATTTCTTATGCATCTGAGAAGAATGTTAAGTTAGCAGAAAAAATGTCAGAAAAAGCATTAATTGTTTTTTGGAAATTTATAGTAAAAAATAATTTATATGAAAAAAATGAAGAAATAGAAACATTGATTGCCTTATATAAGCAATATGAAGAGTGCTGTGAAAATTATTTAAAAGAGATAAAAAAGGTATATAATTATAGTCCGAGCTTTCCGATTTATAGTCCATTAGAATATAGAATTACAACTTTTGAAACAATAGGTTTTATCTCATCATATACATACTATTTATACTATTATTATGGAAAAACAGATAAAGTTATTGAAAATACTAATATATTAATAACAATTATTAATAATAATGCAGGATTTTTTTATCCAGTATTTGATTTGAATTCTATAGAAATAAATACATTAATTTTCTTGCTAAAAGAAATTGGAAACAATCAAGCAGAAATATTAGTTAATATTTTGATATCTAAGATGATTCATAGAATGAATATATCAAAGTATTATCCTGTTGAGTATGAAAATTATGATAAAGCTTTAATGATAGAATTTAATGAAGAAGTAGATGAATTTAATGCAAGTGTATTAATTACAAATTTATTAGAGTGGATGAAAATTTTTAAAAATGAAGAAGGAATAAAAAATGTTATAGATTATTTATACAAAAAATTTCCCAATATGACTTTAAATACAATTCAAATAGATTTACAATCTGAGAATGGTTATTTTGAAGAAAATATATATGATTCGATAGTATCTTATGTTTTAGACTATAAAGAAACTCTGATAGATGTGAATAGTACAATCGATAAAATAAATGATAATAATAAATTAAGCGAATATAATTTTTTTAGATATGGATCACTACCAATATTATTTATTACAGCAAGAAATTATCGAATTCCGTTGCCATCAAGTATTATTTATAAATTTTTATGAGAAAATGAGTTAAAGTATATGTAAAAGTTCAAAATAACAAGAGTATAAAAATGAAATTTATTATCTATTATATGAAAGTATAGTTTTTATATGCGAGTAAAAAGTAAAAATAATAAATTAATATATAGAGTTATGTAAAATATAAACATAGCTCTATTTTTAATTGTACATAGTGAATTACAAATTTTCAAATAAATGAAAAAACTCCACTAAATTAATAAGTTTTTTCAAAATTTTGAAAAAAGTTTGAAAAAAATAAATGAAAAGAAAAAATACTGATAAAATTTGAAAAAAAATTGAAAGATAGAATATTTATTTACAACTGTGCTACAAAATTACAGAAACGTAGCACAATTGTAAAAAATCAATATAAACTTAAGTATTTATGAAGCAAATTTAAAAATTACCTCCATAACATCTACACCAACTTAACCTCTTCCATCACAAACTCATCCACCATCTCCTGAATCATATAAATATAATTAACCTGCTCAACAAAACTCTCATTCTCAGAAGGAGCAGGAAACCTTTGTTTAAGTTCAAACTCAACCAAATTAGCATAACCCTTCAAATGATTTTCAAACTCCAACAAATAATCCATAACAGAACCATCCATAACCAAACGAGAAAACTTAAAATGCTTATACTCTTCCAAATACTTCTTAGCCCAAACGCCATATTTACCTAGTTTCAAATTTATCACCACCCAAACTCATAATAACCAAATTCAAGCAATCACAAAAACCAGCCATATAATATTTATCATTCCAATAACCAATATAATCAAGATAATTTTCATCAAGCTTGTCCAATTGTTTTTGAACATACTTTTTATTACAACTTGCAACATTTTTCAAAATATTATCACAATACTTATCAAACTCAATCAAATGTCCTTTATCTTCTTCAGTAAGTCTGCTCAAACACTCATCTCTAAAAATTATCCATTCTCTCATCAAATCATTAACTTTATTATCTAAATCCATAAAAATCATTCCTTTCAAAATTTAATTAAAAATCTAAAATAGTCATAAAAATTCATTAAAAAACTAATCCAAATCGTAAAAAAATAAATTTAATTACTACTTAAAATCAAATACAATTAGTAAAAATCTCCTAAAACTTTCCAATAAAAATCAAACAAAATTAGTACAAATCTCCTAAAATATTCCAATAAAAATTGGGGAGAAATTGGGGATCAAATTTTCAAAATCACCCCAATTTTAACAAAATTACACACTAAACGAAAATCCAGCAAAGCACTAATATCACTAGCATACAATACAATTCAATACATCTAATAAATATGTTATGTAACCCTCATAACCCGAAGGCATCACCAACCTCCAATCCTTCACACTACCCAATACATCAACCCTTCCAAATCCATAACCTCAAACATCTTTATAACAATTTAATATATAATCTCATAGAAAGCTATTCAATATGATATAATAGCCCAAACTCTAGAATATAAAATAAAGAAACCAAAGAAAGCAGATGCAGATAAATGCATTCTGCTTTTATATTTTACAATAAAAGGAGCAAAAAATATGGAAAGGTTTGAACTAAGAAGCAAAATTCAAAAGAAATATGAACTAGAGAATGGACAAAGGATAACGATAAAACGACTTATTGAAATTTCTGAAAATGAAAAGATCGACTTGAAAGATTTAATATTAATACTAGGATGTTACAAAAATGCAAAATATAAAACGCCAGAATCTTGGACGACTATACGAACGAATCAGGAGTATACAAAGAGGGAATTAGTAAATCTTATAAAAATTGAATTAAAGTATTTGCAAAAGTACGGCAGCAGGATGTACAAGAAACAAGAAGTTTATAATATTTGTGAAAAGTACGGAATTGAGATAGATGATTTCCTAACGTATATATACAATTTTAAGATTTGTTATTATGAGAATTCATATATTTTATCAATGAATAAGTATGGAATTTGGATAGGAGAAAGTCCAACATTATCTAAGGAGTTTATACATGAAAATTATACAGATTTATACAAAAGAATTACAAAGACTGCCAACCAAATGCAGGGTTTGTATGGCTCTAGAGTGAGTAAGGAGGAAATGATTGATATAGGAATGGATTACATTCTAAAACAAGGAAGAATAGAGAAAAATTTAGCTTTTGATAAAGAGAGATTAATAGGCAAATTGCTTTTTAAAGCTAGATACCAGATGTTGGGAGCGGTAATAAAATCGTTTAAAGAAACTAGTATATCAGCTCTGATGGATTTTGTTGGAATGTATAATGAAATGGAATATGTGGACAAGATTGACAGTTGGATATATCCTATAAAATGGAAAAAAGTTGAAATGCTGATTATTGATAATATTCAGCTAAACATAAATGCAATTATGAAAAACAGAGAATACGGACTAAGGAATATTACAAAAAAGCTGGATATGCAAAAGGATAGATTTTATCAAATTATAGAAAGTATAGGAGAACAGTTGATACAACAAAATAAAGTACGAATTTGCAAAGATGGAAGAGTGGTGATTATAAATGAGCAAATATAAGATTAAAAGTGCACAAGCAACAGATGAAGTAGTAAGAATATTTGAAGAAAACAGTTTAAATGTGCTGGCGACTACAGAAATGAGAAAAGTGGTGGATAAAGTGATAGTGATAGGAATTTTTTATTTTTGTATTACGTGTATACTTCAGAAAGTGATATGGGCAAATTTTTTGTTTATGGCTACTGCAATTAGTGCTACTATTGGATATATTTTCTGGAAATTTAATAATATTTTGTATGATAAGAGCAAGAAACTAGGAGGAAAACATTATAAAATGTTTTCTAAAGACAAGTATTATGATGTTATTCAATATAACAGGAAGATAATTTTAAACAGTGATATAAAGTTAGTCAAAAGCATTCTAATTCAAAATGGTATGTACAATCCAGAATGTATGAGAGAGTTAAGAGATTATTTAAAGAATAACAAGAAAAAAGATAAATATGATGACTCAAGTTTTTCACAAATAGTGATTGGAGTATATGCTGTGCCAATTACTTTTAATATAATTAATATTTATACAGCAATAAGCAAAACTGAGCTACAAGAAAGTATAATAAACATTGCCTATATTATGATTTTTGCGATGACTATTGTTGGCATTGCATATATAATACACATTATTAAAAAAGTAAAAATGATGTCAATTAGCAATTCTTATACATATCCGAGGGTGATAAAGATTTTAACAAACTTGATTATAATGCATTCAATCACTCCGAACCAAAACAAATACTCACATAAAAACCACAAAATTTCCACGAAAGCTTGATTAATATGCGTATTAATTGTAAAATTTATATAAAGAATCACAATATCACTAACGAAAAACTTTAACATCATATAGGAGAATTGTAAAATGATACAGGAGAAAGCAAAAGAATTATATGAAGAGCTTAAACAGGGCAAAGGTTCTGCGAGTCTTTTTGGTATCAACTATTATGACGAAGAGACTAGAAAAATAATAGAGGTAATTACTAATGAATGCAAAGCTTCGTACAGAGATAAAAACAATGTTCAAAAACGATATGAGAGCGATTTAGATATAAAAACGGTACGCGAGATTGTCGAGCAATTACTTTCTGATAAGGGAGAAATAAAAAATTCTCTAATAGCAAAGTTGACGACTCAAAGAGGAATCCCAGGGCTAACAAAAGCTATGAAGATAGAGAAAAAAGTTTCTGAGCAAGGATTGCCATATTTGACAATGGATAAACCTTTCCCAGATGATTTTACTAGCATTTTGACTGGTGTACCAAACAGAGAAGAATTAATGAAAAATATAATAAACCCTTATGTGGCAAGACTTTCAAAACAAACACCGGAACTAGCTAAAAAGCACCCGTTCTCGAGAATGTTTAGTTCGCTAAGAAGAAAAGAAGTGTCAGATAATGAATTAATGTCAAGGTACAAGCAGTATCTAAAAAATAATACTGATCTAAGTGATGAGAAAATTGATAATATGTCGAGATATTTTATATATAATGTCCTTGGAAATAAGCAACTAATGGATCAGCTTGTTACAGACGAAGTACAAGGAAATTCTTTAGAAGTAATAGGAGAGAAGAAGCAGAGAGGCTACAATGGTATGATTTCTAACCTGTCAAATAATTTGATGGATATATTGGGATCATATGAAAATCCAAATAAAGGATTAGAAGAGATACAAAGCATATATGCTAATGTGATGGGGCAACTTCAAGCTTTGGGAACGGATCTTGAAAAGGAACCGGAAAAGATTGAGAAACAAATAATAGAAATAAATAGAAATCTAAATCGACAAAGACAAGGGTACTACGGTAAAGATGGATATAGAAGTGTGAATGTTGGGCTGGGGAAAAAAGATGTTGGTTTTGCGGACTTTCAGAATGTTCCTCAAGCTATGAAACTGTATGCTCAGCAATGTGGCAAACTAGTTGAGAATGCTGACAATATGAGCAAGGGAGAGTACATAAAACAAGTTGCAAAGATGCATCTTAGATTCATACGAATTCATCCTTTCCCAGATGGCAATGGTAGAACCGCTCGAGCAATTACAAATATGTTCTTGGCGAAAAAAGGAGAATGTGCTGTTTTTGATAAAAGGACGAAAGGCAATTATGGAAGCTTCATTGAAATGATAAATAACGAAGATGTGGCAAAATATAAACAAGCATTAAGTAGTGATGTAGCAACATGTGACCAGATAGAAGATAAAGTAGTATATAAATTGGAAGAGTACCTTGGAATTGAACTTCTAGGAGAAAAAGATTTATATAAAGATAGAGATATAACAGCACCATTACATGCACAAGAAGCGGTAGAAGAACGCTAAGCTATATATGGAGAAAAGAAAAATAATGAAAACAGCTTTGGGAAAAGAAGTAGATGATAAAAATAACTTTGAGATGGGTAACAACCATTCTTGAAGTTATTTTTGTATACAAACCATAACTTTGAAATGAAGTGGATAATTACAAATATTTCCATTATTTTTACAAAAATATGGAAATCTATTGTAGAAAAATGTCAGATATGATAGGATGAAGATGGCTATAAAAATCTTTAAAAGATAAATAAAAAAGCTCTAGATAACTAGAACTTAAATTCACCTAAGTGAAACCAACATAAATTGGCATTTAAGGTTAAACCTTATTTTAACTCATTGTGCTATTTTAGATAGTAATTTAATAGCAAATTAAATATAACATAGAAAGGGAGAAATTGCAAGTATATGGAACAGAAAAGTTTAAAAAAATTAATAGACTACAACATAGGATTAGATATTGGAACAAATTCAGTAGGTTGGGCAGTAACAGATTTTGATAATAATATTTTAAAACATGGCAACAAAAATATGTGGGGAGCTAGACTTTTTAATGAAGGGGATACTGCCGAACAAACAAGAACATTTAGAGGAACTAGAAGAAGAATCGAAAGAAGAAAAGAAAGAATAAATATATTACAAAGCTTATTGTTAAGTGATATGGAAAGGGAATATCCTAATTTTTTTCCTATGCTTAGAGAAACTTCAAAGGTAAAAGAAGAGAAAAAAGAGGAATCACTTAATGGTAAAAAGTACAATTTATTTTCGGAATTAAAGTTTTCGGATGCAACATATTATGCAAAATATCCAACAATATATCATTTAAGAAGAGCACTAATAGAGAACAATGAAAAGCATGACTTTAGACTTGTATACCTTGCAATTCATCACATAATAAAATATCGTGGAAATTTCCTGTATGAGGGTAATCTAAAAAACAATAGTAATGAAATTTTGGAATCTATAGACGAGCTGTTGAATTTTATACAAAATACATTAGAAATTGTGTATGTTTGTAGAGCTGAAGATATCCAAAATATTTTACAAGACAAAACAAAATCGAAAGGCGAGAAAAAGGATGATTTAATGAGCTGTTTCGATTATGAAAAAGATGAAAAGACTATAATTAACGGAATTATTTGTGCCATTTTAGGATATAAATTTGACGTTAATAAAATTTTTGATACAAACATAGAAAATTCAAGTATTACATTTAGTGGGGAAATATTAAATGAAGAAGAAATAAGAGATTGTTTACAAGATCAGGCTTATGTATATGATGTTTTACAAAAAATATATAATTGGTTCATTTTACAAGATATATTACAAGGAAATGCTAGTATATCAACAGCTTTTGTAAATAAGTATGAAAAATATAAAAAAGATTTGCAAAACCTAAAAAGTTTATATAGAGAATATTTAAGAAATGAATACAATGATATGTTTAGAAAAGAGAACAATAGTAGTTATGCAAGCTTTGATAAGAACGTTTCCTCTTGCCCAATAGAAAATTTATATAAGAGAATAAAACTAGATCTAGAAAAGATTCCTGAATGCAAAGAAAAAAATGATATTCTAAAAGAGATAGAAAACCAGAATTTTTTAATAAAAATAAATACAACAGCAAATGCTGCAATTCCATATCAACTACATTATCAAGAACTCGAGAAAATATTAACAAATCAAGAACCATATTATGCAACGATTAGAGAAAATAAGCAACACATTTTAGAATTGATGAAATTTAGAATTCCTTATTATGTTGGGCCTCTTGCAAAAGAAGGAGAAAGTAGATTTGCCTGGGTGGTAAGAAATTCAAAGGAAAGGATATTACCTTGGACTTTTGATGATGTTGTTGATGTTGATGCAACAGCAGAAAAATTTATAAAAAGAATGACAAATAAATGTACATATTTAATAAATGAAGATGTGATTCCGAAACAATCGCTTTTATATTCAGAGTTTTGCGTAATGAATGAACTTGCAAATATAAGGGTAAATAATCACAAATTATCTTCAAAAGAGAAAAAACTAATAATAGACAAATTGTTTAAAGTAAAGAAGACTGTTAAACTGAAAGATTTAAAACAAATACTGTTAGACTACCAAGTCTATTCAGAAATTACTTCGATTACTGGACTTGCAGAAGTTGATAAGTTTATGTCTAACATGACCTCGTATATAGATATGGAAAATATATTAGGAGAAATAAATGAAACTAATATAGAAATGGTAGAAAATATAATAGAATGGATAACCATATTCGAAGATAAAAAGATTTTAAAAAGAAAGATCAAAAAAGAATATAATTTAGAAGATAATATAATAAATCAACTTTCAAAGAAAAATTATAGTGGATGGTCAAGGCTTTCAAAGAGATTACTTGTGGGATTGAAATCATATGATGACGGCAAAAACATAATGGAAAAACTACAAACAAGTAAAGATAACTTTATGCAAATTATAAATAATGATAAATATGGTTTTAATAAACAAATAGAAGAACTGATGCAAATACAAGAAAAAGAAATGACATATGAAGCAATAGAGGAGATTCCAACATCACCTGCTAATAAAAGGGCTATATGGCAAAGCTTAAAGATAGTAAAAGAAATAACAAAAGTAATGAAAAAAGAACCTAAAAATATTTATATAGAATTTGCAAGAGAGGAACAAGAAAAGAAAAAAAGAAAAGACAATAGAGCAAAAGCACTTTTAAAAATATATGATAAGTATGAAGAAGAAATAAAAATGTTGAGAGATTATAATCCCAATGTCTATAAAGAGCTAAAGAAGAAACAAAATGAAAAAGATTTTAATGAAAGATTATATTTGTATTTTACACAAAATGGAAAGTGTATGTATAGTTCGAGACCTCTAAATATTGATACATTATATTTATATGAAGTAGACCATATATTACCACAGAGCTATATCAAAGATGATAGTTTATCTAATAAGGCATTAGTATACAAAGAGGAAAATCAAAGAAAAAGTGGAAACCTACTATTGGATGAAAAAATAATAAACAAGCAAGAAAATTGGTGGAAACAATTACGCAAAAACGGATTGATAGATGAAAAGAAATATTTCAACCTAACAAGGAGAAAAATGTTTGAAACAGATAAAGAAAAAATAAAATTTGTTTCAAGACAACTAATAGAAACAAGACAAAGTACAAAATATATAACTAATTTATTGGTTAATCAATATCCAAAAACAGATGTATTTGCAATAAGGTCAAATCTTACACATAATTTTAGAAATTTTTTTGAAATATATAAAAACAGAAATATTAATGACTATCATCATGCTCAAGATGCGTATATTATAAGTATCATAGGAAATGTAATAGATAAAAAAATGCATTATAAAGATGAATATAGATATACGGAATATGTAAAGAATTACATAAAGAAAAGTGAGGAAGAACTAAACAAGAATAAAACATGGATGATAATGGGAATGGTATCAAATAACATAGATAAAAGCAAAGTAAAAAGTACATTGTGCTATAAAGACTGCTTTATAACTCATAAATTAGAAGAACAAACAGGAGCATTTTATAATCAGACATTATATGGTCCAAGAGACAAAAAAGTAACAGCAGTAATACCACTAAAAGATAATATGTCAGTAGAAAAGTACGGAGGATATTCAGGAGAAAATAAAGCATACTTTGTAATTTACAGTTATACAGATAAAAAGAATAGACAACAAACCGAGATGATAGGGATTCCTGTAAAAATAGCATATGATATCAAAGAGAAGAAGATCACTTTATCGAAATACATAAAAAATAAGATAAAAGATGGTTCTAATATAAAGATAATAAAATCTAAAATTCTAAAATACCAAGAATACTTGGATGAAAACAAAGAACCAATGATGTTATTAAGTGATAGTGAGATAAGAATAAACAAACAATTGGTAGTAACTCCAGAGATAAATAGATTAATTTATGTAATGAATCAAGAAAAAACAACAGAAGAAGATAGAAAAGAAATAGAAGAACAAATAGAAAATATATATGATTATTTATTGGATAAACTAAAGAAGGAATATAGATTTTTTAATTCAATATACACAAAACTAAACGCACCAGAAACAAAAGAGTTATTTGAAAAATTAGAATATCAAGACAAAGTCTTGACAATAAACGGAATAATAGACCTTATGCATAAAGGACAAGGAAATTTAAGTAAACTAAAACAAGGAGATAGAGCAGGAAGAAAAAGTGGAAAGACGTTCAAAACAGAAACATTAAACAACATGATTTTTATAGATAAATCAATAACAGGAATGTACGAAAGAAGGTATAAAGTAAATGGGATGGAGAACAGTTGTAGTAAATAAAAATTGTAAACTAAGTTATAAGAATGATTATCTAGTAATAAGAAGCGAAGAACTACAAATGATACATCTTTCGGAAATAAATCTGATAATAATAGAAAATGGTATGGTATCAATAACGTCATATTTAATTAATGAACTAATAAATAATAAAATAAAATTAATATTTTGTGATGAAACACATAATCCATCTGGCGAAATTATACCATACTATAGTTCTTTTAATACAAGCAAGAAGATTCAAAATCAAATAAAGTGGAAAGATGATGTGAAAGATGAAGTTTGGCAACAGATTGTAAAATGCAAAATCCATAATCAGGCTATGCTATTAGAAAGATTAAATATTAACGGATACGAAAAACTGTTAGAATATGAAAATCAAGTAGAAAGAGGAGACAAAACAAATAGAGAGGGACATGCAGCAAAGGTATATTTTAATTTATTGTTTGGTAAGAATTTTATAAGAGGTACAAGCGATAGTATTAATAGTAGCTTAGACTATGGATATTCAATAATATTGTCAACAATAAACAAAGAAGTTGTAAGCAAAGGATATATAACTCAAATAGGAATAAATCATAAAAGTGAATTTAATCAATTTAATCTGACGTGTGATTTAATGGAACCATTTAGACCTTTAATAGATGAAATTGTATATGATAGTATTAATGCCGATTTTGATAAAAAGCAAAAATATAAGCTAATTAATGTACTAAACAATAAAGTAACAATAAATAATAGAGATCAATATGTAATTAATGCAATTCCAATATATATACAAAGTGTATTTGATGCACTAGAAAATGAGAAAGAAAGTAAAATTTTAAATTATGAGATATAGATTTATGAGAATATTAGTGTTTTTTGATTTACCAACAGAAACCTCAAGAGATAGGAAAATATATTCTAAGTTTAGAAGATTCTTAGTAAAAGAAGGATTTATAATGATGCAAGAATCTGTGTATTCGAAATTAACTTTAAATAACTCTATAACAAATGCTATTAGAGATAAAATAGAAAAAAATAAACCTCCAAAAGGAATTGTGCAGATGCTCGTGATTACAGAAAAACAATTTAGTTCTATGGAATACATAGTTCGGAAGCAGAGGGTATGAAAACTTAGACAATACAGAAAGGCTTGTAATAATATGATGGTTATGTCTATAATTGGTTTTGAAAATAAAATACATTTTAAGGATGATTCCGTAAATATATTAGAAATATATGATAAAAAATTATTTTGTAATTTTATTAATTATATAAATGAACAGTGTAATAGAGAAATGGAAGAAAATAACAGAATTATCCTAATGGAAGATTCGAAAAGGATAAAAATAAATAAGAGTATATACTTATTAACAGATGTGTTTAACATAGACTTTAATTCTAAAAAAATATTAAATAAAATTTACAACATTATATCGCAGAATATAAAAAATAGGCAAGATGATGAAATAGAGAATTTAGCATTAAAAATAAGAAATTACCTAATAGAAGAAATAAACGAGATACCTTTTGAATTCAGTATCAATAGTGAAATAGAAACATTAGACTTATTAAAAATATTCGACGTAAAGATAGATACAAGTTGTTATATAACACTAGTGGAGAAAATAGAATTTATAATAAATATACTGTCAAATTTAAAAATTGCAAATATATTAGTAATACCTAATTTAAAAACCTATTTAAACGAAGAAGAATTACTTGAAATATATAAATATTCAATATATAATAATATCAAAATATTAATAGTAGAGAATAACAATAGTGAAAAAATATTAAAATATGAACAAAAGAATATTATAGATGAAAGTTTTGATGAATTTTAATAGATATTACTATCTAGAACACCGGAGTCATTAACCGATAAAAGTACAAAATTTGAGGTTTTAGTATTGTGTTATTTTAGATAGTAATAAAACCAATGGAGCCTACATTTGAAAATGTTTAAAGTTTTAGTATTGTGTTATTTTAGATAGTAATAAAACGGGAAACCTTAACGGGTCAAAAAGCAGAGTGTTTTAGTATTGTGTTATTTTAGATAGTAATAAAACAAATCAAAGAAATATTAAAAGAAATGTATAGTTTTAGTATTGTGTTATTTTAGATAGTAATAAAACAGACGCAAACTATTACAATGCTAACTGCTAGTTTTAGTATTGTGTTATTTTAGATAGTAATAAAACTGAGGACGAACATGGCTTTCCAAGAGATGAGTTTTAGTATTGTGTTATTTTAGATAGTAATAAAACAAGATATTAATGGAGAATTGAAATCTATTGTTTTAGTATTGTGTTATTTTAGATAGTAATAAAACTAGAAGAACGTACGGAAGTAACACAAGACAGTTTTAGTATTGTGTTATTTTAGATAGTAATAAAACTAGAAAATGCCAGACGACAAAAGACATTACGTTTTAGTATTGTGTTATTTTAGATAGTAATAAAACAGAAATAGCTGTCTTATTATTGCTATCATTGTTTTAGTATTGTGTTATTTTAGATAGTAATAAAACAAAAGGTATTACTTCCAAAGAGAACAGTTAGTTTTAGTATGGCGTTATTTTAGATAGTAATAAAACCAATGTAAGAATGTATGGCAATGCGTTTAAGTTTTAGTATTGTGTTACTTTAGATAGTAATAAAACATAATGTTTAATGAATATTTATCTTTTTCAAGTAAATCTAAATATAATGAAAATGCTAATGTGGTAATATATACAGTATCAAGCAAAGCAAAAGATTTAAGAAGCTTTAATCCAGACGAATCTGAAATATTATATCCAAGAAATAGTAGGTTTATTGTTGAAAATATAAAGAAAGTAGATGGTAAATATTATTTATTATGGAGGAAAATTTAATGAAAAATCCTAGATGGATAAATGAAATACCTAAACCAATACCAATAAATGAAAAAGTTGAAATAATAGATGAAATGAGAAAAGAAGCAGAAGAGTTTTCAAAAGCAGTTGAGACTGGAAAAATTGATGAATGGTTTAATAAAAAATAAATTCTTATAATATTCGACGAAAATCGACATACAAAGTCAAATTTAAAGGATACAAAACTCAAAATCAATTTGTAAATGATTTATATTATAAATGGACTCAAGCTTATAACAGTGATAATATTTTAAACAGCAGTGAAAGCTATTCAATAGAACAAAATAGTAAAGGAAGATATGTAAAAGCTGATAGACAAGTAATTACAGGAAATGATCCATTAAAGTGGGAAACACAAGTTGAAAATTATATAAACAGTAATATAAGACAAGGAAAAGACATTCAAGTAAAAACAGAGAACGGAGATATATTAACAATCACTAAAGATACAGAGGGAAAAGCAAAATTCAAAAACCAAATAACTGATAAGAATGGTAATACTAGATATTTAAATAATAAAGAGTTTTTATCAAAATTAACAGCAGAAACGCACATAGATGAATTAGCAGAAATTTCAACAAAATTAATAAGCAACCAATCCCAGATTATAAAAATCACAATTTTGCAAAAGATGGTTTTGATTATAGAAGTGCATATTTTGAAGATTTTGATGGACAATATTATAAAATTACAATGTCAGTTGGAAAAAGTGGAAACATTGATACTATATACAATATTGGAAAAATGGACAAAAAAATAGAAGTAAATCTACAAATAGAGGGTTCAAAGACCCGAACGGTAATAATACCGCTAGTAGTAGAATTTCTTCCATCAATAGTATAACAAATTCAAACGAAGATGTCAACACTACTACTAAATATTCTATGTAGGAATCTGAAAATATACTTTATAGCAAGATTACTGTTTTAGTATTGTGTTATTTTAGATAGTAATAAAATGCCTGGTGCTGTGTAACTCTCAATAAAGTTAAAAAAGAGGTGTTTTCTCAATATTTGCAACGGCAGCAAATGAAGATTTAAAACAACTAGAATTATTTCGGGAAGTGTTTACATAATATATCTAAGAAGTTTGATAATTTAATAAGGAGACTATTATAATGTTTGCAGAGCCAATAGATAATGAACTTGATAAAAAACTAGATAAATACGAATCTGTATTTCCAGAAGGGTTCCCTTTAATGCAGTTTGATGGAACCAGACAAGAGTTGATAGAGGAAATAAATAGATGTATAAAAACAAGAAAAGAATATGATACAAGTTTTTGGGACGATAACCCAGATATAGAAACTTAAAGTGGCAAATAAGGTACTTTAAATTAAAGATTACTGGATATAGCTAGTAGTTTTATACTTTAAGAGAATACAAACTAATAAAATCTCATTCCATTAATCCACATTTTGTGCTATAATTGTGGAAAAATAAACCTAAAAGGAGGATTTTATGGCGGAGCTTTGGGATATATATGACGGAAACAAAAAGAATACAGGAAGAACGGCAGAAAGAGGAGTTTATGAGTTTAAAGATGGAGAATATCATTTGGTAGTACAAGCTATTATTTTAAACACAAAAAATGAAATATTGATTAGTAAGAGAGCTCCATTTAAAAAGTTTGGAGGAATGTGGGAATGCAACGGCGGTTCTGCTTTGAAGGGAGAAACAAGTTTAGAGGGAATTCTAAGAGAAGTAAAAGAGGAGTTAGGAATTAAATTTTCGAAAACAGAAGCTATTTTCCTAAAAGAGGTAAAACGTGAAATGGTCCCTGCAAATTTCAAAGATTTGTGGTTGTTTAAACGTGATATAAGTGATGAAGAAATTACATTTCCGGATGGAGAGGCTACAGAATTTAAATGGGTGAGCATAGACGAGTTTATGGAAATGTTTAATAATAAAGAAATTGTGCCAACTGTTGATTTTGGACGAGATGAATATAAATTGGCGCTAAGAACTAAACAAAGAGAGTCTTATGGATTCATAGGAAAGAATGTAAGCGTGAGAATAGATAGACCTTTAAATAGCAAGCATCCAAAGCATGGATTTGTATATGAAGCAAATTATGGTTATGTTCCAAATACAGTAAGTGGCGATGGAGAAGAGCTGGATGCTTATGTATTGGGAGTGAATGAGCCCGTGCAAGAGTTTACAGGAAAGTGCATAGCTGTGATTCACAGAACAAATGACGATGATGACAAATTAATAATTGTTCCAGAAGACAAGAATCTTACAGATGAGGAGATTAGAAAGTTTACAAATTTTCAAGAACAATTTTTTGAAAGTGAGATTATCAGATAACATTTGTATCAAGACCAAATGATGATTTGGGCGCGGGAATGATTTTATATGATGAATAAAAGAGGAGCAAACTGATGGATAAAAAGGAAGAATATTTAAATGAATTATTAGAAAATCCGAGTGGTGCACAGGTATTAAGTGATAAACTAAGTCAGTTACTAGACGACAAGGAGTTTTACAAATATGGATTGCTAGTTCCAATCATAGAAAAGTTATTAAGTAGTGGATATGAAAATACGGTATTAAGCCAATTTTCTCACATTTTACAAAGAGCGTTAAAAGATGAGATTCTGGATATTGCAGAGATGATTTCGGATGTGCCAGAGGGGCAAGATACATTAACCAATAATGCAACACAAGTCATTGCAAGGTTGGATGGAGAAGATATCGTAGATTTTATTGATTTGCTTAGTGATGAGAAAAAGCAAGAAATGTTTGAGAGAAACGAATATTCATATAATCTTTATAGACAGGGACTAATTCGAGAATCAACATTAGGTGGAATTATTAAGGGAGATGTTTCGATATTTGTTGAAGAAATCATTAAAGAAGTTTCGGAAGGAAAAGAGTTAAAGAAAATCGGAGATGAGGGCACTTATAGTGATGCAATAGAGACAAATGGATATGTCATAAAGTTGGGCGAAACTAGAGATAATTTTGAAATACCATACCATCCTAATATTTTGCAACCTTTGTTGAGAGAGAAAATCTCAGACAAAGAGGGCAAAGATGTTTTAATTGTCGAGGTACAAGACAAGGTTGATACTAAAAACGTAACAGAAGAGCAAAGGCAAGAGTTGATAAATAAACTTAAGGAATCTAAGATTAAATGCAAAGATATTCTATATGGAAATATTGGAATTCTTCAAAAGCCTAACCAGAGAAGATTGTTTGATGGTGTTGGAGGAATAACAGATCATAAAGACATAAAAGAAGAAACACTAAAACCAGGAGAACCAGTTGTATACGATACTGATATGATAGAATATGATGATTCTGATAGATAACCATTGCATAAAGCAAAGAATATGATATAATGCTACTTAGTGAAAGGCGAAAGATATAAGACTAACATTTGAAATTTATTAACATACCAAGAGTATGCCGATAAATTTCAAATTTGTTTTATAAATAAAAGTCTTGGAAAGGAATTAAATAAAATGGATTTAACAATTAAAGTAGAAGATTATAAGTTAAATGTAAGAGCTGCGGGGATTATAATTCATAACAACAAAGTCTTAACACACAGAAATCTTAACTCGAATCACTATACTTTTATAGGAGGAAGAGTTGAAATCGGTGAAGATTCAGCAACTACCGTAAAAAGAGAAATTGAAGAGGAACTTGGAAAAGAAGCTGAGATAATAGAACATGGAGGAGTAATAGAAAATTTTTTCGAGATGCAAGGGACTAAATATCACGAGATGCTGTTTATGCATAGAGCTGAATTTGTAGATGAAGAAGATCAAAAAATAGAATATACATTGAAGAATAGAGAGGGCAAAGACTATTTGCAATATGAGTGGATAGACATAGACCATTTAGATGACTATCCAATAAAACCGGCAATAATAAAAGAAATATTAAAACAAGGAAAATTTCCGGTACATATGATAAACAAAGACTAACACGAAACTATAATTACAGAAATATGGCTTAAACGTTGATTTTTTCGGCATAATTTGATATAATTATTTACATAAAATTCTGAAAGGAGGACGTGCATATGGCGAATGCCAAGCACAACAAGAAACGGTTTAAGGGCATAATCACGATTCTCATTCTGATTGTGCTCGTCGCCACATCTGTGGTGATGATTGAGAAGGAGCCGAAGGCGCCTAGATCTGGACAGGTGAACCAGCCGGCAATCAACCAGAATGGAGAACCCTTAGGGGAACTCCTGATGACAATGATTGATGTAGGACAAGCGGATTCCTTTCTGTTTGAACAGAACGGGAAAGTAGCAGTTGTCGATTGTGGAACGCGGTCGACGGGAAAGGATGTAGTTTCTTATCTTAAAGGCAAAGGGATAACGCGAATAGATTATCTTATTGGAACTCATCCTCATGAGGACCACATGGGCGGCATGTATGCAGTTCTTACTAGCTTTGATATCGGAACAGTTATTATTCCGAAGGTAACAAAAAGCGAGATTACCACGAACTGGTATACCAAGCTCATGGGAGAACTTAGTAGTGGCAAGTATGATGTAAAGTATTCTGAAGTTGGACAGGAGTATAATCTCGGACAGGCAAAGATGAAAATCATCGGACCTATTACAGAGCCTGATGACGAAAACCTCAACAATTATTCGATAGTGATGAAAGTCTCTTTTGGAGACATGGATGTAATTATGACTGGCGATGCTGAGGAGCAGGTTGAAAAAGAGATCCTTCAGTCTGGTGTAGATCTTGATGCAGAAATGCTTAAAGTGGGACACCATGGTTCGCAGACTTCTACGAGTGATGCATTTTTGGATGAGATAGATCCTGATTATGCGTTGATTAGTGCAAAAGTCGGAAACAAGTATGATCATCCGATGCCAGCAACTATGGCTAAGCTAGAAGCGCGGAATATTGAAGTGTACCGCACTGACGAACAGGGAAATGTGGTAATAACGATTACCGCTAAGGAAATTACATTCAACTGTACTCCGGGGGACTACCAAAGCGGAACCCAGTTAGCAGAAAGTTCCAAAAAAGGAGGGTAACTGATATGGAAAGCTTTGCTTCCATTGACCGCATCGAGGGTGATTTCGTTGTCCTTGAAGTAGAGCTCGTAAGAGCACAAGAAAGAGCGGAATACGACTTTTTGGATGATGACCAAACCGTATTCGTTGATGTACCCAAGAGTATGACGGCCAAGCTTGGAGAAATTCGAGAAGGAGACATCCTTCTGGTAACGCACCAAGATGGAATCATTTCCAACATTGTTTGCAAAGACGATGTTGAAAAGAGAAAAAGAGTGGCGAAACTCGCAGAAATCATGAGCAAAATCTAAACCGAAACAGGAGGGGAAATATTTCCCCTCCTGCATTTTTTAGAGTAAAAATATTGAAATTAGAGCTATTTTGTTATATAATAATTAAGCTATAAAAATAAAGGAGAGATTTTATGTTTCAAAAATTAGAGGCCGTAGAGCAAAGATATGAAGAACTTACTAAAAAGATATCAGATCCAGATGTAATTGCAAGAACCAGTGAGTGGACACAATACATGAAAGAGCACGCTGAAATCGAAGAGGTTGTTTTAAAATATAAAGAATATAAAAAAGTAAAACAAAGTTTAGCAGATGCAGAAGAATTAATGAAAGATCCAGAAATGAAAGAACTTGCCGAGGAAGAAGCGAAAGCTGATAGAGAGCAACTTCCAAAGTTAGAAGAAGAGCTAAAAGTATTACTAATACCAAAAGACCCAGATGATGATAAAAACATAATCTGCGAAATAAGAGGTGGAGCCGGAGGTGATGAAGCTGCTTTGTTTGCAGGAACCCTATTTAGAATGTATTCAATGTATGCAGAAAGAAAGCACTGGAAACTAGAAGTATTAAATGAAAATGAGACAGGATTAGGCGGATATAAAGAAATATCGTTTATGATTTCTGGAAAAGGTGCATATAGTAGGCTAAAATATGAAAGTGGAGTTCATAGAGTACAAAGAGTTCCAGAGACAGAAGCAAGTGGAAGAATCCATACATCAACAGCAACAGTCGCAGTGCTACCAGTAGTAGATGATGTACAAATAGACATAAATCCAGCAGATATAAAGCTAGAAGTATTTAGAGCATCAGGAGCTGGAGGACAACATGTAAACAAGACGTCATCAGCAGTAAGACTAATTCACATTCCAACAGGAATGGTGGCAGAATGTCAAACTGAACGTTCTCAAACTCAAAATAGAGAATATGCTATGAAGCTATTGCAATCAAGATTATACGAAAAAGAAAGACAAGAAAGAGATTCAAAACTTGCAAGTGAAAGAAAGAGTCAAATTGGAAGTGGAGATAGAAGCGAAAAAATTCGTACTTACAACTACCCACAAGGACGTATAACAGACCACAGAATCGGTTTAAGTATTTATCAAATGGAAGATTTCCTAAACGGAAACCTAGATGAAATGATAGATAATCTAACAGCAGCAGACAGAGCAGAAAGATTAAAAGGATCAGATGGATAATAGAATATAAAAGACAAAAATGAATACAATTTATTAGTATTCATTTTTTTATATAAAACATGTTGAAAAATGTAAAAAAATGTAGTATTATGTATGTAAAATAATGAAAGGGGGACTTAAAAATGCACTATACATACGGAACAGACTTCGCAGATATCTCTACAACAACAGCTACAAAAGCAGCGTCAGGAATGATATGGGTAGTAATATCTGCTATACTTGCAGTTATAGGAGGAATAGTATTATACTTCACATTTTTAAGCAAAAAAAATGAAGGAAAATTTACAGGATTCTTAGGATGGATGTATGATTTCTTAACATTCAAAAAAATGATGATAGAAAACTTACTAAAAATCTTATACTTAATTGCAGCAATATTTATAACATTAGGATCATTTGCACTAATATCAACAAGTTTCATAGCATTCTTAATGACATTAGTATTTGGAAATATAGCAGCAAGAGTTGGATATGAATTATTCCTAGTAACATTAGTTATTTGCAGAAATACAACTGACATTAACAAAAAATTAGGAAACAAAGAAGTAACAAAAAATGAGGAAGGAAAATAATTCTTTCAAAAAATAAAGAAACAAACCGTTAGAACCAAGAGGACTAGCGGTTATTTTTTATGTCAAACTATGCAAGAACGGAAGCAGATGCCGAGATACTAAACAACAAGGCAGATAAACCAAACACCTATACATTTACAGTTAAGTAAATGTATAGGCTTTTTTAATTTTTTACTATTGACAAAAACAAATGTTTCATATAAAATTATAAAAGATATTCAAAACGCAATCAAATAGAAAATAAGTTTTGAAAGGAGTTTGCATAATGGATAATGAATTGAATGAGCAAAATAATTTTATAATGTATACAACAGATGATGGACAAGTTGATATTGAAGTAAGATTAGAAGATGAAAATGTATGGCTTACTCAAAATTCAATGGCTGAATTATTTGATACTACGAAACAAAATATAAGTTTACATATAAAAAATATTTTTGAAGAAAAAGAATTAGAAGAAAATTCAGTTGTCAAGGAATGCTTGACAACTGCTAAAGATGGAAAAAACTATAAAACAAAATTTTATAATTTAGATTTAATTATATCAGTTGGATATAGAGTAAGATCAGTTAGAGGTACACAGTTTAGAATATGGGCAAATCAACTGATAAAAGAATATCTAATAAAAGGATATAACCTTAATGTTAAAAGATTCAAAAATAATGGTGGAGGAACATATTTTGAAGAAGTATTAGAAAAAATTAGAGATATTCGTTCATCTGAAAAAGTATTTTGGAGAAAAATACTAGATATTTATGCAACTAGTGTAGATTACGATGCAAAAAATGAACAAACAAGAGAATTTTTTAAAACGGTTCAAAATAAAATGCACTATGCTGTTCATGGTAATACGGCAGCAGAAGTAATATTTAATAGAGTAGATAGTGAAAAAGAAAATATTGGATTAACAAATTTTAAGGGAAATATGCCTACTAAAGCAGAGACAGAAATTGCTAAAAATTATTTAAGTGAACAAGAATTGGATTTATTAAATAGAATGGTGTCAGCATATTTAGATGTTGCAGAGATTAATGCGTTAAATATGCATGCAATGACAATGAAAGAATGGATAAAAGAACTAGATGGATTTCTAACTATGACCCATAAGGATATATTAGAAGGAGCAGGAACAATATCTCATGAAAAAGCATTAGAAAAAGCTCATAAAGAATATGATAAATATATGAAAAGTCATTTAACACAAGCAGAAAAAGATTATTTAGAAATAATGGGTGAAGACATTAAAAAATTAAAATAGTACAGGAGTTAACTATCATTGCACCTATACATTTACAGTTAATTAAATGTATAGGTCTTTTTTGTACATAATAATCAACTTCCTGAATATAAATTAAAGACGGGAAGTGATTTTATTGAGTGAATTATTAAAAGTAACATTAATAGGATTGTTCTTTGGAACATTTGGAACAACCATTGGTGGAATAATTGGAATAAAATTTAAAAATCCATCAGACAAAATCCTGAGCTTCATATTATCATTTGCATCAGGTCTGATGACTGCGATATTAAGCTTTGATCTGATACCAGAAGCACTAAAAATATCCTCGATTCCAAATGCAGTAATGGGAATCGTCTTAGGAATTATATGTATGATAATTTGCAATATAGCAGTTGATAAAAAATTTAAAATCAAAAATTCTAAAACAGATACCAAAAGAGAATTACTAAGAACGGGAATAATCACAAGTATAGGATTGGCGCTGCATAATTTTCCAGAAGGATTAGCAATAGGATCGGGATTCGGAGCGTCCTTAACATTGGGATATTCACTAGCAGTAGCAATTTGCATACATGATGTACCAGAAGGTAGATTACAAAGTAGACAGTATGCGGGATAGAACAATTTGAATTTAATAGAAATACTTAAATTTCAAAGTTTGAAAAAATTTTGAAATTTATTTTTAACTATTGACAAAAAACATAATTTTGCAAAAGAAGAAGCAACAGGTTGGGAAATAGGTGTTTATGACGTTGACAAGAATATCTTATATTATTATTGGAAAAGTAGATAATAAAGATTTAAGGAATTAGAAGAAAAATGAACTATTAAGAATTGCTTAATAGTTCAAGATGATGAAAATAGAAAGATTTTAAGAGTTGACAAAAAATGAAATGTTTAAAGATAAAGTACAGCAATTAATAAAAAATATAGATAAGCCAAATAGTAAGTTGTAGGGAAGATGAAGTAATGGAGAAAATAAAAAAATATATTCCAAGAATTATATTATTAGATACAATTATTTACACATTAATAATTGTTACTTTATACTTAATGTTATCTTTCTGTAAATTAATGCTTAGAGAATGGATATATATAGTATCTGCAATAATAATTATGTTTGGTTTTATTGTTGGAATAATACAATTACTCTTAAAGATTAAGAAAAAATTGTAAATATTATTCTAATAAGCATATTTATTATGTTATTTTTACTATCAACTCCGATAATTTATTTTTTGGAGCATTTGGCTATACACCTGAACATATTGTCGAAAAGGATGGAAAAAAGTTTGTTGCATATGTGAGTGGATTTAAGAGAACTTATGTGAATTACTATGATTATAAAAATATATTTGTAGTTGGAAATCAGAAAAGAATAGAAGAATATTATGGCAATGGTGGATTTGATCCAATAGAAAATAAATATGGATATGAATATAAGCTTGAAAGGACAACATGCTATGATGAAAAGGGAGAGATTATATCTATAAATGAATAGACAAATTACAAGGTGTATTTTTAATTTTTTATTTTATTCTAACATTAAAAATGTTAAATAAAAAAAGCAAATTTTACTATTTACTTAGTATAATGATTATGATATAGTAGCAGTAAGGAGGAGAAAAGTATGAAGAAACAATGGATAATGTGGGTGGCAGTTGTGGTTGTTGTAATTGCCGTGATTGGAGTGCTTGCTATTAGTAGAAAAAATGGAGGAACTACTGCAACGGAAATTAACATGAAAAAAATGTTCGATACTATTTATGCTGATTTAAAGGATCAATTACCAGATAGCTTAACAACACAAGAAATTAATGTTAAAGATGGTGAACAAGTTGCAGAATATACTGGACTTGTTTCAACAGAAAATGTTGAAAAGTTACTAGTTTCAGAACCTATGATAAGTTCGCAAGCATATTCAGCTATTGCTTTAAAAGTAAAAGCAGGAGCAGATATTGAAGGTATTAAACAAGAAATGCTAGATAACTTAAATATGAACAAATGGATATGTGTTTCAGCAGAAAAATTATATATAACTAGTTATAACAACATAATATTTGCTGTAATGTCTGATGAGAATTGGGCAAAACCTGTTTATGATGGCTTTAAAAAATATGTAAACAATAAAAATGGAAAAGAGCTAGAAAAAACAGCAGAAGAAGATATTGAACTTCCAGACGAAATGTTAATAGTAGAATAATTACAGTAAAAAGCTTCTTATAAAGAAGCTTTTTACATATAGGAGGTAAATATGCTATTTACAAGTATTAGCTTTTTGTATTATTTCTTACCAATTGTTATAATTTTATATTTTATTGTACCAAAGAAATTTAAAAACTTTATTCTTTTTGTATCTTCAATATTTTTTTACTTTTGTGGAGAACCAATATATACCTTTTTGATGATTGGTGAAATTTTTATAGCCTATGTGGGGGCTAGGTATTTAGAAAAACATAGGAAAAAGAGTATTCTTGTTTCTTTGCTTGCTATACATATAGGCGCATTGGGACTGTTTAAATATTCTGATTTTACAATAAACAATATAAATCAAATTTTTGGAAGTAAAATTCCATTATTAAAATTAGCACTACCAATAGGAATTTCGTTTTACACCTTTCAAATTATAAGTTATGTAGTTGATGTATACAGAGGAAAAGTAAAAGCTCAGAAAAGCTTTTTGAAACTAGCAACATATGTATCATTATTCCCTCAACTAATTGCAGGACCTATTGTTAGATACGAAACTATAGAGAAGGAACTAGATAATAGGACAAGCAATTTTGAAAATTTTGCATATGGTGTAAGAAGATTTGTCATAGGACTTGGAAAAAAAGTGCTAATAGCAAATATGTTAGGCGAATTATGTGATGTATTTTCTACTACAAACGAAAAAAGTGTCCTATTTTATTGGATATTTGCAATAAGCTATTCGCTTCAAATATACTTTGATTTTTCGGCGTATTCAGATATGGCAATTGGTTTAGGACGTATGTTTGGATTTCACTTTTTAGAAAATTTCAATTATCCATATATTTCAAAAAGCATAACTGAATTTTGGAGAAGGTGGCATATGTCTTTAAGCTCGTGGTTTAGAGACTATGTATATATTCCACTTGGTGGAAACAGGAAGGAAACTATAATTTTAGTAAGAAATATTTTTATAGTTTGGGCTCTAACAGGAATTTGGCATGGTGCAAATTGGACTTTCGTAATATGGGGATTAATGTATGGAATAATGCTTATAATAGAAAAATTACTTTTGACAAAACATTTAGAGAAAATGCCTTCGATTTTACAAAGGATTTATGTTTTATTTACAGTAATGATAAGTTTTATAATATTTAATGCAAATAGTATAGGGGAGGCGTGGAATAATATTATAGGACTATTTGGAGCAAATGGAGAAAGCTTAATAAATGCAAGTACAGTATATTATTTAAAAAGTTATTTGGTGGTATTAGTAATAGCGATAATTGGAAGCACACCATTACTAAAAAACATAATAGAAAAACTAAAAACAAAAACTAATGCAAATAAAATAATAAATTTGTTAGAGCCAATAGCAATGGCTTCAATATTGATTATAGTTACCGCATATTTGGTAGATAATTCATATAATCCATTTCTATATTTTAGGTTTTAAGGAGGCAATATGAACGATAAATTAAAAAATGTTGTAGTTACAATAGCATTTGTATTTATAATTGTAATTTTTTTCATAGCAAATATAATAAAAAAAGATGACACAATTTCTATTGCTGAAAGAAGAAAATTGGAACAATTTCCTCAAATTTCTGCCAAAACAGTTTTTAATGGTACTTTCTTCAATAAATTTAATAAATACACCACAGACCAATTTGTACTAAGAGAAGAATTTAGAAAGCTTAAAATAAATGCAGAATTTAATTTGCTTAGAAAAAGTGATTACAATAATCTTTATCAATATGGAGATTACATAATAAGCCAAACATATCCATTAAATGAGAAATCAGTTTTAAATATCTCAAAAAAAATAAATCAAATATACGAGCAATATTTAACTGATCAAAACAATGTATATTTTACGATAGTTCCAGATAAAAATTATTTTATAAATGATGAAAATTTAAAATTAGATTACAATAAATTAGAAAATTTATTAAACAGAAATTTATCATTTGCTAAATATATACGAATATTTGATATGTTAGAACTAGAAGATTATTATAAAACAGATACGCATTGGAAACAGGAAAGGTTATTAAAAGTAGCAAAAACTATTGCTGAGAGTATGAATGTGAATTTAGAAAACGAATATAAAGAAAAAACGATTTGCGATTTTCAAGGCACATATTCAGGACAATTGCCAATTTCTACTGCCAAAGACAAAATAAAAATATTAACAAATTCTGAGATAGAAAAAAGCAAAGTATATAATTATGAAACAAAAAAAGAAAATAAGGTATACAATATGGAAAAAATAAATTCGCTAGATAAATATGATATATACTTATCTGGTGCCACACCAGTACTGAAAATAGAGAATCCTGAGAATAAAACAGGTAATGAGCTTATAATATTTAGAGATTCTTATGCTAGCAGCTTAGTCCCATTATTTATACCTAAATATAGTAAAATTACTTTAATAGATACAAGATATATTTCACCAAAATTGTTGCCTAATTATGTAGAGTTTAATAATCAAGATATTCTATTTATGTATAGTACACTTGTAATAAATAATAGTTACTCATTAAAATAGCAAATAAGAGATGACTTTTTGGTCACCTTGTAATTTTATTCTAACGTCAAAAAAATATTGACTTTAATTCAATAATGTGATATTTTGCATAGGTAAAAAGTATTAGGAGGTAATAATTATGGAATTAAAAGGATCAAAAACAGAGCAAAATTTAATGACGGCTTTTGCCGGAGAATCTCAGGCAAGAAATAAATATACATATTTTGCCAGTAAAGCAAAAAAAGAAGGATATGAACAAATAGCTGCAATTTTCCAAGAAACAGCTGATAATGAAAAAGAACATGCAAAAATGTGGTTTAAATTATTAAATGGTGGAGAAATTGGAACAACAGTTGAAAACTTAAATGCTGCTGCTGATGGAGAAAATTATGAATGGACTAGGAATAATTGATAAGGCTAAAATAAAGGATTTCGCTGAAAAATACACGGATACTTATAGAAATTCTCTAGGAACAAACGTTGACTTACAAGAACTAAGAGATGAAGAACTTGAATCACTTACAGGTATTAGATATTTTAAATCTCAAGAAAAATGTGATAAAAATAATTTCAAATATTTAATGCCATATATGAGAGAGGCAAAAGAGTCTACCTGTTCAAATGTTGAAGTTGATACAAGAAAATGGTATGAGATACTAAGAGATGGAGTTAAATCTATATTCAATAAAACATTGAGATTGGGAGATGGAAAAACAGAAAACAAGGAAAAATCTCAAGAAGATACTCAAATAAAGTATGAATCAGACAAAGATAAAGAAGAAAAAAGTTTCTTGGAAAGTATAAAAGTTCAACCAGTAGAGGAAAATCAGGAACATACTGATGAATTAATGGATAAAGCAAATCAGGAACTAGCAAAAACTTTATTAAATAGTAGTGTAAGAAATGTAGCAAATGAAAATATTAATGCTGCAGCTAAGAAAGTTAAAGCTGAAAAAGAATCAGAACAAGAACTTTAATACTAAATAAAGATTCAACTGCAATTTGCAGTTGAATTTTTAGATAAAAGTGTTATATTGATAAAGTGAAAAACAGAAAAAGTAGATAAATGAGAGCAAGTAAAAGTGATTTGTAAATAAGAGGAGCATTTAATGAAAAGAATATTATTTGTAATTGCCATGGAAAAAGAGGCAAAAGATATAGCAAAAGAATTAGGACTAGTAGAAAGAAATTCGGAAGATGGCAAGGTGTTTGAAAAAGATAAT